>Ga0208544_10001329_pt1 | contig 17227 bp, 18 predicted proteins | sample DEB08_DNA_9_FD_184526 | JGI IMG/M metagenome (GOLD analysis project Ga0208544, IMG submission 184526) | Aqueous microbial communities from the Delaware River and Bay under freshwater to marine salinity gradient to study organic matter... | ecosystem: Environmental > Aquatic > Marine > Coastal ... | reverse complement strand
GGTGTCGCCGCTGATTTTATGATTAGTAAAGACTTGGCTGCGGGAACTTATTTTGTGAGCGTAGCAGGTGATGACAAGAGCATTGGTAATCACTACAGTTTAGAAGTTGCAGTCAAAAGGCAGATAGATGTGCCCGCTAAGGCGACTTACACAGGCCTGCTGCGGCTTGAAGAGGACAGCGTGGCAATTGGCATCATTAGTATTAAAATTAAAACTAAGAAAGGGATCACTAGCTTCAGTGGACGTATCACTGGCACTACAAATTATCCAAGTAGTTCGTTCAAAGGGCGTTTTGAATCTGGATCACAATATCGTGGCGAGGCATATAATAGCAACGGCTTGCTCTCGATTGCACAAATGGCATTTATTCAGGATTCCGCTGGCGGATTGAGCCTTGGTGGTGTGCTGATGTCTCCTGATGGCGAGAGGGAAATATTCAACCTAGTTGCCAACTATTATGACAATAAGTTGCGCAAACCAACTGAGTTTATGAATCCATCGAAATACACGTATCTTGCATCATCCTCGACCACCGATTCTCTGGGTGTTCCAGCTGGTGATGCCATCGGATATGGTAAAATTTCCTCCAAGGGACAAGTAAAGGTTAAAGGCTTGTCTAATTCTGGATATAAATATAGCTACAAGGGATATCTCCAAAATGGAAATCAGATAGGAGTTCCTGGCAGTGCCGACTTCCAGGCAGGTGATTACGGAACCATACCATTCTTCGCCCGGACTTATGGCAGCAAAAATGACGGGAGCCAGAGTGAATGGATGCTTGGCAACATCAGATATGACATGTCAGGCTCAGTGGAATCTGTGGATGGTGAGATCCGTTATGTAAAGCCCGTAAGCAACAGCCTTTATTATCCTTCAGGTTTTGATCAGGATATCGTAATACAAGGTTCCAAATATAGTTTAGCCGGTTATGCGGGCATCCCGGCCAATGGATTCCAGCCATTTCCCAACAATGCCCTGGGGACGTTTGAAGGTAGCCTGCAAGACGGCACGAAATTTGCATCTTACATATTCACTTGGGATCCGAAGGGGCGTATGCAAACGCCGAAGGGCTTCACTGTTTACAAGAAAGGAAAAATGAAGAATAAGACCGGCTTCTTTAAGAGTAAGCTAGTCGATAATGTTAGTGGCAGGAGAACCTCTATTTACGGTGTTGTGCTACAGAACAAAGGCATCATCTCTGGACATGCCGTTGACTCAGCCGGGGTCACTCTAAGACATAGCATCTCACCCAATGAGATTCAGCCGATCTTGACGGATCCATAGACCCTTCTCCTTTAATCGTGAGGTCGCGAGTTGTATTAATAACAAACCACGGCATTTACCTTCGTATCTTCCAATAATGCACGGCCATTGAGGTCACTCAGCTCAATCAAGAATGAAGCTGCGACGAGTTTGGCCTCGAGCTGATTAATGAGCTTGATGGCGGCGGCCGCTGTTCCACCAGTGGCGAGTAGGTCGTCAACGAGCAGCACACGTTCTCCGGGCAGGATGGCGTCTTGGTGGATTTCGACGACATTTTCTCCGTATTCAAGGGAGTAGGCCATAGAGTGGGTTTGCCATGGGAGTTTGCCTTGCTTGCGAATGGGGACAAAGCCTGCATCGAGATTGAGGGCAACGGGGGCAGCGAAAATGAAGCCGCGTGCATCAATACCAACGACCTTGTCTATTTTCTCGCCATTTGCTGTAGCGGTCAGTTCGTTGACCGAGTGACGTAGCAGATCAGGGTGGGAGAGGATGGTGGAGATGTCTTTAAAAAGAATGCCTGGCTTGGGGAAGTCGGCAACGTCGCGAATATTGTCGCTGAGGAGTTGGGAAATGGTAGACATAATGGTTGAGTAGTTTTTTAGTTGAGAATAGTAGCTATATTCTTGGCTGTATTAATGGCTGAGCTGCTTACCGAGATCAAGGCCATTGAGCATACAGTCAACGACAGAGATTCCGCCACGGTAGTTGCCCACTAGATGTAGCCCTGGGTGAGATTGCTCGCAGGTGCTGAGGGTGTCGAGTTTTTGCTGATAATCGAGTGAGTATTGAGGGATGGCGCGTGGCCATGAAGTCTGATGTCGGAAGCTTGGTGTGCCGGTTACGCCGAGTAATTTGCGCAGTTCGTTCAAGACGACTTGATCGTCATTATCGGCATAATGAGGATGAATGGAACCTCCCATCATGCAGGTAAGACTGACATGACCCTCAGGAGCGCGTCCATCAAACATGCTGGAAGAAAAAAGAACCCCGAGTAAGGGGCTGTTTTCAGACTGTTTGATCAGCATGCCAAAACCATCTAAGGGGTGAGCGACATCTTCACGTTTGAATCCAAGCACCAAGCTTGTTACCGGTGGAGATTCTATCTCGTAGACGGGTTGAAGGGCTTGACTCAATGAATCAGGCAGTGGTAAGGAGCTGAGCTTGTGAGGAGGGATGGTGATGACCAGGTTTTGGTAGTTTCTTGTCTGTGGCTCTCCTGCTGCATCAAGCCATTCAATAGTCCATCCGGTATCATCGTGTTTGATTGAGCTTATGTTGGCCCCTAGATGCAGTGAATCAGAGGGTAGACCGTCAGCAATGGCTTTGGGTAAGCTGTGCATGCCGGAGCGGAAAGAGACGATTTGTGACGGCCTGAGTTGGTGTGGGTTATTGATGATGCCAAGCTGCTGGGCAAGGGCGCCCAGGATGATAGAGCGATAGCGTTGTTCCATTGCCCAGAGGCGAGGGAAGGCGTGCCGGACAGAGAGCGTTTCAGGATTTCCAGCATAGATGCCGCTGACAAAAGGTGCTGCGGCACTGGCCAGTAGTTCAGAGCCAAGCCGGCGCCGAACGAAGTCGGCAAAGCTTTCCTCTGCTTGTGCTTTTTCTTTTTCACGGTATCGGCCAATGAATGGCTCCAAGAGCAGCCTTAGTTTACCGCGCAGTGAAAATAAGGGCGATTTGAGCAGTGCGATAGGGGATCCAGGCATGGCAACGGGTTTGCCATCTTGAACAATGTAACGTTTATGAGCCTCGGGACGAGCCGGTAAGAGATCCTTGCTCTGGGAACTTTCATCGAGGCCTATTTGCTGCAGTAGTTTGGCAATGCGCTTGTCTTTAAGTAAGATGCTGTTGGGCCCGTGTTCAGCAAGATAGCCATTATTGAGCGTGCTCTGAATGGCTCCGCCGACTTCACTCGAGGCTTCAAGTAAGTCAAATGGTTGTCCTCCTGATGCTTGATGATGGAGGGAATGGGCCACACAGAGACCTGTGATGCCGGCGCCGATAATAGCGGTGTTTGCAGTTGGCGTCAGGTCATGAGATGGCATGAGGTATTAGTGCAGTGTGAGGGGGCTCAGGAAGGGGTTGGCTCTGAATCTTGATCGCGGCGTTTGTAGCGTGCGAGACAAGTACCGTCTGCCCTTGGTTCAAAATGTTCCAAAATAAATTCAGCCGAGGATGGGAGATAGCTCGTCTCATCTCCAAGTAGGGTATGCTTGCCTCCACCAAGCAGCTGGGAGGCATCGATGATGATCTCGAGAAACTCCAGAGAACCGTCAGCCGCCTGTTGGCGAATGCGCTTGTCTGCGTTAAGGCATTTGCCGTCAGCGCTAATGGTGAGAGGTAATGATTCAGGTTGCAAAGTGCTCGTATTATGGTCAGTTTCTGGCAGATCACAAGATTTGAGCATGACAACATCACCAACAGAAATCGTTTGCTACCTGAAGACCTATTGCGGCTGGAGCGAGGGCGTGCGCGCAGTGATGCGCAAATACGACCTCGAATTTGAAGAAAAGGATATCATCAAGAATCCAGCATTCAGGTGGGAAATGGAGCAAAAAAGTGGCCAGCAGCTAAGCCCATGTGTCACTATTAATGGTGAAATGCTGGCGGATGTTTCCGGCGATGAAGTTGAGCAATATCTGCTCGATCATAGCATGGTTAAGCCGGTGGAAGATGCTGCGGATGCTCCAACGGACAGCGGCTGCTTGGATCACTAGCCTAGACGCATCTCCTTGTAGTTAGTCGGCAGATTTTTTCATATCTAAGCAGTGTCTTATAAGGGTTGGGTTAATGATGTTATCGTCGCCTGTATTGCTGCCGGTATTAAGGAGTATGTAGTATGTGCGGGTGCTAGGAATCTCGCTGCGGTCGTTGCTCTTGCAGACCATGCGGAAACTGGCGAACTTGGTGAGATTACCTTGTTTTCTCATTTTGAGGAGCGAGCTGCTGGTTTTTTTGCGCTAGGTCGCACGATGCAGACGGGAATCCCGTGTGCGGTGGTGACGACATCAGGAACGGCTGTTGCCGAATTGTTGCCTGCTGTCATTGAGGCTCATTATCAACGCCGACCTCTGGTTGTTATTTCGGCTGATCGGCCGCTCGATTTCCGCGGAACAGGTGCTCCTCAAGCCATAGAGCAGGCAGGTTTATTTGGGGGTTATGTTGAAGCCTGTGAAGATTTGGCTTGGAAAGATGAGCTGAACATTTTTGAAGGATGGAGTGGCTGTGCGCCATGGCAGATCAATCTCTGCATCGATGATTTTGAAACGGAAAAAGATGGTAAGGATAACGAGGGTGCCGGTGCGATCAAAAGATCGAAGGTGCGCTTAGGTGAAATCGGCGAAGCACGAGGTAACATCGATATGCTGCCCGTATTGCATTGCATCAAAGAAGGCTGGAAGGGTTTGGTGGTTATTCTCGGTGGACTTGATGCCGGCGATCGTGAAGAGGTATGGCACTTTCTCAAAGTGCTTGGAGTTCCAGTTTTGGCTGACTGCACCAGCGGTTTACGTGAGCTGCTAGGTCCATTGGCTTTGATCGATGGGGATCGGGTGCTTAAGAAAAATCCTCCGGCAAATATTTTGCGAATAGGTGAGGTTCCTACCGGCAGGTTTTGGCGAGACCTTGAGGGCTTGCCACAGGTCAATGTTGTATCGATTAGCAGAACTGGCTTTGCTGGACTTGCTCGAGAAAACCAGCTCATTACAGGTGACATTTCTCGATGTGTGCGAGCGCTCGGTGAAGTCGCGCCACTGGGTGATACCATGGATCATTTTAGGGCTACGGCAAGTAAGCACGGGCGACTCTCCGAGCTGTTGGAGTCCTTGCCCGAGAGTGAACCGGGCATGATACGCACTCTCTCGGTGATGGCGACGATGGGGAGTAGCCTCTATCTGGGTAACAGCCTACCCATCCGTGAATGGAATGATTTTGCTCAACGTGAAATACCGTATGAATGTGTGCGCGCGAACCGTGGAGCTAACGGTATTGATGGCCAGATTTCGAGTTGGTTGGGCGCTAGTGCCGTCGAGAAAGATGCGTGGGGTGTTTTTGGAGACTTAACAGCCATGTATGATTTGGCGGCGCCTGCACTGCTTGGTCAGGTGGAGTGCCAGGGTCGCATGCTGGTGGTCATCAACAATGGTGGAGGCAAGATCTTTGATCGCTTACCGATGATGAACCAGCTTGGAGAAAAAGTTTCCGGACTTGTTACCAATCAGCATAAGCATGGATTTGAGGCATGGGCCGCAATGTGGGATATGCACTATACTAAAGTGGTTGGCATGGAGGGGTTTGATTTTGAACCTCGAGAGAAAACGACATTGATTGAAGTCGTGCCTGATGCCCGCCAAACAGCCAAGTTTTGGGAGAAGTTTGCGCAGCTTTAATCGAGCTCGATATTATCAATGAGCCGAACAGGCCCATAAAACACTGCGGTGGCTATGATTGAAGGAGATGATAACGTCTCGATTGGCTTCAAATTATCTTGGTCGAGTAGTTCGAGGTAATCTATTTCTACATCGAGTTCTGATGATTCGATGATTTTTCTGATCGTATTAAGTAATGACTGTGCAGATTTCTCTCCTTGTTGATGGGCTGTTTGGGCAGCGAGCAAGGCACTTCTTATGCGTTGTGCATCTGAGTGTTGCTGTTCCGATAGACGCTGATTTCTTGATGATAGGGCCAGACCGTTTTTTTCTCTGACGGTTTCAACTCCTTCAATGCAAATGGGGATATTGAGATCCCTCACCATGCGGCGAATGATCACAAGCTGCTGGTAGTCTTTTTTGCCAAAAATAGCGACATCGGGCTGGGTGAGGTTGAAGAGTTTTAATACCACGGTGCAAACGCCATCGAAGTGGCCCGGCCTGGATGCTCCACAGAGCCTTTGTGAAAGGCTGGATTCGGTTACGGTGACCGAATGGTCCGAGTGATAGATATCACCACTCTCAGGCGCGAACACGATATCTACGCCATGTTTTTTGCAAAGTGCTAAGTCCTGCTCAAGCGCACGTGGATAATGTCGAAGGTCGTCGGCTTGATCAAACTGAGTAGGATTGACAAAAAGGCTAAGAATAACGACTCCCTCAGCTCTGGCGATTTTTCGAGCTCGATGGATTAAAGCAAGATGTCCCTCGTGGAGGGATCCCATGGTGGGTACGAGTACTCGTGTCTTCGGGCTGCTTTTCTTAGCCAATAGTGGCCGGAGTTCGGAAGTGGTAATGACAACTTTCATTTTGTCTGCGGAGAAGGGCTATAGCTTGGGATAGGGGTTGACGCAGGATGCTATTCCGTGCAGCTTTGCACTGCAACGTGAAGTTTTTACAATCGTTTAAATGATCACTTATTTCACGTAGCTAATAGGTCTCGGGTTACTTCCTGGGCCACACCAATGATTATTACTAATGACTATGAAACATCACCTTAAATTCGCCGCTGCTATCTGCCTCGTCGCGTTGCTCAGTGCTACATCAGCTTCAGCTCAGCGCCTTAAAATTGCAACCGTGGACATGCAGATTCTCTTCAAAGAATATCACCGCACTAACGATGAGCAGCAAAAATTCAGCGAGGAGTTTGCCCGTATTCAAAAGGAAAACAACGAGCGCCTTACCGGTATTCGTGAGCTTGAGGAGCAGTTGCAAGGGCTCAAAAAGCAAATTGAGGATCCAACCATCGCAGATGGAGTAAAGCGTGATAAATCTCGTGATTTCCAACTTAAGCTCGATGAGGCAAAGGCAATGGATCGTGAGAGGCGCGAGTTTTTAGGTCGTCGTACTCGTGCGCTTGAATTGAAAAAACAGGCAAGTATGCAAGGTATTCTCGAGGAGATTCGCAAACTGATTGTTGAGCATGCAAAAGCTGAGGATTTCGACTATGTTTTGGACAAGTCAGGATTGAGTGCTAACCAGGTGCCTTTTCTCCTCTACACCAAGGATGCTACCGATGTTACCGTTGCACTCTTGAGTAAGCTCAATGCAAATGCGCCCAAGGCCTCTGGTAATCCTGCAGGTGAGTAAGTGGTGTTTAACGCACGCTTCACTCAACTAGATTGATTTTATTACACCCTTTCCTCCGGGAGAGGGTGTTTTTTGTCTCTGGGAAGGGAGATGCTATTGACGATCACTGTTAAAAGAGGCAATTTGTCTTCCTGTTAATCAGGGCATTGTAATGAGAGAATTGAAGCAAATATACCTTATCCTTCTGGTTGGAGTAGTGGCGGTAAGCACTGCTATAGCAGAGAAGCCTAATATCGGCATGGTGGACATGCAAAAGCTCTTCGCTCAATATTACAGATCGGAGATGGCGCAGCAGCAATTCAACCAAGATTACGCGGGTATTCAAAAAAAAGTGAATCAGCAGGTTGAGGTGATCAATGAAATGATTTCTCAACTGAAGTCTTTAGATGAAAAGCTCAAGAGCGAGCTGCTTGATGAGAATCTAAAGCAAAAATATAGCCAAGAGTTTCAATTGATTGATCAACAGCGCAAGATGCTTATCGAGGAGATGAAGCGAGTCGAATATGAGGAAAAAAAGGAGGTTGCTAGGCGTAAATCTGCCAGCATGCAGGGTATTATGAGTGAGATACGGGCTAAGGTGGTCTCTTTTGCTGAGAAACATGAATATGATTTTGTATTCGATAAGTCGGGTAAAAATACCAACCAGATTTCTTTTTTTATCTACCTTAAAGACGCAACAGACATTACGGCAAGTATGCTTAAGGAATTAAATAAATTGGCGCCAGCTGCTGCTAGTGAATGAATGTATCAATCATAACTTGAAGGCTTCATTTGCAAGATGATGATCCCGTTACTGCGAAAAATACTCGCTATGAATTGGCTGCTGGTACTAACGATGCTGGCATTGGCAATTTTTGGCGTATACGCTATTGAGAGCGCTGCCCGGCACTTGCCCAATGGTGGTGAATACTATGCTCAGCGTCAGAAAGTTTGGATCATCGGGGGGTGTTTTGTTTTCCTAGTCACGGCATTGGTCGATTACCGTTGGATTCGTTGGCTTGGCATACCGATGTATTTGTCTGGTTTAGCCCTTATGATCCTGGCCATCTACCGAGGGAGTGAGGCTCATCAAATTAGCTTGGGGGTCATTTCATTTCAGCCGACACAGCTTGGTATTGCTGGAGGCATTGTGCTCATGGGCTCTTTGTTGCAGGATTTGCCACGTTGGCATGCGTTTTTCAGGCTGCCTTTCATTCAGCTGGGTGTCATTGCAGTTTTGGCCGGTGTGCCATTTCTTATTGTAGTAGCCATGGGGGACATGGGCTCAGCACTTGTTTGGCTGCCTGTTACCGCAGTGATTATGTTAGTTAGCGGCATACCATACCGCTACATGTTGCTTATAGGTATTGTGGGTATCGGCTGTGTAGCACTTGCCTACTTCATCATCCTACCCAAAGCTTCTGAACGTGGTGCCGAGCGTATCGAGCTTTATCTCGCTATGCTCAATGGCAGGGATGTTGATATTAGCGGAGATGCTTACGCTCCGTACTGGGTGTCTACTTCGATTGGTAAAGCCGGCTGGAAAGGGCTAGGTTGGAATGCATCAAGTCAACGAGGGTCTCTCCACGACAAGAAATACATCCCATGGAAAACAGCCCACAATGATTTCATTTTTGGAGTGATTGGTGAAGAGCAGGGCTTTCGAGGGAGTCTATTACTGCTCACGGGATATTCCATGCTACTCATCCAGTGCCTTTTCATCGCCTTTTATAGCCGGGATAGTTCAGGTCGAATTATTGCGGCGGCAGTTGTTGCGCTGATGTTTGCTCACATTTTTGAGAACATCGGTATGTGTGTTCTACTGACGCCTATTACCGGTATTCCCTTACCGCTGGTAAGTTATTCGGGAACATTCATTATGATGATTATGTTCCTGCTGGGGCTGGTGCAGAGTGTTTGGGTGCACCGCAATGTAGAAATTGAGGAGGATGAGGAAATACCTGCTGAGCAGATCCGGCGATACAGCTAGGTTTTACCACTCAATTGCGGTGGCGGCCCAAGTAAGCCCAGCACCAAAAACAACGAGGATGATATTGTCGCCACGCTTGAAGCGACCTTCGCGATGAGCCTCATCTAAAGCAATGGCAACGGCTGCAGCAGAAGTGTTGCCATACTTATCCAGATTGACGTAGACCTTCTCATTGGGGACAGAAAGGCGGTCGGCAATGGCATCAATGATGCGTAAATTGGCCTGATGAGGTACTATCAGTTTGATGTCGTCAGGCTTGAGTCCTGCACGCTCAATGACTGTTTCCGCTGCGGTGCGCATTGCGTTGACGGCAAGTTTAAAGACTTCACGTCCTTGCATGGAAAGGGTTTGGAGATTTGATTCAGCGTTGGCAGCGGTAATAGGACAGGCAGATCCGCCTCCCTTGATCTCAAGTAGGCTCGTGTGGCGTCCATCTGTTCCCATTTCAGTGGCCAGGATACGTCCCTCGCCATCGTTGCTGCGACGCAGCACAGCAGCACCGGCGCCGTCACCGAAGAGCACGCAGGTATTCCTGTCCTCCCAATTAGTCACGGAAGACAGCTTTTCAGCGCCAATAATAACTGCATTGCTGTATGCTCCGTCTGAGATTAAACGCTTGGCGATTTTCATCGCGTATAAAAATCCGGAGCAGGCGGCTGAAATATCAAAGGCAACCGCAGAGAATGAACCCAGCTTGGCCTGCACATGACATGCTGTGGCGGGTGTAGGTGTGTCAGGGGTGATGGTGGCAACAATGATGAGTTCGACTTCCTCTGCAGCCATACCAGCTTGCTCTAGGGCCCGCTCTGCTGCTTTGGTGGCCATGTCTGATGTGAATTCATCATCTGCAGCAATACGCCTTTCCTTGATGCCGGTTCGAGTGGTAATCCATTCATCACTCGTGTCCACAAACTTGGCTAATTCATCATTAGTTAAAACGCGTTCAGGAACATAACTTCCGGTGCCAGCAATAGTGACAGGAACGACAGATGTGGATGAATTCATAAGGTCAATCGATATGGAGATGCGAGAAATCTAAACAAGATTTCACGCTTGAACAGCAAAATAGCCGAAGGCTAGAGGGATTTGCAGGGCGTGCCCTAAGATCACTTAATGTATATTATCGATCATTTCCTCGATGTGCGGATTGACCTCAAGTTTGACCGTTTCACGTGCAACGCGGACAGCGTTTTCAATAGCGAGTGCTGAAGAGCCACCATGTCCAATAATACAGACACCGTTAACTCCGAGCAGGGGAGATCCTCCGACATACTCGTAGCTGCTTTTTTTCTTCACCGCCTTGAATGCACCTTTGGCAATAATGGCGCCCAGAATTCGTATGGGGTTACGCTTGAACTCGACTTTGAGCCATTTCGACATTGCCTTGGCCGTTGCCTCACAGCTTTTCAGAATAATATTGCCGGTGAAACCATCACAGAGCACGACGTTGAGATCACTCTCAAATAAATCATGGCCCTCCACGTTGCCTACAAATTCGAAAGGGGCTTTGCCTGATGATTCAAGTTCCTTAATGAGGGCGAAAGTTTCCTTGGTGAATTTGGTTCCTTTTTCATCCTCTTCTCCATTGGACATAATGCCAATTTTGGGACGTTTCACACCAAGAACATAGTGGGAGTAGACAGCGCCCATCACGGCATAGGTGACAAGATGTTCTGGTTTGGCCTCAGGATTGGCACCTGCGTCTAAAAGCTGGCAAATACCGTATTCATTGGGGATGGCGGAGGCGATGCCGGCCCGCTCCACTCCGCGTAATGTCCTTAGCTTAACTGTTGCTGCGGCTACTGAAGCGCCTGTGTTGCCGGCACTGACGACTGCGTCAGCTACCCCTGATTTCACCATGTCCGTGGCCACAGAGATGGAAGATTTCTTTTTGTTACGCAGGGCTTTGGCCCCCGACTCATGCATTTCTACCACTTCAGGAGCATCAACGATAATGGCTCGTGGGTCGGTTAGTTGGTGTTCTTCGACTTCTTGCCTGAGAATTTCTGCATTACCTACGAGGAAAATCGTTTCAATATCAGGATAGCGTTTGAGTGCATTGCGAGCACCTACAATATTAACGGTTGGCGCGTGGTCACCGCCCATGGCATCAATGGCAATTTTCATGGTCTAGATGAATTTAATAGCAAGATACTCTTGCGAAGGAAAGCTATATGCATACATGAAACAAGCGGAATGCCAGGGCATTCCGCTTCGTAAGCAAGACGTAGTTTTCAAAGAGAGGCCTCTTAGAGGGCGTCCACTTCGAGAACTTGGCGCTCGCGGTATGTTCCGCAATGAGGACATGCAATATGAGAAGGAACGCGGCTTTCGCATTCAGGGCATGTCTTGAGATTAGGAGTGCGCCAGCGGTTTGCGCCGCGTCGCATCTTTTGCTTCATCTTGGATGTTCTGCGCTTGGGTACAGCCATTGTATTAGTAGGTTGAGTAGGTTGAGATTGTTTAAGTGATTGATTTTGAGTCTTTGAGATTATTTGTGTGATCAGCTTGACTCAGATGAAGACGAATCCTCTATTGCATCGAGAGCATCCCAAGGGTTGGGTTCTTCCTCGTGCGGGGGGGTCTTTACCCCATCAATAGGGGGTTTGTCTACTGCTAAATACCTAGAATCCAAATTACATTCTCGTTCATCGTCGCCTTGATCGCAGTGTGGGTAATCAGGAAAACGAATAATAAGCTCTTCTCTAAGGGAATCAGCTACGTCTATCCTAGAACTTGAGAGCTCAGGGCAGATCCCTATACCTTCAGCCTCAATGGTTTGGGTGAATTCATTTAAGCAGCGATCACAGGTGAAAACAAAGCTTGCGGAGAGGTTGCCCCTAATAAGTAGCTCATTGTCAAATTTCTGCACAAATAGGTCGTAGTAAAGCGGCCCTTTAGTTTTAATGCTTTCCCCATGATCTGAAAAAATAGAGCCATCCAGCTCTCCTGAGAAGGTTTTACCATCTTCGGGTAACGAATTGAGATCAATCTGTAGATGCTTTTTCACGAATGTTTAGGAGCTGGTGACATAGACAGCATGCTCACGGCGCTCGGTTGTTTTACCGATGATGCTAGCACAAGGAGCAGAAGTTTCTTCGAGTGTTTCCATGACGGCGTCGATATTGTACTCTGGCACACTCAGAAGTAGTCCGCCGGATGTCTGAGCATCTGCGTAGATAAGCTTCTGAGCTTCGCTTACATTTTCCTCAAAGTGGGTATCGGGAGCAGAATAATCCAAATTCTTTCTGCTGCCACCCGGAACACAGTCTGCTTCGATGAACTTAGTGAGCTCCGTTGACATGAGAGGGAATGCGCTAGCATCGAGCTCGGCACTGACATTGCTACCATTACACATTTCGATAAGGTGCCCGCTGAGGCCGAAACCGGTGATGTCTGTGCAGCATCGCAGTAATGCTCGCTCTGCAAGAGTAGCTCCGGGTTTGTTGAGTGTTGCCATCAACTGGCTGGCGTGATCCGCTAATTCCTCACTACAAAGACCGCGCTTGATAGCCGTTGAGACAATGCCGCTGCCTAGAGGCTTCGTTAAGACGAGAATTTCCCCTGGCTTGGCGAGGGAATTGCCGAGGTAACGGTCTGGGTGAACGATACCGGTGACGGCAAGTCCATAAATGGGCTCAGGGTTTTTGATGGTATGACCCCCCATGAGGCTGCATTGCGCTTCCACGCACATCTCTGCCCCACCTCTGAATATTTTTTGAATCGTATCATTATCGCAATGCTCAATAGGCATTCCGGCGATAGCCAAAGCGGTCAGTGGCCGCCCCCCCATTGCGTAAACATCAGATAGCGAGTTCGCTGCTGCTATGCGTCCATAGAGAACAGGGTCGTCTACAATAGGCGTGAAAAAATCAGTCGTTTGAACGAGGGCGCGTTCATCATCAATCTTGAAAACTCCGGCATCATCTGCTGTCGCGGAACCGACAAGTAAGCGGTCATCTTGGTATTGAGGTAAACCACGCAGAACCTGCGCGAGTGAACCGGGATCGAGTTTGGAAGCTCATCCAGCACAAGAGGCCAGAGTGGTGAGCCGGACTACTTCTTTACGATTCATTGCGGCGTAAATTGGGTTTGGTTATTTTAAAAGTCATCAAAAAGAGATGGGCTATCAAGGGAGGCGAAAGTTGGACCAGAAGATGGTTGCATCTGAAGCTTGCGAAAGCGAGTCCATATTATGCGGTTTTTTTGCTTCAAGGTTTGGGCTTTTGTAGGCAGTCTTTGGCCTACTTATTTATGAATGACTCTGAGGATACATCAACAGTGAAAGATGAGCTGAAATGCAGGCCTACCAAGTGGTTTGTTTGGCGGGCATTAATGATTATGCTCATGCTTGTTGTATTCTTGGTGCTCTTTTTGCAAGATGGCTTAACTGGGTATCGCGAGAAGAACCTGCAATTTTATATTTATGAGAATTTCAAGAGCGCCGGTTTACAGTTTCAGAAAATGCAGGAGGACAGTGCTTTTTCTGAGCCTCAATGGAAGCAACATGCCTCTTCACAGCAATGCGAATTTCCCGAGGATGCAGATGCGATATTACCTAAAGATACTTCTTTGCCCATGGCGTGGCCTGAGTCTTTGGCCGCAAGTTATGAGCTGATGGCCTCGAAGGGTGGACAGAATGGAGCCATTAAGCTCTGGGAGGAATATGCGGCAGAAAGAAAATGGGATTCGGAACCCATGGATCACCCGATGGATGCGGGTAAGATTCGTGAGCAATTTTATGCTGCTGGGGTGACCGGTGTATTGGCGCTGATCACTCTCTATTTTTTGCAGCGAACTCTGCGCAGAAGTATCAGCGTGGATGAGGAGGCTTTGTACACTCAGGATGGAAAGCGTATCCCTTATGTCGACATGTTGCGCATTGATAAACGAAACTGGGATAGCAAAGGCCTTGCTTTGGTCTATTACAATGATGGAGACGTAGAAAAGAAGGCCAAGCTGGACGGAATGGTATATGGCCAATTTAAGGAAGAGGATGGCGCTCCGGCCGAACGACTGTTTTGCTATCTAATGGAACACTTCAAGGGTGAGGTTATCGAATATGTCGATGAAGATGAAAGCACAGCTGATGATCCAGAAAAAGCAGAGGTCTTGCCAGATGAAGGATCTAAGCAGGACTAGAGGATAAAAAATTATTTCATTATTGCCAATAGAGAGCCCCGAGGCTAAACCATCACCAACCAACCAATTATACCAATTAGTAATGTCTGACATCGAATCAAAAGTAAAAGATATCATCGTCGAGCAACTCGGCGTGAGTGCCGACCAAGTTAAGCCAGAAGCCAAGTTCATCGAGGATCTCGGTGCAGACTCACTCGATACTGTCGAGCTTGTCATGGCTTTTGAAGAAGAGTTCGGAATTGAAGTTCCTGACGAAGATGCTGAGAAATTACAGAGCGTCAGTGATGTGGTGACTTACGTCAGCGCTAATTCCTAAGTAATTCGTTAGCCTCTCTGCATCTCGGAGCCCAAGGTTTTGTATGTAGTGAGATTAGTATTTATCATTAGAGCGGACTCAGTGTGAGTCTGCTCTTTTTTTTGCTTAATTGATCGGTAGTAGTCTGCTTATTGTTGCATGTTAGCTAATTCGTGCGAACATCTCTTGCGACGATTTATTTTGTCTAAAGCCCTCTATGGAACATTCGCCTGACAGTATTCAATACGCGATGGAAACCGCACGGCTGCTGTGTGAGCCGGATAGGCGGATTGACACGTTTGGAGCTACTCGGTTCAAATTCACCATGCTCAGTGAGCCGATGGATTCGGTGGGGCAGGTGCGTATTCGGCAGGGAGAAATAGAAGCTCAAAAACCTCAAATTATTCGCCCGGATGGGCTAAAGGGTGTTGAACTAGAAGGTTTTCAAGAGAAAGCTGGAGAATTTATTGACTGGCTAAAGGCGAACAAACTCGAGCCTGTTTTCTTTCAGTATGGCTTTGTTTTTAAACGAACTCATGTCACCGAGGGAATCCTCAACGATAACATGGAAACCGTTCGTGATCGAGTGCTGGCCGATGTCAAAGCGACTGGAGACCCGATGCTTGCTGTCATCGAAGGCGTGGACGATGCTTGGGAAGTATGCCTTTTGAAATTTGCGATAGATATGATTGGCAAGTCGACGGACATCAACGTGTTCGACTTCAAACGTAAGGGTCTTCTTTAATTTCAGTTACCATTAATCCAATGCGAATTGCGCTGATCATTAAAGCTGTAGCTGTGCTGCTGATGCTTGGGGTGATTGGCGGCACCGTCTATTTGATTAAGGAATATACAGGTTCTGTACAAGACCTTCCAGGGGCAATGATGGAACGTCAGCGGATGGTTGAAAAGAAGCTCAAGACTAAGACGGAAGAGGGAGATACATCGGGTAATGAGCCTGGCGAAAAAGCGTTTCAACGGGCCAAAGAATTATTGGCAGAGGAGTCCTTGGAGCAAGCAGAGGAAAAGATGAAATACATTGTTAGTTTTTATCCATCTGCCGAATGCGCAACTGAGTGTCGGCGTATTCTGGGGGAGATTAATCTTGATCGTTTGCTGGACCCAGATTGGCTCGACGGCAAGAAGGTGGTTACAGTGCGTCCAGGAGATACCTTTTCGCGTATTATCGCTCAAAATAAAACAACGATGGATAGCCTTGTTCATCTGAGTAAGTTAAAACGAAGCGATCACCTCAGCTTGCACCCCGGAGATAAGCTTATGGTGATGCCCATGGAAATGCGTGTTGTTATTGATTTGAGACTTAATACCTTAACGATTTGGAAGGGAGGGGAATTTATCAAAGAATACCCACTGCTGGAGGCTTCTTATAAAAGTAAAGCGGCCATCAAACGATGCGAAATCAGTCTCATTCGAGGTGCTCGCCAAGGTAAACTTTACCTCAGTCATGCAGAGGAATACAGGGGCTCCAGTAAAGTGATTATCTTGTCTGATAAATCACTCGCCATCAGGAGTTTTTCAAGTGATAGTGATGGCGAAAAGAGCTTAGGTTTTATGCTGTCTCATGCCGATATGGAAGAGCTTCCTCTGCTGCTCAGGCCAGGGAACGATGTTGAGATAAGAAACTAAAACGCCAGGATTTAAAGCTACGGAGATTGACCAATCCGTTTTTTCATTTCACTATACCCAATAACGATAACAGGTACCCAATTTATATGAAGCCTCTTGATTTTGAAAAGCCCATTGCCGAATTAGAAGCAGAACTCGAAAACCTCAAAAACAAGGCTCAGACTCAGGATATTGATATGTCTGATGAGATTACCACAATGGAGGGTAAGTTGTCTGATACGAGAACTAAGATCTATGATAATCTGTCCCCGTGGCAGCGTGTTCAAATAGCGCGTCACACCAACCGCCCATTTATGCTGGATTATATTTCACATGTCTTTGATGATTTTTGTGAGCTGCATGGAGATCGTCACATTGGAGATGATCACGCCATGCCGGGTGGCTTTGCTACCCTAGGCGGTCAACGTGTTGTCGTTGTTGGTCACCAAAAAGGAAGAGATACGAAGGAAAACTTGAAGCGTAATTTCGGCAGTGCTCACCCTGAGGGTTATCGTAAGTCACTTCGTTTAATGAAGCTGGCAGAAAAATTTCACCTGCCAGTAGTTTGCTTGATTGATACCCCGGGTGCCTTTCCTGGTATCGGTGCCGAGGAGCGTAATATTGCTGAGGCTATTGCTTATAATTTGCGTGAAATGATGTTATTGAAAACGCCAACGGTGGCTGTTGTGTTAGGTGAGGGCGGGTCAGGAGGCGCACTTGGAATTGGTGTTACTGACCGAGTGTTGATGATGGAAAATGCTTACTACTCGGTAATTAGTCCTGAGGGTTGTGCTGCGATTCTTTGGAAGCACCGCAAGCATGCACCCGAAGCTGCTGAGGCGATGAAGATTGCCGCACCCGACCTTGCTGAGCTAAAGCTTATCGATGAAGTGATTCCAGAGCCTAAAC
>Ga0208544_10001327_pt1 | contig 17257 bp, 16 predicted proteins | sample DEB08_DNA_9_FD_184526 | JGI IMG/M metagenome (GOLD analysis project Ga0208544, IMG submission 184526) | Aqueous microbial communities from the Delaware River and Bay under freshwater to marine salinity gradient to study organic matter... | ecosystem: Environmental > Aquatic > Marine > Coastal ... | reverse complement strand
CTATGGCTTTTTCTTTCCACTTATTTGACGTAACTTTAGTTTGTCCTTTGGACGCTTTCCCTGTTTTTTCTGTTAGTTGCATAACTCAAAAATACGGGGATTTTTTTTTCCTCGTTTGCACAGCCTAAGTTTAGCAACTCAATTAAAGACGACAGAGGAAGAGAAGTTAGCCTTACACAATGAATGGCAAAATGAGCTAAATGCATTAAACTTAAAATGGGAAAATAAGTACGGTGATTTATCTGCTAGATTTAAAAACCAAGAAGAAGAAATTCTATCTATCAATAATACTTGGAATTTAAAATGGAGCGATTACACATCTGAGTGGGAAGGCAAATATAATAGCTTATCTGCACAATCTACCAAGCAAGGAGATGAAGTAGAAAATATCAATAATGACTGGAATTTAAAATGGGATAATTATACCACAGAATGGGAAGGTAAGTATAGTGCTTTAGCAGCAGAAAAGGATGCAGAGATTGCGGACATTAATAATACTTGGAATTTAAAATGGAGCGATTACACATCTGAGTGGGAAGGTAAATATAGTGCCCTAGCAGCAGAAAAAGACGCAGAAATTATCAATCTTGATAGTAACTGGAATTTAAAATGGGACGACTATACCTCAGAATGGGAAGGTAAATACAATGCTTTAGTAGCAGAAAAAGATGCAGAGATTGTCAACCTTAATAGTAACTGGAATTTGAAATGGGACGACTATACCTCAGAATGGGAAAGCAAGTATAACACATTAGGTTCAGAGAAAGATGTAATTATCGGCAAATGGTCTAATAGATATGGACAATTAGATAAACTCTATAAAGAAACGGAACTTAAATTGGCAGAAAAGCCAACAGAAGTAGAGGTTATTAAAGAAGTAGAAGTCATTAAGGAAATTCCTGTAGAAATCATTAAAGAAGTAGAAGTGGTCAAGCAAATTGACATGAATATGCTAAAACAAATGATGGCGAATATGGGAACCATTGAAGAATCGAGACAAGTCATTGGTGAAACTAGAACTCAAGGAGAAAGTAAAATTGTAGAACGTCGAGAAGTTACAGAGATTAGACAGCCTGACAATTTAAAGAAAGTGGAAGGCATCGGTCCTAAAATTGAGGGGCTTTTAAATAAGGCAGGTATCCTTACTTGGAGGCAATTAAGCAATACTTCTGTTGCAGACATTAAAGCGATCTTAGAAGCCGCAGGAAAGCGTTATCAGATGCACGACCCAACCACTTGGCCACAACAAGCAGGAATGGCAGCAGATGGTGAATGGGAAGCATTGAAAAAATGGCAAGATGAGCTGGACGGAGGAAGATAAATAGTGAGGAGTTATTAGTGATGAATGATGAGTTTAAAAAACAGATTAATCAGTCACCAATAATTCTAAATAAAATAAAAGAAGTCATTTCAATTAATTTTGAGGTGGCTTTTTTATTTTATCAAGTAACTACTTGATAAATTGAGGCTGCTCCAACTTGAAATCTTCTAGCACTATTAACTGTCGAGTTAATAGTGCGTCAGCTAAAAAAATGATATTAAAATAATATTTAAAATCTCGGCTAGTTCGTCAAATCCGTTGTCTTCATTCATCCGTTGGTCTATTTTCTACCAACGGATGAATGAAGACAACGGATGATTATTAATTTTTCACCTGACTATCTAAATATTGGGAAGTTACTGGAAGATAGTACGAAAAATATTTAATAACGTACCTTTGTTTAAAGTTAAAATAATCGCAAAATGATAATTATAGAAGATAAGTTAGTAAGTGATGATGTTTTTGAAAAACAATTTATTTGCAACCTCAAAGCTTGCAAGGGAGCTTGTTGTTGGGAAGGTGATTATGGCGCGCCGCTAGAAGAAGCAGAAAAAACAACGTTGAACAATATCTATGAAGACATTAAATCCTTTTTATCACCAGCAGGTAGAAAAATAATTGAGGAGCAAGGAAAATATGTCTATTACGAAGGAAAAGGTGCTAATGAATGGGGGACTACTTTATTAGAAGGTTCAGCTTGTGCTTATATGACTTTAGAAAACGGAACTGCAAAATGTGGCATTGAAGCAGCGTATAATGCAGGCGTTACGGATTTCAAGAAACCAATTTCGTGTCACCTCTACCCTATTAGGGTTAGTGCTAATAAACAAACTGGATTCGAAGCCCTCAATTACGATGAGTGGGAAATTTGTTCTGCTGCTTGTGAATTAGGAGAAAAAGAGCAGGTTCCTGTTTATGAATTTTTAAAAGAAGCAATTATTAGAAAATATGGCGCAGATTTTTATGAACAAATGGAAGGCGCTGCTGGTTATTTAGAAGATGAGCGAGAAAAAGGGAATTAGTAGAAATAAATAAAGGAGACAATAATTAATATTACTATCTCCTTTAAGTCTGCAAAATACCTTCGTTTTTTGTCCGCTATAGTACTTCCTCGTCTTCGTCGAGGAATTTGTTAATAGCTTTGACCGCATTTGCAATCTTGGGGTATTCGATACTGTAGTGGATGAACTTGCCATCCCGTTGGGTGCCTACAAGACCTGCCATGCGCAAAATTCTGAGGTGCTGAGACGTAATAGATTGCTCAAGTTTGAGCGTATTATAGATTTTATTGACGTTAATTGTACCATTTTGGTCAATAAACGATAAAATCTTTAGTCTCAGCGGGTGGGCTAATGCCCGCAGAATTTCCGCAGAGGTCTGCAGTTTTTCATTATTAATGTTTACCCTAGCCTTTCTCATAGAACTCTTGGTTTAGTTGAAACAATTATTTACTTACAAGCAAATATGCCATTTTAAACCGATTTTTCAAAAAATATATACAAAAAAATGCTCTAAATCAACGGATTTAGAGCATTTTAGTTACATCAGGCATTAAAACACCTAATTTTGTCTTATGAGCTTGTTCTAAAGTGTATTGTTAGCATTTAATAAAAGCATTAATTTATCTAGTCTTTATGTAGTTAGGGAGGATTTATATAATTATAAATTTTTACCCGACCGTCAAAATCAATGGTTTAAAAAATGTAATTTGATAAATGTAAAATTTATTTATACGCCATAGTTTTTGATTAATTAGCTAATTCCTCTACTAAACGAGAGATTTGTGCCAACCTGTCTTTATCTAAAGAATAATAAATAAATTTACCGTGCCTATCAGTAGCAACAACTCCTGCACGACGTAAAATAGCCAAATGTTGAGAAGCAACAGATTGTTCTAATCGTAACTTGATATAAATATCAGTAACGGTCATACTTTGATTTTCTTCCAACAAGTCGATAATTCTTTGTCGTAATTTGTGATTGATTGCTCTTAATACTAATACTGCTTTTCTTAGTTCAGCATAATCTAATTGAATGTCAGCGGCAAGCCCCTTCTGTAGTGTAACAGTTTCGTTTTTCTGCTTTCTCATAACTATGTTTTGCAATTTAAAAAATTATTGAATATTTGATATCGTATATTCCAAATACGATGCCAAAATAATAAATTAAAGTTTTCTCTAAGCTATAAAGTTATTGAGAAAGAGTCAGAAATAAAAATTAAAATTTAAAAATGATAAAAATATATCATATCTACAAATAACGTATAATAGGTATATTGAAGGTGTTTTTTTAATAATAGCCCAATTTCTCCTAATTTAGCAACCTCATAATATTTTCTTAGGAGTCGTTATATTTGGCGGTTTTAAATAATCTGGTTCAAAATAAGCAACCGATTCAAACAGTTGAGCGTCAAAAGCACGGTGTGCAAGCAGCACTAAATGCCTAGCTGCACAAATAATTTCCGTAAAAATAAATTGTGGACTATCTATTACCTTTTTAATCTTTTCAGCACCATTTCCCGAAAAAACAATCGTTTTCTCGGCATTTAGTGCTGCTTCAAAGGCTGTTTCATCTAAAATTAAAGGTTGCATCGGTAATGTACAAGCCATTCCTTCGTCATAGAAAGCCGTATAAACCTCCATTCTACGCGCATCTATCATAGGCGCATATATAGCGCCTTGCGCTACTTTAGAGGCCGCTAAGGCTAACGATTCTAATGTGTTTACGGCAATTAATGGTTTGTCTAAAGCATAACACATTCCCTTAGCAATAGAAGTACCTATTCGTAAAGAAGTATAAGAACCAGGTCCGCTACTAATGGCTATAGCATCTAAATTTTGCATCGGAATACCTGCCTCTGTTAAACAAGCTTCAATCATCAACGTTGTGTCTTTCGCATGGGAAAATGTAGCCGAACCATCCTTAGTTGCTATAACTTCTCCCCCATTACTCACACAAACGGACCCTATATCTGTAGCTGTTTCTATGTTTAAAATAATTGCCATCTGCAATATTACCAAATTAAGTAATAACTAAAAATAGTAGCTTTAGGAATTCTCCATTTTCAATAAAATAATTTTTCCCAGGTTGCGGGTTGCGAGTTTTTATAGAAGTAATTTGTATTTAAATATCTTTCTTTCTACATCTTTTATTCGAGTATTAAACAACATCCCGATTCACCTCGCAACCCGAATGGACAAACCGACAACTCGTAACTCGCAACAACATCCCCATTTTAATTAAGTCTCGATTATATTTGTACAATTACCTACTTAATTAAAACTTCAAAAGCCGAAAAATCGTTAAAGTAGTATTAATAGTCGGACAAAGTGCAGTTTGGCGCTGTTTTAGAAGCAGTTATTTACGATATTTGTTGAAACCCTCTTTTCGGCAAGTGCAAAAGCTTGCAGCGATTAAATTACTGACCTCATCACATAAAATTAATAGCATAATGAACAAGTTATTTCTAATACTAACCATCTCCCTTTTATCCACAATAGGGGTAATAGCGCAAGGCATTGATTTTTTTCATGGCACTTGGGCAGAAGCCCTAGAAAAGTCAAAAGAAGCGGGTAAGCCCATCTTTGTAGATGCGTATGCGGTATGGTGTGGTCCTTGTAAACGAATGGCTAGAGAAGTTTTTACGCGCAAAGATGTCGGCGATTTTTATAATGCTAATTTCATTAATTTGAAAATTGACATGGAAAAAGAGGAAAATATCGTTTTCCGTCAAAAATATCCTGTTTCTGCTTTTCCAACACTGTTTTATATTAAAAACGACGGTGAGGTAATTCGTAAGGTCAAAGGGGCTCAAAAAGCAGAGAGTTTTATCCAATTAGGAAAATCTATTCTTTCAAAAATTGATTATAGTGCGGATTATATCAAAGAATATGAAAAAGGCAATCGAGACCCTGAGTTCATTTTAAAATACATTGAATCGCTGAATAAATCAAATAAGCCAAGTATCAAAATTGCCAATTTGTACTTAAAAAGTCAAACGGATTTGTCTTCGACTATTAATCAACAAATTATTTTTGCAGCCACTACCGAAGCTGACTCGAAAATATTCGACCAGTTAATCGCTAATAAAAAAAGTATTGAAAAAATTGTTGGCAAAGAAGCAGTAGCAGCAAAAATTGAAAAAGCTTGCAAAGCCACCGTTTTAAAAGCGATTGAGTATGAATTTCCAGATTTGCTAGAAGAAGCGACCGCAAAAATGAAAGCGCATTTACCTAAAAAAGCTGCTCGATTTGCAATTTTATCAGAATTAGATTTTTGCATAGCCATGGGCGACGCTAAAAAATATGCCAAATGCTGTAGTGATTATGTCAAAAAAGAAGCAAAAAACGATGACAAAGAATTGCACAAATTAGCCCAACAGATGGAAAGCAATTTCAAGAATGATGCAACCGTCATGAAGCAAGCAGAAAAAATTGCAAAAAAAGCATTGGATAAAAATGGCGAAATACTTGATTATCACTTAACTTACGCATCTATTTTAAGTTATAATGGTAAAAAAGCAGCAGCGCTTAAAATAGCCAATAATTCCTTAGATATTGCTCAACGACAAGGCGGTTTACAAAAAGTACATCGTTTGATTAAGCGAATCGAAGGGTAATATGCTAGTTGCTGGTTGCTGGTTAAAGACCAACAACAACCAGCAACCGACAACCAGCAACACACAAGTCATGAAAAATTATACAATTACGTTTTTGATAGGTTTTCTCTCCGTTTATAGCTTCGCCCAAGAAGGCATTAAGTTTTTAGACGCAGAGTTCGGAGAAGTTTTAGCTTTAGCAGAATTAGAAGGAAAATTAGTATTTGTAGATGCCTATACGGATTGGTGCGGCCCCTGCAAAAAAATGGATAAAGAGGTCTTTTCCAAAAAAGAAGTTGGTGATTTTTACAACACTAATTTTTTGAGTGTTAAAATTAACATGGAAAAAGGCGAGGGTATTGCCTTGGCAGAAAAATATTTAATTTTTGCTTATCCTTCTTTATTATTTGTCAATTATGATGGAACCGTAGCACATCGTTATGCTGGTTTTCAAGACCAAAAAGGTATGCTATCGTTAGGTGGACAAGCATTAGATGACGGCAATAATTTAGAAGCCTTAAGTAAGCAATATAAAGATGGAGAAAGAGGGGCAGATTTTCTATTAAAATACTTACAGGCAAGTTTTCAGGGGGCAGATGGAAATCATGTGAAAATTTTAGAAGATTATCTAGCGACTCAAGCTGATTGGAATACCTCCGAATCAAAAGAACTCCTTTTCAGTTTACTAGACCATCCCAACTCTAAATTATTTGACTATTTAGTACAAAATAAAACTCTTTTCGAAGAAATTTATGGCGCATCAACCGTCACCAATAAAATTCAAACTTTAGTTTATGAGTCCTTGAGTAAAGGAACGACCAAATTGGCAGATGCAGACCAATTATTCCGTAGAGCCTATCCTAAAGAGGCTAAGAAATTAGCTGCTCATTATAAAATGGTCTATTATCAACAGCAAGAAAATGGCAAGGGGTATGCGGAGGCAGCAATAGCCTATGTCAAAAATTTTCCAGCTATTGGTTTAGCAGAATTAAACGATATTTCTTGGGGCTTTTATGACATTGTAGAAGAGAAAAAATCGTTAAAAAAAGCCCTAAAATGGGCAAAAAAATCCGTACAAAAAGATAACTCCTACCTAAATAATGACACCTTAGCTTCTCTTTATCAAAAGATTGGAAAAAATGGAAAGGCCATTAAGATAGCTAATAAAGCTATAGCGATTGCTAAACTTTCAGGAGCAGATTATTCTGCGTCAACAGCATTAATTCGGGAGATTGAAGAAGGAGAAGTGAGAGAGTAAGTTTTTTGTTATGACCGAGAATAAATAGTCCAATTATGCTCGGTCATATCAAGTATTGAGTGTGTTTTTTTTGTAACCTTTAGTTAAAGTTAAGACCGATTTAATGTTTAGTGAAATCTTCTATTACTAGAAAAGAAATTTGAAGCGAGTACCACACCACCACCAATAGTGAAAGAACCTAATGCAATGTAAAGAATCAGCATGAGTAAATTTTTAAAGTTTGTGTTAAAAGATTAAGTTTAAGTTTAATTTTGGAATACGGTCGGAGAAACAATTTGCTGATGTTCGGATTTTAAATTGCAATAATTGCAATTTTGTGGTAAATGGTTAGATGAGGTTCTTATTATAGGATAAATGTAAGTACAATTATGCGTAATTCCAAAAGAAATTTACGCATTAGTTAAAAAAATATATCACATTGCTATTTTTTGTCATATTAAATGGGTTGATATCGGTTCTAGTAATTATCTTACGTTCAATATAACCAAAAAAGTAGATTTTTAGTAGATTATATACAAAAAAATAATAATTGACTTTAGTACTCATTACCATTTTTTATTTTGTGTGAGAACATTTGTTCATCTGATAAATATCATCTTTTTACTCAACACCGCTGTTTCCGTAATTAATACAGCAAGATAGATATTGCTTGAATTTGGAGTTGGCTCGAAAGTGTATTCGTAGTTGCCTTTGGTAAAATGGTCTTATCACAAATTACTTCTTTGATTACTGCTGTAGAACTTATTCTTTAATTGGCATGTAAACTAGCATTTAATTATAATAGGCCTTCCTCAACATAAAACACCCTGTTGAACAAACAGTAAAAAATATTTTTTTGTAAAAACATAATCCAAAATTAAATGAAAAAATTCACCTTTATTATCCTGTTTTTTTTGCCTAGATCATCTTCAAGGACAAATCCAATTTTGGGAAGGTTCTTTTCCGTAACCATCACAAATGCACGTTGCCTTAAGGGCAATGGTGGAACAATTAGAATTCAAAATTTTCTTGGTTATCTATTCAAATATTCCTTATCAATCAACCTTCTATTACATCTGATACTGTTGTTGAAAATTATCAAGATGCGATAATAGTATAAACATCAAAAAAGCGATAACCAACCAAAAGTCAATTATCGCTTTTTATATAAATGTCACCAAGCAAAGCTTAGTATTACAAAAATCACACCCCAGCAGCGGCCCGAATAACTGCCACCACATCAGGATTCAACAAAGTAGAAATATCTCCTAAATTACTAGCATCCCCAGAAGCAATTTTCCGCAAAATCCGTCGCATAATTTTACCAGAACGTGTCTTAGGCAAACCAGGCACCACTAACATTTTATCAGGCTTCGCAATCGGTCCAATTTCTCTGACGACTACATCTCTAACAGATTTTTCAAAATCCGCATCTCCGACCGTTCCTTCTTGCGCAATGATATAAGCAAAAATACCTTGTCCTTTTATATCATGTGGATAACCAACCACCGCAGATTCAATCACCGCAGGATGTTCGTTAATTGCATTTTCTACTTCGGCCGTTCCCATTCTATGTCCAGAAACATTGATGACATCATCTACTCTACCGATAATTCTTAGACGTCCCTCTGAATCTCTTCGACAGCCATCACCTGTGAAATACATATTATCGAAAGAGGAGAAATAAACTTGTCGGCAACGTTCGTGATCGCCATAAGTCGTCCGAATCATGGACGGCCAAGGGAATTTAATGCATAATAAACCTTCAACATCATTGCCTTCAACTAAGACCCCTTGGGAATCTACCAACACAGGTTGAACGCCTGGCAATGGATAAGAAGCATAACATGGTTTAGTATCAGTAATACCTGGTAAAGGCGTAATCATAATACCTCCCGTTTCGGTTTGCCACCAAGTATCTACGATGGGTGCATTCCCTTTTCCGACTTTTTCATTATACCAATTCCATGCTTCTTCATTAATCGGTTCCCCTACTGAACCAATGACTTTTAAATCGCTTAAATCATAGCCTTCTACAAATTGGTCGCCTTTTGCCATTAAGGCTCTAATCGCCGTTGGTGCGGTATAAAATTGATTGACTTTATGCTTTTCGCAAATTTGCCAAAATCTTCCTGCATCTGGATAAGTTGGGACACCTTCAAACATGACCGTCGTTGCTCCCGCTAAAAGTGGACCATAGACAATATAAGAATGTCCTGTAATCCAACCAATATCGGCGGTACACCAATAGACATCCCCATCTTCGTATTGAAAGACATTTTTAAAAGAGAAACAAGTATACACCATATATCCACCACAAGTATGCACGACCCCTTTTGGTTTTCCAGTAGAACCAGAAGTATACAAGATGAACAGCATATCTTCAGAGTTCATTGCGGCTGGTTTGCAATGCTTTTGTCTACGGTAAACCGCATCTGTCCACCATACATCACGAGCAGGTTCCCAATTTACTTTTCCGCCAGTATTTTTATGGACAATAACTGTTTCTACACTCGTACAACCTTGTAAAATAGCTTCATCTACCACTTGTTTGACTGGAATATTTTTTGTTCCTCTAGAGTTATAATCCGAACAAATCACCATTTTACAAGTCGCATCTTTGATTCTATCCGCCAAGGCGGTTGCTGAAAAACCTGCAAAAACGACAGAATGAATTGCCCCAATTCTAGCACAAGCTAAAACACCAATTGCTAACTCCGCCACCATTGGCATATAAAAACAAATTCTATCTCCTTTTTTGATTCCCTTCGCTCTCAAGGCATTGCCAAATCGACAAACTTCCTCGTATAACTCTCGGTAAGAATATTTTACCGTCTTTTGATTTGGGTCATTCGGTTCCCACAAAATAGCGGTTTGGTCGGCTCTATCTGCTAAATGACGGTCTAAACAATTTTCGGTAATGTTCATCTTACCGCCTTTAAACCACTCCACTTCTGGTTTTCTAAAATCCCAATTCAGCACTTCATCCCATTTCTTTTGCCATTGGAAGGTCTCCGCTTGCGCTGCCCAAAATTTTTCTGGGTTGTCGACGCTTTCTTGATAAACTTCTTTGTATTGTTTTAAAGACTTGATTTGCAAAGTCATACTTATATTTTTTACCCTTATTTGTTTTGAAATAAAAATTATTTTTAGTGGGTTAAAGGTAGAAAAGATTTAAGAAAAAGTATTAAATATTTAAGAAAATCTGAAAATGAATTATTCTTTCTTTTTTATAGGCTATCAGTTAAAAAAGGTAATAATCAATAAATTCAGAATTAATTGAAAGTATTGAATATTTTGATTAATTTTGGTTATTTAGAAAAGTATTATTCCATTATTTCCTTAATCCTTTAAATTATGACCGCAAAATATTTAATTATTTTTGGCAGCATCATTATACTACTTTTGGGTACTGCGCATCTATATTATACTTTTTTCACTTCCGCTTTTACCCCCAAAAATGTCAATTTTGTAAAAGACATGAAACAAGCGACTATTCCATTGGCTAAAGGTACGAACCTATGGAAAGCTTGGATTGGATTTAACGGTAGCCATAGTGCAGGGGCTATCTTTTTTGGTGCGATTAATATTTATTTGGTAATAAATTTTTTTTCCATTTATGAATCCGCTTACTTTTTACACTTTTTAAATCTTAGCCTATTATTTTTCTTTTTGTTTTTAGCTAAAAAGTATTGGTTTAGCACACCATTCAATGGTATTTTAGTGGCTTCTATTTGCTTTATTATAGCTTCTACTATGCTGCTCTTTTAACCTAAACTTGGGCACTCGATTGACTAAGTATCTTCTATTTTAGTAAAAAATTTAACTATGCTCTAAAAAAAATGTACTTTCGATGCAGCGGATGGATTAAAACTATTCAAATCGGGCTAAAAGTTGCAGAGGGTAGAGAAGCGAGACGAATCTCCAAAATCAGAAATAATGAATGAAGCCCTAATGAATTCCTATTTTATTGATAGGGTTTAATCTATAAACTCTTCTCGTTATTTTGAGTTAAATAAGTAGCATGCCAACGAAAAACCCTTATCAACTTGATTCTGCCTTTATAAAAGAAGCGCCAACCACTTTTCGGCAAAGATTAAAATTTCTTGGGCCTGGCTTTATTTTATCCGCCTCCATTGTTGGTTCAGGAGAATTAATCGCTACCACTACGCTAGGTGCGAAAGCTGGTTTTATTACCTTTTGGATAATTTTAGTTAGTTGTGTTATCAAAGTGGCTTTGCAATTAGAATTTGGAAAGCATACCATTCTTTATGGCGAAACTGCGATGATGGCTTTTAATAAATTACCTGGACCAAAATTTCGTGATGCCAGTTGGAGTATTTGGGCTTTATTAGGCATGATGATTATAAAATTTTCCCAATTAGGCGGAATTATTGGAGGCGTTGCCCTAACTCTAAATATCGCTTTTCCACAAATAAGTATTCCTGTGGGTGCTTTTCTGGCAGCAATTGGCGCTTCTTTACTAGTTTATAAAGGCTATTATAAATGGGTAGAACGCATTTCCATCCTAATGATCGGCCTTTTTACCATCCTTACTTTTACTTCTTTATATTTCTTGAGATATACAGAATTTGAGATAACTGGAGCGAATATTATTTCTGGTCTGACCCTTCAACTCCCTCCAGAAGCCATTATCATTGCTATTGGCGCATTCGGAATAACAGGAGTCGGTGGAGATGAAATTATCCACTATACTTATTGGTGTCTTGAAAAGGGATACGCCACTTTTACTGGTCCGTTTGAAGATACGGAAGCTTGGAGGAATCGAGCTAAAGGTTGGATAAAAGTCATGGAATTAGATGCTATTGTTGCTATGATTGTTTATACTGTTGTAACGGCCGCTTTTTATCTTTTAGGTGCGGCTATCTTACATCAAAGAGGCGATATTCCACAAGGATATGAGATGATTGAAACGCTTTCTAATATTTATACACAGTCTTTAGGAGAAGGCGCAAAAATGGTCTTTTTAATAGGCGCTTTGGTGGTCTTATTTTCTACCTTATTTTCTGGTTTAGCAGCATGGTCTCGACAATACACCGACATTTTTGGACAAATTGGTTTAATTGATTTTATGGATACCAAACAACGAAATCGCTCCATTGCCATCATTGCTTGGGTCTTCCCATTGCTATGGGCGATTTTATTTTTATACATCAAACAACCCGTTTTAATGGTTATTTTTGGAGGAATCATTACCTCTATTATCCTTTTTTTAGTCATCTTTGCAGCAATTCACTTTCGGTATTATCAATTAAGACCTGCTTTTAAACCTACTAGATTATATGATTTGTCTTTATGGTTAAGTATTATGGTGATTGGTTTACTAGGGATATACGGACTAATTGGATTATTGTAAGATTTAAATTTTACGGTTTAGCACAAAAACAAGCTAATGAATAGAAGAAAAGCCATTCAACAAACTGCCTATCTCCTTGGAGGTGCAGTTTCTGCTTCCATAATTACAGGCGTCATGAGCGGTTGCCAACCAAAAGGCGAACCCGATTGGACTCCTCAATTTTTGACCAAAGAACAAGCTGCCACTATCGGCGAAATAGCAGAGACGATTTTGCCAGAAACCGATACGCCAGGCGCTAAAAGTTTGCACTTGACGGAATTCATAGATTTGATGCTGAAAGAGGTCTTTAATGGCTATGAGCAATTGCAATTCCCTAGAGAACTCGCCAAATTTGAGGAAGAGTGCCAATTTTTTACAGGCAATAATTTTATAAACAGTTCCCCAGATGAGCGTCAAAAATTCTTAGTCTTGCATGAGAAAAAAGAGTTGACAAATCAAAAACAAACAGGCGAGAAGGCTTTTATTAGCAAAATAAAAGAACTCGTTTTAACAGGCTATTTCACTTCTGAGTATGCCATTACGGAATTGATGAATTATAATCCGATTCCTACGAAATTTGAAGGCTGTGTAGATATAGAAGGCTTAGCAAAAATTCAAGTCGGAATTGAAGGGCGGAGTGCTTAATTCAGTAGGCAGTAAACAGTCTGACGGCTGACAATAAATTTCATTTTATGGTCTGACAACGAAGTGGTCTGACCTCTAAATAAATAGTATGCAAGATAAAAATACATTCGACGTCATAGTAGTAGGTTCAGGCATCACAGGTGGCTGGGCAGCCAAAGAACTTTGTGAAAAAGGGTTAAAAACCTTAGTCATAGAAAGAGGGCGAACATTGGAACATGTTAAAGATTATCCGACTGCCAATACCCCAATTTGGGATTTACCGCATCGCAATCAACCAACCGCCGAAGATAGAGAAAACTACCCTGTTCAATCTACGGTTTACGCCTTTAATGAAGGAACTAAACATCTTTGGATAAATGACAAAGACCATCCTTATACGACGCCTCCTGACCAACCCTTCAACTGGCTTCGAGGAAATCATGTGGGCGGCAGGTCACTCATGTGGGGCCGACAAACTTATCGCTGGAGTGATTTGGATTTTGAAGCCAATGCTAAAGAAGGCATTGCAGTAGATTGGCCCATCCGTTATAAGGATATTGCGCCTTGGTACAGTTATGTAGAAAAATTTGTGGGCATCTCTGGGCAAGCTGAAAATTTAGCACAATTACCCGATAGCGAATTTTTGCCGCCAATGGATATGTTTTGTGTAGAGAAAAGGCTTAAAAAAAGCATTGAATCCAAATGGGCGAAACGAAGAATGACCATCGGGCGAGTAGCCAATTTAACTAAAGGACATAATGGTCGTTCCGCTTGTCAACATCGAAATTTATGCTATCGAGGTTGTCCTTACGGTGCGTATTTTAGTGCGCAGAGTGCTACGCTACCCGCAGCAGCAGCAACGGGGAATATGATTTTGCGCCCTGATTCGATGGTAGAATCTCTTTTATTTGATAAAGACAGTAGTAAAGCGACAGGTGTTAGGGTATTAGATACTAAAACGGGTAAAACAGTAGAATATAAAGCCAAGATCATCTTTTTATGTGCTTCTACTTTAGGCTCTACCCAAATTATGTTGCAATCAAAAAGTGACCGATTTCCAAATGGTTTTGCGAATGGAAGTGGAGAATTGGGACATAACTTAATGGACCATTTATTTAATCTCCACGCCTATGCGGACTTCGACGGAGACCTAGACAAATATTATACAGGGCAACGGCCTAATGGCATTTATATCCCTCGATTTAGAAATGTTTGGGATAAACATCCCGATTATTTAAGAGGCTTTGGTTTCCAAGGAAGTGCGAGTCGTGAAGGATGGGAAAGCAAAAAAGGACAACCTGGATTCGGTGCGGACTTCAAAAAATCTATTACAGCATTAGGCGGTTGGAAAATGGCTTTTTATGGCTTTGGAGAAATTCTACCTTACCACGATAATAAAGTACAACTCAATCCGAATAAATTTGATATCCACGGTTTACCTACTTTATATATTGAAACCAAATTGCGAGAAAATGAATTAGCTATGACGAAGGATATTCTAGCTACTGCCGAGGAAATGTTGTCCGTTGCAGGTGCTAAAAATATTAGAGTTTGGGATGGAAAAGCACCCATGGGTAGTGGCATTCACGAAATGGGGACGGCTAGAATGGGCAAAGACCCTAAAACTTCGGTTTTAAATAAATGGAATCAATGCCATGAGGCGAAAAATGTATTTGTAACCGATGGTTCTTGTATGACTTCGGCTTCTTGTGTGAATCCTTCTTTGACTTATATGGCTTTGACGGTTCGGGCGGTGGATTATGCGGTGAAGGAATTGAATAAGCAAAATTTGTAACTGTCAACCTACTTATTTCAATACGACTATTTTAGAATAGACCTCCAAGTTTTAAAAAAATTTGGAGGTCTAAAACAGCTATTTCAATCCTTCTTTATCAGCCTTAATCAATCTCTCATCTAAATCCACATCCTATTCCCTTCCTAAAATAATAACGCCTGCTTTTCTTGCTTAACAAAAGTCAGGATAGTTGTAATTTCTTACTCTTCTCCACCATCCGCCCAAAAGTTATTTAAAGCAACAGCACTATCTTCATTATGGTAATATTAGCCATCTAACGCCTCTCCATCATTAATACCCGAAGAATGAGGTAACAATATTCTAAAATATTATTGAGGATTCTAACAAGAAAAAATGAAAAATCTGCGTCTTTTTCACAATACAAAAGTCTTGGTTATAATTTTCTATTAATTGCCAAAAAAATTAATTTACTACATGCAGCATTTATTCAAAAGAATCACATTTTTATTAACTTTTAGCCACTTTCTCGTTTTATTAGTAGCTCAAGACGAGCCGATTTCAACTATTCATCCAATAGAATCTACTAAAAATCATTATGAAAGGCTACAAAAATTAAGTACGCTTCCTAACGAAGCATTCTCCACAATGGACACTTTGGCTTTTCCTCCTTCCATGTATAATAGTTATACTTTGGCAATGAGTCAATCAACGCCTTACTATCTTACCAATAACCAATTTGACTTTTTAAAAAAATCAGTCGCTTTTCCTGCAAATAGTTCCGACCAAACTAAAGCTGAATTGGATTTTTTATACGATTTACAGCAAAAACGAGCGCCTAAACAAGTGGAAAGAGTGATGCAATTAGCCAAAATTGGATATTGGCCCGTTGCGGATATTTTGCCAAGTCATCCATTTTATAAAGAGAATTTAGCTCATCTATTTTTTGAATGCCAAGAAATAGTTGGTGACCATTGTACCGCTACTAATTATCCCCATACCGCAAAATTATTAAAAGGCATTATGACCGATATGCGAAAAATGGAGTTTTCTGTTAAGTATCATTTATTACGAGCAAGACCTTATGAATTGGATAAAAGATTAAAACCATTACAAGTGATGGGCTCGCCTTCTTTTGCTAGTGGACATACGCTTTGGGCATATATTCAAGCCTACACTTTTAGTGAATTGATGCCCGATAAACGAGCTGATTTTTTAGCCATAGCTTATGAATTAGGTTTGTCGAGAGAAATCATGGCGGTACATTATCCAAGTGATGAGAAAACAGCTAGACAATTGGCACACAGGATGTTGGCGTTAATGTGGCAAACGGAAAAATTTCAAAATGACTTTCAAAAAGCGCAAGCAGAATGGAAGTAATAGATAAGGACACAGAGGGCACGAAGAAGACACAGAGGGCACAAAGTAAAGCTATTCTCTGAGAACTTTGTGTCTTCTCTGTGGTCTCTGTGTCCAAAAACACTATTAATAAATGACGTTATCTATAAGACCTTTAGTTTCCAAAGATTGGGTTGCCGTCAAAAACATCTACGAATTAGGCATTGCCACAGGCTTCGCCACTTTTGAAACAACCGCACCGAATTGGGAACAATGGAATAATAACCATCTTTCTTTTGGAAGACTAGTCGCTGTTTTAGAAAATGAAGTGATTGGATGGGCAGCATTGACCGCTGTTTCTAACCGATGTATCTACCAAGGGGTCGCAGAAGTAAGTATTTATGTTCACCCTAATCACGGTGGAAAAGGAGTTGGTCAACTATTAATGAAAAAACTTATCTTTGAAAGTGAAAAGAATGATATTTGGACTTTACACGCTTCCATTTTTAGCGAAAATATTGGGAGTATTACCCTTCATAAAAAAGTAGGCTTCCGAATGATTGGGTATCGAGAAAAAATAGGAAACCTAAAAGGCGTTTGGAAAGATAATGTTTTAATGGAACGAAGGAGCCGAGTAGTTGGAATTGATTAATCGGTATCAGTTCGACAATTTGAATTACTAAGCTTAAAATTCAGGAATTACAGATGATAATAAATAGTCATGAAAAAGTAGCAGAAATTTGGTTAAGCTCCAAAGATGGACTTTATAATTATGCCTTAAAACATACTAAGAATGAAGATATTGCGGCTGATATTACTCAACAAGTATTAATGAAAATTTATACCGCTAGGTTCGCTTAAAAAAAAGGATAAAAATAAAATTAAGAAAAGCAGGGCTATTATTATAGAAAAAGGAGGTAAAAGGTAATTTTGGGAATTTTTCACAAAAAAAGCCAAAGATGGTAGTAGGAATAGGAAAATGTAGCCATATCAACCGAGTGGAACGAATAGATGATGTACCGCTCCTTATA
>Ga0208544_10001324_pt1 | contig 17266 bp, 17 predicted proteins | sample DEB08_DNA_9_FD_184526 | JGI IMG/M metagenome (GOLD analysis project Ga0208544, IMG submission 184526) | Aqueous microbial communities from the Delaware River and Bay under freshwater to marine salinity gradient to study organic matter... | ecosystem: Environmental > Aquatic > Marine > Coastal ... | reverse complement strand
TGAAAATGCTTCGAGCTGGGAGTACGTATAGGAGGTGATAGAGGCCCCACATGTTTCGAGGTAGTCGGTCACATACTTAGCTCGTTGTTGTGTCCTAGCCCCATCGGATTGATGCTGCCAACGCATGGTCCAGGCTGTGATGAGAAGTGCAGGCCAGCCCATAGCGTCCTTGGTTGCTAGTACGATTTGGGCTTGGGCATTCTTCTCTCGGTCAATCTCAGCTTGTCTTGCGGCGGCTTTCATTCCATCGGTGAATCGTTCGCGCTGGCGTTTGCCATTTTCTGATTGGGATGCAGGTATCGAGACGATCCAGACGTCTTCGGCTTCGTTATATAACATGGTGTGAGACCTTGTGTTGTTTTATATCAGGAAATAATCTTCTCCAGGAAGGCGATGCCCTCTGGTGTAATCGTTAGGATCTTCTCTCGAAAATTGTTGCCCCTGTGTGACAGTTCAACAAACGAGTAGACACCACCGACATCTGGTGTACCCATCGTACGAAACACACGCGAGGCGACTTGCTGAGACAACCCACAACGCCTGGCTGCGTCTGTGATGGTTAATTGTCCATCTTCCAAGGCGATGGTTGTTAGTAGTGCTATGTGCTGGACGTGGATGCTACCCACTTCATTTAAGATGGCTATGGTAGAGGTGTTGAATTTACGAATCTTGCTAATATCCATTGTGTTTTCCTTTCTCTGTTAACAATTAAGATTGGAACCGCTCCGCCTATTTATTCACAAAAAGTTTATCTGTATTGAATATTACTATAACACTAGCGTTATAAAATATACGGCGTTATAGGCTGAGGCCTATGTCAAGGCGTGTCTTCCGATGTGGATTTTCAGTACGTCGAGCATACGTCGTCTAGCTCAAAATGAGTCGTATTGGTTTGGAAGAATGCCCCCTCCCAAAGGGTCGTCTTAGTACTCGGAATTTGTTAGTGTTTAATGTTATTGACTTAAACTTAGGCCACTCTTTTAACGAGCATATCGGAAAATATATAGTCCTTAGGGTCCGCACCACATTCTTTTAGCTGATCATAAAGAACGCCAAGGGCGATTGCCTTTACATCCTGAAATTCTAAAAACATACATCCATCTATGCTTACCCCATTCACTTGAAACCCTTACTTATACTTTTATTTAGGCCTGTATGTTGAACAATGCTAAAGCTATAGGGATTGCTAGCCTAATAGGACTTAACGCGTCTGGGGCACCTTGTTATATTAATGCTAGTGAGTAGGTATGCCGTAAGTGGTATCCACCATATGGCTGTGTATACTATGAAGCCGAGGACACTCATTGGTCCCGACCTTCATTGCTTAGTGCTCTTAAAGCTGCGCATATCATCTCTCGTTCTTCGCCGTATATATTCATGTTGCTATATGCTCAGGGTGTTGAGCCTTGCATGCTCCATACCACGCCTTGGACTTGGTGGCATTGATCCCGGGCATGATCCGTTCATCATCTTCGGCGTCTTCAATGGGTGATCGTTCAGCACAACAGAAAAAGTCTTTTTCGTTGGTGACCACATGACCGACCACGAATGTATCGCAGCCATTATCAATGGCATACCACCAGACGGCTTCGTTGACTTTTGGCTCCACTTCCATTCTTAAAAACTCAATGACTTCTATGGCGATGTCTGGGTAAGTAGTAGTGTACTGATTCATAATGTGAGACCTCTGATTGATTGGTAAGCAACCCTCCTACATAAGGAGGTAAATGGTACTACTGATAGGTGATGCCTAGGAATTAAGCTACTCGTCATAAGATTTAACTTGTGTGCCATCGATCCATAAGCCTGTTACCAAGTCTGCTACTGACAAGTAGTTTTGATACTCGTCGTCGTTGGTACCATTGTATTTGGTTTGACATTCGACATTAGTTTTCATGGTGTGAGACCTCGTTGATTTTCTTAGTCAGACCGCCCTTATCCCATTAACTCATGAGATAGAAAAAAGGGGGGGGCTTGGAGTAAGGTGGAGGGTACCGCAGCAGACCTTAACCCACTGCTATGATGTTCCCCTTGCTGTACTTAAATATGTATCGGCCTGTTAGTGCGCCGAGGACATTGAGCGCAGTGTTTGCCTCGCCTGCTTGGGCATCACACAAACCACAATCGATACACGTTAGGCCTTCGCTGTCGGCCTTGCACTCGATATCATTTGGAAGCAGCGGGCTTGCCTAAGTCTTAACTCGGATGGTCCAGCAACCCCTGCTATGGGCCTTCAGAGTGGCCTTGGGTGTGTCGGCTGACACCATACAATAATCTAAAGATAGGGTGCCTCAGCTGGTGTATGAAGCCTGCATGAGTTGGTGCCAGGCTTGACAGTGTTGCTCAAACCGCGACCGGGACTGCTGTTCGATTATCGTATCGCCCGGCCTCTAAGATATTCGAGGTTAATTTCGGTGGCTTAATCGTACAACCCTTTCTTAGAAGCTCGATAGATTGCAAGGGGTGCTTGGCCTAGATTGACATAGCAATCACCGCCTAGGTTCTGACGTTTGCTAGAGGAACCACGGTTACCAACATCGGCCTTGGCAAGCTTGGACTCTATTGGTGACATGCCTGCTTTTAATATCCAGCTCTGAGCCATGCCCCCGGTCTTGCGATTGCTTGTCTTAAGGGTGGCGATAACTGCAATTGGTGAGCTGTCAAGGAGGCTTGGGCCTTGGTACAGTATGACTCCGTTTTGCTTTTTTATGGTGTGAGACCTTAGTTGTGAGACCTGGAGATTTTATAGTTCTTAATCAGTCAGCCATTTTCTTAGATGGTAAGCCTTCCACCATGTCGCCGGTCAAACGTGAAGCCTTGTGCTTCAGCCGCATAGGCGACTAGGTATTGAGCAATCTCAGGGTCTAAGCCTAGTTCACCTTGAGCTGGACTTAGATCAACTGTGATGTGAAAAGCACTTCCTGTTTCATCAATTGAGCAAAGGAAAACATTGTGCATGGTGTGAGACCTTGTGTTGGTTGCTTTAGTCAAGACTCCGCCTTATGCAGTACCTTGAGTAATAAAACGAATGGTCGCTAGATTCTTAAAGAGCGTGCCAGAGGTGCTGAGACTTGGCGGGTGATGCTGGTGTAACTGTTCTTGCTTGATCTTGCTAGCCGTCCTGGGTCAACCCTAAGGCGTATCCTGCAACCGGTCGTGTTGGTGGCTAGTAGCTGCCTTGCCGAGGGAACCCATCTACTTCAGTGTTCCAACCCCGACCAACCCTTCCGTGCTTCGTTGCGCTTTCTGTGTCTCGCTTCGATGAGATAAATACTATTCCAAAAAGATAAACATCTCAACACTTATGCACACGGTATCGTTTATTAAATCATTAACTCAATTTGCTATAGTAGTACGGCAACCGCCCAATGGTTTCGAAGTAGTGTCCAACGGTGCCCATAACAGTTCAACATTGCGAACAGGGTTGCATATATGAACAAGAATAATATTCTGCCCACCCTGCCCCAATATCTAGTCAAAAAAAAAGAAAGGCTAGCCAATGGCCAACCTAATCAATGATATACGATGCCTAACTACTCCTAACCTAACCCAAGGGATCTATAAACCCGACGAGGGCCAGCAATGGCGTGCCCTGCAGAGCTATAGGGCAGGAAAGGACGGGCAGGAAATGCTTATGCTTTTAGTTGTGTGCGTGTGCGTGCGCGTGTGTGCCCAGGTGTGTGTGTGTGCGCGTGCCCAGGTGTGTGTGTGCGCAGGCAGGGGTGCACGGGGGTAGGCGCGTGTGTACCTTTATTAAAAGACCCAACAGATTTTTCTGCCTAAATAGCCGGACGATGTTTAACACTCTTTAACAAATCTCAACCCTCTTTAACTCTTATTCTTATATGTATCACGCAGCAGAAGGTCACACTAGTGTTATTGTAATGCTCAACATATTTATGACATATTTCTAACATACCCTTAACACTGCTGGGTAATTATTGGTAGTAAGAATACCAAGAAGGTTAAGCTAGACTAAGCTAGACTAATCTAGAGCAAGATGAACTGAGATGAACTAAGCTAAACTAATCTAGAGCAAGATGAACTAAGCCAGAGCAAGCCTAGAGAACCTAGACTACCCCTTAGCTATGTTTAACTACCCTTAAATACCCTGACTGGATAAAGGTTGCTTGGAGACACCTAAGCCTCCTTATTGAATACCATGAGTACTGAACTAGAGGACTATGCTTACCTATATCTATACTATACTTTAACTTTAGTTTTCTTCTAAAGGGTGGGTAATCAACCCCCAGCATTCATGGGGGTTCCACGGTAGGTTCCACAGAGCGATTACCAGCCCATGAGAGCACTGACAGCTGATTTAGCTTTACCACCAAACACGTTATCCTCAAAAGACTTAAGCTCTGCCACTAGCAGCTCCTGTTTGTACTTCTCAGCACCGTTCTTAACATCCACACCCATTGACCCCACCCAGTAGTTAATGCCCGTATAGACGGTTTAATTGTAATTCCCATATTGTTTGTTCTGCCACGCTTTGTAAGTCCATTGGCACCTATTTGGCTAGGTTACCTTACGCATCATAAATTAATGATGGCCCGTATTTCCATATAGGTCGTTAGATATTAGGACCATGTAAAGGGCATATTTTTTAGCTTGTTATATTAAAAGTCGTACCAGATTTTTTACTAAAAGACACAAATAAGATGCTTTAACAGAGGTGGAGAACACATAACTGGATTACTAAAGCGACGCTTATCGAATGACTGGTTAATCACGTACCTTTTCGCTGTATATCATGTTTAAAGCCTTAAATGGTCATTATATAGATGATCATAGGGGTAACGATTATGTTGGTATAAGATCATTGATTGTACTAATATAGTTTATCCATATACTGCCTTGTTGCACTCATATTTACTTACTATTCTTTGGCACTACACCTACTTATCAACATACTATTCCCTAAAAGGATGAATACGAAGCTAGTTTAAAGAACAGTGTTTGTTGGACTTGGAATACCTAACTATATAGCCTCTTCCATAGGATAATCAGACAGGAATTTCTTTAATCTATACCCCCCCAAACCAGATATGGAAATTAATAATAAGTGACAATTGGCATCCCAGCAAAGGGATAAGCAGCACGATGATCAAGAATTATCTAAATCTACTCCAATGAACCGTTACTGGCTAGAAAACACGACAAGGACCCAGGTTTTTTCGTGTGCGTAGACGAGTGCCAGGTCGTTGACCACAACCCCTATGCATTACTTGAACAAAAACACCAGGACATTCAGCGCTGGGCGGACAATGGCGATTATTAATTAAATGTGACAGGGACTTCTCGATGTCCCGTCTCCGAAAAGCAGCTTAAGACCCCTCTCGATTAGAACGTATTAACCGATAGGTCCATAGAATTAGGTTTTTCAGTACTGTAGGCAGTTTCCCGCTACCTGTGAATAATTGTAGCTTATCGGAAAACCGCAAGAAACCTATATTGATTGCGTGAGGAATAACCAGTTATTTATGAGTACAGTTGATATGTCACAATTTCTTAACATTAACGTGCACATCCACATAGAATATGGAGGGGTGTATATTTCCACATGATCTGCATCGCAAAGTCTACAACAATGTATTGGCAAAAGGTGTTTTACTGGCTGAAACCACTGCCGATAGATTTGCTGGAAAGGCTGCCTGATCGGTCGATGCGGGATGTACGGAGTAGAAGCCCATGTAACACAGCCAAATCGGTGCTTTAAAGAAAAATGTTGAATTATATATGCATCAATCCTATGAGCCATTGTTGCCGGGACCGATAGATTGGTGGATTGACAGAAACCCGTGCAGCCGCGAGACTATCTAAATAATGATTAGTTTTTAGGCAATGCCGGTTAGAGCAAGGTCGGCTAAGCCGAGTCGTAAGCCGTAATATATTAACAATCAGCGGAGAGGCATATGGAACAGTTTCACTTGGCATTAATACCTCATGAGATTGAAGGTAATCTAATTAATCAAAGGGCCGCCGATGGGTACATTAATGCCACAGCGATGTGCAGGTCAGTTGGAAAGCAGATAAATGACTACTTGAGGCTTAAAGCTACAGGTGAGTTTTTGATAGAGCTCTCTGCCGATACGGGAATTCCCGTATCGGATCTAAATCAGTCGTTTAAAGGCGGGTCTCCGCAGAAACAAGGGACATGGGTTCACCCCGATATTGCCGTCAATCTTGCGCAATGGCTGTCGCCGAAATTTGCCGTTCAAGTCTCCAAATGGGTGAGAGAATGGATGACTGGTGACTCAACCGCAACAGAACTGCCAATCCACCTAAAGAGATATATGGTTAATCGAGGTAAGATCCCACACACACACTTTTCTATACTTAATGAAATAACATTTAATCTCGTTGCCCCATTGGAAGAGGCAGGGTACACGCTGCCAACCAGTTTGGCTCCTGATATATCCCAAGGCCGGATATTCTCCGACTGGTTACGCAAAAATAAAGGCGTAGATCCGAAAAGATTCCCGTCATATTCTCATGAATACCCTGATGGTCGTGTGTTTAAAGCAAGGCTGTACCCCAATGAATATTTAGCTGATTTCAAAAAGCACTTTAACGAAGTTTGGTTACCTGAACATGCTCCAAAATATTTCGAGACTCGAGATGCTAAGGCTTTATCGCTGATAACAACAATCATGCTACCTAGCCCCGGCGTATTGTAAATACGGCATACGCAGGCAAGGAATTGCCAAAAATATATGCGTTTGTTGCTGATATTTGGTAGTGGTCTACCGAAGAAAACAGGCGTATAAACTTTATTAAAAAATATTCATGCCGTTAACAAAGAATATTTTGCAATCCCACAGAAATCAATAAACGTCATAGATAAGAGGTTCTCGTAAGCTACATACAGAGAATTTTCCTGTGGAAGAATCACGATTTACCGACAGCCAGATTATGGCCATATTGAAGCAGAACGGCCCAGTTAAAGCGTTCCAGACTTGTATCCTAAACGTGGCATCAGTTCAGTGAGGTTTTTATAAATGGCATATTAAGCTCGGCGGTATGGTCGCCTCACTGATGAAGCGGCCTAAAAGAGATAAGCCAGAGGCTCTCAGTGCAGCATCAGCGATAAATCAGGCCTGCCCGTTGCACTCCATGAGCGATTGATTGAAAACGGTCGTCGGGTCACTACGTTAAGTATAACCGATGACTTTAATCGGGAATGCATAACGATCTAAGTGTATTTTTCGTTAACGACTCAAAGTCGTAATTTTTTCATTTGAAAGAATCATTGAATGGAGTGGGAAATCCAGTGAAATTCATTGTGATAATGGACCAGAATATATCAGTCAGGCTCTTACTGAGTGGGTGAACCAGGAGCAGATTAGATTGATTCAAACCCAGCCTGGGAAGCTAATTCAACATGCTAACGTTGAATGATTTAACCGAACCGAAAGAAATGACTAATTGTAATTAAATTTCCTCACGGGCCATTGAACAAGCTAAATTAATGGAAACTCAATGCCAATGGACTGACAATAATGAACGACCACATACTTCGATTGGCGGGGTTCCGACAAAACAAGTGATGTGATTGTTAAACTCTCCATTTTTAGTTGAGATTAAAAATATGCGGATTACTGTGTTACTCGGTACAGTGTTACTATTTTACGCGAGATTGAAAGAAACCATAAGGGATAAGTAATTATCGATATAGTCTTGCACAATTTAGGACCTGAGAATGAAAAATCTGGCGTGACATACTCATAAACTATCCAATCCGGCGTCGGCCAGTAGGTAGTACGCGATATTCAAAAGGACTGATCACTAGAGACGATATCGGGTCGTTTGTTAGTGGACTTTCAAAGTAATGAAAGCATGAGAATGAGCTATGAACGGGTCTACAATTGGATTTACAAGGACGCAAAGACCAATAGAAACCTACACCAACACTTGATCTTTACACGTGAAAGAGGAGCCAACAGACCTTTTATGGCAAGACCTGGGTTTTTCCCAGGTGAGTTAACATCGACGAACGACCAGAATCTATTGAAAATCGGCGTCGATTAGGTAATTGAGAAGGCGATAATATTGAAGGCAACAAGAGCAGTGGTGGCATATCAAGATTCTCATCATCCATAGAGACCCTTACCATTACTAATATTTGATTTCGGTATCTCTATTAAAACAGAGAAGCCACCTTGCTTGTTGTTAGAAAGAGTAATCGCTCCTTGATATCGATTAACTATATCTATTACTATAGGCAAACCTAAACCATGACCGGATACTTCACTATTAGGCCAAGCGGATCGAGATAGAATTTTATTTATAATTTCTTGATTAACCCCAGGACCATCATCATTGGCCTTTATACAATAATTAAGGTTATTTTCAGAAATATCAATCGTTACCAAGTGCTTGGCCCACCTTCCTGCATTATCAGTTATATTACCGACTACTTCGTTAAAGTCCTGCTCTTCTATTATCCAATGATGATCTTCATCGATAATAGTATTCAACTCAAATTCCTTTGTTACGTGCAGCCTACCGAGCATCCAGACTAGCTCACGCGCTTGGGGCAAAGGTTTCGCTCTATTTCCTGATTGTGGGCCACCAAACCGTACGCGATGCATTTCGATTTCTAATTGCTTATCGATAGTGGTTAATTTATCAGCAAGCCGTGTTCTAAGGACTTCATCTAAATTAAGGTTGAAGTCCATTAGGATATTTCGAATTGCCGCGACAGGGGTTTTAATGCTATGAGAAAGATCAGAAATGGCTTGACGTGACAACTTCAAGCGTTGACCAAGAGAATCGAGGAGCTGATTGGTTTGTTGAACAAGCCCTTGGAATTCAGGTGGCGTATCATTTGGAAGCCGATCTCGAATACCTGTTTGTAGTTGCTTGAGTGAGAAGATTAAATCATCGATAGGCTTTAACGCCAAATTGACTGCTAAAACAATTAACATTAACATGGCCAATGACAACATCAAAAAGACTAGAGCAGTTGAGTTATGTAATGAGCCATTGCTATATCTTAATTGACTAATATCCTCGGCAATTAACAGTGTTAATTTTTCACTAGAGAATTTATTTAACCGAATAATAAGATATTCAAATTTCGACGTCAGAATAGTGCTAAAAAAAACGCCATTTGGATTCACTGAAGACTCTTTTAATACTGGTTCTAAAATAGGCCTCCAAAGGGTAGACACCTCAATTCTGTCATCGATTTTTAAGGCAATACCATGGTGTACATGTGCCTCTAAATAATTTTCTAACAACGGCCCGTAATCATCTTGACTCAATATTAAACGAAGTTGATTTTCGATTTCCGTACTCTCACTGTCTAATTGATATTCGATTAAACGCTCAGTTTCCTTATCAAGTAATACTCCATGAGTGATCCATGCAAGTATCATAAAAATAGAAACAATTGGTACTAACCAAATGAATAAAACCGTTTTAATGGACCATGATTTAAACGGTAAAATCTTAATTGGATTATTTTTTATTAAAAACATAGCCTTGTCCCCGAGAGGTGTGAATCGCTTCCCGACCAATAATGCGTCGTAAACGTCGAATATAGACTTCAATTGTATTATGATCAGCTTCGTCGTTTAAACCATACAATTGTTCGATAATCTGTTCTTTAGAGAACAGCTGGCCGGGTCGATTCATCAAACAGCGTAATAAGCGAAACTCTGTTCCGGTCAAACTGTGCCATTCTTTATTGGGCGTATTAATGCGTTGGCGCTCTTCATCCAACACATAATCGCCCACCGTAATAGTTGGCTGTATGCGCCCTTCAGTCCTCCGAATGACAGCTTGGATACGCGCAAGCAGCTCTTCATTGTGAAAAGGTTTGGTTAGATAATCATCGGCACCCGCTTTAAGACCATCTACCTTATGTTGCCATTCATTTCGAGCGGTTAAGATCAATACAGGAAAAGCTCGCCCATTACTTCGCCAGCTATCTAGAGCCTCAAGTCCGTCACCGTCAGGCAAACCCATATCTAGAAGGGCTATGCCGTAGTCCTCCTGCAACCCCATCGATATTGCAAACTTAACAGAACTTACAATGTCTACAGCAAAGCCAGATCCAGAAAGCAGTCGGGTAAGTGTTTCCGCTAGCATTGTGTCATCTTCAACTAATAATAAGCGCATGTTCTGATATCCAAATAATGTATAACTGCAATTTCCTGTCTTAATTAAACCGCTAGATATTAAGAGGAAGGCATGACCTTGGTTTTATATAGAATGTTTCTATACAATCTGAAAATTATATATAACATAGCAAAAGTCATTTTATTAAAAAATATTAAATTTAAATTCATAGATAAACTAATATTAAATATAAAATTATTTTTCAAAATTTTAGACCCAGCGTTATTCAATCCGGTTAATTTCAATCTAAGCCAAATACAAAGCTTATTAATCAATGTGATTTTATTTTTCGGAACCAAACCAAAATAATATTTAACCCCTCAATATCGTAAATTGATAGCCATTGAATTGCCAATAACTGATAATGAAAATGTTCTTATGGATATCAAATCCCAACCACCGATGTCTTGAAATTAGTTTAGGTTTTCAACGCAGGCAATTGAATCGACTTATTAAGGTAGATATGAAAATAACTGCTATTATCTTGCCCTCTCAATAGTTTCTTGACCGACGTATTCTGACCCGTTGTCATAAAGAGATGCAAAATTTTTCTCACCATTTTATAAATCGTCTCTAGGGGTGAATTACATACTAAGTCAGTAGCGAAGATACACATATAACGTTAAGCATTCCCAATTAAAGTCATCAACCACGTTAGACATACGAACCAAAAACCCTCCTAGCAAGTCACTCATAAATTCCATTTACCAGGAGTTATTTATCACTAATGGAATAATCAGAGCTGCTGACTTATTTCTGGAGAAATCCAGTTACAAGTTCACCACTAGAACTTATTGGGAGTGAATTTCCTTTGTGCCTGATATAATGGGGTTGCGAAAGACTCAAAATAACAGAATCAACTCAAGTCCGACCCAAAAATATTTTACCGCGATTTAACGTTATACGCTCGTTTTTCTTCAGAAAATTAAATAAACTACAGGTCCCTTTGAAATCATTTAAGCAAGTAGCATGTGAGTTAGGTCGCAATTCACCCTTGCCCGCATCTTACTAAGACAAACTGGCTCAAATGCCAGCGCTGACGAGGCATTAAATGCTTAGACATAGTCGAAAGCAGTCTAACGAACCGCTAGTCGACATAATGTTGACAAGTCAACCCAAGACTGGTCCCCGGAGGCCATATCGGGTGGCCTTAAGATTGACTGCCATCGAAGACAAGACATGTTTGTTAGTCCTAAAGCGATCTACCAATGGATTTTTAAAGGCGCCCAAAGCAGCGGAGAGCGTTATCAGCACCTAGAAAGGACATGCCCAACGGTCATCTGATAGTCGCATTGGCATGATACTCGACCAAACCGACATCGTCGAACAACCCGTTGAAACTGAAAATCTCCGGTTCTTCGGCCATTGGAAAAGTCGCGTATTAGAATTAAAAGGGTAGCGGCGGAATTGCCAAAAATTTAGAGCTAAAGGATAGGGTTATGATTTCGGTCAATCTGAGCACTAGTGTGCCGATACTTTCACAAGCGCGAAAGTGAAAAACTTTTTCTCCATAACAGAGCAATGAAAAGACAATCACGGTTGATAATGGAAAGGAATATTGGGATTTTAAAAATCCAAGGTGGTACTGGAATTAGGTCTTTTTTTTCTATCCGCACTCTCTTTAGAAAACAGGAAAAAACGAAAATACGATCGGTCTTGCACCTCGATATTTTTCCAAAGTGATCGATTCGCGAACGGGATCAAATCAAACTTATCATAGCGATGCAAAAAGGCTTGATAAACGGCGGAGAAAATTCATAAATTACCTGACACATAGTGAAGTATTTTTACAGAGCATCAGCGGCACACCTAGGAGTTAACTCCCATTTTTTAGTTAGATTTCTTGGCTTTATGCGTAAATTTAAATATGGGTCACGGTATAATCGATATGCCCGCTTGTGATTTCAATGAAATCATTTGGGACAGCATAAACATGTAAATTAAAGCGCAAGGCCCATGCGTTTATTGGTCGTAATAAGCCTTAAGAACTAATCCCTTATAACAGTTTTATCGTCGAATAACTTAGCTTACGCGCAAAACAGCCGACTCTGAAACGAAAATATCGCATGCCGGTCGGATCCTTATTTTGCATTGAGCTTGGATGGATCATGCCAACTCTCGCCGAAGGGCATGCCATGTGACTTTTTTATGATGACCTGTGGCTATCTCGGCCTTTAGCTTTTCTTGATGCACATCTTCTTAATCCGATAACCTGCAGGCTCTCTCATTTGCTTCATTAGTGAAACGACCTTACCGCCAGACTTAGTCAACCATTATAGAAGCTGCTGAGTTGATGCAATGGTCTCGAAACTGGTCTGTTACGCTGCCGATCGCCACGTTATGTATTAATATGGCTATATTATTCCTGTAGGCAAATCGTAAATTTTTCTATATGTAGTTTATCAGAATTCTCTACTTATAATTGTTGTTGATTTTTGAAGGGGATTACAAACGCATTGAAATGCGATTTTTGAGAGCGATTAGCCATAAAGTAGTATTAAGACATCCGCAGGCGTCTCTTCTAGTAAATGTTAATATCGCCTAACTAAAGACTGGGACGAGCAATGACGCCATTTTAAACAGTGCCGATGGAAAGCTTTCTGTATCAAATCCCTTGAGACATCACACTTACCTAAATTGAAACACACTACATACCCAAATAGTATTCAGTTTCAATTCAGTTTACAGATTCATATTTGGCCGTGGGATTACTACTTTTAATCATTTAAGGCCTAGATCTATGAAATTATTAGAAAATATCGCTCTAACAGCTATTCTGTCTTTGTCAATAACAAGTATAGCCTTTGCTGGGGCTGGTCACGGAACGAACGATGGCTCTAGTGGTGGTCATGGAAGTGGCGGGGTTGGCAGTGCTGGGAAAACATCTGAAGTGTCAAGAACGATTGATATCGTGATGATGGATAACTATTACGAGCCAGAGATAATTGTCATTAAAGCAGGTGAAACGATTCGCTTCAAGGTTTCGAACAATGGGGTCTCTGTGCATGAATTCAATATCGGCACTTCTGACATGCACAAGGCTCACCAAGAGGAAATGTTGATGATGGCTCAGCATGGCATTATCCAGGGAGGCAAAATTAACCGTGAGTTAATGAAAATGGACATGGGTAATGGTCAGACCATGGAACATAATGACCCTAACAGTGTTTTGTTAGCTTCAGGTGAACAAGCAGAAATCATCTGGACTTTTCCGAATGATGCCGAATTAGAATTCGCTTGCAATCTACCAGGACATTATCAATCTGGAATGGTCGGGGAAATTAATATTAACTAAACTTATATCGCATTAATTCTCTTATGCGTTAACAAATCCATAAGGCCGCACACAAACCCGTCTCAATATTTATTTAGGGATTTGAATTAATGTGGCCTAAATTACCAAATTAATATTATGTGTAAAACTTGCGGGGTACTATATGAGAGTCTTACTAAAGAGGTTTTTATTAATTATTTGTATGCTTAATTTTATCTTAATTTCGGTTGTAGCCAATGCAGGATCATATGATCTTACCGTCGATAATGTTAAGATTGATACGGGTGATTTTGTCAAAAGAGGCATTGGTTACAATGGCGCATCTCCAGGCCCAATTTTACGCTTCAAGGAAGGTGAAGAAGTTACAATAAACGTCACAAATAATCTAGAAGTGGCCACATCTATTCACTGGCATGGCTTGATTCTACCGTTCGAAATGGATGGTGTTCCAGGCATCAGCTTTAAAGGTATTTCACCTGGTGAAACCTTTACCTACAACTTTTCAGTCATACAAAACGGTACGTATTGGTTTCATAGCCACTCAGGTTTTCAAGAGCCGGATGGAGCCTATGGCGCTATTGTTATTGAATCGAAAAACCGAGAACCATTTCGATACGATCGTGACTATGTGGTCCAATTAACGGATAAACACCCCCACGCCGGCGACCGCATTATGCGTAATCTAAAGATGGTACCTGACTACTATAATCGAGAGCAACAAACTGTAAATGATTTCTTTAAAGATATCATGAAAAGTGGCCTTGGAGAAACCATTAATGATCGTATGGCTTGGGGCGGCATGCGTATGATGGCAACGGATATCGAGGATGTACAGGGGTTTACTGGCCTTATAAATGGTAAAGGTCCTTCTCAAAACTGGACGGGGCTTTTTAAACCGGGAGAACGTATCCGACTACGCTTTATTAATTCTTCCGCAATGACATATTTTGATATCCGCATTCCTGGACTTGAAATGCTGGTTGTCCAATCGGATGGTAATAATGTGCAGCCGGTTACAGTTGATGAGCTTCGTATAAGCGTCGCAGAAACCTACGACGTAATCGTGCGTCCTAGAGAAGATAAAGCCTACACGATATTTGCTGAATCAATGGGCAGATCGGGTTATGCAAGAGGAACGTTAGCAACAGCCAAGGGTATGGAAGCAAATATACCTGAACTTAGATCCGCGCCGCTGCTAACCATGGCTGATATGGGAATGGGGCACGATATGGCAAGCATGGATTCATCTACCATGAAAGGTATGGATCACTCTTCAATGAAAGGCATGGATCATTCCAAGATGGATATGAGTGGAAGTGCAGATCCATTTTATGCCTTTGGTAGTGGTCTAATTCCCACAGCTGCAAATGGTGGTAAGTTTCTGTCCTACAGTGATTTGCGGGCGCAAAAGCCGTTATATGAGGACCGCGAACCCACTCGTGAGGTTGAACTAAGATTGACCGGCAACATGGAGCGCTATACCTGGAGTATTAATGGAATTAAATACGAGGATGCTGAACCGCTTCGCCTACAATATGGTGAGCGTGTGCGATTCAAATTCGTCAACGAAACGATGATGACCCACCCAATGCATTTACATGGTATGTGGAGCATCCTTGATGTTAATGCGGGTGAATTCAATCCAATTAAACACGTAGTCAGTATCGCGCCAGGTACAACCGTCTATACTGAGACGGAAGTCGATGTAACAGGTGAGTGGGCATTTCATTGCCATTTATCTTATCACGCCTCTGGGGGGATGTTTCGCAAAGTTATAGTTGAAGGCGGACCGCAATTAATTTCTGAATTGGAAATCAATAAAACTACGCAAGGGGTATTTAATTGACAAATCCCATAAAAAAACCGGCCCCATTATTATGTTTGATATGTTTATTCTTGGCACCTCTACCTTTGCTTGCTGCTGAATCGAAAAATTTCTGGGGCCTACAATTTGAGGAGCTTGAATATCGTTATGGTTACGACAGCATGGATAGCTCTGGCATTTGGGGCGGTGATATTTTTTATGGCACCGATGAACTCAAGTTTCGATGGTTAACAAATGGTGAGTATGAGAATAAGTCAAGTAGCTTTCATGCATTAGGAAATGAATTTGTTATTCAAATACCTGTAACAGATTTTTTTGATGCCAAAGCAGGTCTGCGTTTTGATACGCCAGAAGGAGGTGAAAATCGAAGTTACGCTGTCTTTGGCATAACTGGCCTTGCGCCACAATGGTTTGAACTTGATATTAATTTCTTAATTGGCGAACAAGGCAACATTTCAGCAGGCATAGATTCACAGTATGAATTATTGTTAACCAATCGACTGATATTAACACCAAGCTTAGTTGCAGATATTGCCTTCTACGACGACCCGGAAATCGGGGTTGGATCTGGATTGACTAATAGTGAGATTGGTTTGCGCCTCGGTTATGATGTTATTGATCGCGCAGTGTCACCTTATATTGGTGTTTTTCAAGAGAATGCGCATGGTAAAACCGCCGACTTGGTTAACCTTAAGGGGGGGCGACTGGGACAAATGTATTTCTCCTTAGGTGCAAAAATAATTTATTAACTTAATATTACTTTACAGATAAGTATTAATTACCTACTCATAATTATTTTTATCAAAAATAATTTTCTGAGCGAACAGATATGAGCCATAAGGTCGACATTAATATGGCTCAATTATTTTGGTTGTAATTATGACTAATTTTGGGCTGAAATTAATTCTCAGGTTTATAACAGTTGCTCACAGAGAGGCATTACCTGTCAGGACATAAAATACAATTATTAAACTTCATGAGATGATTTATGAGATTTCTTATTTAGGAGGCCAGCTAGGCAGTTACATAACCAACCTGGAACTAGTGAAGCTCGGTTCTGAGGCTCATTTTACTTTCAATGCCTTCGATTTATTTCTCAGATTGGATTGGGTTTTAAGCTGCCGATTACATCCCAACCATGTCGATTATTAAGTCCAATTACAAATTTGCTTTATACGGTTTATTGAAGTTCATAAGGTAGACTCCAAAAATTTTTTATACATCGAAAAGCAAAATCCTCTCATTGGTGGTGGCATGGTCGCTGATGCTCTCAATGTGTTGCTCCGAACTATAAATATATCTCTCGGTCAGTACCCAAACCGAACTACCTTAGGTGGTCGAGCTGGTAGTGGGTAATCCTCTGATCGTGGTAACGCACCCAGTTCAGCATTGCCTTCAGCTGCTTCGGTCATGAGTACACGAATACGTTCGTTAATTGAGTAGCCTGTTTCCTGAGCTTTGTTAGCAGCCTCATAGACGATAGGCATGTTTGCCAGGTTTAAGCGTTTGCGTTGATCTTTGTTACGAGTCTTAACTAATTCAGTGTTAGGAATGAAATCTGATAGATAGCCTCCTCGACGGCCTTGGCTCCATGGTAATGGCTTGAGGGTCATGGGTAGGTGTAGTGCTCCATTCTCCTGGTCCAGACGTAAGGTGTCTTCCATATAGGTGACGTACTCAGCACGCGCTACCAGGGTGTATATGAACTGCGCTGTCTTACCCTTCCCCTTACGTACCCTCTCAATGTGGAACAGGCCTGTAGCCTCTCTGACGCAGTTAAGGAGTGCATCACCAACGCTGACTAGGATTTTAGCATTACGTTCAGGACGAGGTATAACACCACGCTGCTCCCACATGAATTGAGCAGTAGCTCTGACACGGTGAGGAGCTGTCTTTTTGTTGGCCTTAGTCATGACAGCGTTGTATGCAGTCATTGACTGTTTCTTACGTGCTTTCTGAGCGTGGATCTCATCTAACACAGCTTGACCAATCTTAGATGCTATTGACGTGAAGGATTGGGGACGGGACATACCATT
>Ga0208544_10001322_pt1 | contig 17281 bp, 17 predicted proteins | sample DEB08_DNA_9_FD_184526 | JGI IMG/M metagenome (GOLD analysis project Ga0208544, IMG submission 184526) | Aqueous microbial communities from the Delaware River and Bay under freshwater to marine salinity gradient to study organic matter... | ecosystem: Environmental > Aquatic > Marine > Coastal ... | reverse complement strand
CCTCCTTGTGTACGGGGAGGTGGCGATCCTTGAGGCGCATGTGGGACCCGTTCTCGACCTGATGAGCCTGGAGAGCGTGATGCGTCACAACCTCGACCCGGCCACGGAGGTGAGGCTGCGCGTCCTGACCGGGCGTGCCAGGAAAGAGACCCCTTATGCACCGCCCGTCGCCAACCTCTCCGTTGAGGAGGATCAAGACCCGGCGGAGGAGCCCGATCAGATCAAGGGCTCCTACCTGTCCAGAGCCGTGGAGTGCCTGCAAGGGTATGGCCTGACCGTCCCGGCACGCCTCAAAACGGGGAGGACCACCCCTGAGACGCCTGATTGGGACACGAATGATGACCTTCCTGACCTTGATGATCTTCGGGTCCGGGCGTCGGATGAGGCCCTCCCTGAACCGGTGGGGTTTGATGTCCCGGACGATCTGTTCGCCGTGACGGATCAGGATGTTGAACTTTTCATAGAGGAGCTCGAGAGCCTGCCTGGTGAGGAGGATGTCCTGCCTGATGATCTTGACATGGAATCGGATCTTGACATGGACTGGGAGGACATTGTTGAAAGTCTGGGTCCTGCCGGTCCGGATACGTCTCCTGTTGACCTGCGCGAGGAACTGCCGCGTCCCGATCTAACCCCGAAACCGAATTTTTGGGCGCATCTGATCCCGGAAAAGGACCGGTCCGCCAGTTTGCAGGAGATGCTGGACGCCCTGGAGGATCCTTGGGGGGTCAGCCGCGCGGTCACGGGGGTCCGCGCAGAGATCCATAAGGTCATGAGGGACCCGTTGACCTATTTCGGTCCGGACGGCCACGAGCTTTGGGCGGTTCGTATTGAAGGGGGAAGCCTTGATCGGAGCGAGATCCTTCTTCAGGCCTTAACCGACAGGGTTGAGGGCCGTATGCGGATCAGGACGCTGAGCGCCAGCCGGTCCCCGGCGCACCTGCCCCTTCTCGAGGATTCGATGCGTGCACTGCTCAAGAGGATGACGAGTATCGAGTTCGGCGCGGTCGAGGCGCTTGTCCCGGAGGGCGTGAGGATCAGTTCCGACCTTCTCCGCGCCGGAGGGTTCCGGCACGTCGCGGACCTTCCCAGATGGTCCTGGGGGGCGGACTGCGCGCTCTGGGTTCTGTCGCCCAGGCACCTTTAAGTCCACGCTGTTCTGAGGCGTGCGCCAGACATCCCACGCAGTTTACGCGGGTATGCGTGAACTGCGTGGGGTTAAATCCCGGAAATTTATCCCGTTCAAACCGGAGATGCCCCCTACCGCAACCATGGCTCTATCATGTTCAGCGGGTTAAAATCCGGGCCCATCCACGTTGAGAGCCGACATCTCCGGTTTGACCGGAAGAACCTCCGCGTAGGCGGCCAGCGCGTCCGCCGGACCCGCCCAGCCGAACCGGAGCCGGTCCCCCACAGTAATGGCCGGGATCAGGTCATCCCCGTCCCTCTCGATGATCTTCGCGATATGAAAGCTCGCCACGTTGAGCTCCGAGGCGAAGGCGGTCGCAGCGACCGCGTGCCCGTCCCGGTCCGCGCCGAGCGGGCCGCGAGAGGTCCCGGTCACCTCGACGATCGCCTCAAGCGGGGTGCCCCAGGCGTAGTCCGAATGCCCCGCCCCCTCGATCGCCATGAAGCGGGCGTTCCCCGCCTCGATCACGTCCAGATATCCGTTCAGGGCCTCTCCGTCCCATCCGCCAGACAGCCCCTGCTCGTAACCCGTTAGCCGGACCGCTTCATAGCGGGCCTCGACCTCCGGGCTCATATCATACCTGAACAGCGCAGCCGCATCGCGCGCCCGGGCAACCCTCTCCTCCGTCCCGCCGTCATACCACCCGGCGACCCGCATCCCGTCTGCGGCCCCGATCGTCAGCTCACGCAGATAGGCCTGGCCCGGTGTGGTGAGACCGCTGATGACGATCGGCGGGGTCGCGGACCGGGCCACCCGGTCCGATGTGCCGGTCCGTTCACAGCCGGCGATAAGGCCGAGCGCGCCGACAATGGCGATCTGATAAAAACGGGTCTTCTCCATGAGCATCTCCTTGCGAAAAATATACCATCCGCCTACCCCCGCTCGCTGAAAGCGCAAAGATCATTTTTCGCAAAACTCCCGCGCGAACAGACCCCCTCATCTTGTTGACGAGAGGACGTTTTACTGTTTTTTGGACCTAACTTTTATACGGAAGCGCTTTGAATATGAGATCAGTTAGGGTTGTCTTTAACGAGGGCGGGGAGAGCGGTGAGATCTACCTCCCAACGGACCTGAGCCTTCTGCTTCGGCCGAATACCCCCCTGTCATGGGGCCAGGACACGCGGATCACGTCAGAGGAGCCGGATCTCCTGAGCGTTGACCAGAGCTTCCAGACCTCCCCAAGGGAGACCGTTTCTGTCCTGACGGATATCCAGAACGGGCTCCTGATCGCCGCCGTCGCAAATATGCGCCTGATCGGGGAGGCTCCGGACGACCGACTTGACGAGATCCAACGGCTTGCGACCCTCACCGGTCTCAGCGATCAGCGGGACCGGGTCGCCCATCTGGCCTTCTGGAGGCACGGGATCAGCATGAAGGGGGTCACCTCGGGTCTGGCCCCGGCGGGGCTGTGTCAGTACATCCTCACCCACCAGGCCGATAAGACGAGCCCGCGCTTATCCCTGATTATCCCGGAGGCGCTAAAGGAGTGGGGGATGGAGAAGGTGCTGGACCTCAAGGGGCTCCGCGCCTCCCCGATCCTCACCTCAACGTCAGGCCAGCTGGCAAAGGGGAAGACCCCCTTCCGGGAGAAGCACCCCCGCATTTACGCTAAGATACAGGAAAGGAGGCGGCCAGATATGGACGAGACCTCCCATACCGAATGGGAGAGCCCCTTCTGGAGCGCGCTGATCCGGGACGTCTCCGTTCCGCCCCCCCTTTTCGAGCTCGACCGGCTCGCGACCCACTCGAGCAACCGCCTCCTCATCCCGCGGACCCTCCTTGAGGCCGGATCCGTCACCCTCATGGCCCTCTGGCAGGCCTGGCTGCTCGGCCTCAACGGGGGCGGGCTGGGGACGACCGAACCTAAACGGGTGGGGAAGATGCCCCCCCACGTCCGATCCGTTCTCACCGATCGGGCCCGGGTCATCGACGCGCTCGCCCCTGAGCGGGATCTCGACCTGCTCCGATCCCTAACGCGGATCTCGGCGCTGCAGGCGTGGCGTATCGGGATTGAGGGGCGCAGCGGGGCGAAAGTGGCGCCGGTACGCCCCTTCAAGGAGGAGATGGCCGGGCCGCTGCGTTTCGCTCCGCTGCGGGAGCAGAGGGCGGTCTACGCGATCCTTCGGGGTGAGCCCGTCCCCCCCGCAGGACGGGGGAAGGTCCTCCAGGGGCTTCGGGAGAAGGGGCTCATTAACGATCAGGATCCGCCCAACCTCACCGGGGTCGGACGGAAATGCGTCGGTGGGGGCGGGGGGCAGAGAGATCGAACCGCGTCCATAACGGAGCTCCTTCGTCCGACCACGAAGGCCATGGGCTATATAAAGATCGCCCCGATACCGCGCAAAAAAGCGGCCAAGCGCCTCAAGACGGTTACGGAGCCTAGCGTTGCGAGGTCGCGAACGGCCCCTGAAACCGCCCCCTACCGGCCGACGACGGAGTGGGCGGATCAGTTCAGGGGCGTGCTCATCGACGACGTGAACGTGGACTGCCCCGTCACGGATCTGGACCTGGCCGCGCAGGCGCTCTGCGTGCGCCTGGCGGACCGGTCCGATAAGGAGCGGACCCGTCTGCGTCTCCTCACGGCCCTGCGGCGCGCGTTCCGGGTCGGCAAGACGGGGGAGACCCCCAAAGGGGGCCCCCCCATCCCCCTTCCCCAGCTCATTGACATGTTCCTCACGGATCGGGCCCGCGCGCTTGAGGCGGTGACGCGGCCCGACCCCGATCTCGACCCGCTTCACCACCTGCTCCGGATCAGCCTCCTTCAGGCCTGGAGGATCGGGGTGGAGGGCCGAACGGCCCGGTTCAAGCACCTCGAGGTTCAGTTCCGGGAGGAGACCCCGGTCGTCATGTGGGCCCTGTCGGCCCCGGCCCGGGCGCTCCTGATTGGACTTGAGGGCGCCCCGCTCAGGCCCGAAGCGGACCCGGACGCCGCGGCGGAGCTGCTCAGCGCGGACCTGGTCGGTCCCGGACCTGACCTCCCCCTGACCGCGTCGGGCGGGGGGATGATTCAGCAGCTGAGGAGGTTTCAGCGGGATGCCCCGTCCCTGCGGGACCTGATGGGGCCGGACCCGGTCCCGGCCTCGCGCCTGAGCCTCCCCGACCTGCTGTTGCGCCGCCCGCCCGATCCGGAGCCGATCCGGCCAAAGCCGAAACGGCGGCCGCCCCGTCAGCTGGTCCCGAGCACGGATGAGGTCAGGGGGATCATGGAGGCGGACCTGGGGGAACAAGCTCTGTTTGACCTCCTTATCGGGTACTGGCGGGAGGGTCGCTACGGGGAGCGCGATGAAAGCCGGAGCGGGTTCGGGTCCGTCCCCCGACTGATCTCAAACTTCCTAAAGGAGCGGGCCCGGGCGATCTGGGCCGCAACGGAGCTGGACCGGGCCGATCAGGATCTGGAGCTCTTTGAGCGGATCGTCCGAGAGCAGGCGCAGGCGGCCCTGGACCTCGGCGTCGCCACCTTATCACATGTGATGAACCCCGCCGCCGCCTTCCGCGACGAGTGCAGCGTTCTGATGCGATCGGTCCCTCACCTCAGCCGCGACCTCCTTCTGAAGATCTATCAGGATGAGATCAGCCTCCCGCTAAGCGCCGGTGGTGCAGCGCCCCTCGTCGCGTCTGGTCACCTCTTCAGCGCCAGATCGAACGCGCTGACAAATAAGGGGGTGGACGCGTGCCTCCAGGAGATCACGCACAGAAGTCGCGACCTCCCCTGGCTGAGACCGGGAGGTCCACGTTACCCGGTGAGGGCGGCCGAGCCGGAGGTGGTGGAGGCGGAGCCGTCACCGCCTCCGGCCCCGCCCCCGGCCCCGACCGTCGCGCAGGGACTCTCGGAGCGGGGTCTTGACCTGATTGAGATCGGGCCCGAGGAGCTTAATTTCATCGAGGGGGTCATCCGGAGACCCTTTGAGGGGCTGGGCACGGGTCGTAACCGGGCACTGACCCGGTTTGAGTCCAGGCTGATGTCCGCCCTCTCGGAGTGCTGGTTGGCGGGGGTGCGCGGACCAGATCACAAGAAGCGCCCCCGGATGAAGAAGGCCCTCTCATATTACTTCAGGGAGCGGAGCCGGGTCCTGACCGAGCTGATCGGGGCGGATGAGGGGCTGAAAACGGGCGCGGGGGGGCTCCCGCTCCTGCGGGACTCCGCGATCGAGGCGTTCAGGCTGGGCGTCCTGACGGCGCGGCGGGTGAAGGTGAACACCAAGCCCCGCTTCGCTGAGGAGTACTGTCAGGAGATGAGGCTGATCCCGTACCACATCCGGTCCGACCTCCTCCTGATCAGGTCTGGTGAGGCGGCTGAGCCGCCTCAACGCCTCCTGATCGCGTTTGAAAATTTCGGGCTCTCAGAGGCCGGCACCCCGTTCCGGCTGACCCCTAAAGGGGAGAGGGCGGCCGATAACCAGATCAGGCTCGCCCTGAAACGTCTCCCCTCCGTCCTGTCCCTCCTGACCCCTTCAGACGAGCCGGGGACGGGATAGGCCCCCCCTCAAAAAAGGGGGCGAGCCGGAACTTCCTCTGCCGTTTTTCACACCCCCGTGTCAGGGTGATCGGACAGATGAAGGAGACCAGCCATGACCTGGAGAAATGTGGGCGACGTCAGCCCGCTGAACGGCGCCCTGCTCTATCAGGACCCGGAGATCAGCAATGGCGATTTCACCGCCGAGGCGATCGAGACGGTGAGCGAGAGGAACGTGGGCGGGGACGAGTGTCGATTCCTGGTCCGCGTGGGCACCGTACACCTGTCCGCGGCGAACTTCCCCTCCGCGCTCGCCACCGTCGGCGCGAAGCTGGAGGGTGACACGATTATCCGCACCGATCATCACGGCGGCGAGGAGCGGTTCCCGATCACCTCCGAGGAGGGGCTGAGGGAGCTGCTGATCGCGGCTCACGCGTTCGGCGGGATCGACAATGTGGATATCGAGACCTTCGTCCAGATCGGGGAGGATTCGGTTTATGATCAGCCGAAACGGTTCGCGGGGGACCCCACGATTTATCCGGGGGACGCGAACCTCTGGTCCGTGGTGGCCCGAGAGGCGGAGGTCCCCGATATTCCCCAAGCGCAGGACGCGCCCGAAACGAACCCGGTCGACATCGATGAGGTCATGTTGCTCTAAGGCTTGGCTCTGATTAACGGCTTCGACGCGCCGACCTCAGCGAGTTAAAAATGTGTGAATAATCGTTTTGGATTTTCTTCCGGGGCGGGGAGGGTCCTCCTCGGAAGGGAAAAGACATGACTGCAGATCCGCGCCGGACCCCCGCCGGCAACCTCATCGACGACCGGTTGGCGCTCGGAATCGCCCGCACCTTTATCAACGAGATCGCCCTGGGTGGAAAGGAGTCGCGGGCACGCCTCCCCAAAGGGCTGAAATGCCGGTCCCAGCGGGAGCGGAAGACGGCCTTCCTGAGCCTCAGGGAGGCCTCCGGCCCCCTCTTTCTCGGGATGAGCGTAAAGAAAAATCTCCGGGAAGGGGTTATTGCGACCCTGTCGCCGCATCGGGAGCCGGACCAGCCCTATAACGCGATCTTCGTCCTGGTCTCCGGGGTCGATCTTGGCCGGCCCGGCAAGCGCGGGGCGACCCATGACCGGTACTGGCCATATCACGACATCAGCGCCGCCGCGATGATCGACATCCACGCTCTTGCCCGTCTGGTTCAGCGGACCGGGAAGCGGGAGCCGGAACAGATAAGCAGGGTCCTGAAAAGGGTCGCCTGCTGGGCCTCCATCGCCCGCGCGGCCGCGGATCCGGGCAGCTGGATGATGCCGGTACCGGACGGGATCATCTGCGCCCAGACCACCCTGACCTCTCTGCCGGGGGTCAGCGAGGTGCCTACCCCGGTCCCGATCATAAAGACGTTCATCGACCGGGCGGCGCTGAATGTGCACAACGCGGGCGCCTGGGATCGGCTGGTCAGTAACGGCGCGCTGGAGAGCGCGCCAAAGTTCCCGAGCTTCAATCCTCCGGAACCGGACCATCTCCGGATCTGGGATCTGATGCGCGATGAGGGGCGCGGCTGGGACCTGCGGCGCGAGCATGCGGCCCGGAACGTGGACTTGGAGCCCCATCTCTCAGACGATCAGGATGACCCGGAGCCGGCCTGAAGGCTGATTTGCGAAAAATGGTTGATTCAGTGGCGGTCCTGTGTAAGATTTGTGCAGGGCCCCACCTGCCCGCCGGTCCGGCCAGATATGGCGTGCGAAACGTGGAACCTGACCTCGATCATCACCCTTCTGATGTCGTGTCGATCCGGACCTCTGCTGATGCGACAATCGTCAGGAGACGATGATGACCCCCATGATAAAGGCGCCGGACCTCGGCGTCGTGAAGTCCCTCGCCAAGGCGCTGAGGACGAACTTCCCCGAAACCGTGCATATCTCCCATTCAAAGGCGCTGGAGATCTCCGCAAACACGTTCGGGTTCTCGACCTGGCACGCGTGTCGGACCCATTTTGACCGGCTGAACGCGGGAGCGTTTGACCCCCCTGCAAACCCTGACATTGCTAAGGACCTGGCCGTCGCCCTCATCAGGGAGGCGATGGACCCGGATGACCGGGTCCTGGATCTCCTGAGCGGGGAGCTTAGGACCTTCCGATCGGGTCCCATTGAGGTGACCGGGGGTATCTCCTGCGGGCGATCCCTCAGACATTTCCTGGCCCCGCTCCTGGAGCTCGGCGCGCGCCATGATCTGGACCTTTCTCGCTCCTGGACAGGACACCCGATAGGGGAGGCGGACGCGTTCCGTCTGAGCCCGCACGTGAACACCTTGGCTCCGGTCCCGGCTGAACTTCCGAATATCGCTGGGGACGACACGCTCCTTATCGGCTGCGCCGATGCGACCCTGATTTTTGAGATCAATGATCTCCGGGTCCCGGACCTCCTCAAAAGGGGGCTGCTGAGGGCGAGGGGTCGGAAGGCGGACGGGGTCGTTGATCTCGACCCTATCCAGAAGCGCTTCCGGGAGGCCTCCGGATATCCGCGTCCGGAGGCCACCTTCGCGGTCTCCTCAGAGCTCCTCCTGACGGTCACGCGCGGCTGCCAGGCGCGGATCAACAACGCCACCACGCCGGCGCCGGATTGGGCCGATTAAGGCGGCCTACTTCCACTGGGTGCGGCGGTGATGTTTCCAGCCGCGCCCCTTCCCGAACACCATGATGTCATCCCAGGCGCTGGGGATCGCCTTACGACGCCCCCGGATCTTCACCCGGACCGGGAACTCCTCGAGATCCGACATGTCCGTCTCGAGACCAGCAAGGTCCCGGATCTCCCCGCGGGTCCGGACCCGGCGGTAGAACCGTCCCCAACGGCGCTTGCGGACCCCTGGGACGGGCGCCTTGCGGAAGTCCCGGTCATGGTCGTAGGCGGTGGGGCCCTTGGCCCAGAGGGCGAAGCGCGGGGACAGTGGCTCAAGCCCCTGCCCCGCCTCCACCACCTTCCATAACGGGACGGGTAAGCCGAGCTCGTCCCGGACCACAACCACGGTTCCGCCCCAGAGCGCCGCCTCGGGCCGGATGGGGCGCAGGTCCCAGTAGGCGGCGGGGAATTCATCGCTGACCCGGTGGCCAGTACGCGCAAGCCAGCGCGCCGCCCCGATGAGGGACGGGAAGGTCCAGACGTGCCCGTGCACGCTCCGGACGGTGATCGGCCCGACGGCGCCGTTCCAGTTCTGTCGCATTTCTGTCTCCTAGACGGGGTGATCCCATCTAAAAATGCTGCGACTTCCATGTTCTGTTCAGGTCATACATAATTTCTTTTCGCAAAACGGAGGGGCTGCGTCAAGGCGGTGAGAACGGCTCCTTATCAGATTTTCTGTTGACCTGACCGGCCTGATCGGGAACGTTTGGTCTGAAACCGCCAAGGAGCTCCTCATGCGCAAGACCGTCCCCGCCGTTCTCCTCGCCTCCGCCCTTCTCGCCGGCTGCATGCCCGCCGAGCTGATCGGGATGAAGCCGGACCGGTCCGAGGTCCGGATCGCCTTCTACCCGGGGGGGAGCGTCCTCGACGACCTGATGATCATAGACGGGGTCAACCATTTCGGGACCGCCCAGTATCAGATGGACGATCCGGTCGGGGATATCGGGTTCCGGACCAAGGCGGGCGAGCGGGTCCAGGCGGAATGCGTCTCGGTCCGGCAGAACTTCATGAACGAGAACGAGTGCGCCCGCTACGAGGTGTACCGGTCCAGTTTCGGCCCGGTCCCGGAGGGGACCACTTTTAACCGGCCGGACATGTTCTGACCCTCTCCCTCTTCTGATTTTCGCACACCCGCGCCATACTCCCCTAAACGACCTTTCCGGAGAGATGAGATGGCACGCCTCACGCACCGCTTTTATAATGACGCCCATTCCGCCTGGTTCACCATGCGGGTGGTGGGGGACGGGGACGCCTACGGGCGCGACATGGCCCTGACCCACTCCGGGGAGGACCCGCTCGTGGAGTTCTACGATCGCCGCTGGGATCATGAGGAGGACCCGGCCGGGGAGAAGCTCGGCCAGTTCATATCCCGGTATTCCCTCACCACCCTGCTGGAGCCGACCCGGGGCGGGGCGACCGTCTTTGAGACCGGGATCATGCTGGACGGGTCGAACGCCTGGCGGGTCGGCCCCGCGGGCATGGCGGACTGCCTGAACGCGCTGATGGAGGCGGACATCGTGCCGGACCTTGAGGCGGAACGGGAGGCCCGAATCGAGGCGATCATCGAGAAGATCGACGAGCTGATGGCGGCCCGGCTCGAATACGCCGAGACGGACAAGAACGCCGGCGACGCCTACACACATCTGCCGCGCGAGGGCGGCTGGGACTACAACAACGGGGATCAGCGGCTCTCCGGCTGGATGCGCCGGACCGGGATCGACCCGCGGGGGCTCGAGATCGAGGAGATCTCAGGCCTGGTCCTGGACAATTTCCGGATGGAGCCGGGGACGATCCTGGATCCGACGCACAACGAAGATGACCTGTTCCTGGTGGACAGCTTCCAGGTCGGCGAGATCGAGCAGCGGTTGGAACGGTCCCTGGTCGCCCCTGACGCAACGCCTGAGGAGTGGGGTGATGCGAAAATCGGAGCGGAGGCTCATTTTCGGGGGTCCCTCGCTTATCTCTCCTCAGATCGGGTCTGGTACGCGCTGATGGACCGCCAAGCGCTTGAGGGCCTGATTGCGGAGGCTGCGGCGGAGCCGGACCCCTGTCCCTGATCCGGTCCGGGCTTGACTAGACACCGCTCTCAGGCTAGCGAATTCCTCCACCATGAGAGAAATCACATGCCGAAACCGCCCCATCAGCCTGTCACCGACGCCCAGAAGGACGGGAACCCGATCATCGCCGTCTGCGGCGGGGTGGAGGCGGTTGTCTGTTGGCACGACCCGCTTCCGGGCGTTCTGGAGCCAGGCTGGTTCCACTGGGACGACGATGAACTCGGCCCGAGTCATGAACGGGCCCGCGGCGAGGTCACGGGCTGGCGGCCCCTTTTCTGAGCAAAGCCCACCCCCGAACCGGACCTCTGTTGAGCCCCCTTGCCTGATTCGCCGGATGGTGTAGACATATAATTTATGTCAACATTATTTTCCGGGAGGGGCCATGCTCATCTGGAACTACCCGTCCAGCCTGCATCTGGAACGGATCGACCCGCCGCGTAACGCATGGCGGTACTACGCCCTCTCTGTGGGCGAAAACCTGTTCGGGGAGACGGAGCTGGTCTGCGAGTGGGGCCGGATCGGGACCCTCGGTCGGGTCCGGCGAACCCCCTACCCGGATCGGCTCAGCGCGGTGACCGCCCTGATCTCGGCCGCGAGGGCGAAGGGGCGTCGCGGGTATCGTCCGGGCTGAAAGAGAAAACGGCGACCCTGAAAAGGTCGCCGTTCCCGCATGAGGTATCTGGGAGGTTATGTCGGGTGCGGAGCCCGACGTCCGATGTCTCGGAGCCCCATTCACGAAGTTCGGCCTGTGGCTTCTACGTTCGACCGCTTGGGGTGCGAAAAACTTACGATCTCCGAAACGGATCGTCAATGCGAAAAAATAAATTAGATCTACTTTTTTTCCGTCGGCCTCTCCGCGCCGAACCCGTAATCTCCGATCGGGATCCAGACCTCCACCGGGACCTCATGGAAGACCCGGTACCGCAAATGCCGACACAGGTAGATGGCCAGGCAGGCCCGGACTGAGGGGATGGTCAGGACCCCGTCACTGAACCCCTCCAGCGGGGCGTATTCCCGCAAGAGGGTTTTGCGGGTCTCCTCAGGGAGCTCCGCGGAGAGCCTCAGCCGCACATCGATCCGGTCGTGCCACCCCTTATCATCTTCAGGCCCGACGTACCCGCCCGGCCCCTCCATCCGGGCGGTGATCACCCGCGCGGGGACCAGGTCCGTATAGAGCCCGTCACGCCCCTCAAAGCCGCACATGAACCCGCGAAAATGGGGACGGGACGTGGTTCGAACGACGGCGTGCGGGCTGAACAGATATTCCGCCTCGCGTTTACGGGACCGGTAAAGGACCCGGACGGGGCGACGCTGTGCGGCGGCCGCATATAGGGTCCGGAACGCGCTCAGGTTCTGCTCCACGGGCAGGTCGATCGTAACGTCCTCAAGCGGCACCCCGAGCGCCTCACCGGGCAGGTCCCTCAGGAAGTCGAGCCCGTCCAGGAACCGGAACAGCTCCTCGATGCTGGACGGACCGTATCTCGGCAGGTGCTCCTCGGGATCACGCACCGTCCAGACCCGGTCCCGCTGCTCGAGCTCCGCCCCGTGCAGGCCCATATAGGGGGAGAGGACGGACCTGTGCGCATGCGTCCGCTCCACGCCGAGCAGCTCCGCAAGGCGCGTCCCCGTCAGCCGCTCCTGCCAGAAGGAGAGGTATTCGAGAAACTTGAAATCGATCGTCTTGAGTTTCATGCGTTGTACTTTGCAACTGGGAGGTTCCAGTCCACGGCAGTATATCAGGCTTAGGAGAAAATTATAGCGGAGACGGTCATGCGCCTCATGGGAGATGTGGATAAGGGGGACGGCTCCCCCGGCACCCTTAAGCCTCCCCTCAGGAGCAGGCCCCCCCGGACCTTATTCAATGGAGACCTGATATGTCCACCTATCATCCGATCATCGTGTGCCACCCGCTTGATTCCGATATCCGCCTGATCCAGATCGGACCCGGCTACGACCCGGCCGACGAGCCGTTACTGTCCCACGCGGGCCTCCTGTGCGATCTGGGCGGACGCGTCGACGTCGCGATGAGCGGGGTCACCACGACCTCCGACAAGACCCGTCAGTTCCTGACCACGGTCAACAACGACATGAGGGAGGACGTGCTCCTCCTGTTGTCCGAGGAGTTTAACGACCCGGCGCGCCGGAACTCGAAGGTCCCGATCGTCCGGGCCGAGGCGGACCGGATCCGGAGGGATCTGGACAGGACCCCGACCGTGCCGCAATCGCTCCTCGACCTGCTGGAGCCGGCTCCGACCGCGCCGCCGACCCGGACGGAGCCGGACGACACGCCGGAGCCCTGACCCCCCTTCCCCTCACGGGCCGCCCCTGATAGTTTGCGAAAAACGATCATATGAGGGTGTCGCATGAGCTGGACGGTGTTAAGATCGAAACAGGACCGGTCCGTGAACTTTTTTCGGGACGCGTATGACGGGGGCCGGTTCGAGGCCCGCTTCGTCTCCCGGTCCGACGACTACGCGATCGCCTACCTCTCCTCCCATTCCGGCTGCCGGCTCGCCTGCCGGTTCTGTCACCTGACCCAGACGGGCCAGACCAGCTTCATGCCCGCAAGCCTCTGGGATCTGGGCGGTCAGCTGATGCGGGTCCTGCAGCATATGGATGAGGAGAATATCCGCCCGCCCCGGCTGCACGTAAACTTCATGGCCCGCGGCGAGCCGCTTGCGAATCCTCATCTCTGTGGGAATTTCGCCCATTTCGCCGGGATCGCCACCCGGGAGGCGGCCCGCCGCGACATGGCGGTCCGGTTCAACATCTCCACCGTCTTCCCGGCGGATCGGGACCTGGACCTGGTCCGCGCATTCGGGGACTGGCCCGTGACCCCCTACTGGTCCTTGTGGTCCGTCGACCCGGGGTTCCGTCGACGCTGGCTGCCGCGCGCGGAGGCGCCGGAGCGGAGCCTCGAGCGGCTGCTGCGGTTCCAGAGCGCGACCGGCCGCGAGGTGGTCCTGCACTGGGCCCTGATCGCCGGGCAAAACGATCAGGAGGAGGACCTTAACGGGCTCCTCCGCCTCCTCAAAGGGTCCGGTCTACGAGCGCGACTGAACATCGTGCGCTACAACAGCTTCTCGGAACGGACCGGGGAGGAGGCGTCGCCGGACCGGCTGAACCGGTTCCTTGAGGTGCTCGGGCCGGTCCTGGGCGTGCCCGGGAGCCGGATCGTCCCCCGGGTCGGCAGGGACGTTAAGGCGTCCTGCGGGATGTTCGTCCCCGCCTGAACGGGCTGGACCCGGATGTCCGGAAACGCCAAACATGATCTAAAAGGAACGCGCATGATCACCACAACCTACGAGCCCTTCTCGACCCTCCGGCTCCTGTCGGTCCCGACGGGGTCAGACCCGTCCGGGGACCCGCTCCTGTTAAACGCGGGCCTGCTGATCGAGGAGGGGGAGGCGCGGACCGCATGGGACGGGCTGCCCGAGGCGCCGTCAGGCCCGGTCCGGTTCCTCACGGTGACGTCCAACGACCTCACCGGGCCCGAGCTGTCATCCCTGGCGAACCGGCTGAACGGCCGGCCGCAGCCCCTGGGCCTCTCGGAGGCCTCCGCCGCCCGGGTCGCGCATCTTCACGCGGAGGCGACCCGCCTGCTCGAACGGGCTCCAGACCTCGGGCCTGAGGGGCCGGGGGGTCTCAGCTGATGCGCGCTCAGGGGATTGCGAAGCTCTCTCTCCTGCTGGTTTTCCATCTCCTCATCGGGCACCTCGCGGCTCCCGCTTCCGGGCAGAGCCCGCGCCCGATGCCGGACCCGTTCGCGGGGCAGACCGGAACCTATCAGACGGACCCGGCCCTGCCGGTGCAGGCGGAGCTGCGGGACTGCCACCTTTTCGAGGCGATCAGCTGGGGCTGGGGGACGGACAGTCTCAGGTCCCGCATGCGGATGTCCTGTCAGTACCTCGCCCGGATGGGCCCGGGCGGGTCCGATCGGGACCGGGCCACCGCGCAGGCCCTTCTGGCCTTCGAGGCGGGGGCGCGGGCGCATCTGGTCCGGGTCGATCAGGCCATCGCCGCGGCGGAGCCGGAGGGGGCGCCGCCGAGATCGGGCAGCCTCGTGATCCGGACCGGCTGGTGGGCCGATCACGGCTCACAGGACCGGATCATCTGGGATCTCGGGCTGGACCTGATCATGGGTGCACCGCTCGAGGACGGCTGATCGGCGAGTGTCATGATCTCAGGGAAGAAAGAGGGCGCTGATCGGTGTGTGATGAGCGTCATGCTCAGCCCCGTCAGGGGACACGACGATCAGCTCCGCCCCGCCGGGTCGGCGACGAAGCCGGAGCCGGAACCTCCGCTCCCCCTCCCGGAACACGATCAGCTCCGCGCCGACCTGACGCGTGCAGGAGGCCAGGTCCTCGCGGGTCAGGAGCGCGGCGATCGGGATCCGCGGGTCAATCTCCGTCCCGTCGGCCTCACGGAGCCGTAGGAGCCCTCCCCGCCGCACCGGGTCCGCACGCAGAAGACGTCGGCCGTCGAGACGGATGCTTATCGGGGAGGTCAGAAAGGGCATTCGTCCCCCATCTCGTCCGTCTCCGGATCCGGCAGGACCGGATCCGGCAGGACCGGATCAGGACCGGTTTCGTTGAACCGTCTGACCGCCTCCGCGTCCAGCTCCCAGAACGGGGCCTTGGACCTGTCGTGTCTGAGCGCCCCCTCACGGCCCGCCTCCGCCCATCGCCCTGCCGGGCGCTTGGAATGATCTAGAGGGGGCGGGTGCGTTGACTGGGTCTCCGCCTCCAGAATCTGCTCCCCATCAGCTCTGATCAGCGCCTCAAGGCCGGCCCTCCGGACCCCCCTTTGCAGGTACCCGGACAGCTCCTCCCAGGCCGCCTCAAGGCGGCCGGTCTCCCAGACGTCATACCCCGCGTTCTTGAGATGCTCGGGGAGGTCCCCGTGGCGAGATCGCGCACCCCGAACCCGCCTCAACCCGTCATGATACGGCTCAGCCCGCTCCGGCGCGATCCGCTCAAGGGCGCGACACAGGACCTCCGCCGTCCGCTCAGCGTGAGCACAGACGGGCCCGTTATGGCGTCCCCGGTTCTGGATGATATGGGCCTCCCATGGGGGCTCCTCCCCCCCCTTACCGGCTTTCTGCTCCCCCCTCAGAAGTCGGATCTCCGCGGTCCCGAGGACCTCCCCCCCGCGCTCTATCGAGAAGATGAGGGGGATCCGGCCTGATCCGGCCCGGAGCACGTTCTCGGTGTAGCCGCCAACGCAATGCCCCTCCACCCTCCCCTGCCGCTGCAGGGCGTCCGATGACGTGAGCTCCCGGACCCGCACCTCCCCCTCAGCGAAGGGGGAGGTGAGGAACGGGGGCCAGGACACCTCGGAGCGGAGCGTGACGAGCCGGTCCTCGTGACGCTCAAAGTTACGATGCCACCGGTCTGAGAGGGCGAAAAGGTCTCGCGCCGACAGCGTGCGCAGGACACCGGCGACCATCCCCCGGCGCACCCGGGTGTCCGGGCCCGGCCGCCTCAGCCCGTCCGCCTCGCAGAGGCGGCGGGCCGCGTGGCGACGCGCCGGGAGAAGGAGCTTGTCGACCAGGTACTCAGCCGCGTCCCGCACGTCCCCCGGAGAGACCCTCTTGAGCTCAGCCTCGAACCGGTAAGGGGCCCCCCCCCTCGCGAAGCGGCGCATCGTTTCGGGAAGCCCCTCATTGAGAAGATCCGAGAACCCGGCGATGAGCGGTAGCTGCCGGTGCTCGGACCGCCTCACCGGAACCAGGTCCGCGGGAACGCTCGCCAGCCGGGCGAGGCCCCATCTGGGCTCGCTCGGCGTGACCCCGGCCATCTGCCAGCTCACCCCGCGCAAGATCCGGACCCCGGACTCCCGAACCTTAAGGTAATCCGCCACCACGGGGGCGAGCGGGGCCCGCTCATCGATCGCCCTCCGGAACCCCGGCTCCGCAAAGAGCTTCCTTGCCAGGGCCGGATAGGCCCGAACCGCCTGAACGCGGTAACTCGACAGGTCCCGATTATGGAGCGCTTCGGTCTCGACCCCGAACCAGCGCCCGGGGCCCGTCCGCTCCGGGTCCGGCGAGACCGCACCGAACACCCACTCCGCCTCCGCGACGGACTGGAGCGCGCAGCCCCGCATCATCCGTAGCAGGTCCGGGTCCAGCGCGTCGTTGAGCGCGTAGCGGGCCAGCGCGACCCGGCGCGACACCCGCAAACGGGTCACATGTTCGAGCCCCATCAGGAACCCGTATGGGACCGCCTCCCGCTCCGTCCTCGACAGGTCCGACATGGTCCGGGAAAGGAGATCGTTAACGGTATCCCTGACCGCGCTGGACCCGGCCCCGTTATACCGGTTCAGCCCCGGGTCCGCCGCCCCTATTCCGGGCAGGAGCCGGTCCGGCGCGTGCCGGGCGATCCGCAACCCCTCGCTCGGGGACGGGGCCCCCTCCCGCGTATAGAGGCCGCGCCGGAACAGCCGCCCGTCCCCGGTCACCCCGATCAGGGTCAGCGGGGACCGGCTGTCATCCGTGGGAACCGGGATCTCGTCACCGAACCCCATCGTGATCGATGTGGTCTTTTGATGGTAGGCGGGGCCCATCAGGATGAGGCGGCGCAGCCCCCTCACCTGGTCCGGGCGCGACACCTCTATCCGGGCCGCCGCGTCGGCGGCCACGTGTCCGGCAACCAGCCGGTCGGTTATCTCCGGACTCATCCGGGCCTTCGCGGCGAGGGTCCGGACCCGGTTCTCCAGGCCGCGATCAAGGGGCTGCTCGAGGAACGACTCATCGATCGGCTCGGGGCCCGGACGCAGCAGATGCGGGAGCGGGATCCTCGGGAGAAGTCTGAACATCATGGGCCCTCCGGCGCGTCATGATCCGGGCCCTCGAGGCGGATCGCCTCGAGGACGCCCGGGTTATAGATCGCGAGCCCGCCCACCGACCGGTCA
>Ga0208544_10001312_pt1 | contig 17356 bp, 17 predicted proteins | sample DEB08_DNA_9_FD_184526 | JGI IMG/M metagenome (GOLD analysis project Ga0208544, IMG submission 184526) | Aqueous microbial communities from the Delaware River and Bay under freshwater to marine salinity gradient to study organic matter... | ecosystem: Environmental > Aquatic > Marine > Coastal ... | reverse complement strand
AGCAAAGTTATTCCAAGTTCTTTCAGGAAGCGCGTGATCGTGTGGGGCCCGGCTTATACCGCACGGATGTTGACGTATTCGCCAATGTGGGTAACCCATCTGAGGATCTCGGATATTACCTGCATATAGAGCCCGGGAATTGCCACGCAGGGGCTGGGCTTTTCCATCCCTCGAAGGCAGCACTTGCAAGCCTGCACACACGTCTGGTTGACGACCCGCGGGGAATTAAAGAGCTCGTGAAAGAGCCAGAATTCAAAAAGATGTTTCCGGGTGGAATTGTTACACGCAAAGCCCTGAATACTGTTCCAGACGGTTTTGACAACAATGACCCGGCCGTTAAGTACTTGAAAATGTTCGGGTTAGGATGTAAAAAATATCTCCCAGATGCGCTTCTGCTGGAAGACGACGTGATTGAGCAATTGATTGATATCTTTCGCTCTGCCAGCCCGCTGGTCAAGTATTTTGAGTGATTGTCGCTCAAAGGGTTCTTGATTGATTGGTTGCGGTCTAGTTTTTTCTAACAACCAGCATGAACTGCCCACAGCGGCTATTCACTAAGCGGAGCATCACTGCCGTTCGCGTCTGAAAAGCCGCCATTGGTGCAGCGTGCAGCCTCCCCAGTATTCCTTGGCCATATCTTTCGCACATCGGCGATCGAACCATGTTAAGAGGTTTGACCGAGTTCTTTACAGTTGACAGGCAGAGGGCAACCCTGCGCGCGCTCCGACGAAGTCTCTTTTGCAATTCGAAAAGGTGGACGGAATGCTCTCATTACATGCGATACCCGATGCATTTAGTAACAGCGAATGTGAGCGCGTTATTGCGACTATTTCCAATTCGCCAACTGATGAAGCTCTCCTCGTCGGCAGCAACAAAAATCACAATCTGCGCAAAGCAGAGTTGGTCTGGACAGATAACTTGGCTGGCATGGAGTGGGTGATGGAACGCCTCATCGAGCTTGTTCGGAGAGCAAACAGAGATCAGTTTGGATTCGATCTACGCGAATTTGCCGAAAGCCCTCAGGGGGCAATCTACAAGTCGTCAGAAAGCGGACACTTTGCGTGGCACTCCGATATTGGCGGAGGACCAGTCTCCCGAAAGCGAAAGCTCACCCTCGTTCTCCAATTAAGTGGTTCCGATACCTACGAAGGCGGCAATCTGGAGATAATGCCTGGCGCTCAAATTCTCACCGCCAATCGCACTCAGGGGTGTGTTAGTATTTTTCCCAGCTTCACGCTTCATCAGGTATCGCCAGTCAAAAGTGGTACACGTTATTCGATGACTGTTTGGGCGCATGGCCCAGCATTCCGGTAATCTCGGACCTAACCGGACATTCACTTCATCGCGCAAATGCTGCGGTCACACAACACATAGCGGACCTTAGCGGATACCGTGGCATTTCAAAGCGTCCAGATCGCCGCTCGGTATCAAATACTCAATGTTCTTCACGTGAGAAATGTTGCGGAGGTTTCATGCCTAGGATTGCAACCCGCTTTCGCACTCGCGTGAATTGTTCAAATTTAGCATGTTTGACGGTATTACTCTTAGATACTATAGTTTGGGCTGCGCCGGTATGGTCTCCTCAGCGAGGATGGTGACGACCTATCCCTTAAGGGCGTCAATGGCGTTGATACGGCAGTGAAACTGGCGTCTGTTTTTTGAGGCTGGATGACTCAGGATCCGTTTAGACGGATCTATTCAATGCAACGCGGGCCGCCTTAGATGGCGACCCCACTACATTCCTACCAGCTGTTATACCCAAGGTATTTGCCAGACATTTCAACCTTCACGCGGTCCCCTTTGGGGTTTTCGACCCGAGTGACAGACATGTCGAAATCAATCGCGGACATGATGCCATCGCCGAACTTTTCTTGGATCAGCGCCTTGAGGGTCGGGCCGTAGACACCAACGATTTCGTAAAAGCGGTAGATGCAGGGATCGGTCGGAACCGCTTGTTCCCAGATCTTTGTGGGGCTTTCGGCCAGTACGCCTTCCGCCTCTTGGGGCAGGCCCATGACCTTGACCATCAACGCAGCCTTTTCGGGTGGAAAAGCGTTCATGCCCATCGCCGCAGAATGGGTCCAGACAGGGGACATGTCTATCTTTTCGGCAATGCCTTCCCACGTCATTCCGGCCGTTTTCTTGGCCGAAAGGATCATTGCTGTGACATCTTCTTTGGTCATCATGTCGGTCATTGGTGTGGTGTCCTTCTTTTTTTTTGAATTCTTACAACCCAAGCTCTGTCAGGCTGGGGTGATCATCGGGGCGAGGCCCAAGGGCCTCCCAGTGAAACAGGCGTTCGGCCTGCGCGATAGGCACATCGTTGATCGACGCGTGCCGCACGGCCATGTAGCCAAGCGCATCAAAGGTCCAGTTTTCATTGCCATGCGCGCGAAACCACTGCCCCTCGGCGTCGTGGTATTCATAACAAAAGCGCACGGCGATTTTGTCGTCGCTATGGGCCCAGATTTCCTTGATCAGGCGATAGCCCTTCTCGGTGGCCCATTTGCGGGTCAGAAACGCCTCTACTTCGGTGCGCCCGTTCAAAAATTCCGAACGGTTGCGCCATTTGGTGTCAGGCGTATAGGCCAGCGCGACTTTGGCAGGGTCACGCCCGTTCCAAGCGTTCTCGGCCATCCGCACCTTTTGCACAGCGTCGCGGTAGCTGAACGGGGGAACAGGGGCGCGCGGCTGCGGGTCGGTCATGTCAGGACCGCTTGCAATATGGGCTGCGCGTCCCCCGCGCCTTCCGTATTGTCGATGCGAACAGTTTGCGGCGAATGGATCTCGCCCTCCGCACTGACTTGGCCAGCCAGTTCCGCCGAGCGTTTCCCAAGAAACTGCACCAGATGATTGCGAATGGCGTAGTAATTCGGGTGCTCTACAATGTCGGTGCGCACGCGCGGGCGTGGAATCGTGATCTCGACGCTTTCGGCGACGCGGGCCAAAGGTCCGTTTGTCATCAACAAGATGCGGTCCGCCAGCAGGATCGCCTCGTCGATGTCATGGGTGATCATAAAGACCGTCTGGTCGGTTCCGCTCCAGACCTTCAGCAGCTCTTCCTGAATGGTGCCGCGGGTCAACGCGTCCAGCGCGCCAAAGGGTTCATCCAGCAACAACAGCTTGGGTTCATTGGCGAAGGCGCGGGCGATGGACACCCGCTGGCGCATGCCGCCAGACAATTGGCTGGGTTTGCGGTGGATCGCGTCGCCCGACAAACCGACCTTTTCCAAGAATCCGATCGAATGCTCCTCGACCTGTTGCTTGGTCCAGTCGGGGAACCGCGCGGCCACCCCAAAGGTCACGTTCTTCAGGGCCGTCAGCCATGGCAGCAGGGAATAGTTCTGAAAGACCACGCCACGATCCAGGCTGGGGCCGGAAATCGCGAAACCGTCCATTTTCACGACGCCCTTGGTCGGCTCGGAAAGCCCTGCAAGGATGTTCATGATCGTTGATTTGCCGCAGCCCGAGTGACCCAAAATGCACACAAACTCGCCCTTTTCGATGCCAAAGCTGGCGTTTTCGAAAACCGTGAATTCGCCGCCTTTGCCGTCGGGATAGCGCTGAGTCAGCTTTTCGATGCTCAGAAATGAATTTGCCATGGGTCTACCTTATTCCACGTAGGCGACGCGCCGCTGAAGCAGGCCAAAGGCCGCGTCCAGCAACATGCCGACAATGCCGATCATGAGAATTGAGAATATGACGGATGTCAGGTCGAGGTTGTTCCACTCGTTCCAGACATAATACCCGATCCCCGTCCCGCCCACGAGCATCTCTGCGGCGACGATGACCAGCCATGCGATCCCGATAGAAATCCGCATACCTGTCACAATGGTAGGTGCAGCGGCGGGCAAGACCACGGTAAAGGCCGTTTTGATCGCGCTGAGTTCATGGGTGCGCGCCACGTTCACCCAGTCTTCGCGCACGCCAGCCACGCCAAAGGCTGTGTTCAGCAACATCGGCCAGATCGAACAGATAAAGATCACGAAAATAGCTGAAGCCTCGGAGTCCTGAATGATGAACAGGGCCAAGGGCATCCACGCAAGGGGCGAAATCGGGCGCAGAACCTGAATGAACGGGTTGAGCGCCTTATAGGCTACCGATGACATGCCGATCAGAAACCCGAGCGGGATCGCGATGATTGCCGCCAGAAAATACCCCGTCAGAACGCGGTAGATGGAATAGCCAATCTGGATGCCGATGCCCTTGTCGTTGGGCCCTGCATCATAGAACGGATTGGACAGCTCCTGCCACGCTTTGACAGCGACCTCGCTGGGGGGCGGCACGCCTGCTTTCGCAGTGCCCGCCCCGGTCAGTATTTCATATTCGGTCAGCTCGCCCGTGTTGACCGCTTGTGCGGAAATCGAGATTTCCCAGACAAACAGGCCAACAAAAAGCAAGGCAATCGACCAGATCGCGGCGCGCCTGTTTTCCGACAAACGCTCCATCAGTCGCCCGCTTTGATAGCAAAGCTATCGACATAGGCTTCTGGCTGCGCAGGGTCGAAGGTCTTGCCCATAATCATATGCGATTTGTAGTTTTCCGCAGGGGCTTCATAGCCCAGATCGGTCATGACCTTGCGGGCGTCAGACGCGAGGTAGACCTGTTCTGCCACGCCTTTGTAATCGACATCGCCATCGATATAGCCCCAACGTTTCATCTGCGTCAGGATCCAGACGCCCATCGACTGCCATGGGAAAGGATCAAAGTCGATCCGGTCGGGCACGCGCTGCACCTCGCCCAGACCATCGGCATAGGTGCCTGTCAGAACCTGTTCGATCACCGTAACCGGCTGGTTGAGATAATTGGTCGGCGCGATGGCCGCCGAGATTTCCTTGCGGTTCTCAGGGTTGGAGGCGTATTGCGTCGCGTCAATGATCGACTTGAGCAAAGCGCCGTAGGTATTTGGCAATTCGGTCGCGAAAGACAAAGGCGCAGCAAAGGCACAGCATGGATGACCTTCCCAGATTTCTTTGGTGAGGATGTGGATGAAGCCAATGCCCTCATAAACCGCACGCTGGTTGAACGGATCAGGTGAGAGATAGCCATCAAGGTTACCGGCCCGCAGGTTCGCGACCATCTCTGGCGGGGGCACAACGCGGATCTGGATATCCACATCAGGATCCAGCCCGAATTCAGCAACGTAATAGCGGAGCAGGAAGTTGTGCATGGAATATTCAAAAGGCACCCCAAAGGTGAAGCCCTTCCACTGGCTCGGGTCACGCTTGTCGAGGTGCTCGTTAGACAGAACAATCGCCTGTCCATTGATGTTTTCCACGGCGGGCATGATATAGGGTTCGGCCACGGACCCCGCCCCCATCGTCATCGCCAAAGGCATGGGCGTCAGCATGTGGGAGGCGTCATATTCACCGGACAGGGATTTATCGCGGGCCACGGCCCAGCCTGCGGTCTTGATGACCTGTGCATTCAAACCGTAGCGCTCGTAAAAGCCCAGGGGCTGCGCCATGATGATGGGCGTGGCGCAGGTGATCGGCACAAAGCCGATGTTGAGATCCGTCTTTTCCGGCGGGCCGAGGTCGTCCAGAATATTGGCCACCGCCTGTTTGACAGGAAAGACCGAAGCCAGCGCCGCCGCAACGGATGTGCCGCCCAGCATGCCCATAAACGACCGCCGCGCGATATCGTTCTGGCCGAAAACCGACCGCACAACTGCGCTTTCTACCGCCCGCTCCATCATCTCTTCCGACGACATCGCTGTCGGTTCTTTGTGGGTCGCGTCGTGTCCGTGACCTGTCAGGCAGGTGTCACATCCGCAATCCGCGCCATGTCTAAGGTCGGTCTTTTCGGAAAATGGATTTCCAAGGCTTTTGATCGTCATATCCGTCTCCTGTCATTGGTTAAGGACATATTTCCACGCTGCGCCGCAGTGCAGAAGACCTTGTGCCAAGTGCCTTCAAAACGGGTTGGTCCTGAATTTATTGGTTAATTTTTGGGCGGCTGTTACGAATTTTCGTAAGTTACGGGATTTCGTAATTTGCGGCGTGCCTCCGGATCCCCATGCTCTGACCCATGCTTGATGAAACCGAATCCACAGATCTGATCGCCCATCACCCGATGCCAACGATCCTCGTCGACACCCGCAGCGACAGGATCGTCGCGGCGAATGAGGCGGGGCGGGCCTTGTTGGGGGAGGCGATGCTGTCTGCGCCCCTCTCTCACCAGATGGAAAATGACTTTGCCGCCGCTGTGGTGTTTTTCGATGCCGTTGCGCATTTCGGGTCCTATGTTGACCGCTGTCTCTCCCTCACTGGCGCGACAGGGGCGGCTTTGCGGCTTCAGACCTATGGGGCGCAACTCAAGTCGGGCTTGGTGCTGCTCAGCTTTCTGGATCTTGACGAGCATGACCGTCGCAACCAGCAAGCGGAACGGGAGTCGCATCAGAACGCGGGCCTGTCCCAATGGCAAAACATCTATGACTTCTTTCGCGAGGTCGAGGCCCAGAACCACCTGATCCTCGAAGCTGCTGGCGAAGGCATTTACGGTATCAACGCAAAAGGGCAGGCCACCTTCGTGAACCGCGCAGCGCAGGAAATGTTGGGCTGGTCGTCGGACGATCTGATCGGGCGCGAATTGCATTCGATCATCCACCACAAACACCTGAGCGGCGATCACTTCCCCGCCCATGAATGCCCGATCTACAAATCCTTCCGCCGTGACGAAACCATGCGCGTGGAAGATGACGTGTTCTGGCGCAAGGACGGCAAGCCGATCCTTGTGGAATATGTCTCGACCCCGATTTACGACCACGATGTGCTGGCCGGTGCCGTGGTGATTTTTCGCGACGTGACCGAACGCAAGGAAAACGAGCGCAAGCTGCGCGATGCCCTAGCGCAGGTCGAAGAGCTGAAGGTCAAGCTGCAACAGGAAAACGAATACCTCCTGACAGAGATACGCTCGGCACGGTCACACACCGGCGTGGTCGGTGTCTCTCCCGCCGTCAAATCGCTGAACGCCCAGATTGATTTGGCCGCGCAAAGCGACGCCCACGTGCTGGTCTCCGGCCCGTCCGGATCGGGCAAAAGCATGACAGCCTCGGCGATCCACGAAGCAAGCGACCGTCACCACCGCCCCCTAGTGCGCATCAACTGCGATCAGAAAAAGGCGGCCGAGCTGGAGGCCGAGCTTTTCGGCTATCGTCGCGGTGCCTTTGCGGGTGCTGCGCGGGACATGACCGGCAAATTGCTCATGGCGCACAATGCCACCCTACATCTGGACGAGGTCGCAACCCTCCCTGCCAAGGTGCAGGCCAGCTTGCACGACGTTCTGCAGGCGGGCCATTTCAGGCGTCTGGGCGACAGCACCGAAATTCCCGTCGCGGCCAAGATCATCGCCACCACCAGCTATGACCTGCTGGCCGAAGTGCGCGCAGGACGGTTCCGCCAAGACCTCTATTTTGCCCTCAACGTGCTGCCGATCATGACCGAACCCCTCAAGAACCGGCCCGAAGACATCCCTTACCTTGCGCGGCATTTCCTTGACCGCACGATCCGGCGTCTGCGCCTGACAAAGATGACTCTGACCAAGGCCAACATAGAGACGCTGCAATCCTATGACTGGCCTGGAAACGTGCGGGAGCTGGAAAACGTGATCGAGCGCACGGCGATCCTTGCACGGGGTGGCCGGTTGCAGTTCGACATCCAGAGCGACCTATCAGATGCCCCCGCACAGACAAACCGCGTCCTGACCCAGAAAGAGCTGCGCCAGTTAGAGATCAAGAACTTTGAAGCCGCACTACGCCGCGCCAAAGGCAAGATTTCCGGAAAATCCGGCGCGGCAGCGATCCTCGGGCTTGCGCCGACGACCGCCTATTCAAAGGCCAAATCGCTTGGCATCCAGATGGACCAATTCTCCTAGGCGGGAATTGAAGAAAGACGACAAAGGGGCATATCTGCAGGCCAAAGTCGAATGACCGCTTTAGCACTTCCTTCCCAACTACATTGCGCGTGCAGCGAACTACCTCTTTCCGCTCTACTGGTCTTGTCTTCTATCCAACCCAAGCAAGCGGGAACATTCTAGCTCGCGGCCTCTGGAGCATTGCTTGGTGCATTATCCAAGGGGGTAGTTCAGATGCTAAGCTGAAGCGTTCGAACATGGATTGTCTTTGTTTTTGAGCCAGTAAGCGGGGGGGGGGGCTAAAAGTCAGAAACCCGCTCTGCGCCGCACCTGTTATGCCCCCACTCGCAGATTTTTTTCCGCTAAGGGGCAAAGTTTCGTGATGATTTAGGTTGAAGTTGCAGTACTTGGGGAATGTGGCCGCACCTTTTTTTCATGGTTTTTTGATGGAAATAACTAACTTAAAACATGGGGTTGGAAGCCAGTTTTCAAGCGAAGAAGTGCGTATACACATTTGCAAGATCCCGGGGTCAAACTACCAGAAAACCAGATTATTTTTCCCGAATGTTTCCTGTTTAGCCTCGTGCTGCTCACCGGCCCATCCAAGCTATTCGATCAGCACGCGTTGGTTTACTTCCGATGGGCAGCGGCAGCCTTTATTGGCCTGTTATTGTCTGGGGTCTTAGCGACGCGGCAGACTGGTTGAACAAGACCGTGTTGTTGTCGGCCCGATGCTTTCCCCTGTTCTGTTGGGACTTGTGCAGGTCTATGGCGCGCTGCACGGCCGGGCGTTCTTTGATGCGCGCGCGCCAGTCGGCCACGCGTGGGAAGGCATCAAGCGAGGCCCCCAGCGGCTTGGCGATAAAGGCCCATGGAAAGGCCAGCATATCGGCGATGGAATAGTCGCCCAGCAGATAGTCGCGCCCCTCAAGACGGTTTTCCAGCACACCAAGGTTACGGTCATATTCGCCAAGATAACGCTTGAAGCCATAGTCCCGTTCGTCCTGGGGGGCGTAGTTGCGGAAGTGGCTCAGCTGACCGCCCATCGGACCTTGGTTGCCAACCTGCCAGAACAGCCATTCCATCAGCTCCTTACGACCGCGCAGGTCGCTGATGGGCGGCGCGAATTGTCCGGCCTTGTCGGCGAGATACAGAAGGATCGCACCGGACTCAAAAACCGTCACCGGGCCGTCGCCCCAAGCCGCATCTGGCGCATGATCAACGATGGCCGGCATTTTGGCGTTGGGGCTGATCTGCAGAAACGTAGGGGAAAACTGATCGCCTTCGCTCAGCCGCATCAGGATGGGACAGTAATCAAGACCGGCTTCCTCAAGCATGATGGCGGCCTTCCAGCCGTTGGGGGTAGGTGCGAAGTAAAGGTCGATCATTGCGGGGCGTCCTGTGTGTCCGTGGCGATGCCTTGCGCTATCATCTCGGCGATGGCGTCGGGCTCGTAGCCCGCTTGTGCCAGCACCGCGCGCGTGTCCTCACCCAGACGGCGGGCAGGGTGAGGGTGATCGGTCGGTGTGGTTGAAAAGCGAGCTGGTGTGCGGGCCTGACGGACACGGCCCGCTTGCGGGTGGTCGTTTTCTATTACGGTGCCATTGGCCTGCACCTGCGGGTGCGCATAGACCTGATCGCGCGTCAACACTGGCGCACAAGGCACGTCATGCGCGCCAAGACGCTGCATCCAGTTGTCCGTGGTGTCCGCCAAAAGCGCTTCCTGCGTCAGTTCCAGTCGTGCGGGTTTGTTGTCTTCCCGCGCGGCGACGGTGGCAAAGCGCGGATCCTCAAGCCAGTCGGGCCGACCCACGGCTGCAGAGAGACCTTTCCAAGTGCTGTCCGTATGCGCCGACACGGCCATCCAGCCATCAGCGGTCTGGTAGATCAGTTCGACAAAGCTTTGCGCGTCAGCACTGCGTTTCGGCGCAACCTCGTCACCCACAAAGGTATAGCCCGCCATGTCCGAACTCCACAAAAACGCCAGCACGGTGTCGAGCATGGACACCTGTACGTGGCTGCCTTCGCCTGTCCGGGTGCGCGCCAACAGCGCGGCGGTGATCGCCTGGGAAGTTTGAATCGCCGTCAGCTTGTCAGGCAGGATCGTGCGCACCAATCTTGGCCTTGCCGCGTCGGCACCGCCCTGTACGCTTGCCAGTCCCGACAAAGCCTGGATCAGCGGGTCGTAGACCGGCTTGCGCGCCCACTCACCTTCAAATCCGAAGCCTGCGATCGAGGCATAGATGATGTCCGGACGCATTGCGCGCACAGCATCTTCGCCAAGCCCGATTCGTTCGGCGACACCGGGGCGGAAGTTTTGCACGAACACGTCGGCGCTTGTGCACAGGCGCAACGCCGCCTCGACCCCGCGGGGGTCCTTCAAATTCAGTGTGATCGACTTTTTGCCACGGTTGTTGTTCAGGAAAGAGGCTGAAAACCCACCCCGCCGTCCGGACACCTGCCGACTGTGATCGCCACCTGCCGGATGTTCGATCTTGATCACCTCGGCCCCCTGATCAGCCAAAGTCATCGTGGCCAGCGGGCCAGAGATCATCGTTGTCAGGTCAATAATCCGAAATCCATGTAAGGGGCCTGGCATAAGGGCAGTCTCCGGAAGGGTAGGTGGCGAAGGGCAGGGCAAGGGGCGAACTGGGGGCCCTGTTGTGCGGCCATTCTTTCCACTCTACCCTATGAATGCAAACCGATATGTTTCGGCGCTTTAGTGACATGAAACAGCAATGACTGGCGCGGCTGGATACCTTGACCCCACCCCTAAATATCCAAAGCATGGCCTGAATGTCTGCATTGGACGCGATACTGCAGCAAAGTCAGATTTCAGGCCTGCGCAGTAAGCCGCTGCGGACATTGGCGATTGCCAGGGCGTCGCAATTTTGAGAATGCGTATCGTATCTTTGGCCACTCCGCATAATAAAGAGAGAAATAGCATGACTGATCCGGCGACAGAGATTGTCTTTCACAACTACCCGCAATCACCTGTGGCGGAAAAAGTGCGTGTGGCCTTTGGTATCAAAAATCTGGCGTGGCGCGACGTCGAGATACCGCGCCTGCCGCCAAAACCGATGCTTACGGCACTTACCGGCGGATACCGACGCACCCCGGTCATGCAAATCGGCGCAGACATCTTTTGCGATAGCCAGTGCATCATCCGCGAGCTTGAGCGGCGACATCCGACGCCGACTTTCATGCCGACATCTGACGCTGGTTTTATGTGGTGCCTGAGCCGTTATACCGATGGCGAGCTTTTTACCCTGGCCGTGAAAATTGTTCTTGGATCTGCGGGTGATAATCTGCCAAGCGATTTCGCCGAGGACCGAGGGCGGTTGTATCTTGGCGCAGATTGGCCCGAGGGGCTTAAGCGCGCGCATGCGCAGCTTCCCCACCTTGTTGCGCAGATGCGTGCACCGCTGTCTTGGATGAACGCTCAATTGAATGACGGGCGCGCCTTCCTGCTGGGCTCTGATCCTGCGGCAATCGATGCGCAGATGTACCATAATATCTGGTTCGTGCGTGGGCGGTGGAGCGGCGGTTCTGCGATGCTATCCGAATTTCCCGACCTTGTGCGTTGGGAAGGCAATGTCCGCGCGATCGGCCACGGCACATCAACCGCAATGACCGCAGAAGATGCTCTTGCGCGGGCAAAAACGTTGCAGCCCGCGTCGGATATCGGTGTGGCACCACATGATCCGCAAGACCTGCAGGTCGGGACACTTGTCACGGTCAGCCCTGATCTTGACGGTGGCGAGGAACCGGTTGAAGGCAAGGTGCGCTACGCTGATGCGGACACAATTGGGATCGAGCGAACCAGCGACGATGTGGGGACGGTTTGCGTGCATTTTCCACGTGCCGGATACCGCGTGACGTTGAATTAACGGTCAAATTCGGCGCTATGTTTGACGTCAGTGCGCAAACAACCGCAAAGGAAAATTCATGCCGTTTATCTCATTCCTCGAGCCCCCCAGTCCCTGTCATGCTTTTTTTGAGCAGACGGTTCTCAAGGGTCAGGTCGGCAACGCATTCTTTCAAGGCCAAGGATTCTGAACGCAATTCCTTAACCTCAGCCGACGTAGCCTGACGCGCTGTGTCGCCTAATGACCGGCGTTTGCCAGCTTCAAGGAACTCCTTCGACCAACTAGCAATATGGGCCGGAAGCGCCCGCCTTCACGAAGGGCGGAGTCCGGACCTTCGCTGCACCTGCAAGCTAAACGGGCGCGTCCTAACAAAGCAGACGCTCAGGGTCACGACCCATTTTTGTCGGGGTGCATCTGCCGCGAAGGTCGGCAGTGAGCCCAGAAGTGTCGAATGCTGCGGCGTGCAGGAATGTCGACTTTTGGTGTTAGCCCAATCAAGACTACGCTGTTATCCGCAGCCTACCACTGCTAGCCTTGGCAATGCAGGCATGGTGATCTTGGGGGTTCAACGGTGTTTTTGGAAATTGGTGGCAATCGCGTTTTTGCGTTGACGTTCGGAAGTGGCTTCAGAACTTTCGTCGCACACAGTGGTTGGGTCGGGAATTACGAGGATTGGATCGCAACCCTGAGCTTGTTGAGCGAAGGTTGGCGCGTCATCGTGTACGATCATCGTGGAAGCGGAGAAACGAGGGTTTCGCCCGATCAGATCACAGCGGACGCGCTGATCGACGACCTTTTTGCAGTACTCGACAAGCTGAACGTCGAGAGATGTACGCTCGCTGGGTTTTCGGCGGGATGCGTGACAACCCTGCGCGCGGCGCTCCGGCATCCTGAACGGTTCGACGGGCTGATGTTTCTGAATGGGGCGGGCGGCGTCAAACCACCGAACGCCGAAATCAAACCCTTCACTCCGCCGTCTCAATGGCCCGGGAAAACGCATCTTGAGCGTTTGGAGTGGTTTGCAACCAACTGCACACCTGAACCGAATATGCTGCATGTCAGGCAATGGGCCGTAAGCCTGTTGTCCCGGGCAACGCCCGAAGCGGCGGAGGCATCGTTCCTCGCGGCGCGTCAGTTACCACCTCTTGATTGGGCAACCGAATTGCCGAATGTGAAACTTCCGACGTTGATCGTCCATGGAGAACTGGATCCGTTGGTCGACATCCGGGACTTGGAATACCTTGATGCGCAGATTCCAGATAGCAAGTTGGTTGTGTTCGAAGGTACGGGGCACCTGCCCGCAATGACCAGGCCCGATGACGTCGCAGCTGAGATCAATTCTTTCTTTGCACCATAGCTGCTATCTCGTCGAAGCAGACATTCAGGTCGTGTCACGCAATGGCAGTAAAGTCCCGCAGTGCCGCCGCTCGTCCTCCGTTTTGACGCTGATTTCGTTTGCAAGTGCAGTGAAGGTCGGCAGTGAGCCCATCTTACCGACTTTCGGCGTTGCGGCGAACGCCCGGCTTAGGGAATCTGCGACAGAATTGAGGCCGTCTCGTGCTGTGCTTTTTCTATGTGACGTCTCATCGCGTTCTCTGCTGACCCGACATCGTCGCTCATAAGCGCATCGATGATTTTTTGGTGCTCTTGCCAAGAAGTTTCGGCGGAAATGCCTTGCCGCACGACGACACCCATAGCACGGCGAATGTGGTGCCAATTTTTGCGCATTGCCGTGGCAATCGTTTCGTTGCCTGACCAATCGTAAATCATGGCGTGAAACTCAAAGTCGGTCTGGATCTGGAGCCTCAAATCTCCGGACTTCACAGCGCTCCATCCGCGCGAAAGCAATTCCCTTGAAAGCGCCTCTGCGTTGCCGGGTTTACGATCATGGGCCAGACGTACTGCGAAAGGTTCTACTGCGCTGCGAAATTCATAGATTGATCTGAATTGATCCGCACTGATCTGCGCGACCACGACGCCACGCTTGCCAGTGTCTTCGACAAATCCATTCGCCTTTAGAATGGATATCGCACTATTGACGGGCTGTCGCGACACTTTGAGGCGGCCCGCAATGTCATCTTGGTTCAGCCGCTCGCCTGGATCGAACTCCCCCGCGCAGATGGCATTCAGCAAGATATCGTAGGTCTGTTCTGTCAGCGATTTAGGGAGGGCAATTTCATCCATCAACGGGCTCCTTGGGTGGCTGCTTTTGGCCTGTTTGGCGGGCTTTCTGGACTCCCTTTCTCATTCCGGATACGAAATACGAAATCGGTGTTGCAAGAGCTTTGGGAGGAAAACATGTGTGAAGTATTTGCGGGACAAGACCCTGAGCGGTATTCTAGTACGACGAGGCGGCTGCGTTTGAACGGGCAAAGCACGTCGATTCGCCTTGAGAACGCGTTCTGGGCAACACTCGATGACATTGCGGCACGGGACGGCGTGACAACGCCGATCTTCATCTCGACCTTGCATTCAGAGGTCTTGGAGCGACGCGGCGAGCCTGCCAACTTCACGTCATTATTGCGATGTGCCTGCATGAAATTCATGGAAATTTCCAAACAAAGAGCACCCAACAGCATCGCTGCCGAGTAGTTCAAACACTGCCAAATAAAAATCTGCGATGGTAGTAAGGGCATACTACCCGACCACCATACCTTCCAAAGTACCCTGAAATCCAAGTTAGAAGTTTTCAGGAGAACACAGTGGCCAAACAAATCCACTCAATGATCCGCGTCATTGACGAGGCGCGCGCAGTTCAATTCTATGACACAGCTTTCGGGCTCAAGATCGCGGACCGTTTGGATTTTCCAGACTTTACACTGGTCTATCTCTGCAACTCCGAGACTGAGTTCGAGTTAGAGTTGACAATTAACAAGGGCACGACCGAGGCCTATGATCTGGGCAACGGATATGGCCATCTGGCTGTTTCAGTCGACGATCTGGATGCCGAACATGCCCGTTTTGAGGCGGCAGGCCTTAACCCCCGAAATCTTGTAGAATTCGCGCCCGCTGGAAAGACCATCGCGCGCTTCTTCTTTGTTGCCGATCCCGACGGGTACCAAATCGAGGTGCTTGAACGGGGAGGTCGTTTCAAATGACATCAAAGGGAGGAACAATGATGTCCGATACGAAGAGCCCGAAGGGGCTGACACGTCGCCAACTTCTGTCGCGCGCGAGTGCTGCAGGGGCGTCTTTTGTGGTGGGGGCGGGCTTTCTGGCTGCACCAAATGGCGCTTGGGCGATGACGACAAACGCGCTCAAACCCGAAACCATGGCAAGCTTGGTGCAGATGGCACGCGATATCTATCCGCACGATCAGGTGGGCGACGAATATTACGTCATCGCCGTCAAGGGCTATGACACGGTGGAGGCAGCCCCTGGTATCGAAGAGGGCATTGCCAAGCTGAATGCCGCAGCTCAGGCCGCAGGGCATGACAGCTATCTCGCTGCTGGGTGGGAGCGCGACCGCGTTGATATTCTGCGTTCCATCGAAGATGACGGGTTTTTCCAGCAAATCCGCGGTGGTCTGGTGACCGGACTTTATAACCAAAAGGCCGTCTGGCCGATCTTTGGGTATGAAGGCGCCTCGTTCGAGTTCGGTGGCTACATCGAGCGCGGCTTTGACGACATCAACTGGCTGTAAGGAGGAGACAACAAATGACAGCTCCATTTGAACTATCCGACGACAGTGTTGTCGTCATTATCGGCACAGGCGCAGGCGGCGGTGTTCTGGCAAATGAACTTGCGCAAAAAGGCGTCAGCGTTGTGGCACTGGAGGCCGGTGGTCGCCACTTGCCCGAGGATTTTATCAACGATGAATGGGACAGCTTTGGCCAACTCGCATGGCTCGACCCTCGCACGACCAGCGGTGACTGGCGCGTGGCCAAAGACTTCTCGGGTCTACCGGCTTGGATCGTGAAATCGGTTGGTGGTACAACGCAGCACTGGGCAGGTGCTTCCCTGCGCTTTCAAGACCATGAGTGGAAAGCGCGTACGACCTACGGCGATGTGGAGGGGGCAAACCTTTTGGACTGGCCCATTGAGCCTGCCGAGATGGACCCGTGGTACACAATGGCCGAGGACAAGCTGGGCGTGACGCGCACAGGTGATCGTCCCGGCCTTCCGGGCAACAACAACTATAAGGTCTTTGAGGCTGGCGCGAAAAAGCTGGGCTATGAAGAGGTCCATACAGGGCGCATGGCGATCAATTCTGATGAAAATCGTGATCGTATGATGTGTCAGCAAACAGGGTTTTGTTTTCAGGGCTGCAAATGGGGGGCGAAATGGTCTGCCGGCTACGTCGACATTCCCGAAGGCGAAGCGACAGGCAATCTCGAAGTACGCTCCAACAGCCATGTCGCGCGAATTTTGCACAACCAGGACGGCAAGGTCACCGGCGTCGAATACTTTGACAAAGACGGCACCCTGCAGATGCAAAAGGCGCGGATTGTCTGTGTTGCGGGCAACTCGTTTGAGAGCCCACGCCTACTGCTGAATTCGGCATCCGAGATGTTCCCGAACGGGCTTGCTAACTCCTCAGATCAAGTAGGACGCAACTACATGCGGCATATGACCGGGTCGGTCTATGCGGTTTTCGACAAGCCGGTGAAGATGTGGCGCGGCACAACGATGGCTGGAATTATTCAGGACGAATCCAAACACGACCCATCGCGCGGTTTTGTGGGTGGGTACGAGCTTGAGACGTTGTCGCTGGGTCTGCCATTCATGGCGGCCTTCCTTGATCCGGGTGCGTGGGGACGCGAGTTCACATCAGCTCTGGATCAATACGAGAACATGGCTGGCATGTGGATCGTAGGCGAGGACATGCCGCAGGCCGACAACCGTGTGACTTTGAACATGGATGTCAAAGACCAACATGGCCTACCTGTTGCCAACGTGCATTTTAGCGATCATCCCAACGATGTCGCCATGCGCAAGCATGCCTATAACCAAGGCCAAGCTGTCTATGATGCGGTCGGAGCCACGCGGACCTTCCCAACGCCACCGTATCCATCGACCCACAATCTGGGCACCAACCGCATGTCGGAAAAGCCAGAGGACGGCGTGGTGAACAAATGGGGTCAAACCCATGATATCGAAAACCTGTTTATCTCGGACGGGTCTCAGTTCACCACGGGCGCTGCCGAAAATCCGACGCTGACTATTGTGGCGCTGGCGATCCGGCAAGCCGATCACATCGCTCGCGAAATGAGCGCAGGCAATATCTAAGCAAGATGGCGGCACCTTTGGGTGCCGCCATTCCATTTGTGTCTAGCTGGGTAAATCCAGTTTCATGCTGCGTCGCAAACTGCCGAGAGCAGACCTCGCTCCCTCTATCTCCGACGGCAGCTTCGTCCGCGTTGTGTCAATTCACCAATGTCCTGATCTCGCGGTTGCAGCGAATGACAGGTTCGACGGGCCGCACCGCAGCATATTGACCAATTGGCTAACGGCAGGTCTGGGCCGTGAGCGCCGTCTGGCGTAGGCTCGAGAGGGACGATGCTGCACTGCCTCCGAGGTCAGCAAAGGTTCAGGTTTCTCGGACGCCGCGCGCGGGCGTTTGAGTGAGCGGAACGTTGCCTGGCGTCGGAGAAGCGCTCAAGCGGGAAATCGCGGGGTTGGGCTTGGTGGGC
>Ga0208544_10001307_pt1 | contig 17404 bp, 18 predicted proteins | sample DEB08_DNA_9_FD_184526 | JGI IMG/M metagenome (GOLD analysis project Ga0208544, IMG submission 184526) | Aqueous microbial communities from the Delaware River and Bay under freshwater to marine salinity gradient to study organic matter... | ecosystem: Environmental > Aquatic > Marine > Coastal ... | reverse complement strand
CACATCTAGTTTTATAGCTCGCCCGACATCTGGCGGTTCAAATGAGATTAGTGTTACAGCAACAGGTCAAACAACTCATTATTTATACACAATATCTAGCACTGACAGCGCATCTTTTGCTAAAGGCCAATATTCTTGGCAGCTCAAGATAACGCGCAACTCTGATAGCTCACAGATTGTAGTTAACCAGGGTAACTTAGAAGTTCTAGCAAATATCAGCACATCGACTTCAGATACCCGGTCACACTCTGAGATCATGGTTTCTAAGATTGAGTCATTGCTTGCTGGCAAAGCAGATTCAGATGTATCTAGCTATTCTATTGCCGGCCGATCTTTAACTAAATTGTCGTTCCAAGAGCTGCAAGAGGCTCGGACTTTCTATCGAGGGGAAGTCACCAGGGAGCAAAACAATATAGACTTGAAGAATGGTCGTAAAGGCTCGTCAACAATACAGGTGAAATTCTAAATGGCACTTTTTGATTTCCTCAAGCCTAAGAAGGCACCTAAAAGCAAGATATTCAAGAGAGCCTATGCAGCAAACAACCAGGGTTATCTGTTTAGCGACTTTAAGGCATCTGAGGCTAGTGCTGACACTGAATTGCGTCCAGCACTCAAGAATTTAAGGGCTAGATCGCGTGATTTAGCTAGAAATAACGAATATGTCCGTAGATATTTGGACTTATTGAAGAATAACGTCATTGGCGACAAGGGATTTAACGTCCAAAGTAAGGCTTATGACAGTGTAGGAAAGCTGGATACAGACGGCAATCAGCGCGTAGAAATGGCGTTTAAGGCGTGGGGAATGCTTGGAAATCCCACTGTAGACGGAAAAATGACTTGGATTGACGCACAAAAGCTGGCAATTGAGGGTTTAGCCCGTGATGGCGAAGTATTTATAGTCAAACATCGTGGCGCATCGTTCAAAGACTCGTTTGCGATTGAGTTTATCGAGCCAGACCAAGTTGATGAGCAGAAAAACGAGCGGTTAGCTAATGGCAACGAGATTCGCATGGGTGTTGAGCTTGATCGGTTCAAAAAGCCTGTCGCTTATCACGTTCTTAGCTATCATCCTGGCGATTACGACTATACAACTACTGGTAAGTCAACAAAGCACATAAGAATTCCTGCTGAACGAATGATTCACCTGTTTAAGACATATCGTGCTGGGCAGACTCGCGGAGAGCCGTGGTTGTCTTCTAGTATTGCTGCTTTAAAGCAGTTAGGCGCTCTGAGAGAGGCCGCTATCGTGAATGCGCGTGTTGGTGCATCTAAGATGGGCTTCTTTACCTCTCCTGCTGGCGATGGGTTTGTTGCTGACGAGCTAGATGGCAACATGCCGATCATGGACGCTAGTCCAGGTACGTTCCACCAGCTACCTAATGGCGTAGACTTTAAGTCGTTCGACCCGCAGTATCCAAACAATGAGTTTGACCCTTTCCATAAGTCTGTATTGCGTGGCATATCTGTTGCTATGGGTGTTGGCTACACTACTTTGTCTGGTGACTTAGAGGCGACTAGCTACAGTTCGATACGGCAGGGCGCGCTTGAAGAGCGTGATAGCTATAAAAACTTGCAGCAGTTTATGATTGACCATTTTGTATGCCCGATATTTGGTTCTTGGTTGGGCAGCGCAATGGAATTAAATACGTTTGGAATTCCTGTTCGACAGTTTGATCGATTTTATACCGCTGCTCAGTTCAGGGGTCGATCTTGGTCTTGGGTAGACCCTCAGAAAGAGATGAATGCTGCTGTTCTGGGTATGAAGAATGGCATCCTTAGTTTGCAAGATGTTGCATCACAATACGGTAAGGATGTAGAAGAGCTAGTCTCTCAAATTGCGAGAGACAGAGATACTGCTGAACAGTTTGGTGTCAAATATGCTCTTGAACCGTTTGGAGCAAACCTAAATGCTATTGATCCTGATATAATTGGTGAAGATGATGCCGAAGTACAAGGGTAAGGAAATTAGCACCCGTCCTAGTGACGGAATGGTATCTGAAGCCAACAAAGGATTAGAGTGGCGCAAAGAACATGGTCGTGGCGGCACAGAAGTTGGTGTGGCCCGTGCAAGGGATATTAAGAACAGGAAAGAGCTGTCATTTGATACTGTTAAGAGAATGTATTCGTTCTTTTCTAGACATGAAGTCGATAAGAAAGCAGAGGGATTTAGGCCCGGTGAAGAAGGGTATCCATCCGCAGGCAGAATAGCTTGGGCGCTTTGGGGTGGAGATGCTGGATTTTCGTGGTCTCGCAGAATTGCGGGGCAAATTGATGATGATAGAAGTGAAGAGGCTGTAATAATGGACAACGAAGTTGAAGTAGAAGAGGTTGTCGTATCCGCTGATGAAGAGCGTTCCGAAGAGGTTGTTGTTGAGGCCGCAGAGGAAGTTTCCGAAGAGGTTGTTGAGGAGATCGAAGAGCGTAAGGGTGCAGAAGTGCATCATCGCGCAATGGAAATGGATATGTCTCCAATTGACGAGGATTCGAGAACTGTTAGGATCGCAATATCAAGCGAAGAGCCTGTAGAGCGTTCTTTTGGTAAGGAAGTATTAGATCATAGTGAGAGTGCAATTGATTTGTCATTCTTGGCTAGTGGTCGCGCCCCTCTGCTACTGGATCACGATCCAGAAAAGCAAATTGGTGTAGTAGAATCTGTAGAGCTTGACGGAAAGTCGCGTAGACTGCGCGCTAAGGTTCGCTTTGGAAAAGGTGAACTTGCCCGTGAGGCATTCTCAGATGTGGTTGATGGAATTAAGGCTAACATTTCAGTTGGCTATTCGATCAGCAAGATGGATCGGGATAGAAACGATAAAGAGACATACCGTGCCTCTTCGTGGAAGCCCGTAGAAGCAAGTTTGGTGTCTATTCCTGCCGATATGACAGTTGGCGTTGGACGGTCGAGCGAACCTTCACACAAACCCGTAATTAAAACTTCATTTGTTGAGGAAAATAAAATGTCAGAAGTTGATATTGAAGCGGTTAAAGCTGAAGCACAGCAATCCGCACAACGTAACGCCGCTCAAATCGTTGAGCTTGGTTCTCGCCACAATCAAGGTGAAATGGCCCGTAAAGCAATCGCTGAAGGTCGTTCTATCGAAGAGTTTCGTGGTGAGTTGTTAGAAAACATTGGTTCACAGCGCGCCCTGGAAGATCAGGAAGTAGGCATGAGCCGTCAAGAAGTTAAGAAGTTCAGCTTGGCCCGTGCTGTAAATGCTCTGGCTAACCCAACTGATCGTCGCGCTCAAGAAGCCGCTGCGTTTGAGTTTGAGTGTTCACGAGCTGCTGCTGATCAGTATGGCACAACTGCACAGGGCATTATGCTTCCTGCTGAAGTTCTGCGTACTTGGAAGCGTGACATGAACAGCGCAGATGATTCTGCTCTGTTTAGTGATGACTTCCGTGGTGGTGACTTCATTGACGCACTTCGCAATCAATCATCTGTTATGCAGGCTGGCGCTCGCATGCTGGGTGGTCTGAGTGGAGACGTTAAGATACCTAGAAAAGCTACTGCATCTACTGCTGCTTGGATTGGTACAGAGGGCGGCGACGCAACTGAAACTGAAATGACTGTTGGTCAGGTGTCTTTGGCTCCTAAGACTCTCGGTGCTTTCACTGACGTTACTCGTCAACTTCTGATTCAGTCTAGCCTAGACGTAGAAGGACTGATCCGTGATGACCTGAGCCGCGCTCTTGCTATCGCAATCGACAAAGCTGGTCTGGAAGGCACTGGTTCTTCTGGTCAGCCTACCGGTATCTTGAATCAAACTGGTGTTAACCAGGTAACTAACTTCGCAGCAGCTAACCCTACTTTTGCTGAAGTTGTTACTCTGGAGACTGCTGTTGCAGAAGACAATGCTCTTCTGGGCAACCTGTCTTACATCATGCCTGCTTCAATGTACGGCGCTCTGAAAACTACTGAGAAAGCTACTAACACTGCTCAGTTCGTTGTAGAGCCAGGCGGCAGCATCAATGGCTATCGTGGTATCGTTTCTAATCAGGCTACTGCTGGTAACCTGTACTTCGGTAACTTCGATGACCTGCTGATCGGTATGTTTGGTGGTCTAGACCTCACTGTTGACCCATACACTATGTCTAAGAGCGGAACTATCCGTCTGGTTGCTTTGCAGTCAGTAGACATGGCTGTACGTCACGCTGTGAGCTTCGCTTTCGGTAACGATGGCGCGTAAGTAGTAGTAATTAGTCGGGGGGTTTCGGCCCCCCTTCTTTACTTATACTTGTTTATTGAGCAAGTATTATTAAAGGAGATAACCATGAAATATGAAGTAGTTAAAGGTTGTGTTATACAAGGCCAAGGCCATCAGACTGGGTCGCATGTTGAGATAGAAGACAAGCGCATAATTGAGCAGCTTATGGGCATGGGACGGATCATACCTGTGGCTGAATCTGTAGTCAGAGAAGACAGAAGCGTAGAAGTTACTGAGTCTGCACCTAAGATAAAGAAGAGAGCTAAAACTAATTAATGGCTATCGAGACTGGTATTGAGAGAGCAATAATGATCGCTGACTTCGGCGAGGACGTTTTGTACACGCCCGTAGGTGGTGTATCTAAAACAGTTAAAGCTATCTTTGATCAGGTATATGAGGCGGTAGATGTTGGCGGGTCTGTAGACTTTGCTTTGAACCAGCCAAGGCTTACGCTAAGAACATCTGATGTCTCTGGCGCTGCTCAAGGTGATTCTTTTAGCATAAGGTCATTTGTATACAAGATAACTGTCGTTATGGCTGATGGCACTGGAATAACCGAAATAGGTCTAGAGGCTCAATAATGGCTCATGTTAGAAAGTTACTTAGGGACAACTTGACTACTGCGCTTACCGGGTTAACAACTACTGGTAGTAACGTATATCAAAGTAGAGTCTATCCCATTGCTAGTAACAAGCTGCCTGGCCTGCTGGTTTATAGCAAGGAAGAGGAGATTGAGTATAACTCTATGGGTCTCCCACGCATTCAAGAGAGGACAGCAAGGTTCACTCTGGAAATATATGTGAAGGGTGTCAGTGGCTACGATGATTTGATAGATCAGATATGCCTTGAGATCGAAGAGGCTATCTACGCCAATATTACTTTGGGTGGATACGCATCTAACACAACTGTTACAAGTTTTGATGCAGACTTTAGCGGTGATGGTGATCAGCCAGCAGGCTTGGCCACCCTTACTGTTGATGTGCTATACAGGGTTAGAGAAGACAACCCTGATGTAGCAATTTAATGGCGGTTTTCGCTCACGTTAATTAATGCGCTATGGCGCTTAGAGGTATTTATAAATGGCAACATACACAGGTAAGAATGGCGCAGTATACGTTGGAGTTAACGCTGTCGCTGAAATTAAGGACTGGTCTTTGGAGACTACTTCCGAAACAACAACTGATACTGTCATGGGTGACTCTTGGGTTACTCACAAGCCAACCCTGAAGTCTTGGACTTCATCTTTCAACGCTATTTGGGATGATGCAGACACTAATGGTCAGCTTTTGCTAGTAGAAGGTGCAGAAGTCACAATAAATCTGTATCCTACTGGAAATAACTCCGGTGATGTGGAATGGTCTGGCGCTGTTATTGTTACTTCAGTTAGTAAGACAGCATCTTTTGATGGCCTCGTTGAAGCCTCGTTCTCTGTTACTGGAAATGGTGCGTTAACAACAGGAACAGTATAAATGTCAAAACTTATAGATAATGCCATAGCTCACTTCAGCTCAAAAGCAGTAAGAGAGCTGAGGGTTGATGAGTGGGATGTGACTCTTTATTCTAAATCACTTAGCCTGGAAGATAAGGCCAAGTGGCTAAAGAGATCAGATGGAGATACAACTGATTATTTAGTATACGCTGTCATTTTTGGCGTGACTGATAAGGACGGAGAGCCTGTCTTCGATATTGGAGATAAGCAAAAACTGCGTCAGAAGGTTGATCCAGAGATATTATCTAAAATTACAAACTTTGTTTTGCACATTGAAGAAGACGAAGAAGGGCGCGAAAAAAACTAACAAATGATCAAGGTGATCCAACAGAATTATACTTAATGTATTATCTTGCGGAACACCTTGGTCAGCCCCTCTCGACTATATATGAAATGACCGTTGATGAGTTTAATCACTGGTTTACCTACCTTAAACTAAAGCAGGAAAAGCAAGATGGCAGACGCTAAGGCAAAACTTGTCGCAGAGGTGGTTGGTGAGTACAGCGCCGGTCAGATGTTTTCCGCTGCCAATAAGGACATGGCAAGAACCGCCAAGCAGGGTAAGGCGTTAAACAATCAGATGCGCCTTATCCGTGGAGGCGTAGGTCAGTTAGGTCATCAGATACAGGACGTTGCGGTACAGTTCCAAGGTGGCCAAAGTCCATTCTTAATCTTAGGTCAGCAGGGTTCGCAGATTGCGTCTCTTATGGGGCCGCACGGTGCCGTTGTGGGTGCTTTTCTTGCTATTGGCGCTGCTATTGCAGGCAGTATGCTTCCTAACTTGTTTGGTGCTACAGAAGCTCTTAAAGAGTTAGAGAAAGAAGGTGAATCATTAGTAGATCGATTTGATGAGCTTGATGGTGTACTTAAAGCTGAGGCTCTAAGACTAAATGCTCAAGAGATGGATAATCTCAGGGAAGTTATTGCAGACTCGGAAGAAGAAATCCGAAATCTTGCAAAAGGCATGAAAATGGTCAATGCCCTTTCAACTGGGCAGGCTGATAGGGTAAAAGAAGTCACCGATGCTATTCAGGCAGAGGCGGTTATTATTACGCTTGCTAATGAGGCCCTGGAAAAGAGAGCCAAGTTAACAGATGACACTTCTAATGCTACTGAAAAGCTGATTGAAAAGGTAGAAAAGGAAGCGGAAGCATTAGGGAAAACAAAGTCTGAGCTTATTCTTCTTGATGAAGCATATAAAGACGCAAACGAAACAGATAAGAAAAGAATTGAGGTTGCAGCTAAAAAGATAAAGACCTATGAAGATGAAGTTGCAGCTCAAAAGGAATTAGCTAAAGAAAAGGCTAAGGCAGAGGCCGCAGCGAAAGCGCAAGCTAAGTCTGAGGAAGCAAGGGCTAAAGCAGAAAAAGCTAGAGCCGTTTCAAGCCTTGAAGGGCTTCAAGAGTCTCTTTTAAGTAGGTCTGAGTCTATAGATTATGCATACAGCAAAGAGTTAGCAATCATACAGACCGCTTTAGATGAAAGGCTTTTATTGGAGACTCAGGCTGCTGAACTAACTGATCAGATAAACGCAAAAAGAGCAAAGTCTCAGGAAGAATTAGCTCTCAGTACAGCTTCAGACATGATTTCGTTGACCTCTTCCATGGTTTCTTCCATGCAAGGAATGGTTGATGAAGGCAGCGCACTCGGAAAGGCATTCTTTGTTATATCTCAAGCTCTAGCTGCTGCTGATGCAATCGTTAAAGGTTACCAAGCGGCTTCTGCTATCAAATTGGCTTATTACGAAATGGCTGGTGCAACAGGCAATCCTGCGCTTGCTGCTGTCGGTGATGCTCATGCCGCTGTGGCAGTAGGCATGGGCTTTGCTACTGCTGGTATGATCGCCGGTCAAACATTGGCCTCGTTTGAAGGCGGTGGTTTGACTGGTTCTGGGGCTAGATCGGGCGGTATGGATGGTAAGGGCGGCATGCTGGCTATGCTGCATCCTAACGAGAAGATCACTGATCTGCAAAAGGGTCAGAGTGAATCGAAGGTTGTACATGTAAACTTTAACATCCAAGCTAATGACACTGCTGGATTTGATAGACTGCTTAACTCGCGCAGAGGTCAGATTGTCAACATGATTAACCAGGCAGTAAATGATCGCGGGAGACCATCAATCGCATGAGTGGAACATACCCAACAAGCCCAGTATTTAACAGCGTAGGTTTTAATAGCGTTCACTATAACTTGTCTAGCACAAGTGTATCTGGGCGCACTCAGGTCAGGAATATCGGTGGACAGCGTTTCGAGTTCTCTGCTACCTACCCGTCTCTCACTAGGGTTGAGTTCGCTCCGGTATTGGCCTTCATCATGGCTCAGAGAGGAATGGCTGAGACGTTTACTATCGTCCTGCCTGAGATCAGCACTAAGTCAGGCAATGCATCCGGCACTGTGAGAACTGTGGGCGCAGATGTCGTTGGTGAGACCTCGATAGCGATTGATGGTTTGTCTGGCACTCTGAAGGCCGGGGATGTCATTAAGTTCGCCAATCACAACAAAGTGTACATGATTGTCTCGGATAGGACGGGGACAGGCACACTAAGCATACAGCCTGGTCTTCGCGAAGCTACTGCAAATGACACTGCTATTACTTACGATAACGTACCTTTTACCGTACGTTTGAGCAATGATGTACAGGAATATTCGCTGGGGCTGTCTTCTCTGGTAGACTACGAAGTAGATTTCATTGAGGCAATATAATGACAAGAGCGATAGACTCCGCAACCATTGCAGAACTTGCAAAGGATGACTTCAACCTTGCGACTTTAATAAAGTTAGAGTTCAGCACCCCCTTATACCTAACGGACTGGGATAGAGATGTATCTGCACTATCCGCTACCTGGGCAAGTAGCGCGCATTTCTTATCGGTAGGTGATCCCTCCGAGACCTCAGAGCTTAGAGTTAATACTTTGGACATTACGCTGTCAGGCGTTGAGCAGTCCTACGTCAGCCTGTTTCTCTCTCAAGCATACATAGATAGGCCAGTTAAGATATACCGCGCTGTTCTCAATGATTCGGATGCGGTCATTGGCGCGCCCATATTGATATTCGATGGATTGATGACCGGGTATGCTATTGATGACACAGAGACCAGCAGTGAGGTAAAAGTTAATTGCGCCTCTCACTGGAAGGACTTTGAGAAAGAGAATGGTCGGAAGACTAACGACAACTCGCAGAAAATACACTTTCCTAATGATGATGGGTTTGAGTTCGCGGCTAACACGATCAAAGATTTGAAATGGGGGCGTAAATAATGGCTTTAGCTATAGGTTGGATTATAGGTATAGCTGTAGCGTCTACCGCTGTTTCGTATGTAATGACTCAGCAGGCCATGAAGAAGGCCAAGAAAGCCGCAGACGATATGGCTGGCGTTCTCATAAACAAAGAATCAAACATCGAGCCTATCCCTGTCATTTACGGTGAGCGTAGAGTAGGTGGTGTAAGGGTATTCGTATCTACTAAAGATGTAAGCGGTGGCGCTAAGAATGAGTTTTTGTACATTGCTTTGGCTATGGCTGAAGGCGAAGTAGAATCAATCACTAACATTTATATCGATGACAACCCGATCACTGATAGTAAATACTCTGGCCTGTACACTATTAATGTACACACTGGCGCTGATAACCAGACTTATGACCCGCTGCTTACTGAAGCTAACGCAGGATGGACATCGAGCCATAAGCTCAGTGGTGTTGCGTACCTTGCAATACGTTTGAAATGGGATGCAGATGTGTTCCAGGGCGTTCCTGAGATCACTGCCGTGGTTAAGGGCCGTAAGGTCTACGACCCAAGAAATCAAACTACTGCCTGGAGCAATAACCCGGCTCTATGTGTTCGCGACTACCTGACTAATGATCGATACGGCAAGGGCATTCCTACTTCTGCTATTGATGACGATGCATTTGAGGATGCAGCGGATGACTGTGATGAATCTGTTACCTTTTACTCTGGTGGATCAACAGGCAAGCTATTTGAGTGCAATGCTGTATTAAAGACAGATGAGACCCTGTTCGACAATATAGAAAAGATGCTAATGGGCTGTCGCGGCTTTCTGCCGTACAGTCAGGGCAAATATGGCCTTATCATTGATAAGTCTCGGTCTAGTGTTTTTGCATTTGATCAAGAGACTATTGTCGGCGGCATAGCTATAGCCGGAGAAACCAAAGAGAATAAGTTCAACCGAGTATTAGTTAAGTTCGCTAACCCAGACGTTGACTACCAGCCCGACCAAGCGGTGTGGCCTGCCGGTGGATCGAGTGAAGAGACGGCTTTGCTTGCAGAGGATAACGGAACCCTGCTTGTAGAAGAGGTCACTCTCGATACAGTGACTAACTACTATGCCGCCAGGGACTTAGCTAGGGTTATCGTGAAACGGTCTAGGAATGCCCTTAGAACGTCATTCCAGGCCACTAGCGAGGCGTTACAGCTTACTGTAGGGGATGTGGTCACAGTAACGCATTCTACGCCAGGATGGAGCGCAAAGCCCTTCCAGGTAGAAACCATTGCAATGAACTATGACGGAACATGCTCAGTTAACCTTCTTGAGTATGACTCTACGATCTATACCTATGATCTTGCTGCACAGCAGACCGTATACCCGGATACTGAACTGCCTGATCCATTCAGTGTTGTGCCGCCTACTGGTCTACAGGCGAACGCAGAGACAAGTGTTGCTTTAGACGGAACCATCGTTACCTCTATGGTTGTTTCGTGGACAGCAAGTACTGACTCGTTTGTCAGCCAGTATGACGTACAGTGGTCTACAGATAACAGCACATTCCAGTCCGTCGTAACTGACGATACGCTCTATAGAATCTCTCCAGTTGAGGCAGGGGCTACCTACTATACGCGAGTTAGATCAATTAACTCATTGGGCGTTAAAAGTGGGTTTGTATATGCTAACCAAGGCTCTGTCGGAGATACTACTGCTCCCGCTTTGCCGACATCTATATCAGCAACCGCTGGTTATAAATCAATCAGTCTTGAGTGGACTAACCCATCGGATAAGGACTTCTCTAATGTAGAGGTCTACAGGGCCACATCTTCTGGCGGATCGTTCTCTGAGGTCGCCACTGTAGGGGGTGGCTTTAGTGCTAATGCTGAGTTCTTGAATGGTGGACTAGCTGATGCAACCACTTTCTACTACAAGTTTAAGTCTGTTGATTACAGCGGCAACAAGTCTGCCTTTACCGCTGAGGTTTCAGCTACTACTAATCCTGCTGCTATTGCTGGCACTGACGGCAAGTCTACCTTTACGGCTCCGATCTTTAGGAGGGCTACTACCACACCATCTACTCCCACAGGCGGCACGTTTAACTTTGGAACTAACGTACTAACACCCCCTAGCGGGTGGTATATCAGTATACCTTCGGGAACTGATCCGATTTACGAAGCGACATTTCAATTCTCTATATCTGGTGATACGGGTACGGTTACAGCGGGAACGTGGTCAACACCCGTGGTTATTGCGGAAAATGGAACTGACGGAAGTGACGGAAGTGACGGGTCTAATGGTCTAAGTACGTTTACGTTTGCTGTTCACAAAAGAGCGTCTAGCACTCCTAGCGCACCTTCTGGCGGCTCTTATAACTTCACTACTAATACGATTACTTCGCCATCTGGCTGGTCTGAGGAAATACCTAGCGGAACCGATCCTGTTTATATATCAATAACTAAAGCGCAAATTAGCGGGCCAACAGGTACTGACTCTAGCTTATCTTGGACTGCGCCTGTTTTATTCGTGGAGAACGGAGCTGACGGAAATGACGGAACTGACGGCACTGACGGAACAAATGGCACAAACGGAGCTGATGGCCCTAGAAATGCTGCTGGTTATGTTTACTACTTGTTGTCATCTGCGAATGCCCCATCAAGCCCATCTGCAACATCGTACAACTTTGGAACTGGGGCTTTTGGTGGCCTGACTGCTAACTGGTCGAGAACCCCGCCAACTAATACTGGGGGTGACGCTAAATATTGGGCGACCAGTTATTATGTTACAGAAGCTACGCTGGGCGGCACACAGACTCTTACTTTTAACACTCCATTTGCCAGCTTTCAGTTTGATGGATTGGTCACATTTACAAACCTAAACAGTGAGCTTGCTGATGCTTCTAGCACTGAGATCACTACTATCAATGGAGGTCTATTAAAGACAGGTACTATTGATGTTAGTCAGGTAAACATAGCAGGAACTGCAAGCGCAGGGATAAGCATCAAGTCTGCTGCAAGTGGTTCTAGGATGGAGATAGAGTCGGACGTTATAAAGATTTACGAAGGATCAACGCTGCGAGTGCAGCTTGGTGATCTGTCCTAATGGCTTATGGTTTAAAGGTATATGACGCAAGCTCTAATATCAGGCTAGATACGACTGATAGAGAGTTTCGCTATGTGGCGTTTTATACTGGATCAGTCGCAGCAAGTGCATCGACTAATGTATCTGTCTCTGGGCTGACTAATGATGGCACTTGGGGCCTTAATGAGACTCAGGGAAGCAATCTTTTTTTAGACCTTAGTATCGGAACAAATCAGTTTACCGTAACTAATACTGACAGCAATAACGCTGGCACTTATAACGTGCAGGTGTTTAGGATATGAGCTACGGTATACTGGTTAAAAATCAATCAGGCTTTACACAGATTGACGCAACTTATGACAACATATCGTCATATGCTAGTGGCTCTGTAACTAGAAGCTATGTTAATTCCGCTGGTACGCAAACTCTTAACAAGGTTTCATTCCCTGCTAATACGCCAACTGATTATTTGATATTTGCCAAGCCTAATGCACAAACATTTACTAGACAGATAACATTAGCAGTATATTCGGATGGGTTTGCTTTCTTTGCCCCTTGGCAGGCCAGTTCTAGCTTTAGCATTGATTACTTTATCGGTGTTCGATCAAGAGACATGCCGACTAATACCTCTCCAGATCACGGCTTAAATGTTTACAAGGCTAATGGTGAGCAGGCTTACAGCTCTAATAACTCTAATCTTAGGGTTTCTGCTGTATCGTTTGATGACCTATCGTCAACGTCAACTACTCCAACATCTTTTACTGTTGGGTCGATGAGCGGAATTTATACGTTGATGAGCGGTAAAAACTATGTTGGCAGAAGCCCGCAGGGTTATCCTAACTTCTCAATAATATACTCGTTCTTTCAGGAGTTTAACTTCACTGCAAAGACAATAGCTGGGAAAATAACACCAGTCACTAATGCAGCGCCAAGTCTAAGCGGTTCATTTGGCGGGGGCTTCAAGACAAATCTAATTGGAATACTGACATGATAAAAGTAGCGATGGTTAAGTCAGACGGTGAGGTCGCATATACTATAAGCCCTGCTGTTGATGATATGTATGTTGATGGACAGTCATACAATGGCTGCGTAGCTAGGCATATTAGCCATGAGTCTAATGATCAAGATGTCATAAGCACTTGGTATTGGAGCGATGGCTGGCAGACTAGAGACGCGCAGCCTTCCGTATACCATGAGTGGATAGATTCAGCGTGGGTGTTTAGTGGTGTATTGTTTTGGGGAGATGTAAGAGGCAGCCGAGACATTAAGCTCTTTTCTTGTGATTGGACGCAAATGCCCGATGCCCAGCTTACAGATGCAAAGAAGGCTGAGTGGACAACGTATAGGCAAGCCCTTCGCGACATACCAGAAACACACTCTGAAGCAACCTCTTTAGATGATATAATATGGCCAACTGAGCCGGAGTAATAAGATGACTTATCAACTAGTGCAGGGCGACCAGGCCCCGCAAATACAAGCCGTTATAAAAAGAGCGGATGATGGCAGTGTTATAGACTTTTCTGGTGGTTCTTGCGCCTTAAAGTTTAGGGCGAAGGATACTACTGCGACTCTATTCACCCTGGCTGCTGCTGATGTCGGAGATAACTTTGAGGACGGCATTGCAGTATTCTCATTCTCAGGCACCCAGCTAAACATTAAGGAAGGTTATTACCAGGGCGAGATTGAGATTACTTATGACAGCGGCAAGGTAGAAACAGTATTTGAGATACTAGAGTTTTACATCCGGGAAGACTTTGCATGATAAAAGCTGCCATAGCGTTTAAGAAAGCCGTAGCCGATATAGGCTTTAAGAAGGCCGTTGCCACCATTAACTTTGGTGACTTCCTTATATTCAGGTTTTTTGCTGACGCTTTGGGGCTGTCTGATGTACAAGCTAAGTCCGTAGGTAAGTCTATTGCCGATTCCCAGGCTGTAACTGACCTGACTGCTATGGGTACCGGGAAGATTGAGTCTGACTCATCTTCTACTGCTGACTCTGCTGCCTTAGGCATAGGCAAGTCGCACAGTGATGCCGGGTCACTAGCTGATCAGATAGATACCCTGGGTATTGGCAAGCTATTGACTGAGTCGCCAAGTGTAGCTGAGAGCATCGACATACAGACAGCATTTAACAGATCGCATACGGATGCGTTTACTGCTGCTGAGTCTATTAGCCTTGAGCCTGGCAAGATATTTGCAGATGCTAGTGCATTTACTGACGATGAATCGGTGACTTTCGGCAAGAGTCTAGCTGATGCCACGGTTATGACAGATTTAGCTGTATTCTCGCCCAGCAAAATACTCTCTGACTCTTCCCTGGTTGCTGAAGACCAGGTAATGGACTTCCACAAGTTTATAGATGAGGTCACTGGTGTCACAGATGATCTGGACGGTGAAGCCACCGCAGATGATGACCAAGAAATGACCTTTGTAAAAGTTCGATCCGACTTGACAACTCTCGTTGATCTATTCGCTTATTCCAGTACTAGGGGTATAAGTGATACAATGGGAGCATCCGATTCTGGTTCGATGCGCGGTCAGGGCTATTGCTCTTTCGATTACTTTGCCGAAGATTATGTCGGCTACACTCAATCCTTTTAACAGGTGATTTATGATTAATGATGACTTAAAACTACGCGGTGATGTTGCGATAGTTCTGAAAGATAAGGACGGCAAGGTTAAAGAAAGCCGTGAAATTAACAACTTGGTAGTAAGTGCAGGTCTGACCTACATTTGCTCTCGCATGGCTGATGCTTCTGCTGGCGTGATGTCTCACATGGCACTGGGTAGCGGTACTACTGCTGCTGCGGCTGGTGATACTGATCTGGAGTCGATTCTAGGCTCTAGGGAAGCGTTAGACAGCACTACAGCTTCTAGCAATACCATTGCTTATGTTTCATCTTTCGAGGCAGGAGAAGGCACTGGTGCGGTTACAGAGGCAGGCATCTTCAATGCTGCTACTTCTGGCACTATGCTTTGCCACGTTATTTTCCCGGTGGTGAACAAGCAAGCTGACGATACTATGTCAGTGACTTGGACTATTACACTTACTGCATCTTAATTAGAAGGGGCTACCTATGTCTACTATTACTACAAGGGCAGGCAAAGGCTCGCCCCTTACTAATAACGAAGTTGATGCGAACTTCACCAATCTCAATACCGATAAGGCCGAGCTATCTGGCGCAACCTTTACAGGTGACGTTGCATCTACTGGGTTTTCTGGTGACATTACTGGCGCGATTCTTTTTCAAGCTAAAGCAGGGGAAGCATTAACTAAAGGCGACCCAGTATATATTTCAGGTATTAGCGGCAATCAAACAGTCGTTAGTAAAGCTGATGCGAATGATGCGAACAAGATGCCATGCTTTGGTATTGTAGATGCAACAGTTTCCATTAATGCTAACTGCTCTGTCGTAACTTTCGGAACATTGTCTAGTTTAGATACGTCTGCTTTTGGTGAAGGTGACGAACTTTATATATCAGACACAGGGACGTTATCAACTACTGCTCCAACTGGGGAAGCATCTCAGCTTCAAAAGATTGCTAAAGTAACGCGCTCTCACGCTTCGTCAGGTTCTATAAAAGTGATGGGTGCAGGACGTACTAACGCAACCCCGAATCTTGATGATGGCAAGTTCTTTCTTGGTAACAGTTCTAATCAATCTGCATCTGCGACATTTAGCACTAGCGTCACTGGCATAGCATTACCGTTATCTGGTGGAGCCATGACAGGCGCTATAACTACCAACTCTACTTTTGATGGGCGTGATGTCGCTACTGACGGAAGTAAGTTAGATGGCATCGAGTCTGGGGCTACCGCAGACCAGACTGCTGCTGAGATTAAAACCGCTTACGAAAGCAATGCAGACACGAATGCGTTTACAGATGCTGACGAGTCTAAGCTAGACGGCATTGAAGCCTCCGCAGATGTCACTGACGCAATTAACGTAGAGGCCGCAGGGGGATTGATGGATAGCGAGTTGACTTCCATTGCCTCCGTAAAGGCTTTGAATCAGGGTGTTGCTACTACTGACAGTCCTACGTTTGCAGGCTTAACAGTCACAGGCGAAATCACAGCCAACGGTGGCATTGCATTGGGTGATGGTGACGTAGCTACGTTTGGAGATTCTGATGACTTATCTATCTTTCACGCAGGAGGCACTACCTACCTTACAAACACCACAGGCTCTTTGGTTTTAAGGACAGATAGTTTTCGCGTGCTTAACACCGCTAACTCAGAGCAAATACTGCATGGTGATGCTAATGGAGCAGTAACAGCTTACTACGACAACTCCGTCAAACTAGCCACCACCTCCACAGGCATAGACGTTACTGGCAGGGCTGTAGTAGGCTCAGGTTCTTTTGATGGCGGTGGTGTGATACATAATTATGGGAGCGATGGTAATAGCCGTTCTTGGTGGACTAAAACAGATACCCACGGTTATGGTGATTTTGCAATACGTCAATCCACAACACAGACTGGCTCTACTTATCAAACTAGACTGTTGATAGACTCATCAGGGAATGTGGGTGTTGGTACTAGTTCGCCTAGCACCAAGTTGCACTTAGGTGGTACTGCGCCTTTAGATTCTATTATTCGTCAAGACTCTACAGTTTCAGGAACAAACTGGGAGATTGGAGAACGAGAAGCAGGTAAGTGGCAAATATTTGAAGACGATTCCGATTCTGTTGTTGCTACGTTTATGTCATCAGGCAATGTGGGTATTGGTAACTCGTCCCCAGTAGAGATGCTGACCATCGGCAGCACTTCAGATACGAATGTCCGCGCACAGTTTTTGAGCAGTACGACAGGTGCTAACACAATACAATTTGGAGACGGTACTGGTGCAAGTGCGTATAGCGGCTATATAAATTACACGCACTCAGATAATGCCTTAGTATTTGCTACAAGCTCTACAGAACGTATGCGCATATCTAGCGCAGGTCATACCATGTTTGCCACTACTGATGATGCGCCCGGTGCTGGCAATACGCAGTCAGGTGTTGCTATTAGAGGTGGCTCAGATAATCGTTCGTTTTTCTCAGCAAGCTCTAATTACGCCATGCACTTGAACAGAAACACAAATGACGGAGAGATTTTATATTTTGCCAAAAACGGCACAGCCGTAGGTAGTATTGGTACTAATGCCGCAACTATGTATGTTTCAGCACCCCAAGCAGGGGGCATGAAGTATTCTTACTATAATTCTACAAACGCTGTGATGCTTCCTGTGACAACAACAGGTGCATATGCTGACGGTCTTCACGACCTTGGTTATTCAGCAGCTCGCTTCAAAGACCTCTACCTATCAGGCGGTGTCATTAGCCAACTTTCAGTAACTTCAGAAACCGAAATTGCAAGTTATAACAACAACAACGCTACTGGTGCTAAATACAAAATTAGTTTTAAGC
>Ga0208544_10001305_pt1 | contig 17413 bp, 22 predicted proteins | sample DEB08_DNA_9_FD_184526 | JGI IMG/M metagenome (GOLD analysis project Ga0208544, IMG submission 184526) | Aqueous microbial communities from the Delaware River and Bay under freshwater to marine salinity gradient to study organic matter... | ecosystem: Environmental > Aquatic > Marine > Coastal ... | reverse complement strand
TGTCAAGGACAGCCCCAAGGGCCTGGGCTTGAGCCCCAAGCCGGGTCATCTCCGCGCCGCCGTTTTGCAAAAGTGGAATGAGCCGCGTGGTATCGGACGCCATCGCCTCAAGATAGAAGGTCATCTCCTGTTGGCGGACCCCTGCCTTCTCAAGGCTTGAGACGTAAAGCTGCAATGCCTCAGGACCGGAAAGGCGGGCGAACTGGTCTGCCGTCACACCGACCCTTGGCGCGATGTTCTCGAAGAAGTCTGCCATCGGGCCACCGCCCGTCTGTAGAAAATCACCGACGCGGTCATTCACGTCCTTCAGGATGTCGGCGAGCTTTTCCTGTTCGATCCCCACCGTGGCGGACGCTGCAGACCACCGCTGAAACACCTCAGGTGCCGCATTGGCCACCTGAGATAGCTGGCCGATCTCGTTGGCGGCAGCCACCGTGGACCTGGTCATCGCAAAAACGGCAGCGGCCAAGGCGGCCGCAGCAGCGGTGGCTGCGATCCGAGCACGGCGCGCAAAAGCGGCCATCCGCGCATTGGCTTGGTCCAGCTCGCGCGACAATCGTCCCATGCCGCGAGTGCCTGCCTCGCCCACACCTTCCAGCTCGGCACGCACTTGGCGTCCGCCGGTCGCAGAGAGCCGGACAGAAACACGTTTTTCTGCCATGAGAGTAAGACCTCAGAATGCGGTGATACCTCGTTTCCATTAAGAACGAGGTTAGGTTAGGCTTGATCCGGCCTGCATGGTTTCATTAATCTTGCGGACCATCACCGCCTCGATGAGCGGCAAGAATTCCGCGATGATCAGGGGCGAGAGCCCGAGGGCTAAGCCGAGTTGCAGGGCAGCAGCCATATCCCAACCGAGGACAGCGCCGCCGCTCATGCCGCCTGCAACCCGCACCTGTCCGCCGAGGCGCTGAACCAGATCCCAGACCTGCCAGCCTTCCAGGGTGATGGGTTTGTGCAGGCTGCGCGGACAGTCCGCACACACTGATGGGCAAGCCGCACAATACTCACCGCCCCCGCCGAACTCCCAGTCGGCGAGAGCGGTCAGGCGTTTTTTTCCGCATCCAAGATGAGCGCGCCTGCGATGTATTTGGTCTGGAAGGCCTCAAAGATCGGCCAGAGCTCCAAAAGCGCGTCGATGCCCTCAGGCGTCAGAGGAAGGGGCTTGCCGTCCTCGTCGCCCACACCCTCCCAATCCTTCACGACAATGCGCGCCACGGCCTTTGCCACGATACGCGCAAGGTCGTCGTTGGAGGTGCTGCCTTCAGTATTGCCAGCGGCCGCGACGATGGTCGGATCGCTCCGCGCGGCCAACATAATGGCCGTGGTCAAAGGTTCGACGAATAGCCGTACGCCATTGCCCAAGTCGAGCCAGCGCGGCTCCGTGGATAGGTTGAGTTGCAGCATATTCGTATCCTTTGTTGCGTTTGCGCGCACTTGACAGCGTCATAAATCCAAGGAGAGAAAAGACGTTCTTTGGATGTGTTGCTTTGTTGCCCACTGGGAAAGATGCTCAACGGGCAGCCATGATTCAGAATGGCAGGTTAGTATAACCCACTACGAAAAACCCCCACTCACGGCCCTCCGAGCGTAACGCTTGGGGGGCTTTTTCGTCGGCGCCACTTGGCACGACACCGGCCAAGAGGTGTGGTCGCGCGCATATATCGTCTCGAGGCAGTACCCAAAAGGAAGAGTAACAAAAGAATGAATGCAACGTCGGAAACCAGCGATCAGTTGTTAGGCCTTACTGAAGCGCTTGAGGCCATAAAAACTGAGCGGGATTGTCTTCGCGATGAAGTCAGCAGGCTAAAAGATGAACTGGAGCGGACATCATTGCGCGCCGAGCGCGCTGAAACCCGCCTTCACGAGGTCACCTTGGCGATGGTTGATATCAGCAGACAGGCCATCCTTTCTCCCCAACGGAGCACCGTGACCGAAGTGATCATGGATGGCAGAAGTCTTCTGCGGCTAGGTAACCCTGTCGGCTTCGGTAAGAAGTCTTTGTAGCAGGCATGGCGATCAATAGCCCTCAATCCCGTTTGCAATGGTGACACTGACCATCGGGTCGCCATTGACCTGCTGAGCAGCCTGCCAGGCGAAGGTCACCTGCACCCCCTGTGGTCCAGAAATTTCCCGGCGCGGACGGGGCAGAAAGACCCGCGGGACGGTAACAGTGAGCGCCTCCCCCGTGGGCAGGGCGTAGCCGAACGTCAGCGCGCAGGCCTGACCGCCAATAGCCTGATTGAGCAGCGTCGCATCGGCAAAGCGCACGGTGATATTACCCGTCATCGCGGCAATTGACGGATCGGCACCCTCGATCTTGCCGTCTGCGCGGATCGTCTCGATCCGATCAAGGTTGTTTTGATAGCTAAGTTCGGCACTAACGATGTTGCCGATGTTCACACCGTTGCGCTCCACCGATCCGTTGAAATGACCGAAACGCTTGAGAGACAACGTCGCGGGCGTGCCGATTTGCGTTGATGTGTCCAAATCCTCCCCTTGGGCGACGAGCTCAACCGTGGAGGTCAAAAGCCCTGACCGGCCCATGCTCCAGCTGAAGCTGTCCACCATGCAGCCCGAATACATTGCAAAGCTCGGCACCTCCGGCATACCAACTTCAACAGAAAAGCTGGGTAGGCTCCAGTTTCCACTCTCAAAGACGTGGGTATAGGGGCCCTCGCCAGTTGTTGTCGGCGCACCAAAAGCGCCCTTCATCCAAAAGCCGTAAGCTTCGGCATCAATTGGCACGACAACGTTGCCGTCGGCGGTCAGTGCATCCTTGATGGGCTCAAGCGGATCACGACCGTACCCCAAAAGCTCTGATGCCTGTAGCGGTTGCTCAGCACCTAGGGACGCCGTCGCAAAGGGCATCTTGATAAAGCCGCTAGCAGGCGGCGTGCCATAAGTGGTCTCAAACGCAAGCGCCATCTGCGCGCGCGCCCCTTGGGCTCGTGCCATGTGTTCTCTCCTTGAAGCTCGGGTTTGTCGTCAGGCCAGCGCGTCGCTGGTGGCGTAATGCAGGATGATCGGAATGATTGCGGCTTTGATGGCCGCACCTCCCTCGACGGGTAGATCGACCGGCTCTGGTGCCTCGGCTTCCACCCAGTCGCAGCGCCCACGAAGGGTGCGATCAGCACCGATGGCAGCACCAATGCGCCCGATTAGCTGATCAAAGCGGGCGTCACGGTCCTCGCCAGTCCGCACGATGACCTCCAGCTCTGCGCGGTGCTGGTAATGATACATCAGCGGGGAAAGGGTCACGCCGGGCTCGCCTGGGTCGCCATCGCGCAGGATCATTAGGCCTAAAGGCGGGATCCGTTCAGGCAAAACTTCGCCGCGCAGCACCGGTACATGCGGTACCGTGCGCAACAGGTTCGCCAAGGCGGTCAGGATCGTTTCTCGGGGAGTGGGCATTGTGAGTTGAGGTCCGGTCAGTTTTTGCTGCGATGCACACGCTGCATAGCGGCATTGCGATCGCGTTTATTGTGCGCATGCAGCAATTTGGATTATGCGTGCCTTCAAGAGAATTCTCACGGTCTTTCCTCCTCCTCGGATCGTGACGGATTATAGCGGCGGCGCCTGTCCTCCCTGATGGTGCCGCCGCTCTCTCTTTTCTCATATGACAAAATCACATGCCTCATTTCCTCAGTGAAGTAGGCTTGCTGCAGTCTAACCAATGAGTGGCAGGTACTCCCCAGATGAAATCGTCTTCCGCAACCGCTGGCGATTTGGCGTCGAATGCACGGTGCACTGGCTGTGGCCAGATCACTGTGCAATCCTGCGAGATCGTTTGTGAAACGCCCTGATTGCCTTCTCTATGAATTTCTTCCAAAAGCTGCGCATCGGGCCTGTAGCTCAATTGGTTAGAGCAGAGCGCTCATAACGCTTTGGTTGGGGGTTCGAGTCCCTCCGGGCCTACCATGTGCCCCCTTGGTGGAATGGTAGACATCAGGGACTTAAAATCCCTTGGCCTCAAGGCCGTGCCGGTTCGAGTCCGGCAGGGGGCACCAGACTAAAACCTGACAAGCCGCGACGTACGCCTTCAGAAGCTTTTCTTCTTTTTGAACGGCAACCAGTCCTTCATGTGGTGGACCGTATCGCCGGCAACTTCGCGGCAATCTTCATGCCAGTAGGTATCGGTCTCGGGATCATGCAGCACGGTCTCGTCTCTAGCAAAACACCAGCTGCAGACATGCTCACCATCAACCTTCTCCAGCGTCATTTCACTCATAATCACCCCATCGCTGTCACCGTAACCTGACTTCGAAGTGGGCCAGCCGTTGCTGCGTCTCGGGAAGGACGACGGCTGACCCTAAGTGGGTATGCACAAACGGGAATCGGCAAGTGCCCCACAAAGCCATGCGACCGCAAGCAACGAGCCGCATGTTGATATTTATCAATATCCTCAAAATCAGGCGAACTTATGACAAGTTGGTAACCTTAACCTCCGCCCAATTTGCCACAATCAGTCCCGGAACCGCTGCCTGGGCGCGCTCAGCGTCGCGGGCCAGATCGAGCCTTTTTGCGAGCTTCACCTGAGGCACCAGCAAGAAGATCGGCACCGTCGCCTTCCCGCGTCCAGTTTTCGACCGCGACGCAACGCCCAGCCCCCGGCTGTTTAGCCGACCATCTGCGACGAGCAGGCTCGGACCCCTACGTCGATAGATAAACCGCAATCGTAGCCCGCGCCGCCTCTCCCATTCGCCGGGCGTGAGCGCCTTGCCGCGGGCGCCTTTGCCTGCCGCTGGCGTCGGGATCGCCAACCAGAACCCGTCCTTTGACCGGATCAACGGGCCCGTGTCATGCGCCCCGATGATCTGAGGCGCGTTGGACCAGACCAGTGCTGCAGCATCAAAGCTTTCGCCCGTTGCAGGATAGGTCTTGGACCGGATCGTATTGGCGAGCCGTTGTCCAAGACGGGCGCGCGTGATCTGGGTGCGCCAGTTGGATTTGAGATCGCCGCCCGCCGCGCGCATGGCAGCAGTGACTGCTTTTTCGCCTGCAAGGATTTCGGCTTGCATTGCGATGACGATGTCGCCCGCGACAGAGAGATCGAGCTTCATGCCGGCGTTGCCTCAATGGTCCAGATCAGCCGCTCGCGATCACGCAGGGGTTCGCCTTGGATCAGGAAGGTTTCTTCGCCAAGCAGGATCTGCTCATCGGGGCGGGGCGCGGGTAGCTCGGAAACGCGTACATCAAAGCGCATCGTTTCCGAGACCAGACGCGCGGCTCCGAACGTGGTCACATCATCATTGCGACGCGGGATAATGCGGATACGGCTGAACTGCCCTTCGCTGTCACGATGCCATGCTTCATGGGCAAGGTTCGGATCAGCGAAGAGGAGATCGAGTGCGCCTGCAAAAGCTGTCATGACGGCTCAGCTTCAATTGCCCGAGTGCAAACGGATCGCCATGCGCGGCCGCTTGTTGACCGGCAGGATCGAGCTTTCCGTCATCAGATCAATCCAGCGGCCTTTGGCGTCGATCATCTGGCGGGCGTAGAGTGGCAGGCCGATGGTATTGGCGGTCTCGAGCAGATTGGCTGGCCCGCCGTAGGTGGTGAAGGTGTCAAACGTACCGAGTGGAAAAGCGATGCCTTCACCTGCGGGGATCAGCCGTTCTGATGTGCCGTTCGAAAGGGTGACGGAGCCGTTATATTCCTCAAACAACATGCCGGCGAAGGGAAACGCGCGGCGCATGTCTTCACGCAGAGGCTGGCCACCGGTCGCTGAGAAGAACTTGTAGGCCTCTTCGGTCTTGGGATGACTGATCAGCTTGTCGAAGAACTCCGAGCTGACCAGTGCATGCGCGGTGGTCATGGTCTCGCCCAGCAGATTGTCCTCCATGGCGCGCAGAACGGTCCGGACCTTACCCTGAACATTGGTGCCTGCTGTGCCAAAGACAAAGTCGACCGAGATTTTCTCCAGACCAAACTCGCTGAAATAATCATAGAGCGTGGTGCCGGCCCCGTCCTTCACGATGCCGCGCAGCGCATTCATCTCCATGTACTCGCGGGTCTGGGCATGCTTGCGGCGCATTAGCGTCAGCTTGCGGTTCATCACCTCGACCAGCGGGTCGGCCGCGTCCGACAGGCCCAGCGCGGGCATGCCCTGGATATCAGCGGGCAAAATCACGTCGTCATGTGGGATCCAGGGCAGGGCGAAGCTGCGCATCGAACGTTGCTCGCGGTTCCCAACGGTGGCGGGTGCGCCCAGTGGGACGGAGGGCAGAAGGCTGAGGACGCCCTCGCGCTGCTCGATGACAATGGAGCGTTGCGTGACGCCCTCAAAGCGGAACAGGCCAATCTGGCCGAGGCGGGTGTAGAGGTTGGGCAGGATATTGATGGCCTGCGTCATCTCGGCGAGCGAATAGCCGCCCGCGTCAAACGGGTTGCGGGTGATGGTCATGGGGAAACTCCGGAGAATGAGGGGGTGATATGCTTAAGCGCAATGATAAGAAGGGAGGATCTTTAGGATCAGGCTGTATCGCGTGGGATGATGCCCAGCGCAGCAAGCTGGCCGTGTTTGGTAGCGGTCTTTGCCGCATCATCGACGGTGGCATCAAAGACCAGCGCGGCCTTGGAAACGATGGTGGGGCCGCGCAGGATCACGACAGCGTCTTGGTCTGCTGCGCGCGCGTCAGTCGCATAGAGCAGTACCGCTGCCGCGTTTTGCGCCCCATCGCTGCCACCCGATGTGGACAGCTTGTATTTGCCACTGGCCGTGATGCGGCCAAGGACGGCACCGACGGGATAGGCCACACCGGCGAGCAGCGTGACGGTTTCGCGGGTGAAGTTCGGGTTGAGCTCGTATTTGAGAACATCGCCCATGGTGGGCGGCTGTGTCAGGACGGTCATGTCGGGGATCCTTGTAATCTGGGTGCAAAAAGAAATCCCCCGCCGGGGAGGCGCGGCAGGGGATCAGTTGGCTGGGCGTCAAGAGTGGGTCTGGCGCTCAGCCGTTTACCCCTGCTGAGGCCGCACGTTTCGCGGCGGCGACGATCGGGCTTTCCGTGACTTTGGGAAGAACAGGTGAGGGCGGGGCTGCCACGATATCGTGGGCGTCAGCTGCTGCAGCTGCGCGTTGCAACACGCGTGAGCGCAAAGCCTCTGGTGTGGTCCCGTCGCGGAGCGCCTGTGCGGCATCAATGGTGACACCGAGCCGTCCGGCCTGGGCGGCTATTTCGGCGACCTCCGCGGCTGCCTCGCGCATCTGCGCCGAGATTTCGGCCAGATTGCCGGGCTGTTCTGCGGCCGGGGCAGGTGCCACTGACGCGGACGGATCTGGCGGCGTGGGTAAGCTTGCCTCTGATACCAATGCAGCGGGCGCGCCGGCGGCCGTAGGGGCCTCATCATCTGTTGGTGCAGCATCAGAAGTGTTGTCTGTATCATCCATCTGCAGATCATTGGCGTCCTCCGGCGAGGTGGTTTCGGTGTCAGGCGCTTGGGCCATGGTTAATTCCTTTCGGGGGCTGGTTTGGGTAATGGTCTGGCGTGCTGATGCGGAAATTGGGCGTGCGATCTTGGATACTGAACGACCGGATACGACTCGACGGAAGGCGGTCAGCCCGCCTGCCAGATCAGTTACCTCATCAGCTAAACCTGCGGCGACGGCGTTAGCGCCGCGATAGGTTGCGGCCTCGGTGGCCATGGCGGCATCCATATCCAGTCGTCCTGCACGACCCGCAGCGACTGTCTCAGCAAAGAGAAACCGCAGCACATCAATCTCGCCCTGGATGTCGGCACGAACTCCGTCAGGCAAAGGCGCGTAAGGATTGCCATCAACCTTGTGCTGACCAGAATGGATCAGCGTAACGCGCATGCCGTCCTGATCCAGCTGGCTGCTCATGTCGGCATGCATCACAACAACGCCGATACTGCCGACAGCACCCGTCCTGGGTAGCAATATCCGATCGGCCTGAGAGGCGAGCGCATAGCCCGCCGAAAAGGCATGTTCGGCGATGAAAGCCCAGACCGGCTTGCTGCCCCGAATGGCCCGAATGCGATCTGCCAAATCAAAAACACCAGCGACTTCGCCGCCAAAACTGTCAATTTCCAATGCGAGGCCGCGGACCGACGGATCATTGCCTGCTGCATCAATCTGCGCCGCAATCCCCTCATAGCTTGTCTGGCCTGAGGATTGGCCGATCCAGCCGCCTCTGTGAATGAGCACGCCAGAGATCTCGATCACGGCAATTCCGTCCACGACGGGGTAGGGTGCATCTCCATGCTGACGCAGTCTCTCAGGCAAGCTACCGGCCAGAATGCTGGCGCGGGCGGGCAGGGCGCTTGTGCTCGGTTCATCGATCATATCAATGCCTGCCAGCTCGACTTGCCGCCCAAGAATGCGCGGCCCAAGCCCGGACAGAAACGCCATCGCCTTGGAGGGTTCAACCAGCAGCGGCGTGTTGAACGCACGTGCGGCTATGCGAGCGTGAAGCATCAGGGTTGGTCCTCTTCAGGGCGCGGACGGTCCTCCGCGTTATCGTCGTTGTCTTCTTGGTCTGCTTCCTCTCCCTCAACCGGCACCGCCTGCACGCCCTGCGCGGGCGACCCCGGACGACGGAAATCAAGACCCAGCGCCCGCTCGCGCGCCCGTTCCGCCGCGATCTCACGATCGACCTGTTCGGCGTCATAGCCGCGCTCGGCAATGGCCTGGCTGCGTGATTTGAGCCCGGCTTCAATCTGGGCGATTTCGGCATTGGCGTCTTTCAGCGGATCGACCCAGTCCCATTTGGTGGGGAGCCAGTCCGCAGCCAGCAGCCGGGAGCGATTGGCCTCGAAGCCGGGCAGGTCCAGTGCGGCCGACAGCACCGCTGCATCCATCCAGCGAGCATAGACCAGACGACAGAGCTGATAGACCATCACCGAATGCTGCCAGGCCGAGACACGGCGGCGGAACTCAATCAGGGCAAGCCGCGAGTTCGAGAAGTTGCCTTTCACCATGTCGTTGGCCAGATACGGATAGGGAATGCCAAGGGCTGCCGAGATCTGCAGCAAGGTGCGGTACTGAAACGGCTCATAGGTCGCGCCGCTGTCGGCGGGCTGGCCGACCGTCACGTCTTCACCAGGATCAAGCCGCACAACCTGACCAGGGCTGATCTCGACCCCGGCAGGACCTTCATCCTCCTCGACTGGTGCCAGCGGGTTCTCCGGGGCGGGCGAGGTGACGAACATCGCATACATCGCCGCGACCTTTTTGCGGTCGAGTTCGGCATCGTCATATTGGTCGAGCAGAAACAGCTTCACGATGGCCGGGGCGAGCTTTGATACCCCGCGCAGCTGACCACCTTCGAGCGGGTCAATCACATGAATGATCTCTGAAGCTGGCACCCTTACAATCTCCCCTGCGAGGCCAGGGTCAGTGCTGTCGCCTGGATGCCGGCGAAAGAAGTGATAGGCCACACGCCGCCCGATCCGGTCAAACTCGATGCCCTGGCGGATTGCATTGCCGTTGGCCGCAACGCCTGTTTGCTCCAGTGGGAGCATCTCGGCGGGCAACATCTGCAGTTGCAGCGGGACCGTCAGCCCGTCACTTGCACGGCGCATCCGGATCCGGAAAAACACCTCACCTGCGATAAACACCTCGCGTGCGGCGCGGCGCTGCAGCCCGTAGAAATCCGTCAGCCCTTCGGCATCTGCCTCGTCGGTCCAGGCCAGCCAGAGCCGCTGCAGCTCCTCCTTGCGGGCCGCATCACCAATCTTCGAGATTGGCTTGATCCCATCGCCCACGGTATTGGCAGCCCAGCTCTCCACGGCATTTACCGCATAGCCATTGTTGCGCACCAGCCAGCGCGCGCGGGCGGTGATGTCGGGACCAGAGGCGGCGATCAGCGCGTTGACATGGGCGCGTGTTGCACGGAACCCGCGCAGGCGGCGGTGATGCTGGCCCGCATCAAACCCACCGATGAATGCGCCCAAACGCTGCCGCCAGTTCATTATAGGTCTTTCACGGCATGAGGGCGCAGGATGCGCCCGGCACCACGCTCGGCTTTCGCAATCCGGCGCTCGATGTCACTGATCGCAGCCGCCAGTTCGGCATCTGTGCCGTAGGTGACTGTCTTGCCGTCATAGCTGACAGACCGCGTGCCGCTGTAGCGCGCGGCCAGCAACGCGCTGTGGCGGGATTTGAGATCATCGAGGGTCATCAAGTTTTGCTCATTCCATGTATTTTGGCGTGCTGATTTTCCAGCCACGCCGCCGCGGTGCTGTGATGCGCCCAGCTTGCGGCTCAGCCGATTTGTCGGTCTCGGGCTGTGCCACGGTTGCGGCGGTTTCCACACCAGCCTGTTTTTCCAGCTGGCGCCACATCCGCTCGTCAAAGCGGTCTGCGCCAAGGATCCAGGCTGCTGCGCGCGCATAGACCCGCGTATCGAGCGCCTCGTTCCTCTCCCGTAGCTTTTGCCATTCCTGGCGGGCAAAGCCGCGCTTGTTGCGGATCGTGACCAGTTGTTCACCTACCAACTGCTTGAGCCATTCGTTGTCGGCCCAGTCGGGCAGGTGGATCATGCCGGCCGGATCGGGGAGGCCCAGCGCACGATCTTCATCGCTGGGCCGCTCGACCCGCAAATAGCGATAGGTCTCTGCCTTGAAGGTGGCGGTGGCCACCGTCCAGAGCCGGGCCCCGCGTTTGAGCTTGCGACCGTTCACCGTGGCATCGACAAAGGTTGGCCCCGAGACGGGTGTCGCCCGGTTGAACCCCTCTAGGCCCTTCACAGGTGCGACCTGCGCAATGCCCTGCTTGCGCGCCCATCCGTAAACAGCGGCCGTTTCATAGCCGGTATCGATCGCCAGTTTGGCCAGTGGCATCACCGCGCCATGCTCATGCACCCATGTCCGACCCAGCAGCGCGGTCAGCTTGTCCCAGCAGGCAGGATCATCTGGTCCACCCGGGATGACGATGTGATCGACGAGCCAGCTTTGCAGCCCGCGACCCCAAGCCCAGACGTCGAGCTCGATGCGGTCTTTTTGCACATCGGCACCGGCCGTCAGGAACAGCCCGCCCATCGGGATCTGCGCGGGGAAAGTAAACCGCTGATCCGCAAGTCGCTGCCATTCCGGTGCCTCGCCGCTTTCAACCCAGGTCTCGCCCAAGAGTGTGTTGCGCGCGGCCCGCAACATCTCGTCGGAGCCTTGGGCGGCCAGCCAGTCCCGCGCGATCTGCTCCCAGCTTTTCCAGCCGATCGGCGAATAGAGCGCTGAGAGGTGGAACCCGATGGCATGCGGATTGTCCGACACTGCCGTCGCCCGCCATTCACCGCGCGCCAGCATCTGCGTTTTGTGGTGCTCGGCGATGGGTTTCTCGCACCCTTCACAGGTGTAGGCCGCCGTTTCCGGCAGCCCTTTCGCCCAGCGCAGGCGCTCGAACTGCAACCATTGCTTATGGTCACAATGCGGGCAGGGCACGAAATACCGCCGCTGGTCGCTGGCCTCGAACTCCCGCTCGATCCGGCTCAGCCCGCGGATGGTGGGCGTCGAGACCATGAAGACCTTGCGCCGATGCGCGAAGGTTGTGGTGCGGGCTTCCGCCAGCGTGACCGGATCGCCTTCCTCGTCGGCCGAGGCAGGATAGGCGTCGACCTCATCGAGAAACACATAGCGTGCTGGCATCGACCGCAGGCCGGTTGCCGAATTTGCCCCCGTCAGCACCAGAATGCCGCCCGGGAATTCCTTCGACAGCATCGAGTTGCCGGCATCGCGCGAGCGTGCTAGCTGCACGCGCTCCTTCAGCGCGGGGCTGTCTTCAATCAGCGGATCAATCCGGCCCCGCGACGTGCGTTTGGCCATCTCCACCGTGGGCAGCACCGCCAGCATGGGTCCTGGCGCGTGATGGATGACAAAGCCGATCCAGTTGTTGCCCGCTTCCGTGGCCCCGACCTGTGCGGCCTTCATAAACGAAATCCGCTGCGCCGGATGGTTTGGCGACAGTGCATCCATGATTGCGCGCAGATAAGGCGTCCTCGATGTGCGGTACTGTCCGGGCTCGGCTGACGCGCGTGATGACAGTTTGCGGTGCGCATCTGCCCATTCCGACACGGTCAGGTCCGGGTCCGGCCGCATGCCGTTGCGCCAGACGCGTAGAATGTCCTCGGCGCCATCAAAGGCGAGATCGAGATCTGCTGTCAGGTTGTCGTCGGTCAGGTCGTATGCGTTGCTGTCATCATTCAAGCGAGACCCTGAGGTCGGCCAGGGCGGTGAGTTGCTCTCTGACATGGGTTTCCAGCACCCTTTGCAGGATCGCAGTCTCGATCGTCACCGCATCACCGGATGCCCTTTCCATCTCTGCGGATAATTGGGCAGCCATCAGGGCCGCCACACGGGTGGGCCAGGTGACCCAGACATCACGTTCCTGACGGGCCAGGCGAAACACTAGCGTTTCCGCCCGCGCACGATCCACCAGCACGCCCTTCTTGCGCTGGATCGATAGCTGGCGTTCCTGCGCCTGATACACCGTCAGCGCCGTGCGGGCCTTGAGATAGGAGGTGCTGTCGCCTGGCCCTGACACGCCGCCAGTGCCTGAGATATTACCGCTGCTAATCCCTCCACCATCACCACCCGCGCCAACCCCTCCAACACCACCCCGCGACCGCATCAGTTGATCCGGATCGGTCATTGCACCGCGGCGTGCATCAGACGCCACTGCATCAATTGACCCGTCCCCAAACAGCACCAGGCGGCCATTCTTGCGGGCCTTCTGCACGGCGCCGCGCGACAGGCCTGCATGTTCTGCATAGGCGCGTTCGGATAGACCTTCCATGGCGCTTGGGATGCCCTCAACATATTGTAAATAAACGGGAAAGCCGCTCTATTTGAGTTGATTATACTGCCCGTCAGAGCGATTCTCAGTACAAGCAAACACGCCTGAACGGAGACAAAGCAATGACCCTTGCAGAACGCTACAACGCCCAAGCCAAAAGCCTGCTGCCGCATATGGCCGAGAGCCTGGCTGTTGATCCCGCCATTACCTGCGCGGGCGAGATCGATGACATCGTGTTTCGCCGCAGCGAGTACCTCGGCGGGATGGCGATCGCCATTCTCGCCCTCATCGAACAGCAGGCTTGAGGAGAAGACCATGAGCATGGCGACCACAACAATCCGCATCGACCACGCAATGCTGCCCGACCATTTCGACCGCAGCCGCCCCAACGCCATCGCGGAGGCCATCGAGACCGCGCTGCGGGAGGACGGCGTCAAGGCCGAGGTCTTGGACATCTTCTCGCATATCAAGGTCGAACTGTCGACCAGCCAGCTTACTGCCGCCTGCGCGGCGTTGGCCGAGCTTAAGCTGATTTGAAGGAGGACGGACCATGAGCACCCGCGCACAAATCGCCATCCAGACAGGGCCTGACGAATGGGCGCATGTGTATGTGCATTTTGATGGTTACCCCTCCCATATGCTGCCAGCGCTGGCCCGTTGGACACCCGAGGACATTCTTGCCGCCCGCGAAATCCGGCAGGTGCGTGCGGACGCACTGGATTGTTTTGATCCACCACGCGCGCCCCGCATCCTGCAACAGCCCACTTGCGAACTTTGCCATCTTTATATCTGGCAGGCCGGTGTATGGCGTGAACTGACCTCCCTGCGTGGGGTGCAAAAAAGCAATCAAATTGCGCCGAATTGACTACGCTAATCACCCTGTCAGAGCGATGGTTGTCTCAGCAAAACGATGCACCGCACCAAAGGATCCAAGCCCATGACCACGCACCCCATTCTGCCCAGCCGCAACGAGGACTACGGGTTCTTCCGGACCCTGACTGTTTGCCCGCATCGCGACCGCCGCAGCGCGGAAGTCTGGACGCTTGCCTCGCGCCTGATCGCTGCTGCCATCGGCACCGACAGCGAGGACGAGATGATCGGCATCCGCGATTTCCTCGACAGCCGCATGGGTCGCCACTTCGCCGACGATGTTGTCGGCAACATGATGGGCTGCAACATCGACACCGAGACTGCGGTCGCATCCGCTATCCGCCGCTGGCAGGACTGGCGCATCAGCAGCCGCACAGAACGCGAGGAGGGCATCCCCGCAGGCCTTCCCTACCTGACGGGTTGGGTGCAGCACTTTGCAGTGACGGCCGCGATGGCAGACGCGGACTGAGGCTCGCACCCATCACGTTCTGGCCAGCCCGCGCTCGCGCGGGCCAATGCCGGTAGAAGGGCACGCATCCTGCGCGGCCCGTTTGACCGGAGGCTACCATGCCCAATCTCACCAAAACCCAAAGCCTGATCCTGACCACAGGCGCCCAGCGCGCAGACAACATCGCCATGCCGCTGCCGGAAGGGCTGCATGGCGCTGCTGCCAAGAAGGTCGTGACCATGATGATCGACCGCGGCTGGCTCGAAGAGGTCGATGCCGACACCCGCAAAGGCGAACCCCTCTGGCGCGAAACCGGTGATGGTCACGGCACCACACTGGTTGTTACCGACGCGGGGCTACTGGCGGTCGGGATTGAACCGGTGGTCGTCAAAACCATGGCTGCGGTCCGCCAATATGTAGCCACAGCAGATGTGCCCAAGACGCCGACCCCACGAACCGGCACGAAACAGGCGCAGATCATCGCGTTGCTGCAGCGGCCCGAGGGCGCGTCGGTCGCCGAAATCGTCGCGGTGACGGGGTGGTTGGCGCATAGTATTCGCGGCCTGATCTCTGGTGGCCTGAAGAAAAAACTGGGTCTGCCGGTCACCTCCGAGAAGCAAGACGGGCGGGGCACAGTCTACAAACTCGACGTTGCGTGACTGTGGTCCTTATGGCCAGCGATCGAACAGTCTGCGCAGCACGTAACTGCGCAGAAGCGAGGTGATGACGAAGATCGCGCCGATCGCGAGGGTGTTGCCGATGCTGACCACCAGACCAAACCATGGAAACACCACGATCTGCGTCGCAACGGCCAGCACATAACCGACCACGACGTTGGTCACGGCCTCAACCAGTGACATCCTGCGCGACTGACTCATCCTGCCAGCCTTTGAGATTTGAGGGCGGCAAAGCTCTCGCCGGTTTCCACAAGCACAGCGTCTTGGCCGGTGAACGCCTGCCAGCGCTCGATGGCTACATCGACATAGGCCGGGTTCAGTTCAATCCCGTAGCAGACCCGCCCCGTGGTTTCCGCCGCGATCAGCGTGGTGCCGGACCCCATGAAGGGCTCGAACACGGCCTGGCCGGGGGACGAGTTGTTCAGGATTGGGCGGCGCATGCACTCCACAGGCTTTTGCGTGCCGTGTACGGTTTCTGCATCCTGATCCTTGTTGGCAATCTGCCACAGCGTGGTCTGCTTGCGATCGCCTGCCCAGTGGCCCTTGCCCTTGGCGCGCACAGCGTACCAGCAGGGCTCGTGCTGCCAATGATAATCACCGCGGCTCAGCACGAGGCGGTCCTTGGCCCAGATGATCTGTGAGCGGATGTTGAAGCCTGTCACCGTGAGGCTTTCTGCCACGGTCGCGGCATGCAGCGCGCCATGCCAGACATAAGCAACGTCCCCTGGGAATAGTGACCACGCCTCGCGCCAGTCAGCGCGGTCGTCGTTCAGCACCTTGCCGGTGCGCTTGGTTGCAGCGGCACCTGCTTTATTGCGCCACCCGGGATCGTATTCCACACCGTAGGGCGGGTCAGTGACCATCAGCTGCGGCTTCACGTCGCCAAGAAGCCGCCCGACGACATCGGCAGAGGTGCTGTCGCCGCAGATCAAACGATGTGCACCCAGCTGCCAGACATCGCCCGGAACCGATACCGGCGTGACCGGCAGGTCTGGAACATCATCCTCACCCTCGACCGGGCCATCTGCGCCCAGCGCATCGGGGTCTTGCAGCAAGGCGTCGAGCTCTTCGTCCGTGATCCCCAGGAGCGACAGATCAAAATCATCCGCCAGCAGCCCAGCGATCTCGTCGCGCAGCATGGTCTCGTCCCAGTCACCCAGTTCAGTCAGTTTATTGTCGGCGATCCGGTAGGCCCGCCGCTCGGCTTCATCAAGATGCCCCAGCCGAATGACCGGCACATCCGTCAGCCCCAGCATTGTCGCGGCCAGCACCCGGCCATGCCCGGCGATCAGTTGGCCATCGTCGGCGACCATGCAGGGGACAGTCCAGCCGAACTTGGCCATGCTGGCTGCGATCTTTGCCACCTGATCATCGCCATGGATCTTGGCATTGCGGGCATAGGGGCGCAGCCGGTCGATCGGCCAGCTTTCAATCTGGCTCGGTGCAAAGACGAGGTCCATCGACGGTTCTCATTTAGGGCAGGGGCGACATACCGATGCTCACGCCGGCGTGACCGGCGACCAGAACAGGATCCGCGATGTCAGGAAAACAAAAGCGCCCGTAAGGGATATCCTCCGGGCGCAAAACTCCGATGATTTGTGTATGAGTCAAGGGGGCTAGAAATGTCAAACCATTTTTTTGCGGCTTGTGTGTTGTCCTTTTGGAGCCTCTGAAACGTCTGTAAAGAGGGTGGCTTCCCTGTTTGGCTAAACTGGCTCGCTTTTGGCCAGGTGGATTCTTGACTAAACCACTCAAGAATCCACCTGGAGAGCTAGTTTTGTGCGTCCAACCCTTTGTAATTGAGTCACTTTATTTTGGCCGTCGACCAAACTGGCTTCGAGGTGGATTCCCCGGTGAAAAAGCCACGCGCTAGCGAAATGGCGCGCTAAGCCCCCCCGTATACGGATCGCGCCCGGGAGGAACCATGGGTGGGGGGTTACCTGACCACTGGCAGATCCGATATGCGCGTCGTGTAGCGTGGGCTGCGGTGATTGGCGCGGAGCTTCCAGGAGCGCGACATCCCCTCACTGCCCAGAACCAAGGTCTTCTTGCCGAACCGTGTGTTCACAGCATCAAGCGCTGTCATCAATGCTGGCGACCCCGTCGGTACATCGAACAGCGTCCGTGGACGATCTTCTAATGGCAGCAGATCGTCCAGCATAATGCCCGCCTTGGTGAAGCCGTATGTCTGAGCATCAACCTTTGGCCAAGCAGCCATGGCGCACCGTTTGGCTGCAGCGACCAGATCAAGCGTGTCCGAGGACATCGGAGTCAGACGAGTGGAGCGCGATCCTGCATACTGCGGCCGATCAGAGCGATGTCGGTTTGTGTGGAAGAAGACGGTAAGAGTCCCGGCCACCAGCCCGTGTGTCCGTAGCTTTTCAGCTGCGCGTGTTGCATGGGCAGTGAGCGCTTGGAACAATGTGTCGAAGTCTTCCATGGGTTTGCCAGATGACCGTGTGACGGCCATTCCCTTTCGCTGCGGCTCTAAGTCATCAAAGGCAATGCAGGGCTCCCCCTGCAACTCGAGAACGGTACGTTCCAACACCACGGTGCCCAGAGCCCGTGCCTGGCGCAGTGGCATATCACGCAACTCTGCCGCCGTGCTGATACCGATACCCTCCAGCTTTTTTGTAGTGCGCCTGCCGATCCCCCAAATGTCAC
>Ga0208544_10001301_pt1 | contig 17457 bp, 14 predicted proteins | sample DEB08_DNA_9_FD_184526 | JGI IMG/M metagenome (GOLD analysis project Ga0208544, IMG submission 184526) | Aqueous microbial communities from the Delaware River and Bay under freshwater to marine salinity gradient to study organic matter... | ecosystem: Environmental > Aquatic > Marine > Coastal ... | reverse complement strand
TCGATGTGGCCGGCTTCATTAAAGCACTACGCGCCAAGCACAACGTCTTGATCAATGGTGGCTATGGTAAGATCAAGGGCATCACATTCCGCATCTCCAATATGGGTAATGAAACGGAGCAATCCATTCAAGAGCTCATCGATCAACTTGATGATGTGATCGTTGACTTCAAATAAGCCCTACGCCGTCGAGCTGAGTCTCATTTCGAGGCAATTAGATCAACGCTTCTTTCGCGTTGATGGGGCTCATTGATATGTTAGCATTGTAACGATGGCTAAAGGTTACGATGCGCACCAACAAAGGCAGATGACGCTATCTGCTTTTGGCAAGGATCTTGCACGCCGCTCCAAGTCAAAATGCGAGCTTACTGGAGCCTCAGGTGTGCCATTGCACACCTATGAAATCCCTCCGGTGACAAGTGAACCACAGCTATCGCGCTGCATCATGATCTGTGAAGATGCTTTTGATCAAATTAAGCAACCTGAACTCATCGCAGCTGATCAATGGCGCAACCTGGGGGAACTCATCTGGAGTGATATACCCGCGTTGCAAATCATGGCATATCGAATACTTCAGCACCTTGCTAAGCAGGAAAGCTGGGCGCGTGACATGATTGAAGAGGCCTACCTCGATGAGGAAATACTTACCGAGGCCAACAAGGAAAAGCTTTGACCATCGCCTGACAGGCGCAATCTACTTTTGGCTAAGCCCATTATTGGCTAACCCCATTAGCCACGCGGATGAAATTTCCGGTGCATAGATTTAAGCCCTTTCTGATCAACGTGCGTGTAGACCTGCGTCGTTGCGATATCGGCGTGGCCCAACATATCTTGAATAACACGCAAATCCGCCCCGTTTTGCAGCAGATGGGTGGCGAAAGAATGACGCAGTAAGTGGGGATATACATTTTGCTCAATACCGGCATTGCTCGCACGCTGCTTGACAATTTCTCTTACCCGCTCAGGACTCAGTCTGCCCCCCCGAATACTGAGAAATATCCAAGACGACGTTTTGCTTTTCACCAGCTCTGGACGTTCGTTTTTCATATAGTCGGTGACGGCTTCCCTCGCCTTGCCGCCAACTGGGACAATTCTTGTTTTACCGCCTTTTCCGCTGACTCGGATAAAACCTTCATCAAGGTCCATATTTTCGATGCGGGCATTACAAAGTTCAGACAAACGCAAGCCAGATGCATAAAACAACTCCAAGATGGCAAGATCTCTGCGCCCCAACAACTTTTGAGTATCAACCGCTTGGAGAATCGAACTTACATCATGCTCGTTGAGCGTCTCCGGCAGATGCTGCTCGGCTCTTGGTGGCAATAGTGGCTCAGCAGGATCAGCATCGATGACTTTTAAGCCTGCTAATCGACGAAAAAATATCTTCAAGTGGACCATGCCGATACGCAGTGAAGAGGCAGACATCCCCTGGTCCTTCTGTCCTGATAAATAATGAGAAAGGTCCTCAGTGCCGACATCATTCCAATCAGACACGCCCTTGCCCTCAAGCCACTTGACTAAGGCATCCAGTGTTTGGCGCACAGAGAGCTGGTAAGCTGTCGACAAGCCACGTTCGGTGGCGATGTAGAGCAAAAATTGATCAATGTGCGAAGTCACAACACCATCTAAACTGATTTTGAAAGAAGATCAAACTCTTCAAAAACTAACATGCCAGATCAATCAGCTTATTGAGCGCTGCCGGACTACTATTAGGCATCTTGCCTTAAGCCATTTAGGAATCATCGCTATACGCAGCACCTTGTGCATCAAGCTTTCTAAATAGAACCTGCTCAACTCGCCGGCCATCAGTGCTCATCACCTTAGCTTCATAACCCTCAACGACGAGAGTCTCCTCTAGCTCAGGAATCCTTCCTAGCTCACGTGTGATATAGCCGCCAACGGTTGAGACCTCACCACTTTCCAGGTCAAGTTCAGGAAAGTGATCAGAAAGTTCGTTAAGAGTCAGGGATCCTTCTGCCAGAAACTCAGACCCATTGATCCGCTTAATTTGACTACTCTCAGTATCGAACTCATCCTGAATATCCCCCACCAGTTCCTCCATGATATTATCCATGAAAACGAGACCTGCAGGGTCACCATGTTCATCAACCACCATGGCAAGATGCGCGTGTTCCTTGAGGAAAAACTGCAATAGCACATCCAAGGGCATGGTTTCTGGAACGACCTTAAGAGGACGTTTGATTCTCATCAGGTCAGGATCTGGATTATTAACCAAAGTCAGGATGTCCTTGATGTGGATTAGCCCCAAAGCTTGATCCAAGTGCCCCTTTACCAAGGGAAAGCGAGTATGCTTGCTGCGGATAGCAACCTCTAGGTTGTTTTCGAAATCAGCATCAACATCGAGCACGGATACCTCACTGCGCGGAGTCATCACGTCTTTCACATTGATATCATTGAGCTCAAGTGCGTTGATAAGAATCTCGCGCTCAGTGTCAGTTACCTCGTCATGCTTGCCGCTCTCCTCGACTAACATCGCCAACTCCTCGGCCGAATGCACATCCTCGTGCCCAGCAGGCTCAACACGAAACACCTTTTTAAGGATTAGGTTAGCCGAGCTGTTGATGATCCAGATTGCCCAACCAAAAAAAACATAAAACAAATGCAATGAGCGGATAAGCTTCAAGGTTGTGCCCACCGGCTTTCGTATCGCCAAAACCTTGGGGACTTGCTCACCCAAGACCACATGCACAAAAGAAAATGAAATCGCAGCAACAGTAATGGAAATCGCTCGAATCACCCACTCGGGAGCACCGGGACTGACTTCATTGAGCAACGGAGCCACAAAATGCAACACCAGTGGTTCACCCAGCATGCCCAAAACCAAAGATGCTACGGTAATACCCAGCTGGCCCGCTGAAAGGTAACCATCCAACTTCGCCAATGCATGCAAGGCAAGATTGACTTTAGCTGGATTCTCGCCGTGAACCTCGATGAGCTGACTTTTGCGCACTTTGACCAGCGCAAATTCAACAGCAACAAATAGGGCGTTAAGAATCAGAAAAATCGTTATCCCAATAAGATACTTCAGCACCAAATCCCATGAAGGAAGTCCGGTCGGCAAAGCGCCAGAGGATGCCAAAAATTGGTAAGTCAAATGCATTACTGTTTCTCGTAGACCCCCTCATCACGCTTTTCCAGAACGGTGAATCCTGCTTTTTTAGCATCACTGATCGAGAGCGGCTTGGTTATCTTGGGTGTATTGACCCTGCTAATCACTTTTTTTATTGGATTTTTGCAGAGAGGACAAACTTCCAAGGGAGCTCGGTCTACTGGTCGGCGCAATTCAAAACCTCTGGCACATATGCGGCAAGACTGCTGCTGATCATCAGCATTTACAGAAATGTATTCGTAGAGCGGCATATCAAATTAAAAGCAACAAAGAGGAAATGAGAACGGCAAAATGAGAAAGACGCAAGACGGTGACCCCATGCGGGAACCATCTTGCGTCGAAAAATTATCACAATTTAGCCAAGCTTACCAGCTCGACTTAGTCACTCCGGGGATCATGCCGTGCGATGCAAGCTCACGAAATGCAATACGTGAAAGCTTAAAACGACGGAGGAATCCATGGCGACGGCCTGTGTATTCACAGCGGTTCACCAAACGGGTGGCACTTGAGTCACGCGGTAGCATGCTGAGGCTTACGTAGTCCTTCTCTTGCTTGAGCTGCCTGCGCAGATCTGCATACTTAGCGACGGTTACTTGTTTGCGCTTGTTGCGCGCGATCCATGATTTCTTTGCCATAACGGGGGGCTTGAGATATCTGTTTAACCCAGCAAATCAAGCCATTTTTAATCAAATTCTCACTTTTCTTGCAGATTTGCCCCAATTACACTGTTTCAGGTTGCCTACAAGGGCCCATCGACGTTAATTGGAGGCAGCATGTCAGACACTCCATTTCACTACCAAGACCCCTTTCCACTTGGCCCAGACACCACCGAATACGAGCAAATTGACAGTGAAGGCATCTCCACGATTGAGTGCGATGGCGAGACCATCCTAAAGATCGCTCCAGAAGCTCTGACCCTACTGGCTAACGAGGCATCGAAGGCCATCTGCTTCAAACTCCGCACCTCACATCTCAAACAGGTAGCTGCGATCCTCGATGACCCCGAAGCCTCAGACAACGACCGCATGGTCGCCCTGATGCTGCTCAAGAACGCGGAAATTGCCTCCCACGGCATCCTCCCAGCCTGCCAAGATACCGGCACGGCGATTGTGATGGGCAAAAAAGGCCAGAATGTGCGCACCACCGGCAATGATGCCGAGCACCTCTCTCACGGCATCCACAAGACTTACACCGAGGAAAATCTTCGCTATTCACAAACCTCGCCCTTAAGCATGTACGAGGAAGTCAATACCCATACCAATCTGCCTGCCCAAATTGATCTCTACGCCACCGAGGGTGATACCTACAAATTCCTCTTTATTGCCAAAGGTGGCGGCTCGGCAAATAAGACCTTTCTCTATCAGGAAACCAAGGCCCTTCTCAACCCCACCCGGCTCAAGGAATTCTGCATCGAAAAAATGCGCTGTCTCGGCACCGCAGCTTGCCCGCCCTATCACCTTTCACTGGTCATTGGCGGCACCTCCGCCGAAGCCTGCCTGAAAACCGTCAAGATGGCATCTACTCGCTATTACGATGAGCTTCCCACCAAGGGCAATGAACACGGCCAAGCATTCCGTGATCTCGAACTGGAGGAGGAACTCTTAGCTGCGGCACGCGTAATCGGTATCGGCGCACAGTTCGGCGGCAAGTACTTCGCTCTCGATGTCCGTGTCATCCGCCTCCCTCGCCACGGTGCCTCCTGCCCAGTCGGAATCGGTGTATCTTGCTCAGCTGACCGCCAAGCCAAAGCAAAAATAACCAGCGAGGGTATCTTCCTAGAAAAACTTGAAACCAAGCCAGGTCAATTTATCCCCGAGAAATACAAGGACTGGAAATTCAATGGTGTCGGCATCAACCTCGACGAGGGCATGGATAAGATTCTAGAAACCCTTGATAAATACCCAGTGACCACTGCCCTTTCACTTACAGGAACGATCATCGTTGCCCGTGACAGTGCCCACGCCAAGCTCAAGGAACGGCTCGAGGCAGATGGCGAGCTACCTCAGTATTTCAAAGATCATCCGGTCTATTATGCTGGCCCGGCTAAAACACCTGAAGGTTACGCATCCGGTTCCTTTGGGCCCACCACCGCTGGGCGCATGGACGGCTACGTTGATCTATTTCAAAAGCACGGAGGTTCCATGGTCATGCTGGCCAAGGGAAACCGGTCCCAGCAAGTGACCGACGCGTGCAAGGCTCATGGAGGCTTCTACTTGGGATCTGCAGGAGGACCCGCCGCCTTGCTAGCAACCGATCATATCAAAAAACTCGAAGTGTTGGAATACCCAGAGCTGGGCATGGAAGCCGTCTGGAAAATCCAGGTTGAGAACTTCCCTGCCTTCATCCTTATTGACAACAAGGGTAATGACTTTTTCCAACAGATCAACCAGTGCCCAGTTTGTTAAATACCTAGCTCCTAGCCCAGAGCATACATCGTCCTACCTCTGGACGACGATCACCATAGTGGCGTAAGCAAAGGCGACAAAAATCAGCACCGCCCCCTCCTTACGATTCAGCTTCATGCTGGACCACATGAGAGGCACGATGATGATGGTGAGCGCCATCATCACACCTAAATCAAACCAGGCAATGGCTTTGCCGCAGACTGGCTTCACCGCTGCCGTGACTCCAATAACGGCCAAAATATTGAAGATGCACGAGCCTATGGCATTCCCCGTAATAATGTCACCCTGACGTTTAAGTGCCGCCACGATCACTGTCGCCAACTCCGGCAGAGAAGTGCCAAGAGCAAACAAGGTTAGCGAGATAACAACATCGGGAACGCCGAAAATGGTGGCAACCTGCTCACCGTGATCCACCAGCCAATCGGCGCCAAGCACCAAGGCCACTATCCCGAGAAGAATTAAAACAATATCGAAAAAGACTCGAAGGCCTCCTTTTTTCGCTTGTTCAATTTGCTCCTGCTCGAACTCCTCAAACTGCTTAGCATACTTCGCTTTTCTGGAGAGCATTACATTATCAATGATGTATATCAGAATGCCTACCGCCAAGACAACGCCCTCCCAGCGAGCAAGGTGCTTGTCACTCATCATGACGAGAAAGACAATCGAGCTGCCAAGTAAAATAGGCAACTCACGGCGGATTAATTGCATGTGTATAATCACCGGCCTGATCACCGCAGCCACTCCAAGAATGAGTGCAATATTGAAAATGTTGGATCCCACAATATTGCCAAGCGCCATGTCTGGGCTTGTTTTACCTGCATCAATATTAAAGCCAAACCACCCCGCAGGCACAGCAAGCACCTCGGGTGAGTTTGCCTTCAAGCACACCAGAAGCTCTGGCATACTCGTACCAAAAGCAACCACGGTAAGCCCTACCACCAATGGGGAAATCCCCAGGCGTAGTGCGATTTCTGACGCGCCTTTCACCAGCCACTCAGCTCCAAAATAGAGCAGAACGAAGCCACCGGAGAGCCACAAAAAATGTATCAACAATTCCACGGGCAGAAACATGTACACGCTTCGCCGTTAATAAAACTTCAAACTTTCTCGAATTCTGCTTACACACCGCTCATGTCAACGACTCATAAGATCAGCATACTCGCCGGAGACGGCATCGGACCCGAAGTCATGGACGCTTCAATGCTCGTGCTAGATGCCGCTGCCAAGAAGTTTTCCATCACCTTAGAAAAAGACAGCCAGCTTGTTGGCGGAGCTGCCATCGACGCTACTGGCTCTCCCCTGCCTGAAGAAACCGTGGCCTCCTGCCAGGCATCCGATGCTATTCTCTTTGGCTCGGTCGGCGGCCCGAAATGGGAAAACCTGCCCCCGGATCAACAACCAGAACGTGGTGCGCTGCTACCACTGCGCAAAAAATTCAACCTCTACGCCAATCTCCGCCCCGGAGTCTGCCTGCCTTCTCTTACCCATGCCTCACCGGTCAAAAACGAGCTCATCCCCAATGGCTTTGACGTGCTCTGCGTGCGTGAACTCACAGGCGGCATCTACTTTGGCCAGCCCAAGAGCATCAGCGAGGTCGATGGCGAACTCGTTGCCATTGATACCATGGTTTACAAGCAGAGTGAAATCGTGCGCATCGCCCACATCGCCTTCACCGCCGCCATGGCTCGCGACAAGCGACTCTGTTCGGTGGACAAGGCCAACGTCTTGCAAAACTCCGTGCTCTGGCGCCAGACCGTGATCGAAGTCTCCAAGGAATACCCCGAGGTCGAGCTTTCCCACCTCTACGTTGATAACGCCGCTATGCAGCTCATCAAGCAACCCGGCTCGTTTGATGTCATTGTCACCGGCAACCTCTTCGGCGATATTCTCTCCGATGAGATGGCCATGATCTCCGGATCACTCGGCATGCTGCCCAGTGCCTCGCTCGGGAATCCTAAACCAGTAGGCACGGCGGACGACGGTGCGGACGATAGAGCGGACGACGGTGCGTCCGGCGAAGCTGGGCGGGAGGAGTGCAAGCCCTTGTACTTCGGCATGTATGAGCCATCCGGTGGCTCAGCACCTGATATCGCTGGCCAGGGAGTCGCCAACCCCATTGCCCAGATCCTCTCCGCTGCAATGATGCTACGCTACTCGCTCGGTGAAACCGCCGCAGCAGATGCCATCGAGGCAGCCGTAGATAAAGCCATCGACTCCGGCCTGCGCACGGGCGACATCTTCACTGGTAAAGAGGGCGAAACCAAAGTCGGCACTGTAGCCATGGCGGAGGCCATTGCCGACGCCATCTAGACCCTCGGAGGCCATTGCCGACGCCATCTAGACCCTCGGAGGCCATTGCCGACGCCATCTAGACCCTCGGAGGCCATTGCCGACGCCATCTAGACCCTCGGAGGCCATCTAGGGAGAACAAAACCCCAACCACACTTTCATAGCTCGTTGCCTCGCTGGCAGCGGGCTATTTTTCTGCCCTCATCTGCCTACCTACTAGCCACTTCCCACATTAGAAGTCCTTGCGCACAAAGATGAGGCAGGCAACACCGAGTATAAAGACCTCAAATGCCAGCGAGCTACCTACGATATAGGCTACGGAATGACGGTTATCATAATCCTCCATTGCCTTCGCTTCAAGCAGCTCGCTCGCGGTGGCCTCATCCTCAAGAAACGCGGACGACATGGTCATATTATTGCCTCTCACCGTCACCTTTTTCCTCAAGAAATAGGTCGCATCACGGGTCTTTGGCAATGGCATTCCAACGGCTCTGACTATTCCATAAAACCTCTCCATCTCAGCATTAGCCTCTAGCTCTTGACCCGCTTTATTGGTCGCTCCCGTCTTCATGTTAATGCTCATCCCGGAAGCCGGCATGACGTAGGTCGCTTTATACATGATGCTTTCCGACCATTGAATCGACAAGGTCACCCCCCAGACTAACAACGCGACTAACAGGGAAAACAAAGTCGACCTTGTCAACACCGCGGTCAACACCGAGACGCAGTAAATAAGACTGAAAACAAAGGTCAGCAGCAACACCGCCCAGAAGATCTCGAGATTCCACGCATCCAACCTTACCCCATGAGCGATAAAAACGATCACACAGAAAACAAGCACCTGAATAGCAACAAACAGCAGGCTGCCAAGATACTTCACCAAGAAAAGCGTCACCCGGCTCATGGGTTTAGAAATGGCAACATCGATAGATCCCGTCTTAAGAAAATCAGGGAATATCGGGCAGACCGAAATCAAGGCCAGCACCAGAGCAAAAAAGCCCAGCCACCACGGCACCAGATAGTCCGTGAAGATCATCATGTAGAAGTAATCCGCAAACATGCTGCCCTCAACAATCAGGTCATTCTTCATTTCATAAGCCCCAAACAGCACGGAAACCCCCTGCGGAGTGAATCCCACCGAGGCATACATCAACGCGATCAACACCGTAAGAAACAGCACGATCCAGAACAACTTCTTCGCCGCCAATAGACGGTAGGAGTCCCATAAAACAGTCAGTATTTGTCTCATTTCACCAGCTCCTTTCCGGGCAACTGTGGTGGAGTCGATCTCTTCTGAGTGCCCCCCACTCCTGCTGCCCCCACAGACTCCATGAAGAGCTCTTCCAATGACTGCCGAACCTCACGCAGCTCAACGATGGTGATTTTTTCGGCTCTCAGAGCATCCAGCATCGGTTGAATAGGCGCCGGATCACTGCCAACCATACTCATCGTATCTGCCTCAATCTCAGCACCAGCTGCAATAAGCTTATGCTTCAATTCTTCTGAAATCGTTCCGCGGGTCTTTAATTCATAGCGCCGGCTCTTCTCCGTCAGCTCAGCAATCGTCCCCTGCTGGACAATCTCACCCTTGTCCATAATCGCCACACTGTCACAGATCATTTCTAACTCACCCAACAAGTGACTATTGATAAAAACTGTGCGCCCATCGTCTCGCATGCGCTGGAGTAAATTACGCATTTCTAAGCGTCCTTTGGGATCCACTCCATCAGTCGGCTCATCGAGAAAAACAATCTCCGGATCATTCACCAGCGCCTGAGCAAGACCGATGCGTTGTTTCATTCCTTTGGAGTAGGTTGCCATCTTATGTTTACCCCAATCCTGCATGCCGACCATTTCCAATAACTGCCCAGCTTTTTGCCCAGCTTCTGTACGCGATATCCCCGTCAAACCTGCCACGTAACGGATCACCTCACCGCCCTTGAGATATTCCGGAAACCTCGCGTGCTCCGGTAAATATCCTACCCGTGCCAGCGTTGCTTTATCCCCAATAGGTGCCCCCAGCATGATCCCGGAGCAACGTGTCGGACGCACGATGCTCGTTAAAATCTTCACCAGCGTGCTCTTGCCAGCACCATTCGGCCCCAGAAGACCAAAAATACCACCCCGAGGCACCTGCAACGAAACACCGCGCAAAGCTTCTACCCCGCCACGGTATTTTTTGCGCACATCAGCGATATCGATAACAATATCAGACATAGGAATGATCAAACAGCAGCCCCTTGAAAATGCAAGTCATAGATCAAATCTCTGCAGCACTGATCTGATCTTACTCCACCCTGCTATCAACTTCGCCACGAGCCAACTTAGAGAGAATACGATCTCCTTTTTTGAGATCCTTAGCATCTCTAATGACCTTGCCCTCAGCATCCATCGTCACTGAAAACCCGCGTGCAAAGGTTGACTCAGGCCCCAATGTTCTGACCAGAGATTGTAGTCGTTGCAGACGCTCAGCTGAGGTATTCAGACCGTTTCTAGTGGCTCTCTCCAAAAGTGATCTAAGGTGACCTAGCTGCTCAACCCTGCGCTCAATGACGCGTTCCGGATGATGAGCCGCATACGAGACCGCGAGTTCCTTCAGCCTGGATGAGCGCACATCTATCTCACCATCCGCGGCGTCCTTAAGCTCTTCTCTGGCTCGGTCTAGGTTCTGGATCGGTTCGCGCAGGGCACGCTCGGCATCACGCGGCATCAGGGCACGTCGTGCCGAGCTCAGAATAGCCGCATCATGCTTGAGCCGGTTCGCCATCGCACGCTGTAGGGCATCCGCAGAGCTAGCTATATTGACACGCAGCTCGGCGGCATCGGGAACGACTAGCTCGGCAGCAGCGCTCGGTGTCGGTGCCCGCACATCAGCGGCAAAGTCAGAGATAGTAAAATCAATCTCGTGTCCTACCGCTGATACCACCGGGATCGGGCAGGCGTGAATAGCCCGCGCAACGACCTCCTCATTAAAATTCCACAAATCCTCGAGTGAGCCTCCCCCCCGGCCAGCGATGATGACATCGACACAGGGCAGGTCATGACTTTCCGGATTGCCTAGCTGATCGATCGCCCGGGCAATCGCCACTTCCGCCCCTTTGCCTTGAACGCTAACGGGGTAAAGCACTGGCTGCACCCATGGCGCACGTCGTTTTAAAATATTGAGCATGTCCTGCAGTGCTGCGCCTGTCGGAGATGTTATCAGCCCCACTGTTTTGGGAAACTTCGGCAATGGCTTTTTTACTGCCGGGTCAAACAGCCCCTCTGCATCGAGCTTGCGCTTGAGCAACTCAAATTTCGCCTGCAAGTCGCCCAGCCCAGCGTCTTCGACTTGTTTAACGATCAGCTGCACCTGCCCACGTGCCTCGTAAACGGAAACCTCCCCATACAAACGAGCCTGCATGCCATCTTCAGGCTGTGCCTTCGCCTTGGCTGCTGAGCCGCGGAAAAGCACACACGAGATCTGCGCGCCATCGTCTTTCAGGCTGAAATAACAATGCCCACTGGCCTGCCGACGCAAATTACTGATCTCTCCCTCTACCCATACCTCCCCAATCTCGATTTCGAGCAGATTTTTCATCCGCCGGACTAAGCGGGTTACAGTGAGAGCATCAGACACGGCAATATGTTCTACGGGCTAGAAGATTCTGGCAATATGAATCTCTTGATTCTTGACTCTTACCCTTCTGATTCTAGTCTCCCTCCGCCATGGCAGAACGCACTCACACCGATCCAGAACGTATGGAGAAAATCGTATCCTTTTGTAAAAGCAAAGGTTTCATCTACCAATCCGGAGAACTTTACGGTGGTCTCAACGGCTGCTGGGATTACGGCCCACTAGGAGCCGAACTTAAGCGCAATCTTAAGGATTACTGGTGGCGTAAAAACGTTCAAGAGCGTGATGACATCGTCGGCATGGATGGATCTATCCTGACTCACCAAGCGGTATTGACGGCCTCGGGTCACGTCGGTGGTTTCTCAGACCCCATGGTTGACTGCAAGGTATGCAAGAAACGTTACCGTGCTGACCAAATAGATGACCTGCCGATGTGTGAGGGCAAAAAGCAGCTCCCCAAGGGCGAGGACAAGCACTGTGAACTGACCGAGCCCAAAGAGTTTAACCTGATGTTTCAGACTAAAATGGGCGCCTCGGCCGATGATGATGACCCCAATGCAGTCGCCTACCTCCGTCCAGAAACAGCGCAGACGATCTTTGTGCAGTATAAAAACGTGCTGGACTCAACGCGTCAGAAGATTCCTTTCGGCATTGCCCAGATTGGCAAGGCATTCCGCAACGAGATCAACCCTCGTAACTTCACCTTCCGCTCTCGGGAATTTGAACAAATGGAAATTGAATATTTCTGCCATCCAGATGACGGCATGAAGCTCACCGATGAGTGGCTTGAAAGACGCCTCAAATTCTACGAGGAAATTGGCGTTCCTCGTGCCAAGCTACACATTCTGGACGTGCCCGATGGTGAGCGTGCGCACTATTCCAAAAAGACATACGATATCGAATACGAATTCCCCTTTGGCATTCAAGAACTCGAGGGAGTCGCCTACCGAACAGATTACGATATTGGCAAACATCAGGAACACTCCGGTAAAACCTTGGAGTATTTCAATCCTGAAACTAAAGAAAGGTACATTCCTCACGTTGTTGAGCCCTCTGCCGGCTGTGACCGCACTGTCCTAGCCATCCTCTGCGAGGCTTATGATGAAGAGGACCTCACCAAGGAGGGCGGCAAGACCGATATCCGCAAAGTCATGCGCTTCAAGTCCTGCATGGCACCCATCAAGGTCGCTGTCTTGCCACTGCTCAAAAACAAGCCCGAGCTTGTGGCCAAAGCCAAAGAGGTAAAAGCTCTTCTTCAGCCACACATGAACGTATTTTATGACGAGGCTGCTGCGATTGGTCGTCGCTACCGACGCCAAGATGAAGTGGGAACCCCCTTCTGTGTTGCCATTGACTTCGAAACCCTCGGCGAGGAAAGCGAAAATGGAGAAGACCTCACCGATACAGTCACCATACGTCACCGAGACAGCATGGAACAAGAGCGTATAGCGATTAGCGAGCTTCTACCATGGCTGCTTGCGCGTATTGTCTAGCTGCATATATTGTGTAGCGGGCTTCGTCCCAAAACGCGGGCTTCGTCCCAAAACGCAGTGATCTCAGCCAAGCCCAAACAGGCTACTATTCATCATGAAGCACCAGATCATTGCCGCCGGCAAACCTGCTCTGGGTTACGCCAAAACGGGTGTCGCTGAATATCTCAAGCGGCTCTCACGGTATGGATCTTACGAGCTCAAACATATCAAGGACGGCAGCAGTGAAGATGTATCTGAGCGCCTTTATGTAGCAAGCAAGGATACCCTGCGTATTGTTCTTGATGAACGCGGCGAAAAACTAACAACCTCTGCGCTGACATCACGTATCCAGGGATGGGAAATGCGTGGCATCAAACGCGCCAGCTACCTCATCGGCGCATCCGACGGCCATACAGAATCCATGCGCGAGCAGGCCGACATGATCTGGGCGCTATCGCCACTCACCCTTCAGCACGAGCTCGCACTGGTGGTATTGCTGGAACAACTTTATCGCGTCGCGACGATACAGCGCGGCGAACCTTATCACCGCTAGCATTGAAACTGCCTCAGATGAGGTAACCCCTCAGACTAACGCTGATCAAGAATACTGAGTGCCCCAGCACCTTCTGGCCCTGTGGGTCGGTTCCATGGCATATAACTTTCATCTGACTCAGGCCCCACTGGCCTTCTCGCAGACTCGGTGTTTTCAGCACATGAAAATAAAGGAAGGAATGCTACCGCTAACAATACATAAAAGATCTTGTTCATGTTTTTGATATTAAGTCTTCATAATCTCGGAGCAAGCGATATTTATCAGAAGCTGCCAATCACTTAGAGCCTCGAGCTTATCACTGCCCCTATAGTCTCGTTGATACCATTTCACCATGTCACTCCCGTTTCGCTTTCCATACCCTCCAAACAGCCCAGATGATGCCGGCCCTACGCGCGGCTCAAGGTTATACGAGCGTTTTTCAAACGTGCTACCAGTTGTCACCTACTCGGTCATGCTCTGGTGCGTCGTTGTATACTTCCTACTCAACAGAGGTGATGCAAACAGCGTAACCACCTACAAGCTTGCCCATTTTCTCGGGTATACAACGCACCAAGACCTTGCTGAAGGACGCTGGTGGGGACTGATTGCATCAACATGTGTGCATATTGATCTGTGGCATATCGTCTTCAATATGCTCTGGTTAGTGCGTCTTGGTTCACTCATGGAACGCGGCCTAGGCAGCCTCAAAACGCTCGCCTTTTTTATCACAGCTGCCTTTGTCAGCTCTACCCTGCAACTACTCATTGGCGGACCAGGAATTGGATTTTCAGGAGTTGTCTACGCGCTGGGCGGCTTTATGTGGGCTGCATGGCCACGCTTCACAGGCTTTCTCGAGGGTTTCAGTGGCAGCAGCTTGCGTTGGCTCTTAATCTGGCAGGCTTTCTGCTTCGTGCTTTCATGGGGAGGCATGATGCAGATTGGAAATACAGCCCATATTTCAGGGATGGCTTTTGGATTTCTCGTTGGCCTTTGGGCATGTAAAGGCACAAAGAAAGGCTGGTATTGGCTCAGTGCTAGCGCGCTGATGATCCTTGTCTGCATCACCTTATGCGCCGCCATAGCCGCCGCTAATTAGCAGTAGCTACATCAATCAATTGCAACCATCTGCTTGAGTTCTGTTGCCAGCAGATAACATGTGATTTTATCGACGGGAACACCTGTAATGCGATGCAGCGCAGCCCGGTAGATATCCAGTTGTGGCGTATGCTTTGTCCGCAGTGATTCTACCGTCTCCTTGGCATCTGTTTTAAAATCAATAATGGTGATGGCACTCGGTTTACCCTCCTCCATCAAAACAAGCGCACGATCAATCACACCACTGACCCATCGATCATCATGCTGAGTTTCGATCGGCTGCTCTCTCAATAGCTGAAATGGTACGGTAGGTCGCTCAAAGTGATGGCGAATTTCTGGCACTTGTAAGCAGTCAGCCACCGCCTTTGAAGAGCCCGCCTCTGAAAACTCAGGCAAGTCATCAAGCCAGGTAATTTGCTCAAACTGTTTGTGGACCCGATCACCAAAACTCATGCCCTTACTATTGCGCAGTAAATCACCCGCTTGGTAGGCAGTAGTCTCGCTTGCCAGCTTGCGCGACATGCGAGCAGATGCCTGAGGCAGCTTCACCGAGGCTTCAGGTAATTCAGCTTCCAGCGGCTGCACGACACTTTCATCAAATGTCAGCCAATCACCCGACTCATAGAGCACCGTGCATTTTTCGTCATTGATCTCTTCTTGGCGTTCTCCATGGGCTGCCGTTGCCTCCCTGATCCAATCATCATATTTCGCCTTAGGTTGCCAATCCCCCTTCACTGGATCAAGAATGCAGTAGGTCGCTTTTTTAGCACGCGTCAGCGCCACGTATAAATTACAAAACCTCTCGTAACATTGATCTTCGGACCAGGCACCGGACATCTTAGCTAGCGCATCATCAGCATCGCAGATTGCTTGATTTGGCTTTTTAATCACGTATTCAAGGTCCCCCATCTCCCCCTTACGCTCTAAGGCATCAACCCGCCCAGAACTGGTGAATTCGCTAGAACTTATCAACTCAGGAAGAATCACCATATCAAAGCCAAGGCCCTTACATTTATGAACTGTCATCACTTGAATCATGCCCTCGTGACTGGTCTCTTTAATAGAGCGTTTTTCCAGCATCTGCACCCATTCATTCAGGGTTCCTCCTCGGCTTGAAAAGTCAGCGGCGGCAGCTTGTATTTCATCGAGACGTGAATTTCCATATGCAGATATAGGCTGGGATTCCCGCAACCTAGAGATGATGCGGTTGAGTAAACATTGAACTCCTTGTTGAGCTAACTCATCAGTGAGCCACTGCCATTGTTGTTGCTGATGCTCGCTTCCAGATAGTTCAGCCAGCACTGCGCCCAGTGGGCTACTGCATACATGGATGTAGCCAAATGAATGCGCCGGATTTCGTAACCAGCGAAACAGATCAAGAATGACAGCACCAATCGGCCCATCAGCAAGGTGGGTTTCAGACTCAGAGGCAACGGGCAAGCAGTGAGGTTCGGCACGTAGATATTGCACGATTTCTGTTACCTGTGCATTTTTACTCACCAAAATGGCACAGCTCATACCACGCTCAAGAGGTTTCACCTTCTTGATCACCGAGACCATGCTTCGATAGCGCGCCTCCTTTTTTTCATCCGATGTGGCACTAACGTCCACATCAGCCTCCATGACCATGGCATGACCGGGATCATCAGTATTGGGTGTGTGCGCATGATAGATCCAACGGCCAATCGCAGCCGCTGGAAAAATCGCCCTCCACTTCGGATCGGATAAATCACAGACCGTATTGACCAGATCGAGCACAGCTTGTGTCGACCGATAAGAAAGATCCATATCCCAATCAGCAAGACGATCTCCGTAATGTTTTTTGAGATCCTCAAACAGTCGAGGCTCACCACCGCGCCAGCCATAAATGCTTTGTTTACTGTCTCCCACAACAAAGACCGAACGCCCCCCTTCGGCATCCTGCATAATCTCATCGATAAGATTGCCAACGGCCTTCCACTGCGGCCTGGATGTATCTTGAAATTCATCAAGCAACCAGTGATCGTAGCGTGCATCGAGCCGGAAGTCGATCAAGTTTCGATCATCTCCATCCCATATCTGCAGCGCGCCCTCACCTGCCAGCAACATCGTTAAATCAGAAAAACAAAGTTTACCCCTATTGCGCACATGATCTCGATAGCGTTCTTCGTAGGCTGAGATGAGCTTGTAGAGACCTTGCGTACGCTTCATGCAGACTTCGATTTCCGCTTTGATGTAATTGCCCACCAAGGCGCTCATCACCTTGCCTATCTCAGTCGATATCTCATATTTATTTTTCTCCTCAACCTTACCACCCAGCTTGTATTGATCCCACAATGGGATCGCACGTTTCAGTTGGGTATTAAGATTAAGTGGAACCCCAGGCTGATACTGCTCGAGTAGATCACACACTTTGAGCCACCCTTTCATGTAGGTCGCATGCGGGGTATAGGGTTTACCCATCATTGTCCGCAGCTCACGGGCTAGCTCCTTGATATCTCCCTCTGGATATGGGCATCCACTCAGCCAGAGCTGGTCAGCACTCCCCCAGCAATCGTTATCGGGACTACTCAGCCAGCGGTTCTGATGCATTTGGATGAAATCCTCCAGCGTTTCACACAATCGGTTTTCCTGCTCCCCCCATGTGGCTTGCTTGAAAGACTGGATAAAGCCATCTCGATCTTGTTTGCTTGTTTTACGGTGTGAGAAAATAACCTTCATCACCGCCATGCGCTCCGCCGAGATTGCGGCATCCTCCATCAATTCAAAACCACTCAAGCCAAGCTCAAGGTAGAAATTACGCACAATGCGCACAAAGTAGCTGTCTAATGTGGAGAGTGCCAGACGATCCAATACATCGATCAGCTCGGCGAGCTTCTGCTGAAAAAATGAGGCATCCATCTTCGGCAAAACAAGCCCTGAGCCAGCAACAAGTGCCGG
>Ga0208544_10001298_pt1 | contig 17464 bp, 15 predicted proteins | sample DEB08_DNA_9_FD_184526 | JGI IMG/M metagenome (GOLD analysis project Ga0208544, IMG submission 184526) | Aqueous microbial communities from the Delaware River and Bay under freshwater to marine salinity gradient to study organic matter... | ecosystem: Environmental > Aquatic > Marine > Coastal ... | reverse complement strand
TGGTGGAATGGTCATCGGCGTGCCAAGCGTTAAGCCGGGGGCCGATCTTCCCTATCGCTGGAAGAACCCGCCGGGATTGTTTGATCTGGCCGATTGCCCGGAATGGCTTGTGCAGCTTTGCCTAAAGGCACAGCCCAAACTGTCAGAACGTGCCATGCCAAGTGGACGCGCAGAAAACACGGCTTGGGCCGATGCAGCTTTGCGTGGTGAAATTGGCGATTTGCTGGCAGCCCCAGAGGGGCAGCGCAATGCAGCACTAAATAAGGTCGCGTTTAGCCTTGCGCAGATCGTTGCCGGGGGCGGCTTGGATGAACAGACCGTCAGACAGCGCCTAAGCGCCACTGCTAGTGGCATTGGCCTTGATCCGTCAGAGATTGCCGCGACTATCGAAAGCGGCTTTGTGGCAGGCTTGCAGACGCCGCGAGGGGCAAGTGCAGATGACCGCACAGTACAAGCCAAGATCGACAGCGCCTTTGATAATCCAGAACCCGCACCAGAGCCGCGCAGCTTTGACGAACTGTTAGAGGCGGCAAAGGCATTGCAGCCGGGGCAGATCGACGAAATGGAAGCGATTGTTTTAGAATGCACGCAGCTTAATCCCATGCGTGCGGATGCAGTCTTTCGCGCGATCAAGGATGCGGCAAAGGTTCCGCTTGGCACGATCCGGGCGCAGCTCTCGCAAGAGCGTGATGCAATCCCGGAGCCGGATCATCTGGATCTTGCACGCCTGACCCTAGACGAAATCGGGCGGGATAATGTCATCTGCACAGATGCTTTCGTTTGGCGCTGGCAGGCGCGAGGCGTCTGGACGCAACAGGATGACCGGGCGATCAAGCAAGCCGTGCAAAGGCGTTTAGATTACGAAGCCATGATTGATGTGACGGCCAACCTTGTGAATGGCGTGACCGATGTTTTCAAGTCCGACATTTACAGGCCAGATCACGAATTCAACCTTGGCAATCCTGAAACGGTGAACTGTTTGAACGGTGAACTGGAATTGCAGGGCGGCAAGTGGACCTTGCGACCGCATTGCCGGGAAAACTACCGCACAACGCAAATCCCGGTGGCCTACGATCCGCAGGCCGATGCGCCGCTATTCCGGTCCTTTCTTGAACAGGTGTTTCGGGATGATCCCGACATGCTGGACAAGATCAAATGTGCTTTGGAATTGATGGGCTACACCCTTATGAGCCATGCGCGTCACGAATTGTTTGCCATGTTGATTGGACCGGGGGCCAACGGCAAAAGCGTGTTGCTGGCGATCTTGGAAGGCTTGGCAGGTGTTGAAAATGTCGCGGGGGTTCAACCTGCAAACTTTGACCGCAGTTTCCAGCGGGCGCACCTTCACCAGAAACTTGCAAATATCGTGACCGAACTCAAACAGGGCGAAGTCATTGCGGATGCAGAGTTGAAGGCGATCACATCGGGCGAACCTTCAACCGTTGAACACAAATTCAAAGACCCGTTTGTGATGCGACCTTTCGCAACTTGCTGGTTTGGCACAAATCACATGCCGCACACCCGCGACTTTTCAGAGGCGCTATTCAGGCGTGCCACGATCCTGCAATTCAACCGGACCTTTGCCAAGTATGAGCAAGACCCGCAGTTGAAGGGCAAGCTACTGGCCGAATTGCCGGGCATCTTGAACATGGCCTTGGACGCCTATGCGCTTGCCCTAACAGACGGCTTTACCGCACCCGCGTCCAGTGAGGCGGCAAAGCAGGAATGGCGACTAGAAGCCGATCAGGTGGCGCAATTCGTTGACGATGTATGCACCCCCGATGCAGAGGCTAGGGCGACATCTACAGAGGTGTTTAGGGCTTATAAGGATTGGGCCGCGTCGAACGGAATTAACAAGACGATGAGCCAAAAGGGCTTGCGTGAACGCCTGACACGATTGGGCTTTGGTGCCGATAAGGACCGCGTCGCGCGATACGTGACGGGCCTACGCGTGCCAAGCTGGATGGAGGCGCAGCCGTGACGCTTGTGACGCATGTGACGGGTGTTTCCACATTCAAAGACTGTGACAGAAAACATAGTTTATTGAATCGCGTTGAAAAATTGGGTTTTGGGGCAAGCAGAATAATGTTTTTTCTGAAACTCAATACATGTGGAAAAACGCGTCACACCCGTCACACCCGTCACACGGTGGCCCGATATGGCCAGAACATTAGGGCAGTATATCCAGCCGCGAAAATCGCTCAAAATCACGTCTTTTTCTGACAAGGCGCGATTGCAGGGGGTTCGGTTCCCAATATGAACGCCGATTTAACAAAATGAAATAATGAAAACAACGCTTTAAGGTGTTATGATTAGGCAATTCGCCCTTTAACCCGCCCTTAAAGTTGGACTAATGAGCAAGACAAGCCCACAGATAGCGCAGCCAAAGCCGCAAGGTGCGACCCGTATAGGGACACAAGGCACGATCCTGCAAGGCGTGGACATGCGCACCAATGGTGGCAGGCGGTTCAAAGAACTTTGCGCCGATCTTGTTCACCACCTTTGCGACGATGCGACAGCACCGCAGCTTGCGATCATCCGCAGGGCCGCTGCGCTGGCCGTCTGGTGCGAACAAGCCGAGGCGGGGCAGGCAAGGGGCGATGATCTGGATATTGCCGCCTATAGCACCGCTTCCAATACGTTGCGCCGATTGCTGACTGATTTGGGCTTGGACCGTAAGGCGCGGGATATTACGCCTTCACTTGCAGACTACATTGCAGGCCGTGCCAATGATTAGGGCCGTCGCACCGCACACAAGCGCCACGGTGACTGACAAGTTGTCAGTCACGCCCAACCTCCACGAGCGCTCAGCCGCGATGCAAGAGGCCGAGGCGCACGCGCATGGCTAAGGTGACAATCAAAGACGCGATGACCGATCCCGCATTGTTTGGCGATCAATTTGGCAGTGACAGCTTCACCGCATGGCGTGCCTTGTTGGCCGGGTTCTACGGTCTGGACCTATCCGACGATGACGCCGCGATCTGGAAAGAAGTGACCGGGCGCGACTATGCCGCCGGGATGCTGTTTGCCGAACTATGGCTTGCCATTGGCAGGCGTGGGGGAAAGTCGCAGGTGGCCGCATTGCTGGCGATCTTTGAAGCCCTGTTTAACGATCATCGGGACAAGCTATCGCCCGGAGAGGTCGCAACCGTCATGGTCATTGCAGCCGATCGAAAGCAGGCGCGGGCCGTGATGCGCTATATCAGTGGCCTTGTGAACGAAAACCCAATGTTGCGGCGCATGGTCGTGCGCGATAATTCCGAAGGCATCGAATTTAACAACCGTGCCGTGATCGAGATCACCACCGCAAGTCACCGGAGCGTCCGGGGCTATACGCTGGCCGCAGTCATCGCGGATGAAATAGCCTTTTGGCATCAAGACGGCGCGAACCCTGACAAAGAGATCATCGCGGCGCTACGTCCTGCCCTTGCCACACTGGACGGCAAGTTGATTGCCCTATCATCGCCCTACGCCAAGCGCGGGGCGCTATGGGATGCGCACAAGCGTCACTTTGCATCGGATCACCCGCGCATATTGGTCGCACAGGCACCTAGCCGCGTGATGAACCCGACATTGCCGCAGGAGGTGGTGGATCAAGCCCTAGCTGACGATCGAGAGGCCGCGCAAGCCGAGTATATGGCGCAATTCCGCAGTGACATAGCCGCCTTTCTTGATCTTGATTTGCTGCATGAATGTAAGCGCCCTAAGCCGTTGGAATTGCCTGTTTGTCGCGGCGTTTCATATCACGGCTTTGTTGATCCGGCGGGCGGCGGGCAGGATGAATTCACGCTATCCATCGCGCATATGGAAACCGACTGCACCGTGATCGACATGGTGCGGGGGTTGAAGGGATCACCCGCGCAGATCGTGGCAGAATATGCGCCGATCTTGAAGGGATACGGCATCGGGACGGTTTACGGCGACAGATACGCCGGACGCTGGCCACGTGATGAATTCGAGAAACACGGCATCAAGTACCTGACAAGCGATTATGACCGCAGTGCGCTTTATCTGGAATTCTTGGCCGCGCTTAATTCGGGCCGGGTGGAATTGCCGCCGGATGACAAGTTGCTGCGCCAATTCGCGGGGCTGGAACGCCGCACCAGTCGCGGTGGCCGTGACAGCATCGACCATGCACCCGGTGCGCATGATGACCGTGCAAACGCCGTTGCGGGCGTGGTGACGCATTGCAAACGCCGCACATTCGCCACGGTCGAGACCGGGCATGTCATTGGACTATTTTAACAACGCCATGAGGGGCAAAACGATGAAACAATCAGAAATGAACGAACTCGCAAAACGGCAACGGTTCGAAAGGCCGCTTGCACCTGTCACGGCGGGGGATGCGCTTGCGGGAGATCAATACTTGCGCAGGGAATTTGCCGAACGGATTGCGCAGGGCGATGGCACGCTGGCAAGGCTGGCAAAAGCGCACAGAACTTTCCGCGATGGTCACTTGGCCTTGCGCCAAGCCTTCGAGAGCAAAGACCCGACAGTGACCGAGGATGCGCACTTTGTGACGACCAAAGCCCTGGGCGACAGGTGGCTTGGTGCTGCTGCAACGGCATCGGATCAAGCGCGTGAAGCCGCCGAAACTGAATTGAAGCTGACCCGCGCCGAACTTGAACGCGAACTTGGTATCGTTGAAAGTCATCGTGCATCGGAGATCCGCAGCATGTTGCGCGATGCGAAACCCGCCGAACGCAGCAAGCTATTGGCCGAGGCGGTAGCGTCCAAGGATGCAGAAACGATTGCAGCGATCACAAGCGGGCCTGCCTATCTGACTGGCTTGTCAAAAGATCAGGCCAAGGCATTGCGCCGCGACTTTGAGCGCACGCATGGCGGCGACCGTCTGGCGCGTATGGACGCAATCGAACAGGCCATTGCCGTCAATCGCAAGACAGCCTTAGAGGCGCTGGAATTCGCTGAAAAGCTGTTGCCGGGGCATCGGTCCGCAGAGATCACCGCAAAGCAACGCGCAGCGCGTGAAATGCGCGACAAGATGAACAGTGATCTTTGAGGCAATGGGGGCAGATCGACGGGTCTGCCCTTATTCTTTTTGAGGTGACAGGATGGCGCAAAACCCCGATCTTGCCTTGTGGCGATCCGTCCTTGTCGCTGGCCTAAGTGATGCAGCCAAGGGCCGCGATCCTGATGACATGACTTGGCTAGGGTCTGATGACTTTGCGCTGGTCTGCAATCTTGCTGGATTAGACCCCGATGGCGTGTTGCGCAGCTTTGATCCCGAAAGGTTTGAAAGGTTGCCGACGCGGGGCGGGGCTAAGAAGGTGGCTTAGGGTCTAAGTGTTGACTAAAAAAACGATCATGCAAAACCTTAACCAAAGCCTTATTGCTTTCTGACAAATAGTCCAAATCCTGTGCAGTCATTGCCATATCGTAACCGGGTTGACCCGCTTTGATAGCCTTGCGCGAAAAGAAACGGACTGTCAGGCGTCCATTCGCCAGTTTATCCCATGAGCCATGCGCAAATTGGTTGCGCAATTGGGCCGCATACTCGAGTTGTTCTTTTTGAGAAGTGATCCATTCATCATCACCAAATTCTGCCCGATATGACTTGATGAAGAATTCCGCACGAGGGCCAAATGTCTGCAATACCCCGTCTTCCATTGCCTTTGACTGTTGTGCAGTGTTTTCTTCTGAAAACGCACCTGAAAGAGCCATTGCAGCTTGAAGTAGCGCATGCTCCAAGTGAGCGAATGTCACTATGACGCGACCAATGGCCCGGTAGTCATCGCCGTTAAGCATCTCAATAAATGCAGAATTGCTCAATTTTCACCTTTCACGGTGTTGCTTTGCGGTAACTATTCAAGGGCGGATAGAAGGGCGGAATAATCGTAATTATTAAAATAAAATGCCTTAAAAACAATAACTTATGGGGTTATCTGGAGCGGGTAACGGGAGCAAAACAAGGCTTTCGTGAAATGCCTTGCAAGGATAAAATGCCTTAAAAATAGGGTATTTTCGCCTTTTTGGTTGTTCATTGTGTTTCATGCTCTTACATTCCATTGCATATCTTTGGGTGACTATAAGGGCGGATAGAATGCCACCACGTGCAAAAGAACTAAACGCGATGCAGGTCAAGAATCTACGACACCCCGGCGGCGAAAAGCCCGTCAAGATGGCCGTGGGTGGTGTTTCTGGTCTGCTAATCCAGATCACGCCAAACGAGGCAAAGTCATGGGTGTTGCGCACTCGTTTTGGTGACTGGACCGAAAGGCGACTTGCAAACGGCAAAATCGAGCGCGGTCGCAAGAAACGTGAAATCGGCTTGGGGCCATTCCCAGAGATAAGCCTTAAAGCGGCCAAGGAGCGGGCGCTAGAGGCCAAGGACAAGCTGGCACAGGGCATTGACCCCATAGCAGAGAGAAAGGCCGCACAGGCGGCGCTGATGGCCGCTGCACGCCGAGGCATGACCTTTGCCGATGCATGGAAAGAATACGCCGCTGAGAAGGTCAAAGAGTTTTCGACAGATCGTTACCGCGCACAATGGCGGGCCACAGTGGACACCTACGCGATCCCAGAACTTGGGCCGATGCTGGTGCAGGATATCACGTTGCAGGACGTGTTGCGCGTATTGCAGCCGATCTGGAACGAAAAGACAGTGACCGCCGTAAAGGTGCGCGAACGTCTGGAAAAGGTGCTGGCCTATGCCACCGTGCATGGCCACAGGACGGGCGACAATCCGGCGCGATGGCGCGGCAATCTCGACATGGTGCTGACAGCACCGTCAAAGATAAGTGACGCGCAGAACTATCCTGCGTTGCAGCTTGATGATGTGGCGCGATGGTGGACCGCATTGCAGGCACGTGATGGCATGGGCGCAAAGGCGCTGGCCTTCCAAGCCATGACCGCGACACGATCCGGCGCAATCCGCTTTGCCACATGGTCTGAAATCGACTTGAAAGCGAAGGTTTGGACCATCCAGCCGGGGCGGCAATCGTCGAAGATCACGACAAAGGAAAACGCCAAGCGAATTCCCCTGACTGACGACATGGTGACGTTGCTGGAAGGCTTGCCACGTCTGGACGGTTCTGACCTTGTGTTTTGGGCACCGCGTGGCGGGGCGTTGTCCGATGCGACCTTGGGCAAGATGATGCGCACGATACATGAGGCCGATATCAAGGCGGGCGGCAAAGGCTATGTGGACGCCAAGACAGGCGAACAGGCCGTGCCGCATGGATTGCGCAGCGCGTTTAGGACATGGATATCAGAGCGCACCACCTTTGATGGCGATCTGGCCGAGGTCGCTTTGTTTCACAAGGTCGGGAACAAGGTGCAGCAAGCTTATGACCGTAGCGACATGGTGGAAAAGCGGCGCGGCATGATGGCCGCTTGGGGGCGGTTTTTACATGGTGCGGACGTGATCGAGATGCAGGGGGCAAGGGCGTGAGTTTTAAGGCCGAACACTTCCCGCGAAATGAGGACAAGCTTAAGCTTTTTCGCATGCATGTTGAAGCAAAGCGCACAGCGCCGGATTGGCTTCTTGAATTCATGGCCGAAGGTGCGCGTGAGTTTTTAGTTGGCGGCAAGGCGTGGCAAAAGGGAAAAGGCGGCGCGCCAAAATCAGGTTATGGTCAGACAGAAATTGAAGCGTATATTTTGCACCATTATGGCGGATTGACCGCAAGTCAAATTGTGCAGTTGGGTGACTTCCCCGATGATGGCATAAACCGATCTAAGACTGTTGAACGGCAAATAACGCGTGGGGAATTAGCTTTCTGCATTGCAGAAAATGGGCAAGCTGACGGTCTACAAAAGATTTTTAACAGGCTTGCCACGTTGCCGTTTGATTTGCTTTCCGTTGAAAAGCGAGACGCGTGCAGGGCAGGGCTTTTGGCAGGACGCGACCGCTTAGAACGGGACGAACAAGAGGCGGGCTATGACTGACAAAAACCGATTTTGGTTCTTGTCCGCAGCTTAGGCGAAAGCACATGCAGGATGGCGAAAGCGACCAGAACAGGAGTTTTCGCCAATGCAAATTGCATCACAAACAGACACATCGCGGGCGGCGCTGGAAACAAGCCGCACCGCAGCACCGCAGGCCGATAACCGTCAGACTTTCCTGACAGGGCCGCAGGTGCAAAACCGCTATCAGAAATCACACGTCACAATCTGGCGATGGATACGCGATAGCGAATTGGCCTTTCCGCAACCGCTCAAGATCAACCGCCTAAACTATTGGCGCTTGTCCGATCTTGAAGCGTGGGAACAGGCCACCGCACAGAATTCCGCAGAATAAAAAACGCCCGCAGGGAGCGCGGGCGTTGCTTTAATACATTAACGGTCGGGCAGATCGTGAGGTATCATAGCACCTTTCGCGCCTTGGGCAAACGCTTTGAGGCAATAAGATGAAGAACGAGATTAAACGCCAAGCTGACTTGCTTGAAAACATGATTATGTTTTTGCGCTACGACGAAATCGAACCGGAAGTGTTGGAAGTTCAATTATGTGAGATTGTCCGAACCTTAAACCGACTGGCCGAGGAGTGCGAAGAATGAACCGCGCACCCGATATGGATCAGGCCGCAAGGTTTTTGGACCTGCTGGACCCGAAAGCGACCAGTTGGACGTTCCAGACCTTTGACGATAATCCCACACGCAAGGATCAATCCTTGGCGCGAGTGTTTCACGGCACCTTAGAGGAACATGCCAAAACCCTCACAATGTTGCAGGCGCGCGGCGCAGGGGTTTTTGTCACCGTAAACGAAACTGACGGAAAAGGCCGCAAGGCGGAGAACATATCCCGCGTTCGGGCGTCCTTTCTTGATCTGGATGGCGCGCCGCTGGACCCGGTAAGGGTGTGGGAAGAACCGCATATAATCTGCGAGACATCGCCGGGGCGGTATCACACCTTTTGGCTGGTGGATGATTGCCCGCTGGAGGCTTTCCGACAGGTGCAGAAAGATCTGATCCAGACATTCGGTGGCGATAAGTCGGTGCATGACTTGCCGCGCGTCATGCGACTGCCCGGCTTTTGGCACTTGAAGGACGATCCCTACATGGTGCGGATGATCGAAACGGTCGCTTTTTCGGCGTCATTCAGCTTGTCAGAGTTTCAAAGCAAAATCAGCGAGATAAAGCCCGCGCCTAAGCTATCAGAACAAGCCAAGTCTAAAGCCGCGCCACGGATTGACGCGGGGGCCACAGAGGCGACCACAGACGAGGTGTCTGACCTGTTGTCATACATTCCACCCGATTGTGGGTACAGCGATTGGCTTGCCGTCCTGATGGGCTTGCACGACAAATATGCCGGATCACAAGCGGGCCTTGATATCGCCGAACAATGGAGCGCGGGGGGCGGCAAATATGTGCCGGGTGAAGTCGCGCAGAAATGGGCAGGCTTTGAAGTTGGCAAAGGCACGTCATGGGCGACCGTTCCAGCCCTTGCGCGGGCCAATGGGGCGGACCTGAGCGCAATCGGGCGCACCTATAAGGCACGGCGCCCTATGCCCGCCACGGTGGCGCACAATGACCCGCAGATATTCACACCAGTCACACCCGCGGCCGATCCGGTGGACCTATGGGGCAGCTTTGATCCGCCAGAATTGCCGCAAGGGCTGTTGCCGGGCATTATTGATGACTTTGCAAGCGCGAATGGCGCACAGATGGGCGCTGATCCCGCTGGCCTTGCTGTTGCCGCGCTGGTGACATGCGCAGCGGCAATCCCTGACAAAATCAAGATCAAAGTAAAGCGCCATGCGGACTGGACCGAAAGCGCACGGATTTGGGCGGCAGTCATGGGGCCACCATCGGCAAGGAAAAGCCCGATCATTTCAGCCGCGACAGGACCGCTTTGCAAACTGGATGGCGAAATGATGCGCGCATGGCAAAAGAAGGTGCAGGAATATGACGCGCTACCCCCTGACGAAAAGAAAGGTCGAAAGCGACCACCACAGACGCGGCTTAGGCTTGGTGACACCACAATTGAGGCCGCGCAGGGTGTATTAGAGGGAAGCCCGTGGGGCGTTCTGCTGTTGCAGGATGAATTGAGCGGCTTTTTCGGCGCGATGGATAAATACAACGGCGGCAAAGGTGCATCCGCTGACCGGGCGGTATGGCTTCAAAGCTACAATGGCGGCGAATACTCGGTGAACCGCGTTTCACGCCCGGCGGTACTGATCGAAAACCTTTCCGTTTGTATGCTGGGCGGCATCCAGCCGGAACCTATGCGCAAGATTGCAGGCGATGCGGTCGACGATGGCTTGTTGCAGCGTCTTTTTGTCATCACGTTGCGCAATGCCACGATGGGAACTGATGAGCCCATGCCGCCGGTAAATGCGGATTACAGCGCATTGGTGCGGCACCTGCACAACCTGAACCCGCCGGGATGGATGGGCCAAGGTGTTTTGGAGTTTGATGATGAGGCGCAGGCAATCCGCCGCGATCTGGAAGCAAAGCATCTTGAATTGCAGAGCGTGGAAACGATTAACCGCAAACTGTCATCACATATTGGCAAGTTTGACGGCATCTTTGCCCGGCTTTGTGTTCTTTGGCATTGCATCGAATATGTCGAAAGCAACATGTTTTGCGATATGCCAGACTTTGAAGGCAATGAATTGCCCGCCACAGTCACAGGGGCGACCGCACAGCGCGTTGCCGACTTTCTGCACAGATTCCTGCTGGCGCACTCTATCGCCTTCTACAGCGGCGTTTTGGGCCTGTCAGACGATCATGACAGACTGACCGCAATCGCGGGCCACATCCTTGCGCATAAACTGGACCGGATCACTAACCGGGATGTGCAGCGGGGCGATAGAACAATGCGAGGATTGAAGGATTTTGAAATCCGCCCGTTGCTGGAACAGTTGGCCGCGCTTGGATGGCTGGACCGGATCGACCCACCCCGCCCTTCATCCGCACCGCATTGGCAGGTTAACCCGGCGGTACATGCGCGATTTGCAGAACGTGGCAGGCGTGAAAATGACCGCAGGCGGCAAGCGCGTGAGACAATCCAGAGCCTAGCGGGGGCAATAACATGACTTTTGTCACCATTGTCCCTTGCGCGCACGTCAAAGGGGCAGAAATAAACCCTCTTTCTATATTGCGACAGCTTTATGTGATGCGCGCACAAGGGACATTGGCGACAAAACTATCTGTCAGGGGCCAATCAAGGCAACCAAGCTGGACCGTTGGAACCCGCCGCGAACAACGCTCAAAATCACGTCTTTTTCTGACAAGGCAGGATTATGGGCGGTTCGGTTCCCGATCTGAACGCCGATTTAACAAAATGAAATAATGAAACCAATACTTTAGGGTGTTATAAATAGGCAATTCACCCTTTAACCCGCCCTTAAAGTTGGACTAATGACAAAGACAAGCCCAAGGATAGCGCAGCCAAAGCCCCAAGGTGCCACCCGTATAGGGACGCAAGGCACGATCTTGCAAGGCGTGGATATGCGCACCAATGGGGGAAGGCGGTTCAAGGAACTTTGCGCCGATCTTGTCCACCACCTTTGCGACGATGCGACAGCACCGCAGCTTGCAATCATCCGCAGGGCCGCCGCGCTGGCCGTCTGGTGCGAACAGGCCGAGGCGGGGCAGGCGCGGGGCGATGATCTGGACATTGCCGCCTATAGCACCGCTTCCAATACGTTGCGCCGATTGCTGGCCGATCTTGGCTTGGACCGTAAGGCGCAGGATATCACCCCTTCACTGTCAGACTACATCGCGGGCCGTGCCAATGATTAGGGCCGTAGCGCCTCACACAGCGGCGTCTGTAAGCGCGTCTGGCGATCTTGTGTCAGTCACACTGGCAACCGCACCTGATGACGTATCAGCGGCCCTGACGATCACCCTGACGATAGCGCAGTGCAATCTATTGCGTGCCGATCTTTTGGACGCGATGCAAGAGGCCGAGGCGCACGCGCATGGGTAAGGTCACGATCAAAGACGCGATGACCGATCCCGCATTGTTTGGCGATCAATTTGGCAGTGACAGCTTCACCGCATGGCGTGCCTTGTTGGCCGGGTTCTACGGTCTGGACCTATCCGACGATGACGCCGCGATCTGGAAAGAAGTGACCGGGCGCGACTATGCCGCCGGGATGCTGTTTGCCGAACTATGGCTTGCCATTGGCAGGCGTGGGGGAAAGTCGCAGGTGGCCGCATTGCTGGCGATCTTTGAAGCCCTGTTTAACGATCATCGGGACAAGCTATCGCCCGGAGAGGTCGCAACCGTCATGGTCATTGCAGCCGATCGAAAGCAGGCGCGGGCCGTGATGCGCTATATCAGTGGCCTTGTGAACGAAAACCCAATGTTGCGGCGCATGGTCGTGCGCGATAATTCCGAAGGCATCGAATTTAACAACCGTGCCGTGATCGAGATCACCACCGCAAGTCACCGGAGCGTCCGGGGCTATACGCTGGCCGCAGTCATCGCGGATGAAATAGCCTTTTGGCATCAAGACGGCGCGAACCCTGACAAAGAGATCATCGCGGCGCTACGTCCTGCCCTTGCCACACTGGACGGCAAGTTGATTGCCCTATCATCGCCCTACGCCAAGCGCGGGGCGCTATGGGATGCGCACAAGCGTCACTTTGCATCGGATCACCCGCGCATATTGGTCGCACAGGCACCTAGCCGCGTGATGAACCCGACATTGCCGCAGGAGGTGGTGGATCAAGCCCTAGCTGACGATCGAGAGGCCGCGCAAGCCGAGTATATGGCGCAATTCCGCAGTGACATAGCCGCCTTTCTTGATCTTGATTTGCTGCATGAATGTAAGCGCCCTAAGCCGTTGGAATTGCCTGTTTGTCGCGGCGTTTCATATCACGGCTTTGTTGATCCGGCGGGCGGCGGGCAGGATGAATTCACGCTATCCATCGCGCATATGGAAACCGACTGCACCGTGATCGACATGGTGCGGGGGTTGAAGGGATCACCCGCGCAGATCGTGGCAGAATATGCGCCGATCTTGAAGGGATACGGCATCGGGACGGTTTACGGCGACAGATACGCCGGACGCTGGCCACGTGATGAATTCGAGAAACACGGCATCAAGTACCTGACAAGCGATTATGACCGCAGTGCGCTTTATCTGGAATTCTTGGCCGCGCTTAATTCGGGCCGGGTGGAATTGCCGCCGGATGACAAGTTGCTGCGCCAATTCGCGGGGCTGGAACGCCGCACCAGTCGCGGTGGCCGTGACAGCATCGACCATGCACCCGGTGCGCATGATGACCGTGCAAACGCCGTTGCGGGCGTGGTGACGCATTGCAAACGCCGCACATTCGCCACGGTCGAGACCGGGCATGTCATTGGACTATTTTAACAACGCCATGAGGGGCAAAACGATGAAACAATCAGAAATGAACGAACTCGCAAAACGGCAACGGTTCGAAAGGCCGCTTGCACCTGTCACGGCGGGGGATGCGCTTGCGGGAGATCAATACTTGCGCAGGGAATTTGCCGAACGGATTGCGCAGGGCGATGGCACGCTGGCAAGGCTGGCAAAAGCGCACAGAACTTTCCGCGATGGTCACTTGGCCTTGCGCCAAGCCTTCGAGAGCAAAGACCCGACAGTGACCGAGGATGCGCACTTTGTGACGACCAAAGCCCTGGGCGACAGGTGGCTTGGTGCTGCTGCAACGGCATCGGATCAAGCGCGTGAAGCCGCCGAAACTGAATTGAAGCTGACCCGCGCCGAACTTGAACGCGAACTTGGTATCGTTGAAAGTCATCGTGCATCGGAGATCCGCAGCATGTTGCGCGATGCGAAACCCGCCGAACGCAGCAAGCTATTGGCCGAGGCGGTAGCGTCCAAGGATGCAGAAACGATTGCAGCGATCACAAGCGGGCCTGCCTATCTGACTGGCTTGTCAAAAGATCAGGCCAAGGCATTGCGCCGCGACTTTGAGCGCACGCATGGCGGCGACCGTCTGGCGCGTATGGACGCAATCGAACAGGCCATTGCCGTCAATCGCAAGACAGCCTTAGAGGCGCTGGAATTCGCTGAAAAGCTGTTGCCGGGGCATCGGTCCGCAGAGATCACCGCAAAGCAACGCGCAGCGCGTGAAATGCGCGACAAGATGAACAGTGATCTTTGAGGCAATGGGGGCAGATCGACGGGTCTGCCCTTATTCTTTTTGAGGTGACAGGATGGCGCAAAACCCCGATCTTGCCTTGTGGCGATCCGTCCTTGTCGCTGGCCTAAGTGATGCAGCCAAGGGCCGCGATCCTGATGACATGACTTGGCTAGGGTCTGATGACTTTAGGTTGGTCTGCAATCTTGCCGGACTAGACCCCGATGGCGTGTTGCGCAGCTTTGATCCCGAACGGTTCAAGACGTTGCCGACGCGGGGCAGTGTCACAAGAGCGGCTTAGCAATTATACCCTTGCGCACAGGCTTGTGTTCCTTGCCAGTCAACGCCTAATCCATAAAAGGCCAACTCAGTCATGGCAAATGGCGGCAGAAACGCAATAAGACCGAATTTTTCAAATCCGATATATACGCCTGATAAGTACAGTAGCATCATTGCCGTTGACATGAAGAAGTATGCGTCCGCTTTCCCCAATTGCTTTAGCGCCAAGGCGGCCCCAAAGCCTGCTAAAAAGACTATGCCACCTAGAACGTAAGCAACTATGAACATTGTGGGCATAGCTGCTCTGTACCTGCTTTGTAGTGAAAACCAAACCGATTATTTAATCGAACATTCCCACAAAAGTCGGCTGGATAGCAGCGCTGTAGCTTAGATGCTTCCAACGCATTACACGGTGTTGCTTTGCGGTAACTATTCAAGGGCGGATATATGGGCGGAATAAGGTTGAGTGTAAAAAAATAATCTCATAAAAACAGTTGTTTAGGTATTTTATTGGAGCGGGTAACGGGAGCAGTGCTAGGCTTTCGTGAAATGCCGCGCAAGTATAAAATGCCTTAGAAATAGGGTGTTTACGCCTTTTCTGTTGTTCATCGCGTTTCATGCTCTTACATTCCATTGCAAATCTTTGGGTGACTATAAGGGCGGATAGAATGCCACCACGTGCAAAAGAACTAAACGCGATGCAGGTCAAGAACCTACGCCACCCCGGCGGCGAAAAGCCCGTCAAGATCGCCGTGGGTGGTGTTTCTGGTCTGCTAATCCAGATCACGCCAAACGAGGCAAAGTCATGGGTGTTGCGCACCCGGTTTGGTGACTGGACCGAACGGCGACTTGCAAACGGCAAAATCGAGCGGGGCCGCAAGAAGCGCGAAATCGGTTTAGGGCCATTCCCAGAGATAAGCCTTAAAGCCGCCAAGGAGCGGGCGCTAGAAGCCAAGGACAAGCTGGCGCATGGTATCGACCCCATAGCAGAGAGAAAGGCCACACAGGCGGCGCTGATGGCCGCTGCACGCCGTGGCATGACCTTCGCCGATGCTTGGAACGAATACGCCGCCGAGAAGGTCAAAGAGTTTTCGACAGATCGTTACCGCGCTCAATGGCGGGCCACAGTGGACACCTACGCTATCCCCGAACTTGGGCCGATGCTGGTGCAGGATGTCACGTTGCAGGACGTGTTGCGCGTATTGCAGCCGATCTGGAACGAAAAGACAGTGACCGCCGTCAAGGTGCGCGAACGTCTGGAAAAAGTCTTGGCCTATGCCACCGTGCATGGTCACAGGACGGGCGACAATCCGGCGCGATGGCGTGGCAATCTGGACATGGTGTTGACCGCACCGTCAAAGATAAGTGACGCGCAGAACTATCCTGCTTTGCAACTTGATGATGTAGGGCGATGGTGGGCCGCATTGCAGGCACGCGATGGCATGGGCGCAAAGGCGCTGGCCTTCCAAGCCATGACCGCGACACGATCCGGCGCGATCCGCTTTGCAACGTGGTCTGAAATCGACTTGAAAGCCAAAGTCTGGACAATCCAGCCGGGGCGGCAATCGTCAAAGATCACGACAAAGGAAAACGCCAAGCGAATTCCCCTGACCGACGACATGGTGACTTTGCTAGAAGCCTTGCCACGTCTAGACGGGTCTGACCTTGTATTTTGGGCACCGCGTGGCGGGGCTTTGTCCGATGCGACCTTGGGCAAGATGATGCGCACGATACATGATGCCGATATCAAGGCGGGCGGCAAAGGCTATGTGGACGCCAAGACGGGCGAACAGGCCGTGCCGCATGGGTTGCGCAGCGCGTTTAGGACGTGGATATCAGAGCGCACCACGTTTGATGGCGATCTGGCCGAGGTCGCATTGTTTCACAAGGTGGGCAACAAGGTGCAGCAAGCCTATGACCGCAGCGACATGGTGGAGAAACGGCGCGGCATGATGGCCGCATGGGGGCGGTTCTTGCATGGTGCGGATGTAATCGAAATGCAGGGGGCAAGGGCATGATCGTTGATGATATCAGACTGATTAAAGTCGCTTTCAGAACTGCGCATGATGATGCTGAGTATCGTGCAATCTTAAGTATGATCTGCGATGAACTAGATAATTCTGGTTGCGTGGCCTTTCTGGTCAAAGATGGCGCGCGGTTTGATATGCCCGCGCATGATTTGCGCAAGACCTATGCGCCTTATCTTGCCGAATATGGGATTCTTAATGCCATTGATTGGAACTTGCGCGGATACGCGAAATATCAAGGCGCGTTTATCTATGTTGCAGCGGATATTATAGAAAAAGTACAGCGCAAGCTGGTGCAGCAATCAAAATCAGACACAGGTGGACGCCCAAATCATCCGGCAAAGGAATGGTATGAAAACCAAGGATGCGAACGCAATGGGCGTTACATGAAGGTGTTGCAACGCGAAATGGAGCAAGCGTGCGGAGATGCGCCGGGGGCATCGACGATAAGGGAATGGGAAAAAGAGTATAAGAAGCGCAGGAACCCCCCTACGGAAAGCCCATGCTAAGTTATTGAGTTTCTGGCCGGATAGCGCCACGAAAGAACATGCAGTCTGTTGAAAACACTGATGAACAGGAGTTTTCACAAATGCACATTGCATCACAAACAGACACATCGCGGGCGGCGCTGGAAACGGGCCGCACCGCAGCACCGCAGGCCGATAACCGTCAGACTTTCCTGACAGGGCCGCAGGTGCAAAACCGCTATCAGAAATCACACGTCACAATCTGGCGATGGATACGCGATAGCGAAATGGCCTTTCCGCAACCGCTCAAGATCAACCGCCTAAACTATTGGCGCTTGTCCGATCTTGAGGCGTGGGAAGCCGCGCAGAATTCCGCACAATAAAAAACGCCACCGGGGGCAACGGCGGCGCTTTTAGGAATTGAACATATTCTTCAAGACCATAGCACGCTTTGCGCACTGGTGCCAGTATCGACAGGGCATCGAGTAAATGAATGACGAAATAAAACAAGCGGCTTTGGATTACGCCGCGCGGGGCTGGCATGTATTCCCGGCACCGCAAGGCCAAAAGAAATCCGAAAAGTCTGAAAAGCATTCAGGCACAAAATGGGGCATGACGACAGACGCCGCACAAATTGCCCGCGATTGGG
>Ga0208544_10001297_pt1 | contig 17484 bp, 15 predicted proteins | sample DEB08_DNA_9_FD_184526 | JGI IMG/M metagenome (GOLD analysis project Ga0208544, IMG submission 184526) | Aqueous microbial communities from the Delaware River and Bay under freshwater to marine salinity gradient to study organic matter... | ecosystem: Environmental > Aquatic > Marine > Coastal ... | reverse complement strand
AAGAAACAAAAAAAGCATTGGAAACAGTCCAATGTAAACACCTAAAATTAAGTGTAAACAAGGCCAGAGCAGCTTGATTTTTCTTGTAAAAAGTTGGGGAACTTTTTAGCCTCGTTTGCACAGCCTACCCTAGAGAAAAGGAAATATTAATAGAAATTGTCAAAGGAGCTGATTCTAAAGAAATTGGTAAAAAATTAAATATTAGTACTGCTACCGTTACCACTCATCGAAAGAATATGATTGCTCGTTCTGGAGCTAAAAATACGACAGCTTTGATTCAACTGTGTCGAATGTGTAATGCGATTTAGGCGGTGTTGTGATGTTGCCGTGTTGCGATGTTGCGATGTTAACGAAACAACAAGGGAACATCGCAACAATCCTTTAATTTCCATTATTCTAGCAAAATTTCATTTAATTTCCTTTCTATCCAACTTCGATTAAAAACCGTATTCGTAGCTATTATTTCTGCTTGTAATTTTGTCTTTTCCTTCTTTGTTTTGTCCTTTTTTTGGTAAGGTACTTCTAATTTCAATTGAAAAACTTTTTTAACTAATCGAATAGCCTGTTCATGTCCTTCCTTTTTAAAAGTAGCAATGAGTTGATTTCGTTGTAAATACAAACGAAAGGAATCACAAAGGGAAAAAAAAGCGATACTTTCTGCCAATTCATAATAAGTTCGTAATAACAACCATCTTGCCCCTAGACTGTATTGAATATTGGTATACTCCACTTGTAAAAGGAGCGTTAACACAGTATCATAATCCCCTATATGATAGGCATAAGCAGCTCGATTAAAACGATAAGCATTTTCTCTATTTTCTAAGGGTAAAGCAGTATGATATTGCTGGATAAATTGATTTACCCAATCTCTTTCTTTTAAGCGCAAGCCAAGGGTTACAATATTCTTATAATGCCATTCTGATAATTGATTTTTTTCATCATGCAATAAGTGTTGTGCTAATTGAATTTTATAAATTTTCAAGAGTTCTTCCATAAAAACCTCCTTGCTCCGATTGATTTGTTTGATGCAATAATTTTGAATGTAGGTGTAAATATCTTTTAACTCTTTTTGTGGAAAGAATCGGCTGTTCTGCTCTATAATAGGCAGAATCTGATAGTACTGCGCGGTATCTTCTTCCGTCAACATTCGGTATAAATGATAATACACAGCAATTGGTGGTATGTTTTGATATCGTTGCCAATCGTTTTTTAAGGAACTTAAGATATTATCCATAAATTGAACATCAAAAGGCACACTTAATATTTGGCTTCTCACTTGCAGTTCACAAGCATCTTTCAATTTTTCTGTCAAATAAAAATAATCTAAAAAATATTGTTTTTCTTGAATGACGGTATGCGCTACTTTGCGAGATCTTGGTTCAAAATATAAATCTCTTTCTTTTGCCAAGGTATATTGTTGCCAATAAAAAGGACTCCCTCTGAATATGGGCGTAGTGATAGCAGTCTGGGCTTGTTTTATTGTTTTCTCATACAAGTTTGCTTGGTCTTTTTGGCGAAGTGCTTGTAGTAAATGAATATCCTTTTGTACACTGTCCAACTGCTGTTGTTCTACGACTAGAAAAGTCTTTGCCAAACGGAACGCATAAGTAAATAATAAAGCTAAAGTCGCTTGATCGTGTTTTTGTTTTGGAAATAAAACTTTATAAATCTTGGCTCGATGGCATTTTTTAGCCGTAAATTCTGGAAAAATCTGCTGTAAGTACCCAACCAAAGCCTGTACGTCCTTATGTTTATTATGATAAGGTGAATGCGAAAACTCAGAAAATCGAGTCATTTCTTTTTTAGAAAAGGATTGTAAAAGAATTATTAAGTTGTTTTTTAGCACAAAATTTCCAATTTTATTAATTCATATTCAGTTTATAACTAACTTATTATTAATAATTTATAAAATAAATAAAACATAAAATTATCTTATTTTTTTCAAAAAATCAAGATAGTTGTACTTTATAAAAGGTCGATATAGTTGCAGCTTTGTAAGGTCGAAAGGTATTAAGATTCAGAGATATCGTCAGAAAATGGGATAAAGTTCCCCTGATTTTTGAGAGGGCGGCAAAATCCGGAAAGAAAAAATTCATATATCTCCGTTATTTTGAACAGCCTAGCTTCAAAACCTTTGTACCTCTAAACCCCTATACCTTTACACCTACTGTAAAACATATCCTAAAATCGAATTAATGAACTTAAAACATTTTTTTCAAATTATCTGTCCCCTTTTTCTACTTTGTTTTTTAACGACTAGTTTACAAGCGCAACCTACCGAGTGTTTTGATTTTGACAATCTAGATATTGACCAAAGGTTTGGTCGGTCGAATGGACAAGGCCCAGGAGATACGATTCCATTATTATTCAATAGTGAGGTCATTACTACTTTAGAACCGTTTATTTATGAAGGTGGTGGTGATCCTGGTTTTTGGGATGTATCTGTTGTTGATTGGCCGCTAGGTAATTGGACAGGTACAGCGCCTTACCTTTTTGTTAGTAATACGAATATGATTTTTGATTTCACCCATTTGCCTGATGTAGTATCACAAGTGAGTTTTGACTTTGCGGATGGTGGTGGAGAGCATAATATCAGCGTAAACGGAGATACGCTTTATAATGTGTATGAGTTCAAAGACCTTCCTATCAATATTGCCCCTGATGTAAGGCTAACGATTGATAGCAATCGACTATTTTTAGATGGAAATATTAGACAACTCCTTATTGGTGGACAAGAACTGGGTTTTGATAATTTCTGTTATGTGGTAAATGATGTAGCACCAATGTGCATCGATAATGTAGTTGCTCGACCAGAACCTTGTGACACAAACGGCATTTTTTATACTGAAATATCCTTTGACCATTATAATCCTGCATCTGACAGCTTTTTCATTCGTGGCAATTGGCAAAATTATGGTCAATTCGCCTATGGACAATCCACTTACAGAATCGGGCCTATCGAAGCAAATCCTAACTTACAATATGAGTTTGTTATTGTTGACGCAGCAGACCCAAACTGTAATAATTTTACGGAGATAGGTTCCGTCTCTTGTAACGAGACGGAAACAGGTTGCAAAATTTATGGTTTATGGGCACAAACGGATTCTTGTCAAACCGATGGCACTCAAGCATTATATTTTAATTTTTTAAACGAAAATGCGGATACTTTTGGTTTTATAGCCCTGATTGATGGGCAATTCCAGACCTTTTTTAATTTCGATACATTTTCGGATAGTGTTGGATACTTTTTGCCTGGCCTCCAACTTTCCCCAGGAGAACATACCCTAACTATATGCAGTGAGGCTGACCTAGATTGTTGTGAAGACATCGTCTTTACCGCAGCTAATTGTAATAATGATAATAATAACGATTGCAGAATCTTTGATATAGAAACGACGACTACTGCTTGTAAACCCGATGGAACGGTAGATGTGAGACTTAATTTTGAGCATGAAAGTTTAAATGGAAACTTTTTTACGGTTTTATTAAATGGGAGAGATTATGATACGTTTAGATTAGCACAATTACCCATTGATTTAGAAAATTTAACGCTATATCCAGATAGTAATATACTAAGTATTTGTGTCTATCAATCGACCACCGTTGATACAGGCGATAATTTTGAATGCTGCACCGATATTATTTTAGAAGCGCCTATTTGCGATTCTACTGATTGTAAAATATCCAATTTATTTGCTAGCACTTCTGGCTGTCGAGATGATGGACTATTTGATTTATATGTGGATTTTCAACATCAAAGTATCAACACGGCTGGTTTTCATGTCTTCATTGATGATTGGTTCTATGATTCTATTCCTTTTTTAGCAGATAGCGGTTATATCTTTCCCAATTTAGACTTAGCGGCAGGTCAACAAGTTTTGACAATTTGCGGAACTGAACAACCTAATTGTTGCCAAAGAGTTGAATTCCTAGTACCTGAATGCACAGATACTAATGATTGTCGTGTCTTTAACATAGAAGCCGAAGCTTCTGAATGCAAGCCCAATGGTTTACACGATGTATTTATTGACTTTGAGTATGATGCCTTGACAGGTGATGTTTTTGAAGTAATTATTGGTGGAGAAAGATATGATTCCTTTTTATTATCGCAATTACCTCTGACTATAACAAACGTCGCTTTAAGACCTGCTATAGATTATGTAGGAATCTGTGTTTATCAATCGACCACTCCATTAACTACCGATGTTTTTAGATGTTGTACTAGGCAAGAAATACGAGTGCCTGATTGCGGAATCAACAATTGTTTAATGGACAGTTTATATTACGACATTTCTGATTGTGCTACTGATGGCACCGTCGATATTACCGTCCTTTTTGATACGGAATTGGATAATGATAGCGGGTTTAATGTATTTATTGATGAAAGATATATGGAGACTTATGGGTATCATCAAATTCCATTTGTCCTAAACAAAATTGATCTACCTGCAGGAAGACATCAATTATCTATCTGTCGAAATGACGTCGAGGATTGTTGTATGACCCAAGAAATTTTCTTACCTGAATGCGGTACTTGTGCGATTACGAATGTAACAGCTATTGCCACAGATTGTGAAAACGAAGATTACTTTTATGTGGATTTAAAATTTGAGGTAGCACACCCTTCTGCTGATAAATTTAGAGTCGTTGGCAATAGTCAATTATACGGTATTTTTGAATATGGGCAGGACAGTTATCAATTAGGCCCTTTAGATGGTGATGGCGCAACAATGTATGAATTTATTGTGCAAGATTTAAAAAATGAAAGTTGTGCTTCTTTTGCAGAATTGGAAAAAGTGATTGATTGTGAGCAAGGTTTTGTTTGGCCAGGAGATGCGAATTTTGATAATATTACGAATCATTTTGACCTTTTAAATATTGGCTTAGCCTTTGGGAAAATAGGCCCAGATAGAATTCCAACCAATCCAGATAGTTCAGATATTGCGGCAGGGTATGAAATTGCTTGGGAGGCTAAAGAAGCTACAGACTGGGAATTTCGCTTACCAAATGGCTTAAATGCAAAACATGCCGATTGCAATGGAGATGGTATTATTGATGAATCAGATATCCGTGCCATCGAAGAAAATTACTTTTTCTCCCACGGGGAAGAGAAACCAAAAGTATTCAGCGAAGGCACGCCGAATGACCCTGCTTTATATGTTGATTTCCCCGCTTTAGCTGATATTGAATTAGGTAGAGAAACCAAAGTGCCTATCATCTTCGGTAGTGAGGATATTCCAGCAACTGCCTATGGTTTAGCCTTTACCTTAGAATTTGACCCCAGGCTACTCTTAGATGGTCGGATTGAATTAATCGAAAGTTGGTTAGGTACGCCCAATGAAAATTTATTGACGATTAATAAAAATATTAGTTCAGATGGATTGATTGAAGTAGCATTGACTAGAAAAGCAGGTAGCAATCCTTTTGGAGCAGGTCCTATCGGTAATTTCATTGTCATTATTGACGACATAGAAGGCTTTACTAGTGATAACACAATAGTTATTCAAAAAGTACAAGCAGTCGATAAGGAAGGAAATTTATTGGCTGTTCATACACCGAAAACAGTACTTTCTTCGCTTACAGATACGGAAAATGCAGGTGACGAAACGGATATTGACATTACCGTTTATCCAAATCCAGCTACGGATGTCATTACCATAAATTATCCTTTGCAAAGTGCTATACAACGTATTGATATTCGCAGCATTTCTGGTCGCTTGATTCAATCTGTCACCCCTGCTGATATGGAAAATATTGATATTTCTGCTTTGACTAATGGGGTTTATATACTTGAATTACAAACTGGTGGGACTACGGTTTATCGAAAATTGGTGAAGCAGTAGACTAGTTGATAAGGTGATGGGTGAATAAAGTGATGGGAATCATAAAACTTCCTTACTTTATTCACTTATCAACTTACAAAAATTATAGCTCTAGAAAGGTTTTTTGCATAATCTAGACATACCAAATAATCAAGTCCATTTACAAAGTGTCGGTTTGAGCCCAACATGCCTTATTTTAAAAATACAACATATCTAGTACTTCTTTAAATTTGACTTTTTAGAGTAACCTCAGATTTGGTATTTCTAAAACCAAACAAATAGGTATTATTAGTTGCTAAAGCTATTAATTTCTCGTTAAATTTCCGCCCACGGTTTACATATCTCTCTTTTTCACTTACCTTTGTATTCCCTCCCACTAAATTGCTCCATCTTATTAATTTCCTCCCTATTTTTACACTTCATTTAATAAGATTACAAAAAAACAAACAAACACATTCTTCTTGATGAAAAAGACATTCCTATTTTTAACAGTTCTTACTTTCTTATTTGCTTGTGGAAAAACAGATGAGATTTCTGATGCTTGCATTACTAGTTGCCCACCAAGTGTTCCGGGAAAAATCAATATCGCCATCGAAGACCATACTAGTTTTGATATTAAAAACTTAACCTTGGAAATTAATGGAGAGACAGTCCCTTTTGCTTTATTTTCTAAAAGCTTACAAGGTAGTTATTCTTGTTGGAAATCCTATACCAAAATAGAGTCCATTTCCTTTATTGAATTTAACATTGGAGAGAATGCAGTTCATCAAGAAACTGTAAATTATGAAGACTTACCTAATGAAAAAGAATTCACGATTGATATAAGTTCCGTATCTAGTGGAATTCGCGTTCAATTAGTCGAAGCTCCAGGCTGTATTTCGGATGCGAGATAAAAAATAAAATAAACTGCTGTAACTTTTCGGGTGGCTTAACCGTCTAGGTGTCAACAAAAAGGCTAGCAATAGTTGACTTTGTTGTAATCACCGTAAAAAAACACCCGTATGTTACAAAATTATTTTAAGATTGCTTGGCGCAATTTACGAAAGTATAAATTCTATTCTACTATTAATATTTTTGGCTTAGGAATTGGTATCGCCGCTTTCCTTTTTATTCTACTCTATATTCAAGATGAACTAAGTTATGACCGCTATCACGAACATGCTTCGCAAATTATTCGGGTAGATTTTCATGCGAAACTAGGAGAAAATGAGGTAATTACAGCGGAAAATGTACCGCCTGCTGGCCCTGTCTTCACTCAGGAATTCCCAGAAGTGGATGCTTTTTTTCGATTTCGAGATAGAGGTTCTTACCTAATCAACTATCAAAATGATACTTATAAAGAAGAGAATATCATTTTTGCGGATAGTACTTTCTTTCAATTTTTCAGCATTCCATTATTAAAAGGTAATCCAAAAACCGTCTTAACCCAGCCAAACGCTATTGTACTAACCCAAGCAATGGCTAAAAAATATTTTGGCATTCAAGAAGCCATTGGAAAAACCCTAAAACTAGATAATCGAGCAGATTATAAAGTAACAGGTATTATGGCAGAGATGCCAACCAATACCCATTTCAATTACGATTTCCTTTTATCCATGAATACGTTGGAAGAAAGCAAGGACCTACAAAATTGGGGAAGTAGTAATTTTAAGACCTATTTATTGCTCAAAGAAGGTACAGATGTAGCAAGCCTTGCACAAAAAATACAACTAACCTTCAAAAAGAATTTTGAAACCGTTTTAAGAGATTTTGTGGGTACGAGTTGGGAGGAGTTTATGGCTGGTGGCAACTACGCTAAAATGGAGATTATGCCATTAACTGACATACACCTACGTTCTGACAAACAAGGAGAAGCTGCTGCCAATGGGGATATTCGGTATCTCTATATTTTTGGCATTATCGGCTTATTTATTTTATTGATTGCGAGTATTAATTTTGTTAATTTATCAACTGCTCGGTCTGTCAATCGGGCGAAAGAAGTGGGCGTTAGAAAAGTCGTTGGCGCTTTGCGTAGCCATCTAGTCAAGCAATTTTTAAGCGAAAGTACTTTAATCGCTTTTTTATCCCTCTTATTGGCTTATGGAATATTGCACACCCTGCTGCCCTATTTCAATGAAATAACTGCCAAAACGTTTACTTATGCTAATTTCTACCAGCCAGCTTTCTTAATCACCATTATCAGCATTGCCGTTACGGTAGGCTTATTATCAGGACTTTATCCTGCCTTTTATTTATCCGCTTTTCAGCCTATCAAAGTATTAAAAGGTAGCTTGATTGGGCAAAAAAATAAAAGCCTCTTTAGAAATACTTTAGTTGTCTTTCAATTCTTTATTACCACCTTATTAATTGTTGGCACCGTTGTTATTTTTCAGCAATTGCAATTTATGCAAGATAAAAAATTAGGGTATAATAAAGAACAAGTATTGGTCATTAATGATGCTTATGCACTAGATAAAAATGTACAAGCTTTCAAAAATAAATTATTGGATAATCCAATGGTACAAGCTGCGACTGTTTCTGGTTTTTTGCCTGTTCCTTCGAGTCGGAATACTAGTTCTTTTTTCAAAAGTAAAACACCTAGTCAAGAAAATGCGATTTTAATCGCCAATTGGACGGTTGACCATGACTATACCAAAACAATGGGATTAGAAGTTTTGGATGGAAGGGATTTTGATATTAATAGATCAACCGATAGTTCTGCCATTATTATTAATGAAGCTTTAGCTAAACAATTAGGGTATGAAAACCCAATTGGTGAGTTTATGAGTGGCTATATTTTTGATGATAATAATCAAGTTATAGGAACAGATGTTTATCCAATTATCGGTGTTATTCGGAATTTCCATTTTGAAAGTTTACGAAATAGTATTACTCCATTGGCCTTGTTTATTGGCAGCAATAGAGGAGCGCTTTCTGTTCGTTTACAAACGGAAGATATGACTCAATTCATTCATCAACTGGAAACAGATTGGAAGGCGATGGCTCCAGGGCAACCACTCTCTTATCAATTTCTAGATGAACGCTTTGCCAGCATGTTTGAGACCGAACAGCAATTGGGTAAAATCGCCGGTATTTTCTCTTTCTTGGCTATCTTTATTGCTTGTATTGGTTTATTAGGATTAGCTACTTTTATTGCCCAGCAACGAACGAAAGAAATCGGTATTCGCAAGGTCTTAGGAGCGAATATTCCTAATTTAGTCTACCTACTTTGTAAAGATTTTGCTAAACTCATTTTCATTGCATTTCTACTTGCGGCCCCGCTTGCTTGGTATTTCATGAATCAATGGCTCGCAGATTTTGCTTATGCCACGGCTATTAGTTGGTGGGTATTTGTCCTAGCTGGTTTGCTAATTTTATTAATGGCTATTTTAAGTGTGCTGTATCAAGCAACGAGAGTCGCTATGGTTAATCCTGTGGATACTTTGAAATGGGAATAAAATAAGCAGCCTAAAAATTTTCATTCTAAAAAAAATATTATTACCTTGTAGCAACAATCAACAATATATTATTTGTAAATATATTCTCTAAACTTAAAAAAGACAGGTATGGCACAATCAAAACGTAAAAGAAAAGCTGAAGTAAGGGATAAAAAAGAAGCTAAAAAATTCTTTACAACAACAGCAATTATTACCGCGCTATTACTCGTTTTATTATTCTTTATTTATTCTCGTTCTGCTTAAATTTGAGTTGCGGCAAGGAGGTTAAGAGAAATTTAGACCTTATTTTTTGACACTGATTTCGCTGATTAATAAGATGATATTATGGTTTTAATTACTAAATTTTAAGGAAAAAAATATTTCTGAAAATTTAAAATACTTTTTTAAAACATAAAAAATCATAACAACCAGCGAAATCAGCGTCAAAATAACTCCTATTTTATTCCCCTTAATACGCTTAGCTCGCAATAATAAATTACTTAGATAAAATACCATCTCGTAATAACAAATCCATATAACGTTTACTTCCTTCCTTATTCAAATGCTGATAATCTGCAAACCCATTAGTCGCAGTTAATGCGATAGAATAATCTTTGACTTTTTTATTAGTCTTGCCTTCAATTTTACCAATAAAATCATAAAAAGTAGTCATTTTCTGAATGTATGCAGGATAATAGGGATTCACGACCAATTCCACCCGAACACCTTTTTGTTCTGCTATTTTTATCAATTCATCCAATTGAGTCAATAAATAATCATCAATTGTTAAATCAACTGCTGTTTCATTAATAATATTTGCTTCCATCGTTGGACTAATCACCCGATCATTTAACCAATCTTCATCAGATTTACCCAAATAATAAAGTGTTCGTTGGAATACTTCGCTGTTATAGCGATATAGATTACTCAATTTCCCTGCATACCACGACTTCTCATCTTTCTCTTTAATCAATGTATTTAGATTATCCGAATATTGACTAAAGGTGCTAAACCCTGCAATCAATTGTGGATTATGTCGATCACACATCGTTACATCAATCACTAATAATTCGGGTGCTTCATACTTTTCTAAATAATCGGTCACTACTACCCTACCCAAGTCAATTGGCATAGAATTATAACTTAAATTCAACGTGCTTTTCTGGGTAATGGCTTCAATATGAGGCTGATAAAAAATCAACCCTCTAGAGTTGCCTAATAATAAAATATCTGCCTTCGCCTGTCCTTCATACAAGCGAGCGTACCGAAACTGGCTTTTGGCAGTTATTTTAGACAAAATCAAACCACCTAAACGATCGCCGATAAAAAACAGTAGTAAACAGGCTGGTATCCAAAGTGCTTTTCTCAAAAAATAGGTTAGTTATAAGTGATGAATGATGAGTTATGAGTGAGGGCAATCATAACATAAAGGGGAAGATTGACCCAATTTAGTATTTTTTTTCCTCTTGATAAAGCAAAGAGGTCAAAAAATTTAAGGTATCTAACAATTATCAGTTTTCAATCCCCCAAAACTCATCACTCATCACTCATCACTAAATTTATTTATTCATATAGTCTACCGCCAAATTACAGAATGCTCGGACGCCTAATTTCATACCACTATCATCTATATAAAAGTCTGGTGTATGATGTGGTGCGGCATCAATTGGACTAGTTCCTTTAGGCATACCGCCCAAGAATAAAAATAAACTAGGCACTTTATTGGCATAAAAAGAAAAATCTTCTGCGCCTGTAATTGCTTTTTGAACAATTACATTTTCTGGACCTGCTACTCTTTCTACTGTCGCAATCATGTTTCGAGTCAATTCAAGATGGTTAAAAGTCACAGGAACACCTCTAGTCAATTCTACTTCGGCAGTTGCCCCCGCACTTTCCGCAATTTTAGTAGCAGTTAGCCTAATCTTTTCAAAAATAATATCTTGCATCCCTACATCTAAAGTCCGAATCGTACCAATCATTTTACAAGATTCTGGAATGATATTATTTCTCACCCCGCCTTGAATCATTCCGACACTAATCACCGCCGCTTCTTTGGTCAATTCTGTTTGGCGACTAATAATATTATTCAGCCCTTGAATAATTTGGGCTGAAACGGTAATTGGATCAATTCCGCCCCAAGGCATAGAACCATGTGTCTGCTTTCCTTTAACGGTAATCACAAATCGGTCAGCCGCAGCCATAGCGCCACCTGCTTTGTATTTGATTTTGCCTACTTCTGTCATGGAATTGATATGAAAACCAAAAGCTACATCTACTTTTGGATTCTCTAAAATGCCTTCTTTGACCATTAAAGCAGCACCGCCTTCTTCTCCCGGAGGCGCACCTTCTTCTGCTGGTTGGAACATAAAAACAATCGTTCCTTTTAATTCATCTTTAATGCTTGCTAAAATTTCTGCTGCGCCCATTAACATCGCTACATGCGTATCATGACCACAAGCATGCATCACACCAGTTTCCACACCATTATAAGTGGAGCGTACTTTAGAAGCAAAAGGAATATCGACTCTTTCGGTTACAGGTAAAGCATCCATATCTGCTCGCAAGGCAACTACTGGCCCTGGTTTACCACCTTTTAGTATGCCTTTAACGCCTGTTTTAGCAAAATTTCTTTGCACTTCAATTCCTAAAGATTCCAAATGGTCTGCTACCATTTTTCCTGTGTTAAATTCTCGATTTGACAATTCAGGATTTTCGTGTAAATGCCTTCTCCATTTGATGACTTTCGCATCAATTTCCTCTGCCATTTTATCTATAGTTGCCCGAATATCGCCATCTACTACCGCTACTTTTTTTGCCATTGGCGCTTTGTTAACCATTGGCCCTTGCGCTGTTGCACAAGACGTATAAATCCCTATAAAAAGGGCAAAAATTAGTAATTTTTGTAAACTCATTATTGTATTGCTTTATTGTTAAAATTGTTGAATTGTTAAATTGCTGTGGGTTAATATTGCTGAACTCAATGGGAGAATTAGCAATAGAACAATATAGCCATATAGCAATCAAAATTATTTCATCGTCATATAATCCACCGCCATATTGCACAAAGTCCGAACCCCTAATTTCATCCCACTTTCATCTATATAAAAATCTGGCGTATGGTGTGGTGGCGCATCAATGACACTTGTTCCTTTTTTCATGCCGCCTAAAAATAAGAATACACTCGGTACTTCATTCGCAAAAAAGGCAAAATCTTCTGCGCCAGTAACTGCTTTCTGAACAATTACATTTTCTGAACCTGCTACTCTTTCCATAGTTGGAATCATTTTTTTCATTAATTCCAAGTGATTATGAACAACAGGCGCATATTTATCAATGGTTACCTCTGCAGTTGCACCTGCACTCTCCGCAATTTTGGTCGCTGTTAATCTTATTTTTTCGTGAATAATGTCCTGCATTTTTACATCCAAAGTCCGAATCGTCCCAATCATTTTACAAGATTCTGGAATGATATTATTTCTCACTCCGCCTTGAATCATTCCGACACTAATCACTGCCGCTTCTTTGGTCAATTCCGTTTGGCGACTCACGATATTATTCAAACCTTGGATGATTTGTGCCGAAACGGTAATAGGGTCAATACCGCCCCAAGGCATAGAACCATGACTTTGTTTGCCTTTCACATCAATAACAAAACGGTCTGCCGCAGCCATTATCCCACCCGTTTTATAATTAAGTTTGCCTACTTCCACCATAGAACTAATGTGTAACCCAAAAGCTACATCTACTTTTGGGTTATTCAAAATCCCTTCTTTCACCATTAATTTAGCGCCACCTTCTTCTCCAGGAGGTGCACCTTCTTCGGCTGGTTGGAACATAAAAACGATAGTGCCAGGAAGTTCGTCCTTAATCGCTACTAATATTTCCGCAGCACCCATTAACATCGCTACATGCGTATCATGACCACAAGCATGCATCACGCCTGATTCAACGCCATTATACATTGCTTTTACTTTGGAAGCAAAAGGCAAATCCACTCTTTCGGTTACAGGCAAAGCATCCATATCTGCCCGTAAAGCGACAACTGGTCCAGGTTTCCCACCTTTCAAAACGCCTTTGACGCCTGTTTTGGCAAAATTTCGAGTGACTTCAATGCTACCTAAAGCTTCTAAATGCTTCGCAATCATTTCCCCTGTCTTAAATTCTCGATTAGACAATTCAGGATTTTCATGCATATGTCGTCGCCATTGGATGACTTTTGCTTCTAATTCATCCGCCATTTTGTCAATAGTAGCTTGGAGATTGCCATCAGTAACTACCTTTTTTAGCGTTAAATTTGGAGTTGCCGTTCCTTGTGCATTCAAAGTTAGCATCGAAAATGCTAAAAATGCAAAAAATAATAGTAGTCGTTTACTATTCATTTAGGTAAAATTTAGTTAGAAAAAGGCTAAGGTATAAAATTTAGTTTTAATCATAAGTAAAAAATAATTCTTAGCAAGACCAATTTTTAAAAAAAATGGTCTGGTCTTTGATTTATATTAAAATTAATAAATATATTTATTTTACTTAATGTATATTTTAAAAATTTCCCTTCATTATGAAACTAATCATCAGAAATGTGATTATGCTCGGCATAATTAGCGCTATCCTTGCCTTTTATTATTTACCTACTAGTACTACTCAAGAAAAATTACAAGCAATTACTGACAAAATAGATACAGAACTATCAATAATTGAGCGAAAAAGTAAACGACCTCGTGTTTTAAGTAATGAATTAATCAAGCAAATGGCTGTTTTTGCTAATTCATGTCCACTAGAAAAAATAGTCGTTGGTGACGTAGAAATTTCAGGAAAATATAGTAAAGAAAAAGGAAAATTATTACTTGGGTTATTGAGGCGAAAATTAACAAAAGCTACCTATGTTAAAATTTTTGAAAGCGTATCCTTTCAAGGGGCTTTTTTAAAAAATGCTGATTTAAAAGGCGAAAATTTGAGTAGACTGCAACTTTCTAGAGCCTATTTAGCTGGGACTGAATTGAACAATGCTAATCTTGAAGGCATGAATCTCTACAAAACCAATTTGAGCAAGGCAAACTTAAGTGCGGCAAATTTAAAAACAGCTAATCTTCGAGAAGCCATCTTAAATGGTACTGATTTGAGCGATGCTATCTTCACGAACGCTTATTTAGTAGATGCGAAATTAGGCAATAGTGCCAAACTTGATAGAGCAGATTTTACTGGAGCTAATCTAAGTGGGGTTGACTTTAGCAATGTTCATCCTTCTTTTGTCAAGCCATAGATAATTTTCATAGACTATCTCAATGCGGGTTGTAAATCGCAATCCGCATTACCTTCTCCGTGCAATGCTAGGGTAAAACTTATCCATAGCTCATGCTAACAAATCTTTATGTTCAATTGCCCATTTTAATACCCCGTTTTGTTTACCTGCTAAGTCCAATTTTTTACTAATATTACTTCGGTGATTGCCTACCGTTTTAGGGCTAATAAACAGCATATCTGCTATTTCAGCACTCGTTTTTTGCCAGGCAATGAGTTTTAAAATATTGATTTCGTGGTTGGATAGTTTATCTAAAATAGCATTGATAGGTTGCTGAAGGTTTAATAAAAAATGGGTCAAATTAGCATTGACATAAGCTTTTCCTGCATGCACCGAACGAATACAAGTCAATATTTCTGCTTCACTACTTTCTTTTAATAAATAGCCTTTGATGCCTGCTGCCATTGCATTTCTAAAAAAGGATTCATCTTTAAAAAGGGTTAGTAAAACAAAGACAGTATTGCTATTTTCTTCAATTAAGATTCTAGCAACCTCCAAACCTGATAAATGTGGCATTAGGTATCTGTGTTTCTAAAAATATACTGATAACTTAAGCGATTGATACTTTCTATCTGTCCGATAGTTGGGTTTTCTAAGGACATAATCAATTCAAAATTTTCAAGTGTTGGTTTTAATTTAACATAACCTGTATCTAATTGACCAGATAATTCGTGGGTAGAAAATTGTAACAGGAAAAAAGCAAAGAGGCATTTCCAATAAGAAAATTGACTGAACTGCATAAATTGTATTTTGGGGTTTATTAGGTTGCAAGCAATATAGGCCAATTTCTAATTATTTACAAAAAACACCTCTTTACTTTTAATTTTCACTCCCAGAGGCAACGACAAGAATAAGCATTCTCTTTGTTAGCCTCGTATTTGTTGATTTTTGCACCATCATAACTAAAGAAGGTGTACTCCCATGTTTTGTTATCGTTATTTGCTGAACTGCCCCAGTAATATCCTTCGGAACCTCTTTGATCGAAATTACCATTAACATCTCGTTGTCCCCCTAAAAGAGCAGAAAAACCAGAAGGCCCATCTTCGGCCAAAGCATCATAAGCTTTATATTTATCTCCGTAAGCTTCGATTAAGTTATCCCAATCTGTTTCTGTAGGTAAACGCCAACCTGAAGGACAGGCTTTTTGTGCCAATTCCCAAGTGTATAAGCGGCCGTAGGTCTGACAAAAACTGCAATCCTCATCCGTACTACCTGCAAAAGAGTAATTTAGATTCTGTGCCATCCATTTTTTACCGTCTTTAAGTTCTACCCAATGGTACATTTGGTCGTCTCTATCGTCTATTAACGTGCCCAAATCTCCTGTATTCGTCCTCACATCATCATTGGTTACATCGGGATAGTCTTGATTGGGTATTGCTGGATTTAAAGTAGGTAAAGTTTTTTGAATCAAGGCTTCGTACGCCTCCTTTTCTTCCTCCGAGACGATTGCCGTGAAATCTAGTTCAAAGGTTTGCATCATCATTACCTGTAGTTCGAGGAGTTGTAAGGCAGTTCCATCTAAAGACCGACGTAGCCAAAAAGCAGGTGCAGTAGACGCTTCACTACTATTATAATACGTTTGAAGATTGGCAAAATCATCAGTAAATCGCCTGATGTATACCCCACCACCACTATTCAGGCTTGATTCATATTTGTCTTGTAATCCTTTTAGAAACTGTGGATTTTGATTGATAAAATGATAAGCATCAAAATAGGTCGTTGCCATTCCTTGAAAGTCCTCGTAATACACTTTTTTCAACACTTCCTTAAATGCTGGATTTTGTATAGCCGTTTCCCATGCCCATCGAAAGTCTGCTATGAAATCTGGGTTATAATGGCCAAATTCCGTATCCGATAGATAATCCATTTCTCCATTATGCGGACCGCTCAAAAATACTTTTTTACCAAAAGCGGTTTCTAGCATGGTCAACGCCGCATATTTTTTCGCCAACGCATATTTAGACCGCATGCCTTCTGTTAACCAAGTCCCATCTCTATCACGGTCAGGTTCATAGCCATCTTTTAGCAAGTCCCATAAAGAAGTGACTTGCATTAGTTTAAAGACTGTGGGGTCGGTCTGGGTATCTGTTGTTTTTGTTAGGCTGGTAAAAGCAGTTGCTGTAAAAAATACCAGCGCAAGCATAAATAATATTCGATTCATAATTTAAGATTTTGGAGTTTTTTGAATTTATTGTTCTTAATATTTTTTGAAATGGGCAAACAAAGTTTGTGAACCGCAACGTGGACAGGAGGGCATAAAAAAATAACCACCCTGAAATTTTAAACTAAGTATGAGTTGGTATTTAGGTAGTATACCTTTAAAGATGAATTTCCCATCATAATTTCTGTGCCCCTCAAGTGCTGCATTGAACCCACTTGCACCTCCAGGGAGTAAAGCAATATAGGTCCGTTTAGGATCTTTAATCGAGTTAGATTTTGAGTTGTATCCTCCATAAGCGGCTATTAACGACTGCCATTCTTTATCTGTAGATAAATGCCAGCCTTTTGGACAGGCATCTTTAGAAGAAGTGGCATCATATAAACGACCATTTTTTTCACACTCTTTTTCGTCATCGTTATAACACCACGGCCAAGTAACCCAAAGCATAAAAACCGAGCGGCAATTTGGCCTTCCAGACGGATAAATCCATATCGCCACCTGTGCCTCGGTCTTCATAGATTTTTTCAAAATTAGATACCTCGATAGCTTTTATAGCATCTGTTGTTAGCACATTTTTTTGTGCATGACTATATTGGCTAACTAACAATAGTCCTAAGGAGAAACAACAAAGTGTTAAAAATTTTATTTGATTCATAATTGACCACTCGACCCGACAAAAATTTATAATCGTAATATGAAGTCCAAAGAATTCCATAAATCGAGATTATCGCAAAGTTTTTGATAAAGATTATCAATAATTTTAAGGGCTAAATCCTTTTTTTGATGAAG
>Ga0208544_10001293_pt1 | contig 17566 bp, 16 predicted proteins | sample DEB08_DNA_9_FD_184526 | JGI IMG/M metagenome (GOLD analysis project Ga0208544, IMG submission 184526) | Aqueous microbial communities from the Delaware River and Bay under freshwater to marine salinity gradient to study organic matter... | ecosystem: Environmental > Aquatic > Marine > Coastal ... | reverse complement strand
TGCGTCCGGCAAGCACCCTGTCACATTCACTTAGGTAAAGACCGACACCGCCAATCCAATAACCCCCGTTCCATTCATTTTGGAGCGGGGTTTTTTATTGCAACACTCATCGCGCCGCCATGCATAGTTTGCGACCAGACAAAACAAAGACGGCGCAACCTTAGTTGCGCCTCTCTTGTCATGTCTTACGATGTCGGGATTGTTGGGTGCCCAAGGCGCGGCCTTGGCGAAAAGCCCCGCTGCAAATGCGGCGGGGCTTACTTAGCTTTGGCTTACTCGTGTGGAAGCTTGCCTTTGCCGTGACCAGCCATTCCGCCGGAAACTTCTTCGGTGGCTTCGCCTGGCAGTTCTTCTGGCAGGATCAGGTTCAAGACGATCGCAATCAATGCAGCTGGCAAGATGCCCGAAGTTGCAAGGACCTTCCAAGTGCTTGGCAGATGCTGCAGTGCGCCCGGCTCTAGCTGCAGACCAAGACCCAGTGACAACGCAATCGCAAAGATCACCATGTTACGACGGTTCCAGTCCACATCAGACAGCATGGACATACCCGCAGCCACAACCATGCCGAACATCACGATCACACCACCACCCAGAACTTCGATTGGGATGGTCGAGATGATTGCGCCCACTTTCGGGATCAGGCCAGCGGCGATCAAGAACAGTGCGCCGATGGTGACAACGTGGCGGCTCATCAGACCTGTCATCGCGATCAAACCAACGTTCTGGCTGAACGATGTGTTTGGCAATGCACCAAACAGGCCAGAAACTGCGGTACCCAGACCGTCGGCGAAAGTCGCGCCTTGGATCTCTTTGTCGGTTGCTTCGCGGTTAGCACCACCTTTGGTGATACCTGATACGTCGCCCACAGTTTCAACAGCAGACACAAAGCCCATCAGACAGAAGCCGATGATTGCGGCAACGCTGAATTCCAGACCGAAGTGCAGTGGGTTTGGCAGTGCGAAAGGTGCAGCACGACCGACGTTGCCAAAGCTAACCATGCCCATCATTGCAGCGACAGCGTAGCCAACCAGCAGTCCGATAACGACCGCAGAGATCGCAACCATACCGCGCGCATAGAATTTTAGCGCCAATGTCACAACGATCACAATGCCCGCGACTGTCCAGTTTTGCAGGCTACCGTATTCTTCGGTGCCAATTGCAGGCACGCCACCGGCAGCATACTGAATGCCGACTTTGACTAGGGCCAAACCGATCATCGTAACGACCAGACCTGTCACCAGCGGTGGCAATGCAAAGCGGATTTTACCGATGAACAGTCCAAGGAACGCGTGGAAAAGACCACCGACCAAGACACCACCCATCACGACCGCAAGGGCTTCTTCACCCTTGCCCGCAACCAGCGGGATCATGATTGGAATGAACGCAAATGATGTACCTTGAACGATTGGCAGCTTGGCACCAACCGGACCTATGCCGATTGTCTGGATCAATGTGGCAATGCCTGCAAAGAACATCGACATCTGGATCATGTAGGTCATCGCTGGAAAGCCCAGCGCGCCTTGGTCTGATCCGAAACCGATGCCAGCAGCACCACAAATGATGATCGCAGGCGTCACGTTTGAGACGAACATCGCCAAAACGTGCTGAAGTCCCAGTGGGACCGCCTTATAGACCGGTGGCATGTAATTGGGATCGCGCATTTGTTCTGGCGTCCCGATGGATGTATCTGACATTGTTGGTTTTCCTCCCCTAAATGTTTCTTGGTGTTGGCCTTTTGCCAACGGCTTGGTTCACCTTTCGATGATATAGCCTGGGTCGAACCAGTGCTCTTGCAAGTTTGCTCCCTCCCCGATGCGGTCAACGACCGCAAAGAGCCCTGGCTTGGATAAGGGGGCCAAGACTCCGTGCCATGTCCCCCGATGAAAATTGATAGCTTGGCCTGTTTCGGTGATGAATGCTTGGGGGTTCGTCGGAACGCCCGCCTCATCAGTGGCCACAACGACCAAAAACGGGTCCAAAGACATTGGCACAAACGCCTGACTGCCGTCTGGGTGCCGCTCGACCATCTCTAACTTCAAAGGCAGTGTTTCCACCTCGCCCTGAAAAATGCTGATCCCGGCAGCGCCATCAGAAAAGTCTAGCCGCGCCTTGTTGTGGAACCGGCCGCATTTGCCTTGATTGATCATCTTATCTGGCGCACCTGACGCATCCATCACATCGCCGAAAGGCGCGAACGCTTCGGCTGTCAATGGTTGCACTTTGATGCGATTGCTCATGCGCTGAACTTCTCGAGAAGGCGCAGTTCTGCAATTCGTTCGACCTGACGGCAGGCTTCGGTGAATTCTGTGTCGCGGTCATTGCTGATGCGGCGCTTGAAGGCGTCCACAATCGACGCTTTCGTATTGTCACGCACCGCAATGATGAATGGAAAGCCGAACTTCGACGTATATTCCGTATTCATCGCGGTCAAAGTTGCACGTTCATCGTCAGTCAAGGAATCCAGCCCGACAGAGGCCTGCTCGGCGGTGGACTCTGCAGTTAATCGCTTTGCTTCGGCCAATTTGCCCGCCAGATCAGGGTGGGCGGTCAAGACGCCCAGTCGTTTGTCAGCATCTGCGCTGCGGAAAATCCGCGCCAGCATCTGGTGGACACCCTGTGCGGTATCATGTGTTGGACCCAATTCCAGATCAAAGGCACCATCGGCAATCCAAGGGCTATGTTCAAAAATACCGCCAAATTCGGCGACGAATGTATCGCGGTCCATTTCGGAAGGTCGGTTCAATGACATCGGCGGGTTCTCCTGTGCCCAATGTTCGGCAATCTCCAAACGCGTGGCGAACCAAACGCCTTCGTGGGATTGAAAATGTTCAATCGCGCGGCGCAAGGCAGCAGCACGACCCGGACGACCGATCAATCGACAGTGCAAGCCGATTGATAGCATCTTGGGCTGACCAGCCTCGCCTTCTTCATACAGGTAATCGAAACTGTCTTTGAGGTGACGCTCAAATTGATCACCGTTGGTAAAGCCCGCCTGAATGGCAAACCGCATATCGTTGCAATCCATCGTGTAGGGCACAAGCAATTGGTCCTTGCGGCCTACACGCATCCAATAGGGCAGATCATCTGCATAGCTATCAGCGACATAGGCGAACTGACCGGTTTCAGCGGCAAGACGAACGGTGTTGTTTGAACAGCGGCCCGTATACCAACCGCGCGGCGCGGTGCCTGTAACTTCGGTATGCAGCCGGATGGCTTCGGCTATCTGCGAGCGCTCTTCGTCCTCTGGCATGTCTTTGTGCTCGACCCATTTCAGGCCGTGGCTGGCAATTTCCCAACCAGAGGCTTTCATCGCGGCAACCTGTTCAGGTGCGCGGGCCAACGCAGTGGCTACGCCGTAAACTGTCACTGGCAAATCGCTTAGCATCCGGTGGACGCGCCAGAAACCTGCACGTGATCCGTATTCGTAGATTGATTCCATGTTCCAGTGACGCTGACCGGGCCATGCCGAAGCGCCTGTGATTTCGGACAAAAACGCCTCTGACGCGGCATCTCCGTGCAAGACGTTATTCTCGCCACCCTCTTCATAGTTAAGGACAATTTGGACAGCAATCTTCGCACCATTGGGCCAATTGGCCGCAGGTGGTTTTGCACCATATCCTGTCATGTCGCGTGGGTATCGGTTCACTTAACGTACTCCTGAGTAGTGCGGTTGTAATTCAAAACAATATAAATGTTTTTCAAATAAAAAGCGAAGGAGCCTTAGGAATGACAGGGTTTGTGTCTGCGGCCAACACTTGGGACACTCAGCTAAATCAAAGGAGCGTACTATGTCTGGCTATCTTACAACTCATGTTCTTGACACCGCGCTTGGCTGTCCGGCTGAAGGGTTATCAATCGACCTCTACCGGATCACCGGAGAGACACGCACGCACCTAAAAACCGTCGTAACCAACGACGACGGGCGGACTGATGCGCAGATCTTGCCTGCAGGTGAATTCGCGCTTGGGACATACGAACTGATCTTTCACGCGGGTGACTATCTAGACCGCATTGGCGTACCGCCTGAAACACCACGATTTCTTGACATCATACCGTTGCGCTTTGGAATGTCCGAAGAACAACACTATCACGTGCCGCTTCTTCTATCACCGTTCAGTTATTCTACTTACCGCGGGAGTTGATCCGGCAACGCCGTCTTTTGGATCGCGTTGCTAATGCGTTCAATGACGAATTCCATGAACAGGCGTGTTTTGGGGTCTTGGTGCCTGCGATGTGTGAACAAACATGCCATTTGAATAGGTTCTGGTGGTGTCTCATCGCCAACTGTTACCAGCGCGCCGGACTTCAGATGGCTTGCCACTTCGAAAACCGGTTTAAGCGTGATCCCGTGCCCCGCCAAAGCCCAATCCACCAGTATATCGCCGTCGTCGCATTCAAAGCGCCCCGCAGCACGAAACCTTTTGGTGCCTGATGGCGTCATAAGCGGCCACTGAAATTCGGTCGCCCCTGGAAATCGCAGATTTAGACACTCATGCTTGTCTTTCACGATGTCATGGCCTGAACGCGGGTGGCCATGTGTTGCGATATACGCGGGCGACGCGCACAGGACGCGCTGGACATCGGCAATCTTCTTGATGCGCAGGTTGCTGTCTTCGGGCTGTCCGAGGAAAAATGCGAGATCAAGGCCTTCTGTCGTCAGATCAACTTTTCGGTCTGTCAATCTCAGACGCATATTCACTTCGGGATACTCTGCCAAAAATGCCGGAACCTGCGGCGCGATAAGGCGCCGACCCACACCCAAAGGGGCTGCAACATAGAGTGCCCCACGCGGCTGATCCGTAATATCAACGACTTGCGCTTCGGCACTCTCGACTGACTCAAGGACCTGACACGCACCCCCGTAAAACGCCTTTCCCTGCTCTGTCGCGGACAGGCTTCTGGTCGTGCGTTGAAATAGGCGGACGCCCAATCGATCTTCAAGCTGCGAAATTCTTGACGACGTGACGGCAGGCGAAATACGCAGGTCACGCGCGGCAGCAGACATGCTACCTAACTCGTAGACACGGACAAAGGTGCGGATATTTTCAAAATAGGACATTGTATTGTTTTTTTTGATGCTGCTTGGTGTTTTGAGATGATACCAGAACAATTCGATCTCGCCTAGCATGTTATCAAATTCGAATCTTGGGAGGTTGGTATGTACGACTTAGCTATCATGTGGGACTGGATCGCATTTTCGGTTCGCTGGCTGCACGTCATCACAGCAATGGCGTGGATCGGCGCGTCGTTCTATTTCATCGCATTGGACCTGATGCTGAAACCGGCACCCAATTTGCCCGAAGGCGTTTCTGGTGAAGAATGGGAAGTTCACGGCGGTGGTTTTTACCACACCACAAAATACATGGTGGCCCCTGCCGAGATGCCCGAGCATTTGACTTGGCACAAATGGCAAAGCTACTCGACATGGCTGTCTGGTGCTGCTTTGCTGATGATCGTTTATTGGGTTGGTGGAGAGCTGTTTTTGCTCGACCCGACCAAAGCCGATCTATCACTTTGGCAAGGTATTTTGATATCTGGCGGTTCGCTGACAATCGGCTGGCTGGCCTATGATGCGATGTGCAAATCCAAACTCAGCGAAACACCCACGCTTTTGATGTTGCTGCTGTTTGTGATCCTTGTCGTCATGTCTTGGGGGTATAACCAAATCTTCACAGGCCGCGCGGCGTTGCTGCACCTTGGTGCATTCACTGCAACAATCATGACGGCCAATGTGTTTTTTCAGATCATGCCTAACCAGCGCATTGTCGTCGCAGATCTGAAAGCGGGCCGGACACCTGATGCGAAATACGGCAAGATTGCCAAGGTGCGGTCCACCCACAACAACTATCTGACATTGCCCGTCGTTTTCTTGATGTTGTCGAACCACTATCCGCTCGCCTTTGGCACACAGTATGCATGGATCATCGCAAGCTTGATCTTTTTGACGGGTGTGACCATCCGGCATTATTTCAACACCATGCACAAGACAGGCAAAGGGCCACATTGGACGTGGGCGGTCACCATATTGCTGATGATCCTCATAGCATGGCTGTCCACAGTACGCACTGGCGACACATGGCAAGAAGCCGAAGCGCGCGCCTTGACACCGTATGAGGAAAAATTCGCGTCAGCCGAAGGCTTTGACGACGCCTTCAATACCGTCATCGGAAACTGTTCGATGTGCCATGCCCGCGAACCTGTGTGGGGCGACATGCAATGGGCGCCAAAGGGTGTTTACTTGGAAACACCCAGCGACGTTGCACGCCATGCCAGCGAAATCTATCTGCAGGCAGGCGTCAGCCACGCAATGCCGCCCCCCAACGCAGTGCAAATGGACCTAGAGGCACGCGCAACGCTTGTGGCGTGGGTGCGCGAAGTGCGCGCAGGCAATTAAGCAAATACGAAACGCAGAGCTGATATCATCGGCTTAACCTAGCTTAAGTCGGGCTGGGCGATGTATCTTTAAACAAACCTAGGGCAACATCATTCCTCTGATCATAAAGAAGAACATTGCGGACAGGACCGCGGCGATCGGAACAGTGATGATCCAGGCCGCAGCAATGCGCAGCAAGAGATTGCGTTTCACCAATTCAACACGGTGTACCCGTCCCAGTCCGCGTCTTTCCTGTTTTCCAAGCAAACGGTCCGCAGCCGCCTGATCCTTCATATCGCGAAGCATTGCACCTTTCGCTGCGACATCCGCAATTTCGAACTTTACCAGGAACTTTTCGACCTCGTCTGGGTCGCTATCAGCGTGATGGTCCCGAATGTCCTCAAGCATACGTGCATAGCTCGACTTGATATACTCGCGCAGGAAACCGACACCAAAAACCCCACCGACAGCAATATGGGTTGAACTGACAGGCAACCCCAATTGAGATGCGATAATAACGGTAATCGCTGCAGCCATGGCGATGCAAAAAGCCCGCATCTTATCTAGCTCTGTAATTTCGCTGCCAACGGTCCGGATCAGTTTTGGTCCATAAAGTGCCAGTCCCAATGCGATACCGATTGCTCCTACCGCCATGACCCACAGTGGAATACCGGCCTTTGTTGAAACACTCCCTTCGGTTAGGGCTTCGTTGATCCCGGCTAGCGGACCCACTGCATTGGCGACGTCATTTGCGCCATGCGCAAAGCTTAAAAGGGCCGCCGCGCAAATCAGAGGGACAGTAAAAAGTTCGTTGACGCTGGCCTTGTGGTTTTTCATCTGCGCCGTCCTGCGCGCTATATAAGGCCGCATCAGCAAATAGACGACAACGGCAACGCCGACCCCGATCAAAATCGCCAAAGGAAACGACACCGCGATGACTTTTTTGACACCCTTTAACATCAAGTAGGTGGCAAACGCCCACGCCATAAGCGCAACCAGCACCGGCACCATCCGGTTGGACGCTTCCAGCACATCGTGTTTGTAAGTAATCGTGCGCTTGATAATAAACAGAAAGCCTGCTGCGATCAGACCACCCATCATGGGCGAGATGATCCAGCTTGCCGCGATTTGACCGACCACAGACCAATCCGCGATACCCCAGCCTGCCGCAGCGATACCGCCACCAAGGACACCGCCAACAATCGAATGCGTTGTAGACACGGGCGCACCGAACGCGGTTGCAAAATTCAACCAAACCGCAGCGGCCAAAAGGGCCGCGATCATGATCCAGATAAAGATATCGCGATCTGCAACGAGGTCAGGATTGATGATCCCGCTTTTGATCGTTCCGACAACTTCGCCACCAGCGACAAGCGCACCGCTTGCTTCAAAGAACGCAGCAATAAAGATGGCTCCGGTCAGTGTGATAGCCTGCGATCCGACAGCGGGTCCCACATTATTGGCCACATCGTTGGCACCGATGTTCATCGCCATGTAGCCGCCAATCATCGCGGCCGCGACCATCAGGGTCCCGTCGATGCCCCCATCCGTTCGAACGATTGTGAACAGCATGATACCGACGATGAAAAGCAAAGCGGTTCCAAAACGGAACAACTCATCGCGGTTTCGCTGGGCAGCGTTTTCGATTTTTTCAGTTCTCAGCAAGGCAATGTCCCCCAAAATTGTTGCGCGAATCGTGAACCAACAATCGCGGACGGAAAGGAAGCCACTATGAGCCATGTCAATGACAGCACTTTGGACATCGTTATGTTTTAGAACTGCAACACCCTATTGGAGGTTCGCAAGATGGATCGAACGACGGATGAAATACGATCGACAGACCACGGCGGCAACTTTTCAGGGCTGGCCTTGTTTGCAGGATTGCCGGTATGACGCGCTACTATCTTCCGATTGTTATCGGGGGGCTGCTTTTAGCCTTCTGGTTCAGTCCTGACGCGCAGGAAATTGCGGCCGGTGTCGCAATATTCTTGTTCGGCATGCTCATGCTTGAGGATGGCTTCAAGCAGTTTGGCGGCGGAGCGTTGGAGAGAATTTTGGAACGGGCGACCGGATCGACACCCCGTGCAATTTCTTTTGGGATACTTTCGACCACACTCCTGCAATCCAGTTCGCTTGTTTCAGTTATCACGATCTCCTTTCTAAGCGCCGAGCTCATCACGCTCATTGGCGGCGTAGGCATTATTTTTGGCGCCAACATCGGCACAACGACGGGCGCATGGCTGGTTGCCGGACTTGGTCTAAAAATCAACATCGCAGCCTATGCCATGCCGATGATCGCTCTTAGCATTGTACTGGTGTTCCAGAAATCGAAACCGCTGCGGGGGATCGGCTATGCACTGGCCGGACTGGGGTTCTTGTTCCTCGGTATTCACCACATGAAAGAAGGGTTCGATGCATTCAAGGACCAGCTAGACCTGACACGATTTGCACTGACGGGGTTGCTTGGCCTGTTTGTCTATTCCTTGGTCGGCACCACTGCGACCGTAGTCATGCAATCCAGTCACGCGACTATGGTTTTAATTCTAACGGCCTTGGCGGCAGGGCAAATCAGCTATGAAAACGCGCTGGCATTGGCCATTGGCGCGAATATCGGCACGACGATAACCGCAATAATCAGCTCACTTGGCGCGAATTTTCAGGGCAAGCGACTGGCGTTGGCGCATCTCATTTTCAACATGGCAACGGCGATAGTCGCGCTTGTCTTTCTTGCGCCGCTACGCGATTCCGTTGACTGGATCAGCGATGCAGTCGGGATTGCCCCGGGTGACTTTGCGATGAAGCTTGCTGTGTTTCATACGATTTTCAATGTTCTCGGCGTTGCGCTTATGTTGCCGTTCTTATCCCGGCTCATCGCGTTCCTTGAGCGTCGAATTACGGAACCCGTCCCAGATGTCAGTCGTCCACGTTATCTAAACGAAGCGGTAGACGAATTCCCGCAGACCCTTGAGATCGCACTCCGCAAGGAAGTGTTGCACCTCTACGAAAACGCAACAGAACTGATCTTGCACGGGCTTAACTTGCACCGCGATCAGCTTTTTGAAACCACCGACGTCGCAGCTTTGGCCCGAAAAAGCCGTAGCCCAGTCGAACTTGATATTGATGAAGGCTATGAGCGCCATGTGAAGACACTTTATGCGGCCATCGTGGAATTCACGACACGTGCAGGGGACAAACGGCTTGCTCCAGAGATCGCCGATCGCGTTTACGCAATGCGCGACGTTGCAAGCGACATTGTGCAAGCGGTCAAGTCGGTCAAGCATCTGCGCAAGAACATCTTGCGCTACACCATCAGTCCCCAGAACGTCGTCACCGAACTCTATGATGGTTTGCGGACCGAGATTGCGCGCATCGTCGTGGAGATACGCAAACTCGACATGGCTGACCCTGAGGATCGCAGCGCACTTTGGCTTGATCAGGAACGCGCCCGGATCGAAGAGGACGCGCGCTCGACATCCAAACGCGTCGACGCACTGATCCGTACAGGCAAGCTAAGCGCCGTCGCCGCAACATCCTTTATGAATGATTCCGGATACGCCTACGGCGCGATGCGCGACCTGATCAACGTGGCGCGCAGCTACTATATTGAACGCGACAGCGCGATGGCTGATCTTGAACGCCTTTTGTCGCTCGACGAAGAGGAACTCGACGAGGCGATGATTGATCCACCGAAAAAGTCAGGTTCTCGAGTGTCGAAAAATACTGCACCGAGGCCGTCATGAAATACGTCAGGGTTTATCCCCAAAGCACAATACTGGAGCATCAAAGATGGGTCTGAAAAAACTGGCTGCAAAAGTTGAAGAGTACAATGCGCGTCTTGAAAGCGGAAAGGCGAGCAAGATTAAACCTAGCCATGTGGAGGCGGTTTTGCAGAAACTGCGTTCAAAGTTAACGAAGCTGGAAACAGAGATCGCCACAGCGACATCTGCCGACAAGAAGGCGCGACTGGAAGGAAAGCTTGCGATCGCACAGACCCATATCGAGCGTGCGGAATGGCTGCTAAGGAATTGACCTAGTTGGCCAAACCTTTTGGTGTAACATCTACGAACCGCGATATGCTTTGAATCCACCAGCGATGTACTTTGCGTTCTTGTAGCCCATAGACTGCAGCGTTGCCGCCGACAGCGCCCCCCGGTTGTTGGCATTGCAATAGCACAAAATCACCGCATCAGCGTCCTTGATCAGGCCCTCGACGTTCATCTCAAGCTTGCCGCGACTGATGTTCAGCGATCTGTTGATATGTCCAGCGTCATGTTCCTCCTTGTCACGAATATCCAGTGCAAGCGCGCCGTTCGCTATCAATGCATCAACCTTGTCGGGTGAAACACTTTCAACTTGTGACATTGCTTTGTCGGCAAGCGCTTGGAATTTCTCTGTGTAAGCCATCAGGTGTGGTCCCTATTTGGATGTTTCTGCTTTGCCGAAGGCAGCCGGGTCTTCGCTGGTCTGCGCCTGAAGCGTTTTGACAGCTTCGAACTGGGACAAGAATACTTTGCCTGTCATTTCAGCTAAGAAGTGTTCTCGTTTGAGGCGGTCCATAACAGGGCCTTTGACCTCGGACAGATGCAACTGGACATGCATTTCGTGCAATCGCTCATTGATAGCCTCAAGCGATTCAAGCGCGCTGAGGTCAATTTCATTGATCGCAGAGCATTGCAGGATTACGTGGCGCACGTTTTTGTCCTTGGCGACACGGGTCTGGATCTTATCTTCGAGATAACGCGCATTCGCGAAATAGAGGCTTTCATCGACGCGCAACGTGACAATGCTAGGGTCGGTCAAAACATCATGGCGAAGGACATTGCGATAGTGCTCTGTGCCGGGTACCTGCCCGACTTCGGCGATATGAGGCTTGGATGATCTGTAGAGGTGTAACAAGATCGAAAGCCCGACACCTACAGAAACGCCAGCCTCTACGCCCAGTGTCAGGGTCAAAAGGATTGTCGCAAGGACAGCTGCAAAGTCCGCTTTGGAATAATTCCAGCTACGCTTGAGAATAGAAAAATCTACAAGACTTAGAACAGCAACGATGATCGTTGCCGCCAAAGTTGCTTTGGGCAAGAAATAGATCAACGGGGTCAATGCGACGGCCGCAATAGCCAGTCCGACAGCCGTAAAAGCGCCCGCAGCGGGGGTTTCAGCACCCGCATCAAAATTGACGACAGATCGTGAAAACCCGCCGGTGACCGGGAAACCACCGGTTAGCGAAGCGCCAATATTGGCGGCACCAAGACCTATCAATTCATGATCCGGGTCAATACGCTGTCGTTTTTTGGCGGCAAGAGTCTGTGCAACTGATATTGATTCCACAAAGCCGATGATTGAAATCAGGAACGCAGGCAGCAAAAGCTGCCAAAGCAGATCGGGCGAAAGAGAAGGCAAAGTCATCGGTGGAAGGCTTTGCGGGACCTCACCGACAATCTTGACGCCTTGATCAGCCAGCCCGAATACCCAGACGGACGCTGTCGTAGCAACGACCACTGCAACTGGCCCGGTTTTAACCAAAATGCCTGCCAAACCGCCCGTAATGCCAAGCTTTGTCAGAAGCGGCTTAAGCCCCTTGCGCACCCAGAACAGAAACCCTGTGGCAAGGACGCCAATGACCGCGGTAATCCAGTTGATTTCAGACAGGTGTGTTGCCAGCGATACGACCAGTTCCAGCAGATTATGGCCCTCCGCATTTATGCCAAGGATGTGCTTAAGCTGACTTGCCGCGATGATGATGCCCGACGCAGTAATGAAACCAGCAATCACAGGGTGGGACAAAAAGTTTGCAATGAAACCCAAGCGAAACAAACCCATCGCCAACAGGATAACACCTGAAAGAGCAGCAAGAGAAAGTGCTGCAACGGCATAGCCCATTGTCCCTTGCTCGACGATGTTGCTTAGCGCCGCTGCCGTCATCAGCGAAACAACGGCAACAGGCCCAACGGCCAATGCGCGACTGGTCCCGAATACCGCATAAAGCATGATTGGAACAATTGACGCGTAAAGGCCTGCCTCTGGTGGCAGACCAGCCAGTAAGGCATAAGCCAGCGATTGCGGGATGAGCATGATCGTCACGATCAACGCGGCAACAAGGTCATTAGACAATGCAGAGCGGTTATAGGTCCGCCCCCATGTCAGGATGGGTAAATAGCGCGTGTAATCAGTTTTCATGGTTTTCTCTGATAATCGGGCCTTCCCCCCATTTCGGCCAGAGGGGAAGACAGATTTGTTATTTAACAGTGACTTTCTCGGGCTTTGCCATCCATTCGCGACCTTTCAGCATGCCTTTCCAATAAATGGGAGGCAGGATTTTCTCTTTGAGAAACCAGGCAGCGCGGGTAGCTTTCGTGCCATCAATGATGGCTTTGGGGAAACTGGGCAGCAACGTCCCGCCATAGCCGAATTCGGCCAAGACGATTTTGCCGCGTTCAACGGTTAGCGGGCAAGATCCATAGCCGTTGTACTGTGCCACAGGTGATTTGCCTTGCATGTCCGCAATCATGTTTTCAGCCACGATGGGCGCTTGAATGCGTGCGGCGGCAGCGGTCTTGGCGTTGGGTGCGTTCATCACATCCCCCAAGGACCAGACGTTTTCGTAAGTCTTGTGGCGCAACGTAGCCTGATCTACATCGATCCAGCCTGCCGCATCTGCCAATGGCGAAACCCGAATGAAATCCGGAGCTGTCTGCGGGGGGCAGACGTGCATCATGTCAAATTCCATTTCTACACACTCGACCGGCATGTCGGGTTTTGCAACGTCAAACCAAGCCTTCTTGGCGGGTCCATCCACGGCGACAAGCTTATGAAAGAAATTGAGAGAAACATCATATTTCTCGACATAGTCCATGAGGGCCGGAACATAGTCTTTGACGCCAAACAACACGCCGCCTGCGTTGTTGAACTGGATGTCGATATCCTTGAGTACACCGCGCCTAAACCAAGCGTCACCCGAGAGATACATCGCCTTTTGCGGCGCTCCTGCACATTTGATCGGCATCGGTGGCTGCGTAAATATCGCCCGCCCCTGCTTTAACCCTGCAACAAGTTCCCAAGTATAGGGAGCAAGGTCATAGCGGTAGTTTGACGTCACTCCATTATGGCCAAGCGTTTCGACAAGGCCTTCGATCTTGTTCCAATCCAGCTTGATGCCGGGGCAAACGATCAGGCGCTTGTATTTCACTACGCGGCAGCCATCCAAGATGACCGCGTTGTTTGCAGGCTCGAACGCCGCCACGGCCGACTTAATCCAGTGTACACCTTTCGGGATCAGCGATCCCATGGTGCGGGACGTCTGTTCGGGCTCGAAAATCCCCCCGCCGACCATTGTCCAACCGGGCTGATAGTAGTGGACATCGGCAGGGTCGAGAATTGCAATTTCAAGGTCCGGCATACGCGATTTGAGGCTGGCGGCAGCAGCAATCCCGCCGGCACCCCCGCCTACAATCACGACCTCATAGCTTGCATCACCTGTATCGGTCGGGGTCTTGCCCCCGTTTACAATCCGCCTAACGACGCCAGCCATATCATAGCCCGCCGCTTTGGTGACCGCGAGGATATCAGCAAGACTACGGTTGCCAGCCTGCCCAAGCGACCACAGCGTCGCTGATCGCGTGCCAGTACGGCAATAAGCCAGAACTGGCCCAGGCAATTCGGTCAGCGCGATGTTGAATGCATCCGCATCTTCATCTGTGACTTTGCCTGCAACGATCGGGATGTAAGTGGTTTCCAGACCTACCTTCTTGGCTGCCGCCGCGATTTCATCGAACGTTGGCTGATCAGCGCCCTCACCGTCGGGACGATTGCAGATGATTGCGCGAAAACCAGCGTCTTTGAGGGACTGCAAATCCGAAGCCACGATTTGCGGGCTTACCGATAGGCCGGTTGTCAGTTTCTTGATATCCATTGTTTTCTCTATTCTCTATCAAATAGCGTTGATTGGTACTTTGAGCATCGGATTGCCGTCAGTATCCTTTGGGATATCTCCGGCACGCATATTTACCTGCAAAGACGGGATGATAAGTTTCGGCATCGCAAGCTGGGCGTCGCGTTCTGTGCGGAACTTGATAAAATCCGCGCGGGTTTTGCCGCCGCCGACGTGAATATTGTCGGCCTTCTGATCCGCCACCGTGGTTTCCCACTGGATTGCACGGCCATTCGGGCCATAGTCGTGGCACATGAAAAGTCTTGTTTCGTCAGGCAACGAAAGCACTTTCATAATGCTGTCATAAAGCTCGCCTGCGTCGCCGCCGGGAAAGTCGCATCGCGCGGATCCACCGTCAGGCATGAAAAGCGTATCACCAGCAAAGGCCGCATCACCGATAACATGAACCATGCACGCCGGCGTGTGACCGGGCGTGTAAATAGCAAACGCCTGCATGCCGCCAATCATGTAGGTATCACCGTCTTTGAACAGTGCATCGAACTGTGAACCGTCCCGCTGAAACTCCGTGCCTTCGTTGAAAATCTTGCCAAAGGTTTCCTGAATAAGCATGATCTTTTCGCCCACGCCAATTTTCCCACCCAGCTTTTGCTGGATATACGGTGCAGCACTCAGGTGATCGGCGTGGACGTGGGTTTCTATGATCCAGTCAAGCGTCAGTCCGCGATCTTTGATCTCGGCGATTAATGCGTCCGCCGCATCATAAGTTATCCGGCCCGCAGCATAGTCGATATCCATGACGCTATCGATGATGGCGCAATGATTGCTGTTGGGGTCTTTGACAATATACGTGATCGTATTGGTTGCCTCATCGAAATGAGGTAAAACCTCTGGTTTGATGGACATGTTCACGGGATAGGTCATGTAATTTCCTCGATGTGATTAGGCTTGGGCATTTGCCCGATTTGCGAATGATGAACGCAGAAAGTTGGCTGCGAAAATACCCAGAATAAGCGCGGCTACAAAAATGTAGACGTCTGCTTGACCGGTGCCCAAAGCAGGCAACGCGCCGCCCGGACAAAATCCTGCAATTCCCCAGCCAATGCCGAAAAGAGCGGAACCCCCAATCAAAGACAGATCAAGATCGCGGCGCGTGGGAAGCTGAAAGCTAGCAGACATCAGCGGCGCGGGTCGTTTTAGAACGAAACGATATCCAATGAACGTCACGACGAGTGCACCGCCCATGACAAAGGCAAGACTTGGATCCCATGTTCCGGCAACGTCAAAGAAATTCAGCACCTTGGTTGGATTGGCCATGCCGGAAATTGAAATGCCAATCCCGAAGATAAGGCCACTCAGATAAGAATAGATCAGTTTCAGGGAACAGGCTCCTAGAACGTGGCGCACCACATAGACTGTGATGGCTGTCGTAATCATGAAGGTGACCGTCGCAGTGATAGAACGCGGTGACAGTCTAGCCATGCCGCAAACCCCGTGGCCTGATGTGCATCCCGCACCAAAAGTCACGCCAATACCGACGATGAAGCCACCTACAATCATCATGGTTGTAGAGATCGGCACTTGGATTGCAGGCAGTTCACCTGTGATCAAAAGGACCACACCTGGCCCGGTCATCATACCCAACAGCACTGCAACGCGCCATGACCAATCAGGCACAGACATCGGCTGGATGAAACCTGCCAAGATGCCTGTGGCACCCATGACGCGGCCAATTGTTGCCATCAAAAGGACAGCACCCAGACCGATCAGGGCACCACCACCTAGCGATTGAAACGGGGTAAAAGCTGTCTCGATCATTGCTGACAGGTCCGAATGCCAAAGATCGTATAGAGCGGACAGAACTTCATCGCGGCTGTCGCAACCATGATAATACCGACAACGACCGAAAAGGTTGTTGCAGCGCCCGATTCAAAAAGTGACACCCCGCTTACAAATGGGACAGTCAACAAGACGACACCCAATATAGCGCGGAAAATGCGATCTATCGCACCAACATTCTTAGTCATTTCTCAGTCTCCTATAAAAGATACGCCCTTTATAGGAGTTTGAGAATCAATCGACGGTGACAATGTCACTAAGCTGAAAAACCATTCAGGTGTTGTGGTTCGCCAAAAGTTCGAGCTGTCCGCGGTTAAGTAGAATAACCCTACCCCGTGCCTGTTCGATCCATCCGCGACGTTGGAATTCCTGCAGCTGGCGGGACACAACTTCACGCGCAGTTCCAAGTTCGACCGATAATTTCTGATGCGTGGTGGCGACAGTATCCAGACCATTTGAGAGGCTGATTAATTTGTCTGCAAGACGAACATCAAGCCTTTGAAATGCAACTTCGTCAATCATCAAAAACAAATCGGTAATGCGTTTGGAAAAGGCTGCAAAGACGAAATCGCGAAAGGCTTTTGACTGCGCGACGAGGTCATCAAAAACGTCGCGGGGGACCGCTGCTGCTTGCACGGGGGTCTCAGATATTCCTTCGGCAGAGTAGTCTTCATAGGCCAGCAAGCAAGCTGTGGTCAAAACGCAGCTTTGCCCCGCCTGAATCCGGTAAAGCACAATTTCATGCCCAGTGTCAGACACTTGTTGCACGCGCACTGTCCCATCCAGAAGAAACAACATATTTTCCGGCGATTTTCCCGGACCGAAAATGGTGGCCCCTTCAGGAACTTCGATAATCGTACTACGCGACAGCAGGAGTTTCTTTGTTTCTGGGTCAAGACGGGACAAACCAGGGAACCGTTCCAGCCATTCGTCTCCTTCTATCATCGCATTTCAACCTTTGTTCCTAGGATCTTTAATTGTGCAAATTGCCCGATCGTTAACCAACAACTTCGCGTGGTGTTCTCGGAGATTACATTAACCTACCCCGACATTGGGGGTATTTGAAACCAAGCTTCAGAAGGAATTCTGTGGCGTCTTAGTGGAAGGGCAAGTTGGTTGCTTTTCCGCAACGGGAAGCGGTTTCATAATAGAAACGCTGTTCCTAGACTTAAGTAATGGTCAGGCGCGCGGAATCTCGGCCTAGATTGGCTATTGTATTTTGGTCTTAAAACCCAGACGGTAAGCGTTCCGAAACAAAGCAAGTGCACCGCCTCCATGGTTGAAATTTTTGAGGGTTTGAGATCCGCATTTTGGCTGGTTGTTACATTCGACGCCGAGCTTTGGGAGATCAGCCTGCGGTCTCTGCGTGTGACACTGACCGCACTATTGATTGCTTCTGTAATCGCGATTCCCTTGGGAACCTACCTCGCGGTGCAACGCTTTCGCTTTCGCCGTTTTGTCATTTCTCT
>Ga0208544_10001288_pt1 | contig 17613 bp, 16 predicted proteins | sample DEB08_DNA_9_FD_184526 | JGI IMG/M metagenome (GOLD analysis project Ga0208544, IMG submission 184526) | Aqueous microbial communities from the Delaware River and Bay under freshwater to marine salinity gradient to study organic matter... | ecosystem: Environmental > Aquatic > Marine > Coastal ... | reverse complement strand
AACTTACCGTTTAGCATGACGGACGGCACGTCGGTTTCGTTGCTGGCGTTTGGCACGGATACGTCGCAACCTGAATTTGCGTCAACCGTGATAGCCGCGTCTTTGGGGCGGTTGGAAACTGAAAACACGGCCTTGCTTGATATTCAAACGCGCGGCGTGCCTGCGACAGCGTTCGATGATCTTGAGGCAGGCAAACCATTTTCTTTCGAAGTAAACGGCCAGACAATGACGGCTATCGGCACGCTTGAGGTCGGCGGCGGTTTTCTTGCGGATGGCACAATCGTCTTGTCGGACCAGACATTTCTTCGGTTTTTCCCCCAACGCACGAGCGGTGCGCCAAGCCATATTTTGATCACCGTTGACGACAATGTATCGGTTGATCGTGTCCTGAAACGCCTCGAAGCTGCTTTGCCGCCAGAAAGCGTAAAGGTGCAAACTTTTCAGGCGTCAGCCAGCGCTGATCTGGCGTTCATGTCAACGGAACGTCCCACGGGGATCATCTTTGGGTTTGGCGTTCTGATCGGCATTATTGTTGGTATTGTGATCGTCTATCAGGTGCTTTCAACGGATGTGGCTGATCACCTTCGCGAATACGCGACTTTCAAGGCGATGGGCTACGGTCAGCCGTTTTTCCTAGGGATTGTCTTTGAAGAAGCGATCGTGCTGGCGGTGTTCGGTTTTATACCGGGGTTCATTGTGTCGCTGGGCCTTTATGCGGGGCTAAGCCACGTCACAAATTTGCCTGTTGCCATGGATGCAAGTCGTGCAATCCTTGTTTTGTTGGGCACTCTGACGGCATGCACGATTTCAGGTGCTATCGCGACGCGACGCCTCGCGAACGCTGATCCTGCGGATTTGTTCTAATGAGCGAAAACAATGCAATCAGTGTCATGGGGTTGAACCATTTCTTCGGCGAAGGCGAAGCCAGAAAGCAGGCGATTTGGGACGTCAATTTGAACGTCATGCGTGGCAGTCTGACGATCTTGATGGGGCCATCGGGGTCGGGAAAAACGACGCTTTTGACTTTGATGGGGTGCCTGCGCCATGTGCAGGAAGGAAGCGTCAATTTGCTGGGGCACGAGTTGAATGGCGCATTGGATGCGCAACTGATGCTGCTTCGGCGACGCTTGGGGTTTATCTTTCAAGCTCACAACCTGCACGAAAGCCTGACCGCTACGCAGAATGTGCAAATGGGATTGCAGGTTCACGGACGGGGAAAACCGGCGGTCCAACTGGCTGCAACGCGTCATATGCTGGATATTGTCGGACTGGCTGACCGGAGGGACTATTTGCCGGGGAATTTGTCTGGTGGCCAAAAACAACGCGTCGCTGTCGCGCGGGCGTTGGTTTCAAACCCAGAGGTGATCTTTGCCGATGAACCAACTGCTGCACTCGACAAGGACTCTGGAATGAATGTTGTCGCGATGCTTAAGGCACTCGGGAAAACGCGCCAAACCACAACAGTGATGGTGACGCATGATAATCGCATTCTTGAGATGGCCGACCGGATCATCACAATGGAAGAAGGCCGCATTGTGAGCGACAGCAAGGCCTAGAACGGTTTGTTTTCGGGCGTCGCAGATGCGCTGATATTGAATAGCGCGCAGCTAGTCCGCATGGTCCTATCCAGATTGAAACCTTAACTTTGGGAACATCCAATGAAACGCATTCAACTTGTGACAGTAGCCTTGTTGGCACTTTCACCGATTGGACAATCCATGGCCTACGCGCAACCAGCTACGGGGCATTGTCCACCTGGCTTGGCAAAGAAGAACCCAAATTGTGTCCCCCCGGGTCAGGTGGGGAAAAGCTACCGTATCGGCGACAGGTATGACGAAGACGGGTATTGGGAAGATGATTACCGCAGGCGCTACGATCTGCCACGGCTACCCAATGGCGAAAGCTATTACCGGATCGGTGGCAATTTCTTGCGTGTAGATGACGAAACACGACTGGTGTTGGAGCTAATCGATGTGCTTGCAGGAAGCTCTAACTAAACCTTGTCAAAGACCGCCTTTTGCTTAACGCAGTAGGCGGTATTGGTATTACAGATGGAAACCGGTTTAGGTTTTCGGGCGGCCCTAGACGGGAGACATCCCGCGCAAACGCTCTGATCGGCGGCGCAAAACTTCGACCACGAACAAGAGCAGGATTGAAACGGCGATCAAGATTGTCGCAACCGCCAGAATCGTTGGGCTGATTTGCTCGCGAAGGCCGGTAAACATCTGCCAAGGCAGCGTCTTTTGGCCGGCCGAACCGACGAACAGCACCACAACCACTTCGTCAAAAGACGTGATGAAGGCAAACAAACCACCCGACACAACGCCCGGTAGGATCAATGGCATTTGCACCCGAAAGAATGTCGTGACCGGGCCGGCGCCCATATTAGCCGCAGCGCGCGTCAAGGACTGATCAAAGCCCACGAGCGTCGCCGTCACGGTGATGATGACAAATGGAATACCCAACGCGGCATGGGCTAACACGACGCCCAAGTAGGTTCCTGTCAGCGTAAACGGCAACTCTATTTTTCCATAGAATGGGATCGGGATGTAAGGGTTGGAATAGAAGAAATACATGCCCGTCGCTGAGATGATCAGCGGAACAATCATTGGCGAAATCAAGATTGCCATGATTGCACGGCGAAACGGAACGTGGCTTTGCGACAGGCCGATAGCCGCCAAGGTGCCTAAACTTACCGATAGCAATGTTGCAACGGGCGCAATCTTCAAAGAGTTGCTTAGGGCCAGTTGCCAGTCTGTGCTGGTAAAGAAATCTTCGTAGTGCTTAGTTGAAAATCCAGCCGGATCAAGCGCAAGCATCTCAGGGGTGAACGTAAAGAAATCCTGAGCGTTGAAAGACAGCGGAATGATGACAACAATCGGCGCGATCAGGAAGAAAAAGATCAACCCGCAAATAACGCGAAAGCTGTAGTACCAGACGCGTTGGCCGGTAGTTGCATATAGTGGCAATCCAGACATATCTTAGCCTCCCAGCTTCACGTTATCGATACCGACCATTCTGTCATACACCCAGTAAAGCAATAGCACGACAACCAGCAGGATTGTTCCCAAAGCAGCTGCAAGGCCCCAGTTCAAAGAGCTGGAAATGTGGTAGGCGATCCGGTTCGAGATAAAGACACCTTTGGTACCACCGACCAGTTCTGGCGTGATGTAGTAACCAATCGAAAGAATGAACACGAGGATACAACCCGCACCGATCCCCGGCACTGATTGGGGAAAATACACCCGCCAGAACGCAGTCCAGTTCGTCGCGCCAAGCGATTTTGCCGCGCGCAGATACGTGATCGGGATCGTCTTCATGACAGAGTAAAGTGGCAGGATCATGAACGGCAGCAAGATATGCGTCATAGCGATAACCGTGCCGGTTTGGTTGTTGATCATTTGCAGCCGACCGTCGTCGGATATCAGTCCGATCCAGACCAACAAGTCATTAATGACGCCCTGTTGTTGTAAAAGAACTTTCCAAGCAGAGGTCCGCACCAAAAGCGATGTCCAAAACGGCAGCAGGACAAGGATCATCAACAGGTTTGCGGTCCGATCAGGCAGGTTGGCCAGCAGCCAGGCAATCGGATAACCCAGCAGCACACACATCCCCATGATGGACAGCGACATAATCATGGTCCGGATGAACAATGTGATATAAATCTGCTCGTTTTCTGGACGCGCTTCGATGCCATCAGCACCTCTGAGCAGGTCAACGGAGTTTAGAAAGTAGCCGTCGGTATATGCAGGCGCGAAAGCTTTGATCGTTTGCCAGACGGCAGGATCCAGCCAGTCGTCGTCAATATCTTCGAACTGGGCTTGGAAAGAAACAGGTTCAATCGCACCAAGGTCCACGGCAATCGGCAGTGTCGCACCGTTCGTCGCTTCGAGGTAAAGCGCCGTGTAGACGAAGTCCCATGGTACCTCTTCGGCGGGAACATCATTTTCGACCGCGATTAGCATCTGCGCCCAAGCATCATATGTTTCCGCAGTCGCTGGCAGCGTCGCACGGATTGGGGTGTCGGACATCCATGCGGCCCATTGTGCAGGGTCGGCATAGGCAGGGTCGGCGTCTTGGAACGCCTCTGTGTAGCTGTCAGTTTCAAAACGGCCAACGCCACGTCCGGATTTACGGAAAAGCGAAGAAATCCCCGTCATTTCATAGTTGAGACGGCTACCAAGGCGGGTATGAGTTTTGTATTCGGATGCCAGCACCAGATCGATATAGGCTGCAGCAAAGACGGGTTCGGGTGGTGTAGCACCACTTTTTTCGTCCCAGTCCTGCAGGGCGACAACAGTGCGCGGCATCGTTTCGCTGACGATCTGGTTTTCGACCGAACGAAAAAGCATGTCGAAGATCGGCATGACGAAAGATAGCAAGATAAACAAAAGCAGGGGTGCGATTAGTGCCAGCGCACGTAGCTTTTGGCGGCGCAAAGCACGGTTCAGCGACGCCTTGAGCGGTCGTCCGTCTGCAGCCAACATCTGTGTCATATTTTAAGTCCCGCCAGTGTCATTCAATGTTGGTGGAATTCGGGGCGCAGCACATGGCCACGCCCCGAAATCACATCTTATTGTGCCAGCCATGCTTGGAACTTAGCGTCCAGATCATCGCGGTAGTCAGCCCACCACAAGTAATTGTTGTAGAAGGTGTTTTCCGCATTGTTTGGATCTGTTGGCATATGCTCGGCCATATCTATGCCCAGCGTCGCATGGGTGCCGACTAGCGGCGCTGAGGACGCGCGCGCAGGACCGTAGCTGATATATTTTGCCTGATCAGCCAATCGTTGGGTGTCCGTGGCAAAATTAACGTAGTCGAGAGCACGCGCAATGCGATCTTCGGACAAGCCGGTTGGGATTACCCAAACGTCCAGATCAAACATCTGCCAGTCCCACGCCATACCAACTGGCTGACCTTGCTCTGCAATCAAGCTAAACAAGCGGCCGTTGTAGGTAGAGCCCATGAAAATCTCACCATCAGCAAGAAGTTGTGGCGTTTCCGCGCCAGCTGTCCACCAAATCGTTTGATCCTTGATAGTGTCGAGCTTTGCAAACGCCCGTGCCTGCCCTTCGTCTGTCTCAAGCAGATCGTAAATCTCGTCGTATGCGACGCCGTCACAGAGCAGCGCCCATTCCATGTTCGCGGTGGGGTTGCGGTTCAGGGCGCGCTTACCTGGGTAAGTCTCCAGATCGAACACGTCACAAGCGCTGGTTGGAGGTGCGACTCCTGCAGGCACCATGTCCGTGCGGTACCCAAATGTTGTTGAGAACACGATTTGCGGAATAGCGCAGGCAGACACGAGTGAGCCGCCGAAGTCGTCGGTCGCAGATGTGCCGTCGGGTGCTGCAGCCAGAACTTCGTCTACGTCGATCTCCATGGCCAGACCCTCGTCGCAAAGACGAATGGCGTCTGCGGCTTCAACGTCAACCAGATCCCAGGTGATGTTGCCCGCTTCGTTCATCGCACGCATCTTGGCGACAGCTTCGGATGAGCTTTCGTCGTTGATGATGCTGATGCCGGTCTTTTCGATATACGGCAGGTGATAGGCGTTCTGTTGCGATGAAGAATACGCGCCGCCCCAGCTTACTATTGTCATTTCATTGGACATATGCCCGTCTGCACCTGCCAGCGTTGCTGTCAGTGTCAGGCAAGAAGTAGCCAAAAGTTTCATTGTTGTTTTCATTACATTCTCCCGATGATTTACCCGGATTTTTTTGAGGAAACAAAGGTCCGGGTGGCCCTTGTGCCTTGTTCTGTCTAAGCGTCGAGCGCCCTGCAGTCCTGCGCCATCCAGCCAATCTCGATTGTCTCGCCGGGCCTCAGGCGGATTTGGTCTGGCGCGTTGCGCGTCTTGATCACGAATTCGTCTGTACCGGCGACCCGAAGACGTGTTCTGAAAATATCACCCATATAGATGAATTCCAGCACTTCGGCCTTCAGCGTGTGGGCATCTTTGTTCAGGCGACCCGGATTGATTTCAACGCGCTCCGGGCGGATTGATACTTTGGTCCGTTCGCCAACTTTGGTGACATTGACCGGTACCGCGTCGATGATCTCGCCGCTATCAAGTTTGACAATACACGTATCGCCTTTGATTTCTTGCACCACACCGTCCAGCGTGTTGTTTTCACCGATGAACTGCGCGACGAAACTGTTCTGCGGCTTTTCATAAAGCTCGTCTGGTGGGGCCAATTGCTGAATGCGACCATCATCAAAAACTGCAACGCGGTCCGACATGGTCAAAGCCTCTGTCTGGTCGTGCGTCACATAGACGGTGGTAATACCCAACTCATGCGCCAGTTTGGTAATTTCGAACTGCAACGTTTCGCGCAGTTGTTTGTCGAGTGCGCCAAGCGGTTCGTCCATCAAAACCAGTTCAGGTTCAAACACCAAGGCCCGCGCAAGTGCGATCCGCTGTTGTTGTCCACCAGAAAGCTGGGATGGTCTGCGTCCTGCAAAACTGCCCATCTGCACCATATCCAGCGCGCGCTTCACTTTTTCCTCGCGCTCGGACTTGCCCATTTTGCGCACTTCAAGCGGGAACGACAGGTTCTCGGCGACACTCATGTGCGGGAACAGTGCATAGTTCTGGAACACCATGCCGATGCCTCGTTTGTGCGGCGGAATGTTGTTGATGGATACACCGTTCAACGTGATTTCGCCGTGGGTTGCTGTCTCAAAGCCGGCCAGCATCATCAGGCAAGTTGTCTTGCCGGAACCCGACGGTCCAAGCATTGTCAGGAACTCGCCTTTTGGCATGGAAAGGTTCAGGTCTTTCACGACCAGGTTCTCACCGTCGTAACTTTTTTGGACTCTTTCAAAAGCCACAAAAGCCGATTGAGTATCTACCATAAAGAACGGGTCCCTCTTTGTACTTTGCATTTTGACCGTCAGCGCCGTCTGACGGCCGACGATGGCCAACTCTGTTACTAGGCTACAAAGAACACAACAGATTTCTATATGCAAACTGTGGGGTCTTGGTGCGAACTAATGCCGTAATGTCATGTTATTGTTGTAAAAAATAAGCACGATACGTACGTGCTTATTTTTCATTTACTGCCTATTTTTTAGGCACAATTAGCCTGCAACGTTAAAATCCGGGCCATATGGGTAGCCTGTGATGTTCTCATTTCCGCTTTCGGTAATGACCAGAATGTCATGTTCACGGTAACCGCCTGCGCCGGGCACCCCGTTGGGAATCGTCAGCATCGGTTCCATCGAAATAACCATTCCTGGTTCCAGGACCGTGTCGATATCTTCACGCAACTCAAGTCCGGCTTCGCGGCCATAATAATGTGACAATACTCCGAATGAATGACCGTATCCAAATGTGCGATATTGCAATAGATCACGGTCAGCAAAGAACGTGTTTATCTTGCGAGTGACAACTGCGCAGCTGGCACCGGGTACAAGCAAGCTCATGCCATATTCATGGGCCGCGACATTGGCTTCCCAAATCTTGCGGCTGGCGGCATCTATATCTTGGACGAACAGCGTACGTTCTAACGCGGTGTAGTAACCGGAAATCATCGGAAAAGTATTTAGGCTGAGAATATCGCCGTGTTCCAGTTTGCGTGATGTGACGGGGTTGTGTGCGCCGTCAGTGTTTATACCGGACTGAAACCAGACCCATGTATCGCGATATTCGGCATCAGGGAAACGTTTGGCAATTTCCAGTTCCATCGCATCGCGGCCTGCCATCGCGACGTCGATTTCGCGTGTGCCAACCTTGATGGCGTCTTTGATTGCATAGCCACCAACGTCAGCGACTTGCGCGCCAGCCCTGATCAATGCGATTTCTGCGTCAGATTTGTGCATACGCTGCAGCATCGTTGCGGGTGCGATGTCTTTTGTCAGTGCGGGCTGCAGGAACTCAAGCAGCAAAGCATTTTGCGCAAGGTTCAGGTGATCACCTTCGTAGCCGATCACTTTGCCTTTGCCAGTAACCGACACGATTGCGCGCCAGTAATTGTTACGCTGCCAATCTGTATAGGTGATGTTGTCACCATGGCTGCGCCGCCATGGCTGTGCGGCGTCAATGCCCGCACTCATCGTCACGCTATCGGTCGGGGTGACAACAAGCGCGTAGGGTCGCCCGAAGGAACAATATAGAAAGCCAGAATAATAGGCGATGTTATGCATCGAGGTGAAGACGCAGGCGTCGACCCCTTCGGCCGCCATGATCGTGCGCAGTTTTGCAAGGCGCGCATCATATTCGGCACTCGAAAAAGGAAGGACTTTGTCCCCCTGATGAAAACGGTAGTGTTGTGGACGGTCCATTCAAATATTCCTTCACTCGGCAGACCGATGCCAAGCAGGGATGTGAATCTTCCCCACCTCAGCAACGGTAACGCAAGATCCCGGCGTTCAGGATGGTTCATAAGTGGCGCAGGAACTGCAGGGGCGACGCCATCGCCCAACCACTGAAATTAGATTGCTGAGATTCTGTTGCGCTAGCAAGTCAAATTTCTGCATCTGGCATTTTGGCACAGTGAAAGATCGACAATGGCTTGTTTTTCTTGTGCTGGCTCGACTCAGCCTGCGAACTGCGCCAGTCTTTTTTGACCAGAACCATGAAACCGCGCTGAACAAAAGAGAGTCCGACTATGCAAAGCATCCTTGAAAATCCATTGCGTGGAACGGGCCTTTCGGGCGCACCGGAAATGCCGCAAAACGAGGTGTCGGCTGTCGCGGCCTTGCTTGCAAAGTGCCCTGCACACGCGCCAACGCAACTTCTGGATTTGCCTGATCTGGCAAAGCAAATGGGTGTCGCCCGCCTCCATGTCAAAGACGAAAGCGGACGAATGGGATTGGGCAGCTTCAAGGCGCTTGGTGCGGCCTATGCTATCGCTCGCGAGGCGGCGGATCGCGTTCAGAACGACAACTGGCCCCAAGCATTGGTCGGTCAAACCTACATCGCGGCGAGTGCGGGTAATCATGGATTGTCTGTCGCTGCGGGTGCGCGGCTTTTTGGCGCCAAGGCGGTCATCTATCTTGCGCAGTCTGTACCAGAGGCATTTGCCAATCGGTTGCGCGGGATCGGGGCCGATGTGGTCAGGGCAGGTGCCACATATGAAGACAGCATGGTTGCTGCACAGGCTGGTGCCGACGCGGGACTTGGGACGCTTTTGTCCGACAGTTCCTGGCCGGGCTATACCAAATTGCCGTCCCGCGTGATGGAGGGATATTTGCAGTTGGCTGCGGAGGCTGCTGATCAGATTGATGCACCACCCACCCATATTTTCTTGCAAGCCGGCGTTGGTGGGTTGGCGGCATCTGTCGCTGCCTATGCCCGCGCCGTGTGGGGTGACGCGCCCAAAATCATAGTTGTCGAACCTGATGCGGCCCCTGCATTGATCGAAAGTATTCGCGCACACGGCGTTGTCACAACAACCGGTCCGGTTTCTGCAATGGGGCGATTGGATTGCAAGACGCCTTCCATGATTGCATTGGCGGGATTGGCACGCGACGCTGATCTGTTTGTCACCATCACAGAGGATCAAGCGGCGCACGCCGTGGCTGTTCTCGCGGAACACGGTTTGACGACGACCCCGTCGGGTGGCGCAGGTGTTGCGGCTGCATTGGCAGGTTTGGCAGACATGGACGCTGACGCGCGTGTCATGGTCATCCTAAGTGAGGGCGCAGAGGATGCCTGAAGCCAAGCCCATTTTCCCGACGCCAGAATATCAAGGGCGGGTGGCACGGCTTCAATCTGCAATGCAGGCACAGGCAATGGACGCATTATTGCTTAGCACACCTGCTGATATCTTTTACGTCACAGGTTTTTTGACGCGATTCTGGGAAAGTCCTGCACGGCCATGGTTCGTTGTGGTTCCGATCGATGGCGAACCTGTTGCAGTCATTCCCTCGATTGGTGCGGAATTGATGGGGCGAGGCTGGTTGAAGGATATTCGGACGTGGGATGCGCCGGATCCTGTTGATGACGGGGTAAGCTTGCTTGTCGAAACCATTATGCAGCATGTCCCGTCTGGCGGCGCAATTGGAACGCCGATGGGGCTAGAAACGCATGTGCGCATGCCAATGGCTGATTTTGCGCGTGTCACCGCCTTGATCGCTCCACGCCGGATCATTGATGCGACTGCTGTTGTGCAGCGCGTGCGCGAAATAAAATCCGAGGCAGAGATTGCCAAAATTAAAGCGACTTGTGGCATTGCAGATCGGGTCTTTGCGCGTGTGCCTGAATTTGCGCAGATCGGACGCCCGCTCGATCAGGTCTTTCGCGATTTCCAGATCGCCTTGCTTGCCGAGGGTGCAGATTGGGTCAGCTATGTTGCAGGTGCTGCGGGGCAAGGTGGATACGGTGATGTGATTTCTCCTGCTACGGACAAGCCGCTTGCTGTTGGGGATGTTCTGATGCTGGACACCGGTGCGGTGCGCGACGGCTATTTTTGCGACTTCGACCGCAACTATGCAATTGGACCACCGAGCGATGCAGTGCGCCGCGCACATGATGCCCTTTACGCTGCCACAGAAGTAGCTTTGGCCTCGCTGCGGCCCGGAATGAAAGCTTGTGAGCTTTACGATATTTTGAACCGCGGCCTGCAGGATGCTGGGGCGGTTCCGGGCGGCGGTCGGTTGGGCCACGGGCTTGGGATTACCTTGACGGAATGGCCTTCGTTGACCGCGAAGGATACGACTGAGTTGCGAGAAGGCATGGTGTTGACGTTAGAGCCGGGCGTCGAGGTCTCGCCAGGGCGATTCATTGTGCATGAAGAAAACATCGTTCTGCGTGCCGATGGTCCCGCGCTATTATCATCGCGCGCCCCGGCACAGTTGCCGCAGATAGATTGATGGAAAAGCAACCCTACACATTGACCGGGCCAATCGGCAGTGCCGCCACACTTGGGCTGATCGTTCTACAAGTCGATGAGACAATCGAACAAGATTTCCGAAGGCTTTTTTCCTCTCCAGAAGTGGCGCTCTATGTGAGTCGAATTCCGTCGGGGGCAAACTTGACACCTGACACGATTGCGCAAATGGCCGTTGACTTGCCGCATGCCGCATCACTTTTTCCACCTGCTGCCCAGTTTGATGCAATCGGGTATGCCTGCACATCTGGGACAACGCTAATCGGTGCGGAAGAGGTCGAACAACTGGTGTCAAACAGTGCGCGAACGCGCAGCGTGACTAACCCTCTGACTGCATCTATTGCAGCTTTCGCAGCACTTGACGTCAGGTCCGTGGCAATCGTTTCACCCTATATTGCAACAGTCGCGACCCCCATCCGCAATGCCTTTCTTACAGCCGGGATGACTGTCCCTGCGACGGTCTCTTTTGGCGAAGAAGTCGAGGCAAACGTCGCACGAATAGACCCTCAGTCCATTTTCGACGCCGCATTGAAAGTCGGTCAGACATCCGGTGTTGAAGCAGTGTTTTTGTCCTGCACAAACTTGCGCACCTTGGACATCATAGATGATCTGGAAGCCCGACTTGGCATGCCTGTTGTCAGCAGCAACCAAGCTTTGGGCTGGCACATGGCGCAGGTATCATCAGCACCACTGTCGACAAATGGCCCCGGGAAGTTGTTGCGATCTTGATCGCGAACGACTTCAAATTCGCCAAGAGTGTCGACAACTGGCGCCCTAATGAATGCGGCACTAGCTCGCGGTAAAGCGCCGCTGTGGGTGAAAAGCACCTATGTCGAGGTTTGGCTGGCGTCCTTCCACGATATCCGCAACGACCCGGCCTGTAATTCCGCCAAGCGTCAAGCCAAGGTGCTGGTGTCCGAAAGCGTGAATAATCCGGTCTGAAACAGCGCTGGGCCCAATCACAGGCAAAGCATCTGGCATAGATGGTCGAAATCCCAACCAATCGCTTGTTGGCGCAGGCAGGCCCGCGAACATTTCGGCACCGCGTCGCGCAATATGATCTATGCGCCCTTTGTTCTTGGGCGCATCAAGGGCTGCAATCTCGACCGTGCCTGCCAAACGAAGCCCCTTGGCCATAGGCACAGCATAAAATCCACCTTCTGCCCATCCGACTGGCCGAGTGATGCGGTGTGCTTCCCCCGCATAAAGAACGTGGTAGCCGCGCTCGACGCCAAGCGGCAGCTTTTCTGCACCCGATCCTTTGATTTGTCTCGAAAATGCGCCCGCAGCAATGACGACACTGTTTGCGCGGATCACAGCGTCGCCTGCAGTTACTTTGACACCGTCTGTGTCGGCGCTGGTGGCATTGACGTGCGCGACCAATGTCTGACCACCAAGGGCGGTGAATCTGGCATGAAACCGTCTGACCAGTTCTTCGGGGTCGCGAATGTGGCGAGCGTCGGGGTAATGCACGCCCTTTTCAATAGGCAGTGTCAGGCCCGGTTCCATTTCGCGTACTTCTTCACCTGTCAATTCGGTGAAAGGAATGCCAAGGTTCTTGCGCAGCGCAAGAGACGGCAAATCGGCAGTAGCCCCTTTGGTCGTCGACCAAACCGTGATCTGGCCACGATTTACAACCAGATCCTCTGCCCCCGCTTCAGCTATCAATGGGTTCAGGCCAGCATCAGCATGCGAGAGGATTGAGGCCAACCGTCCAGTGATTTCGCGGCTTCGAGCCGCGCGGCAGTTGGCAAGAAAAGACATCATCCAGCGGGGGTTTCGCAATGCATGCGCGTAAGAGATCGAGAGCGGACTGTTGGAGTTCGTCATCAAACCGAAGAGACCAGTCAGCACAGACGGGCTGTTTACTGGCATGCATGCGTAGGTCGCAATCGTACATGCGTTGCCGGAACTGGTGCCTGACCCTGGCGGGTTCGGATCAATCACCAGGACTTTGTGACCGCGCAGTTGCAGCCAAAGTGCCGTGCTTGTCCCCACGATTCCGGCGCCAACCACTATGATGTCGATATCCGGCATGCTGCACCCTTTCCCAGACTTGATGAAGTAGGATATCTGCAGTGAGACGGTGTCAATCCGCGACTTTGGAAGATGGATCAATTCCGAATGATTTCAGGTTGCCGAATGACAGCGGGTGTCCACGTAAAACTGACCTGCGAAAAATAGTTTGTTGGCGCATCCGTATTTGCAGACAAGTCCCTGAAACCGGATACCTACCAGACCTGTTGATAAAGCCCCACAATGTCTTCTGTCGTAGGTATGCGTGGATTATTTTGCGGGGAACCCGAGGCGAGTGCTTGTGACGCCATGAGTTCGAGCTTCTCTTGCGTCGCTGTATGGCCCAGTTCAGCGACACGGGGTACTTTCAAATCGGCGTTCAGTATTTTCAACTGCTGAACAAGTTTCTCACAGGCCAATGTGTCAACATCGGTGTCATCAGCCCATCCCATGACGCGCGCGCATGTCGCATAGCGCACGGGCGCCGCCCCAATTGAAAATTCTGTAACAGCAGGCAAAAGCATCGCATTCGAAAGGCCATGCGCGACATGGAAATGCGCACCGATCGGGCGGCTCATACCATGCACCAAAGCGACGGACGCATTGGAAAAGGCCATACCAGCTTGGGACGCGGCAAGCATAAGTGCTGCGCGGGCTTCGGCGTCATCAGGCACGTTGCAGGCAGTACGGACGTGTTTGGCAATTGCGGACATCGCGGCAAGCGCAAAAGCATCAGTGTAAGCAAAGGCTTTGCGGCTCACGTAGGCTTCGATTGCGTGGGTCATGCTATCGACCGCTGTATCTGCCGTAATGCGATATGGTTTGGTGGTTGTGAACGTCCAGTCAATTAACGCTGCCGTCGCAACGCAGGCTAATCCTGAAAGGTTGTACTTCTCGGGTTGTGCGGTGTCTGTGATTACGCACCAGCGCGTGAGTTCTGATCCTGTGCCGCCAGTCGTGGGGATGAGGATCACAGGTGGCCCGCAGCGATCAATTTGGCGTGGTGCCTTATAATCGCGGACGTGACCGGGGTTGACGCTCATGAAGCTGATCGCTTTGGCAGCGTCCATCGGGCTACCACCGCCAAGACCGATGATGCAGTCGAAATCGCCACTGCGCAGCGCAGCTAGACCCGCATCAACGCAACTATCGGTAGGATCCTCAACGACTTGGTCAAAGACCCGCCATGAAATTCCGGCGCCATCCAGGACATCCGTGACCGTCGCGACATGCCCAAGTGCGACGAGGTTCGTATCTGTGACAATCAAAGGGCGTGATAGGCCAAGTTGCGCCAAGACCTCAGCTGTTTCGCGCGCGACACCACCACCAATGCGTATGATGCGTGGCGATTGAACCCGTCCGATCGTATCCAGAAACATCCGCTTTCTCCTTTGCCTTCGTTCCTGATTGATACTGCCACAGCCAATCGGGAAAGAACGCTCCTTTTTTTGGTGTACCAGCCGGCGTGTTCGTTGATGTCACCTCGGCAGGTCGCGAAGTGACAGGTCCTAATCCTAATGATCAGATGCGCGAATTGCGTCCGCTATTATCTGTGCGCTTTCGTGCTGCATCATAGCCGCCGCGAGGCCTATCGTGATTTCTGTGTGGGTGTGTTCGGTTGCTGGACCAAAGTCGTTCATTACCATCGATTTGGCGATGTGTATGTAAGCCTCTGCTCTGCTTTGTGATAGCCGCAACATCTCTGCCATATGTGCTGAAGTCATTTTGGATTTCCTCGATTTTGAAGTGTTTTTTGCTGACGGTATCTGTGCGTCATTTGTACTATCTGGTGGGTGAATATGGATGTTTCTTATGCGTCGCGCACAAGGCCAAGATTCTAGATCACCATTGAGAATAAGCAACATGGCATCCGAGAACCGCGTGAATGGAACAAGAAAAAAAGGCGTTGGTGTTAGCGAACAACATAGACCGTAATAGGAGCATGGGCGGCGACGTAGCCCGCATTGGACGACAAAATGTGGTCCTTGAAGCCCGGCATGTGACTTGCCATTACGATCAGGTCGCAGCCGTTCTCTTCGGCGGCCTTGATGATGTCCGACCCGACATTCAAATGCAGATCGCTACGTAGTGCCACCTGAAATGCCGTTTGAATACCGTGAGACTTGGCTTGCTTTGCGGAAAAATCTTTCAGGCGCTCAGCCATTTGCTGTCCTTCTGTATGCGCAGACATTGTTGGAACTGCGTCCACAACGTCGACAAAAACAACTTCTGCGCCAGCGTCTTTCGCTGTCTTGCCTGCAAGGTCCAGCGCTTTGGTCAGCTTGTCAGCATTGTCCAAATCAACAGGTACGAGAATGCGTGCATACATTGGTCAATCTCCTCTACAACTCTGTTAGGATAATGCCCTGCGTTCCAGCTGAATTGATCTTGATCAAAGCCGAAAACCTCGTAGTTCTAGGATTAAAGCAATACATGGATCGACGTGCCACTGCAGGCAACAGCAGTTGCTTGTCCCTCCAAGAGATTTGGGTGCATTGAAGCACCGACGTCAGCTCTACATTTGGAGGCAAATTCGCGGTTGCAAAGTCAGCTGTACATTTTTCTTGATGAGTGCATTCAGATCAATCCGATGCAAAGCGTCATTAGAGTGACCAAACTTGTGCTATAATAGCACCAAGACCGAGACCGCCCAGTCCTGTCAAATGCCCAACTATGCGTGATTAACGCAACAGTCCCACTGGATAACCCAAGCGGGGATCATTCGCGAAGTTACGGGACAAGGGCGGGACAGATTTTGGGCGGCAACGGTGTGAAGGAGCTGGTTGCGACGGCTTCTTGTTTTTGCACAAAGGGGCGCGTGCCCTGCCGTGCAATTTGCAGTCGTATGAAGTTGGAAATGAGTATCAAGCGGATGAAAGATAAACAGATCAGCAGGTACAGTGCGTAACCTGAAACATCTGAGATACTGTCCAAAAATAGACAGTATCTCAGATAGCCGCTAAAGATTATTAGCCACCAGTAGGACCAACAGGTCGGTTAACCAGTTCGTTTTCAATCTTGTTTCCAAGGCCGGTTGCGCCGTTGCTTATGGCCAGGCCAACTGCCAGACCCAAAACAACGATTGCTGCAGTCAGAACAACAAAGTCGACAGTGACAGCACCGTCTTCGTCAGTGCTAAAATTCTTGATGAAGTTATACATTTAAGTCCCTCCTTAGGGTTTTAATAGGTTTACTCGTTCCTCGCAGGCTTCATGGGCATAAAAAAATCAGCGCATTTCCGCCTAAAACAACAATTTTGATGATAATGATTGTGGCTATATTTTACACTCATTTCTTCTTGGGTTTTTGAAGGAATCGGCTGGTTTTACGCTAAGGGTCTGTAAACTAAGTGAATATATTTTCGCCCAAACCAGGCCTTTGGTTGAAACGTTGCCTGATTGGACGCAATTGGTGCAATGTCCGCCACATTGTTTATACTGCTTTGTCCCCATTGGTGCTGGAATCAGAGGCGGGGCACCTTTGCAGGCAGGTACCAGCCAACCCGATTCTATTTCCCTCATAGACCTTTGACGAACCCTAGGTTCGGCGGGAAAAGCCACACTGGTATGCATATCTTCAATCAGCTTTTGATTGCCACAGAACTAACCAAGGCCTACGATCCCGGACATGGCGTTGCTCAGTCTGACATTTCCTCCAGGGACCCTTGCTACGGTTGTGAAATCGGGCGGATCGACCTGGACTGTTACGTCGGTCAATACAACGACCGTGACGGTCTCTGTTGATGACATTAACAATAACGGCACGATCTCAAATGCTGAATGGGATGCTGCGATTGGCGGTGGTGGAAACGATACTGGCAGTATTAACTATCTTTTTGAGGGAACAGGTAGCTCTGGGCAACTGTACGCGCTCAATGGCACGACTTTTGCGGTCGGTCAGAACGTCACTGCAATCAAATCAACACTGTCCAACTCATTTGAAGCGAATGCCTCTGGTGTCATCTGCCTAACCAAAGGGACTGATGTTCTGACGGGTACAGGCTGGCGAGCCATTGAAGCGATTTCAGTTGGTGATGCAGTCGTTACAGCCAATGATCATTCTGAAGTCGTGCGATGGATCGGGCAGAGGCGTCTCGATCGGATTGATCTCGAGAATAACCCAAAACTCTATCCCGTCCGGATAAGTAAAGGCACACTCGGAAACGGACTGCCTTTGCGAGATCTCCTAGTGTCGCGTCAGCATAGGATGTTGGTTCAATCAAAAATTGCGACACGGATGTTCGGAAAATCTGAGGTATTGGTCTCAGCTATCAAGCTTACGGATCTTCCAGGGATTTTCGTTGACGAGACTGTCGAACATATCGAATATTTTCACCTACTCTTTGATAAGCATGAAATCATATTTGCGGAAGGCGCTTCAACAGAAAGCCTTTTCACTGGGCCGGAAGCTTTGAAGGCCCTAAATGTTGATGCGAGGGAAGAAATCATTGGGCTCTTCCCGAAACTCACCAAGCTGAGCTATGCACCTGACCCTGCGCGGCATATACCGACAGGCAAACAGCAAAAGCAGCTTGTGGCGCGTCACATCAAAAACATGACGCCGTTCTTACGCTGATTTACACAGAGTGTTGTTGCCCCGGCGAGGTTGCAGAGGTGACCTGCGCCTCGAAAAACCGCATAGAGCAAACAGACCCACTGCAGGCAACAGCAGTTGCTTGTCCCTCCAAGAGATTTGGGTGCATTGAAGCACCGACGTCAGCTCTACATTTGGAGGCAAATTCGCGGTTGCAAAGTCAGCTGTCCAT
>Ga0208544_10001283_pt1 | contig 17679 bp, 24 predicted proteins | sample DEB08_DNA_9_FD_184526 | JGI IMG/M metagenome (GOLD analysis project Ga0208544, IMG submission 184526) | Aqueous microbial communities from the Delaware River and Bay under freshwater to marine salinity gradient to study organic matter... | ecosystem: Environmental > Aquatic > Marine > Coastal ... | reverse complement strand
TGCGAACCGCCAAGGAAGTGCGTCGCGAAGATGGCACCGCCATCCGCTTTGACCGCAACGCAGCCGTTATCCTCAACAACAACAACGAGCCTGTCGGCACCCGTATCTTCGGGCCGGTGGTTCGTGAGCTGCGCGCGAAGAACTTTATGAAGATCATCTCGCTCGCGCCGGAGGTGCTGTGATATGGCCGCAAAGTTGAAAAAAGGCGACAAGGTTCTCGTCTTGGCAGGCAAGGACAAGGGCATGCAGGGCGAGATCTCGTCTGTTGACCCCAAGTCCGGCAAGGCCATCGTGGAAGGTGTGAACATCGCCATCCGCCACACAAAGCAAAGCCAGACAAGCCAAGGTGGCCGCATTCCGCAAGCGATGCCCATCAACCTGTCGAACCTGGCGCTGTTGGACACCAACGGCAAGGCCACCCGCGTCGGCTTCAAGATCGAAGACGGCAAGAAGGTGCGTTTCGCCAAGACCACGGGGGACGTGATCTGATGCTGGACACCGCAAACTACATCCCGCGCCTCAAGGGAATTTATCGCGAAACCATCAAGCCCGCGATGAAAGAGGAATTCGGCTACACAAACGACATGCAGATCCCGCGTCTGGACAAGATCGTCCTGAACATCGGATGTGGTGCCGAGGCCGTTCGCGACAGCAAGAAAGCCAAATCGGCGCAGGAAGACCTGACGACGATTGCCGGCCAGAAAGCAGTTGTGACCAAAGCCAAGAAGTCCATCGCCGGTTTCCGCGTTCGCGAGGAAATGCCGCTGGGAACCAAGGTCACGCTGCGCGGCGACCGTATGTACGAATTCCTGGATCGTCTGATCACCGTCGCCATGCCCCGTATCCGCGACTTTCGCGGCGTGCCGGGCAAGTCGTTCGATGGCCGTGGTAACTATGCCATGGGCATGAAGGAACACATCGTGTTTCCCGAAATCAACTTCGACAAGGTCGATGAGGTTTGGGGAATGGACATCGTAATTGCCACCACCGCGAAAACTGACGCGGAAGCGAAGGCGCTGTTGAAGCATTTCAACATGCCCTTCAACTCGTGATCCGCGGGAGGAGATAGACACATGGCAAAGAAATCTATGATTGAGCGCCAGAAAAAGCGCGAAGCACTGGTGGCGCAATACGCCACCAAGCGCGTCGAGCTTAAGGCGATTGCACGCGACGAAAGCCGCCCGATGGAAGAGCGTTTCAAGGCGCAGCTGAAGCTTGCGAAGCTGCCCCGCAACAGCTCGGCCACCCGGCTGAACAACCGTTGCCAGCTGACCGGGCGCCCGCGTGCTTATTACCGTAAGTTGAAAATGTCGCGCATCATGCTGCGGGAACTGGCCTCGAATGGTCAAATCCCCGGCATGGTCAAGTCTAGCTGGTAAGGAGGTTTTAGAATGAACGATCCTATCGGTGATATGCTGACTCGCATCCGTAATGGTCAAATGCGCGGCAAGTCCACGGTCATGACCCCGGGCTCCAAGCTGCGTGGTTGGGTTCTGGATGTGTTGGCCAGCGAAGGCTATATCCGCGGCTATGAAAAAGGCACGGATACGAACGGTCACGCGACCTTTGAAATCAGCCTGAAGTATTACGAAGGCACCCCGGTTATCCGGGAGGTCAAGCGTGTGTCGAAACCCGGCCGTCGTGTTTACATGAGCGTGCAGGACATTCCGCAGGTCCGTCAGGGTCTTGGCGTTTCCATCGTATCCACCTCCAAAGGTGTGATGTCCGATGCGAATGCGCGCCAGGCCAATGTCGGCGGCGAAGTGCTCTGCACCATCTTCTAGGGAGTTTGGCGAATGTCTCGAATTGGTAAGAAACCGGTCGAGCTGCCTGGTGGCGTCTCTGCTACCTTGACTGGCCAGACCATCGAAGTGACGGGGCCGAAAGGCACCCGCAGCTTCACCGCAACTGACGATGTCACGATTACGGTCGGCGAAAATGCTGTGACGGTGACGCCGCGCGGCAAGTCCAAGCGTGCACGTCAGCAATGGGGCATGTCACGCTCCATGGTCGCCAATCTGGTGACTGGCGTGACCGATGGCTTCAAGAAAGAGCTTGAGATCCAGGGTGTTGGTTACCGCGCCACGATGCAGGGCACCAACCTGAAACTGGCCTTGGGCTATAGCCACGATGTTGACTTCGTTGTGCCTGCTGGGGTGACCGTTTCGGCGCCCAAGCAGACCGAAGTCATTGTCGAAGGCATTGATGAGCAGCTGGTGGGTCAGGTCGCGGCGAATATCCGCGAATGGCGCGCTCCCGAGCCGTACAAGGGCAAGGGCATCCGTTACAAGGGTGAGTATATCTTCCGCAAGGAAGGCAAGAAGAAGTAAGGGCGACGGACATGGCAAACAGCAAACGAGATCTGTTTCAGAAACGCCGCCTGCGCGTTCGGAACAAACTGCGGGCAATGGCAGATGGGCGTCCGCGCCTGTCGGTACATCGTTCGAACAAGAACATCAGTGTGCAGCTGATCGACGATGCAAACGGCGTGACGCTGGCTGCGGCGTCGTCGCTCGAAAGCGCTCTGGGTGTGGTTGGCAAGAACAACGTGGAGGCCGCCGCGAAGGTGGGTGCCATGATTGCCGAGCGTGCCAAGAAGGCCGGGGTCGAAGCCTGCTATTTCGACCGTGGTGGTTTCTTGTTCCACGGCCGGGTGAAGGCCTTGGCCGATGCAGCCCGCGAAGGCGGTCTGAAGTTCTAAAGACCCTGATGGGTTAACTGTGGGCGGCGTTCGCGCCGCCTCGATGATCGGGGGGACTTGTCCCACTGCGATCGGATCGAACCGGCGCTTTTTGATGTGCCACGATGGAAAGGAATGCCTTCATGGCAGAACGTAACGAACGCCGGGGTGGCCGCCGCCAAGAGCGCGAAGAAACCCCGGAATTTGCCGATCGCTTGGTTGCGATCAACCGTGTGTCGAAGACTGTAAAAGGCGGTAAGCGGTTTGGTTTCGCCGCACTGGTTGTTGTTGGCGATCAGCGCGGTCGCGTTGGTTTCGGCAAGGGTAAGGCCAAAGAGGTCCCCGAGGCGATCCGCAAGGCGACAGAGCAGGCCAAGCGGCAATTGATCCGCGTGCCTCTGAAAGAGGGCCGCACGTTGCATCACGACGTGCTGGGTCGTCATGGCGCGGGCAAAGTTGTGATGCGGACGGCGCCGGAAGGTACCGGGATCATCGCAGGTGGTCCGATGCGTGCCGTGTTCGAGATGCTGGGCATCAAGGACGTTGTTTCGAAATCGACCGGGTCGCAGAACCCTTACAACATGATCCGCGCGACGCTGGATGGGCTGACGAAAGAAAGCTCGCCCCGGCAGGTTGCGGCGCGTCGCGGCAAGAAGGTCGCCGATATTCTTCCCAAGCGGGATGATGCGGCAGCCGACGCCGAGACCGTGGCAGAGGAGGCCTGAGACCAATGGCAAAAACGATTGTCGTAAAGCAGATCGGCTCGCCTATCCGTCGCCCCGCCATTCAGCGCGCGACATTGATCGGTCTTGGCCTGAACAAGATGCACCGTACCCGTGAACTGGAGGATACCCCATCGGTTCGCGGCATGATCAACAAGATCCCGCATCTTGTGGAAATTGTGGAAGAGCGCGGTTAAGCGCGGCCGGGTGAAGACCCAAAATTATCAAAAGGCGCATCAGAATGTATCTGGTGCGCCTTTTCTTTTGCCGACACCTAAATTTCCGTTCGCGTGACAAGCTGGAAAAAACGCTCGGTATCGGCACGTACACAAAGCGCCGTGCCTTCGGTCGTCACCGCCGACGTGGCCGCCGCCGTGCCCCATGCGCAGGCGGTCAGGGGGTCTTCGCCCCGCGTGATCGACAAGGCAAATGCGCCAATGAAACTGTCACCCGCACCCACTTTTGATACGGGCATAACAGGGGGCGGTCGCGTCAAGCCGCGCCAGTTTTCGCACGCAATGACAGTGCCTTGGCCACCTGCAGCAATCAAAACAATCTCTGCGCCGCATTCCTGACGAAGCCGTGTTGCCAGATTGGCCACATCCTCGACTTGGGTCAGGTGTGCGCCAGACAGTTCTCGCGCCTCAGACAAATCCATGCGCAACACGAACAGACCCAATCGCGTCTTTGACGCGTGACGTAGGGCAGGCCCGGAGGTATCCAGAATCATCCTGCCACCATTGGCGCGGACATCGGGATTGAGGTTCACGAAGAAGTCGGTTTCTACCCCGGGCGGAAGTGACCCTGACGGGATCACCAGCGCACCCGGTGTAATGGACCGCGTGATCGTGGCGCGCGCGATAGCGACATCTCCGGGTGTCCAAGCCGGACCGGGCATCATGAAGCGATATTGCAGACCGTTTGCCTCATCACGGACGGTAAACGACTCGCGCGTCGGATGGGACACCCCCAGCGGGACCGGATCAAGGCCTTCCTTCTTCAAGAGGTCGATCAGGATTTCGCCGTTGTGACCACCATAGGCCAACAATGGGCGGCTCTTGCCGCCCAAGGCATGGATCGCGCGACTGACGTTCACGCCGCCGCCACCGGGGTGCATCAGTGGCGCGCTGCACCGTAGTTTTCGGTCTGGAACGATGGCTGGCGTTTCTGTGGACAGGTCTAGAGCGGGATTGAGGGTTATTGTTAGAATGTTGGTCATAGCTTGATGATAGATCGCTGTTCACTCCTGCGAAAGTCGCCTTGGCGTCCCAAGACGCCGATTTGGCGAGCCCGTGCTGGATGCGTTTCGGCAAGGCTTGAACCCGATACGCACTCAGTCTATACGCCGCCTGTGGTCTTTAATGGCCCGTTCCGAAAACCAAGAAACGCCGTGTTTGCCCGCTTCCGTCGCTGGAGGGCAGTTCCGGCAAAGGAGAAGCGACAATGAAACTGCATGAACTTCACGACAATCCCGGCGCCACCAAGAAACGCAAGCGCGTTGGTCGTGGTCCCGGTTCCGGCACTGGTAAGACCGCTGGTCGTGGTATCAAGGGGCAGAATTCCCGTTCGGGCGTTGCGATCAACGCCTACGAGGGCGGCCAGATGCCTTTGTATCAGCGTCTGCCCAAGCGTGGCTTCAACAAGCCGAACCGCAAGAAATTCTCGGTCGTGAACCTGGGTCTGATCCAGAAGTTCGTGGACGAAGGGAAGTTGGACGCCAAGGCCGCTATCACCGAAGACGCACTGGTTGCGTCCGGACTCGTGCGACGCAAGCTGGACGGCGTGCGCGTTCTGGCAAAGGGCGATGTATCGGCAAAACTCGATATCACCGTTACTGGAGCTTCCAAATCGGCAATCGACGCTGTTGAAAAAGCGGGTGGTTCGTTGACCATCGCGTCGGCGCCTGCGGCGGAATAACCCGCCCGGACCCGGTCTTGTGACCGGATCGGTTCTTGTGGGCGGCGTTACTGCCGCCTACATCTTAACAACGGTTTTCCGCGCCGCAGGCCTAGGCAGGGCGTTTGCGGCGCGACTTGCATAAGAGGGTCAGCATGGCATCAGCAGCGGAACAAATGGCTGCGAACATGAGTTGGAAGGCGTTCGGCAAAGCGACCGAACTCCGGCAACGTATCATGTTCACTCTGGGTCTTCTGATCATTTATCGGATCGGCACCTACATCCCCGTGCCGGGGATTGATGGTGTGGAACTGAGGAACTTCTTTGAGCAGGCCGCCGCGGGTTTGGGCGGCGTTCTGAACATGTTCACCGGCGGTGCACTGTCCCGGATGGGTGTGTTTGCGCTTGGCATCATGCCTTACATCTCGGCTTCGATCATCGTGCAGTTGATGGCGGCCATGGTTCCGCAGCTTGAAACCCTCAAGAAAGAGGGTGAGGCGGGCCGCAAGAAGCTAAACCAATATACGCGTTATGGGACTGTCGTTCTGGCAACTTTCCAAGCGTATGGCTTGGCTGTCAGCATGGAATCTGGCGGTCTTGCCTCTGATCCAGGCTGGTTCTTCCGGGCCGCGTGCGTTGTGACACTGGTTGGTGGCACCATGTTCCTGATGTGGGTGGGTGAACAGATCACCCAACGTGGTATCGGCAACGGCATCTCGTTGATCATCTTCGTGGGTATTATCGCCGAAATTCCGGCGGCCTTGGCCCAGTTCTTCGAGGTCGGTCGCGAATCGATGAGCGCGGGCACCGTGTTGGGTGTGATTGCGATGTTGATCGCCACACTGTTCTTCGTGGTTTTCATGGAGCGGTCTCTGCGCAAGATACATATCCAGTATCCGCGGCGTCAGGTCGGGATGAAGGTTTATGACGGCGGGACCAGCCATTTGCCGATCAAGGTGAACCCGGCTGGCGTTATTCCCGCGATCTTTGCGTCGTCTCTGCTGTTGTTGCCGACGACCCTTACGACCTTCTCTGGGTCGGATACCGCTGGCCCGGTAATGGGCTGGATTCAAGCAAACTTCGGTCCGGGTCAGCCGCTTTATCTGCTGTTCTTCGCTGCAATGATCGTGTTTTTCACCTACTTCTACACGCTGAACGTATCGTTCAAGACGGACGACGTCGCCGACAACCTGAAAAGCCAGAACGGGTTCATTCCGGGTATTCGCCCGGGTCAGCGGACGTCTGAGTACCTTGAATACGTAGTGAACCGGATTTTGGTGCTGGGTGCTGCGTATCTTGCGCTGGTTTGCCTGCTGCCTGAAATCGTGCGGACCAACCTTTCAATCACTGCCTATTTTGGCGGCACGTCGATCCTGATCATCGTTTCCGTCGGGATGGATACGGTGCAGCAGATCCAGTCACACTTGCTGGCGCACCAATATGAAGGCTTGATCGAGAAATCCCAACTGCGTGGCCGCAAGGGCGGGAAGACCGCAAAGCCCCGTAAAGGCCCCGCGCGTCGATGAATATTATTCTGCTAGGACCGCCCGGTGCCGGCAAGGGAACGCAGGCGCGCAGGCTGGTTGCCGATCGTCAGATGGTGCAGCTATCAACCGGCGATATGTTGCGCGATGCACAGTCCAGTGGGACCGAGATGGGCAGGCGGGTCGCCGAAGTCATGGAACGTGGCGAGCTGGTGACAGATGATATCGTGATCGGCCTGATCCGCGAAAAACTCGAAAGCGATGCTTCCGGCGGGTTCATCTTTGACGGGTTCCCAAGGACGCTTGCCCAAGCGGATGCTCTGGGTAATCTGCTGGCTGATCTTGGTCAGGCTCTGGATCATGTCATCGAGATGCGCGTGGATGATGAAGCGCTTGTCGCCCGGATCACGGCGCGTTCGACGTGCGCCACGTGTGGTGAAGGTTACAACGATATCACCAAGCTGGTTCCGGCCAGCGGCGAGTGCGTTGTCTGTGGGGGCACGGAGTTCACACGTCGCCCTGATGACAACGAAGATAGCCTGCGGACACGTCTGATGGCGTATTATAAACAGACGTCGCCTTTGATTGGATACTATCACGCCAAAGGCCTGCTGAGGCAGGTCGATGGCTTGGGCGGGATTGATGAAGTGGCCGACTCAATTGCATCCATACTGGGGTGAACGGCGTCGGTCGGCCAATCCATTCGCAGCTGTGGCCACTGCCCTTGACGGCACAGTGAAAAGCCCCTAACTGCGAGCTTCCCGTTCGGGAATCAAAAAGTTGTGCAAGATTCGCAAGATTTTGACGGCTTGATCATAAATGACAGGGATGGTTGGGTTTTGCTCGATCTCCCCGTTGTGAAAAAAGGTTCTGGCGCTACGGAACCGCAACGAGAGGAAGACCATACGTGGCACGTATTGCAGGGGTAAACATCCCCACCGCCAAGCGCGTTCCTATCGCGCTGACTTATATCACTGGGATTGGACATACTTCGGCCAAGGCGATTTGTGAGGCCGTTGGCATTGATGCCGCGCGCCGGGTCAATGAATTGTCTGACGCCGAAGTTCTTCAGATCCGTGAACACATCGACGCGAACTTCACCGTCGAGGGTGACCTGCGTCGTGAAACGCAGATGAACATCAAGCGTTTGATGGACCTGGGCTGCTATCGCGGCCTGCGCCATCGTCGCAATTTGCCTGTGCGCGGTCAGCGCACGCATACAAACGCACGCACGCGCAAGGGCCCCGCAAAGGCCATTGCCGGCAAGAAGAAATAAGGGAGGGCTGGATCAATGGCACGCGATCGTCGTCCCGCTAAGAAAAAGGTTTCGAAGAACATTGCAGCCGGTGTGGCGCATGTGAATTCGTCCTTCAACAACACCAAAATCCTGATCTCCGATGTGCAGGGCAACGCAATTGCGTGGTCCTCGGCCGGTACGATGGGTTTCAAGGGTAGCCGCAAGTCGACCCCCTATGCCGCACAGATGGCTGCAGAGGATGCAGGCAAAAAGGCACAGGATCACGGCGTCAAGACGCTGGAAGTCGAAGTGCAGGGCCCCGGTTCCGGCCGCGAAAGCGCGCTGCGGGCACTGGCCGCTGTTGGGCTGCAGATCACGGGTATCCGTGATGTGACGCCGATGGCTCATAACGGCTGCCGTCCGCCCAAGCGCCGCCGCGTCTAAGGCAATATTACAAACAGCGGGCTGCGTGGGTTCATCCACGCGGCCCGCTGTCGTTATTTTTTGATCCTCGAGCGTTTCCGTCCCTGGATCGGCCGGAAACAGGAATGGAGGCGACACGATGATCCATAAGAATTGGCAAGAACTGATCAAACCGACGCAGTTGGTTGTCCAGCCGGGCGCAGACCCGATGCGCAAGGCTACCGTTGTTGCCGAACCGCTTGAGCGTGGGTTCGGCCTGACCTTGGGCAATGCGTTGCGCCGGGTCTTGTTGTCGTCGCTTCAGGGCGCGGCAATCACCAGCGTTCAAATCGACGGCGTGCTTCATGAGTTCTCTTCGGTGGCTGGTGTGCGTGAAGACGTCACCGATATTGTTTTGAACCTAAAGGGCGTCGCCATCCGCATGGAGGCCGATGGCCCCAAGCGTGTGTCGGTTTCCGCCAAGGGCCCCAAGCTTGTCACCGCAGGTGACATCAGCGAAAGCGCCGGCATCGAGGTTCTCAACCGTGATCACGTGATCTGTCATTTGGATGACGGCGCGGACCTTTACATGGAACTGACCATCAACACCGGCAAAGGGTACGTCGCGGCGGACAAGAACCGCCCCGAAGATGCTCCGATCGGCTTGATGCCGATCGATGCGCTCTATTCGCCGGTCAAGAAGGTGTCCTATGATGTTCAGCCGACCCGCGAGGGGCAGGTGCTGGACTATGACAAGCTGACTCTGAAGCTGGAAACCGATGGATCGGTGACGCCTGATGATGCCGTGGCCTATGCTGCGCGCATCCTTCAGGATCAGTTGTCGATCTTCGTGAACTTTGACGAGCCGGAAAGTGCATCCCGTCAAGACGACGACGATGATCTGGAGTTCAACCCGCTTCTGCTGAAGAAAGTGGACGAACTTGAGCTGTCTGTCCGGTCGGCCAACTGCCTGAAGAACGACAATATTGTCTATATTGGCGATCTGATCCAGAAGACCGAAGCCGAGATGCTTCGCACGCCGAACTTTGGCCGCAAGTCCTTGAACGAGATCAAGGAAGTGCTGTCGGGCATGGGCCTGCATCTGGGTATGGATATCATTGATTGGCCCCCCGACAACATCGAGGATCTGGCCAAGAAGTACGAAGACAACTTTTGATGGTGTGGGGGCGAAAGCCCCCGTACCGCACTGGGCAATCCTGCCCCAATAGGTGAGAGGTCCGCACGCACGGACCTCCGGACAAAGCAAAATGTATGGAGTTTGAACAATGCGTCACGCACGAGGCTACCGCCGCCTGAACCGCACCCATGAACACCGCAAGGCGCTGTTCGCGAACATGGCTGGCTCGCTCATTGAACATGAGCAAATCAAGACAACCCTTCCCAAGGCGAAGGAACTGCGTCCGATCATCGAAAAGCTGATCACGCTTGGCAAACGCGGCGATCTGCACGCGCGCCGTCAGGCTGCATCGCAACTGAAGCAGGACGCGTATGTCGCGAAGCTGTTCGAGGTTCTCGGACCGCGTTATGCAGAACGCAAGGGCGGATACGTCCGCGTTCTGAAGGCCGGGTTCCGTTATGGCGATATGGCGCCGATGGCAATCATCGAGTTCGTAGATCGCGACGTTGATGCAAAGGGTGCCGGTGATCGCGCCCGCGTCGAGGCCGAGGAAGCTGCAGCGGATTGATTTTCGCAAACGGGAAAAGATGCCATTGAATAAGAAGTGCCCTCGCCGTCAGGCGGGGGCACTTTTGTTTTCGTCATTTGCGACCGGGTCCGATGGCGATGAGTCGCGCATCGCCAAGACGAGGTCGCCGGTCGAAATATCGGTTTGACCGATGTACTCAAGGATATCGTTGCGCGCAGGCCCCGCCAAAGCCATCACCTGCGCAAAAAGATCTAACGCGACCTTCTCCGTCATCATTCTCACCATGTCCGCTGAGTGGGCAAGAATACGGTTGACCGGGATTCAGGCAACCTGTCTAAAAGTATATGTCCTTTTGTTGGTAAAAATGTCCAAAGCACCCGTTCTAGATCTTTTGATGCACGAAATGTCGCTCGCCGCGCCCGGCGGGTTCGCGGTTGGTTTGCACATTCGTTACGTCTCTCCGTTGATCATGGTGAATACATATCCCGATGATTGGCAGGAGGTTTACACCGCCAAGCTTTATGGTTTGCGCGACCCTACGCTGGCTTGGGGTCTGAGCCATAATGGCACGCGCCGGTGGAGCCAGATTGGCCTGCCCGATCCGTTCGGCATTCTGCCCGAGGCCGCACAGTACGGGATGGTTTATGGCATGATCGCCTCTATCGGCCCGATGTCTTCGCGCACTATCGCGGGGGCGACGCGGGCGGACCGCGAATTTACCGACTCCGAGATGGAACTCATTCAGAGGTTGGTGCAGCGCATGCACGACCTCTCAGAGCCTCCCGCGCGCTTGTCAAAGCCGCAGGTCGAGGCTCTTCGATGTATTGCGGATGGGGACCGCCATGCAGCTGCCGCCGCCAAACTTGGCATATCCGAAAGCGCTTTCAAGGCGCGCCTGACCTCTGCCCGTCAGAAGCTAATGGCTCGTACCACAGCCGAAGCGGTTCAACGTGCAAAGGAATACGGCTTGATTTGAAGGTGCTACAATGACGAGGTGCAGATGCAATCCCTCCGTGGTGCGGTTTCTTAACCAAACGGACCTAGGAGGATCCTATGCAAACTACCACTTTGTCATTCGACAACATGCACAACCACGGCCAATTGTTCGCAAACATGCTGCGCGCCCGGCACAGTACGTTCATCGAGCGCAAGAATTGGGACCTGCCCAATACCGAGGGTATGGAATTTGACCAATACGACACGCCGCAAAGCCGTTGGGTCTGTGTGCATGAAATGGGCAAAGTGCTGGCAGGCGTCAGGCTGACCCCGACGCACGCGAAATGCGGCGTCTATAGCTACATGGTCCGCGACGCGCAGCGTGGACTGCTAGATACGATCCCTTCGAACCTCCTGTATGATGACGCCCCGATTGAACCGCATATCTGGGACGCAAGCCGCATTTTCGTGGCAAAGGATGTGCCGACGACGATCCGGCGCCGTGTGCAGATGTCGTTGATGTCGGAAATGGTCGGCGCGGCCCGCGCCCATGGCGCGACGATTCTGTTGGGTCTGCTGCCGACACCGGTTCAGCGTCTGGGAACCCGGGTCGGCATTGACATGGAAGCCGGCGGTCCTTTGCTGCAGATCGGCGGCGTGGATCACCGATGCTTCTTTGTTTCGATGGCCACGAAGATGCATTGATCAACGCAGTGGCGTGCACGGGCGGACGGGGGATTTCCCTCCCTCTGCCGTGCCGCTAATCTGCACCATGGCCGATTTGTTTGACACTGGACCGCCCGCCGCTGCAAGCGCCCCCCGGCCGCTTGCCGACCGTCTGCGACCGCAGCATCTGGATGAGGTGATCGGGCAGGCGCATCTGTTGGGCCCCGAGGGCAGCCTGCGGATCATGCTGGATGGAGGGACACTTAGTTCACTGGTGTTCTGGGGGCCGCCGGGTGTGGGAAAGACGACGATTGCCCGGCTTCTGGCCGACGAGACTGATCTCCACTTTGTCCAGATCAGCGCAATTTTCACGGGTATGCCCGACCTGCGAAAAGTGTTCGAGGCCGCAAGGATGCGCCGTTCCAACGGCAAGGGGACATTGCTGTTCGTTGATGAAATCCACCGTTTCAACAAGGCGCAGCAAGACGGCTTCTTGCCCCATATGGAGGACGGCACGATCCTTCTGGTTGGGGCGACCACCGAGAACCCAAGCTTCGAGTTGAACGCCGCCGTCCTTTCGCGCGCTCAGGTCATGGTTCTGGAGCGGCTTGATGACACCGCAATGGAGCAGCTTCTGCTGCGCGCCGAAGCCGCGCTTGGCCGCGCTTTGCAATTGGATGAGGCCGCGCGGCGCGCGCTACGCGATATGGCGGATGGCGATGGCCGCGCCTTGCTGAATTTGGCGGAACAGGTCGCTGGCTGGAAGTCGGACACTGCCTTGGATACGGCGGGCCTGTCTGCCCGCCTGACCCGCCGTGCAGCCCAGTATGACAAATCGGGCGATGCGCATTACAACCTGATTTCCGCATTGCATAAATCCGTGCGCGGATCAGACCCAGACGCCAGCCTTTACTGGTTTGCCCGGATGCTGGAGGGCGGCGAAGACCCGCGTTATCTGGCGCGCCGGATAACGCGTATGGCGGTGGAGGACATCGGGTTGGCCGATCCGCAGGCGCATCGGGTGTGTCTGGACGCATGGGAAACCTACGAACGACTTGGCAGCCCTGAAGGGGAACTGGCCTTGGCGCAGGCGGTGATCTATCTGGCCCTTGCCCCGAAATCGAACGCGGCCTACGCCGCGTACAAGGCCGCGCGGGCATCGGCCAAATCTACCGGCTCGCACCCGCCCCCCAAACACATCCTGAATGCGCCGACCGGGATGATGAAAGATCAGGGCTATGGTAAAGACTATGCCTATGACCATGACGCAGAGGATGGGTTTTCGGGGCAGAACTACTTTCCCGACGCGATGGGCCGCGCGACTTTCTACGAACCAGTCGCACGCGGGTTCGAGCGCGATCTGACCAAGCGCATTGCTTATTTCAAAGGACTGCGGGCCAAACGTGAGCGCGGTTGACAACGCGGGGCCAAACCCACATCACCCGCTCATGTTTGCATCACTTCTTCAGGTTGCCCTTGGTGGGGCCGTTGGCGCTAGCCTGCGATATTTGACAGTTATCGGGTTGTCCCGGGCGATCGGCCACACGTCGTTTCCGTTCGCCATCATAACGGTGAATGTTCTGGGCTCGTTTCTGATGGGTGTGTTTGTGGTGGCCGCGGCACAGCGTGGTTTGACCCACCTTTCGCCGCTTGTCATGATGGGCGTTCTGGGTGGCTTTACGACCTTCTCTGCGTTCTCGCTTGAAGCGGTCACGCTTTATGAACGGGGCGATGTAGGGCAGGCGGCGATCTATGTGCTGGCATCGGTCATTTTTTCCATCTTGGGTTTGGTTGCGGGCCTGTGGTTCGCGCGCGGGGTTTATGCATGAGCGGTGTTCAAACCCTTTTTGTGGGTGCTGACGAAGGCGATCAACGTCTTGACCGTTGGTTCCGTCGACATTTCCCCCAAGTTTCGCAAGGCCGCGTCGAGAAGCTGTGCCGCAAGGGCGAAATCCGGGTCGATGGTGGCCGCGTCAAACCCGCGACCCGGATTGAAACAGGACAGGCGATCCGGGTGCCGCCTTTGCCCGATGAGGCCGCGCCGCGGACCATCGTGCGCCGTGAAACGGTGTCAGACGCGGATGCCCAGATGATGCGCAACGCTGTGCTCTATCGTGACGATCACCTGATCGCCCTGAACAAGCCTCCGGGTTTGCCGACGCAGGGTGGCACCGGGCACACGCGTCACGTTGATGGGTTGGCAGAGGCGCTGAAGTTCGGTTTTGACGAAAAGCCACGCCTTGTGCATCGGCTTGACCGGGACACATCCGGGATTTTGCTTCTGGCCCGGACCCGGATGGCTGCAAAGGCATTGACCGACGCGTTGCGCCATCGCGCCACACGCAAGATTTACTGGGCTATCGTGGCGGGGGCACCCTTGCCCCGCAAGGGGACAATCAAGTTCGGGTTGGTCAAGGCACCGGGCCATGGCAGGGGCGGCGAGGGTGAAAAGATGCTGTGCATTCACCCATCCGAAGTGGCCTCTACCCCTGATGCCAAGCGCGCGGCGACGGATTATGCCGTCTTGTCCACGCTTGGCACCCGCGCGTCATGGGTGGCGATGGTGCCCGTCACGGGCCGCACCCATCAGCTCCGCGCCCACATGGCCGAGTTGGGGCATCCGGTGATCGGCGATGGGAAATATGGTGGCTCGGGGCAGGAAAACCTTGGGGATGGTTGGGGTGCGCAACTGGGCGGAGAGATGAGTCGCAAGCTGCACCTGCATGCGCGGTATCTGATGCTTGAACATCCGATTACGGGTGCACAGCTGAACCTGACCGCCCCGTTGCCGGACCACATGGCCCGGACGTGGGACACCTTTGGTTGGGATGCCGCAGACGTGCCGGTCGACCCATTCGAGGATGACATATGACCGAACGGCGGCTTGTGGTCTTTGATGTCGACGGAACGCTGATCGACAGTCAGGCACATATTGTTGCTGCGATGTCCGGCGCTTTCACGGTGGTTGGCCTGCCGGTCCCTGACCGTGCAGAAATACTTGGGATCGTTGGTTTGTCGCTTCATGTCGCAATGGCGCGACTGGCGCCGGATCGTCCGGACCTTACCGATAATCTGGTGACGGCATATAAGGAACGCTTTGCGGAACTTCGCCTTGCAAGTGATCCCGTCGCGCAGTCACCGCTTTACGCTGGCGCACTAAGCGTGCTGCGTGCGCTAGCGGCGCGAGATGACGTGTATCTTGGCGTGGCCACTGGAAAATCGCGGCGCGGACTTGATCATGTCTTGGCGGTTCATGATCTGGCTGGCCTGTTCCAAACCGTTCAGGTTGCCGATCACCATCCCTCGAAACCGCACCCATCGATGGTGATGGCCTGCCTGACCGAAACGGGCGTGAAAGCGGCGAATGCGATGATCGTCGGTGATACAAGTTTCGACATGGAAATGGGGCGCGCGGCAGGCATCAGTGCCGTTGGTGTCAGTTGGGGGTATCACCCTGTTGACGCGTTGATTGGTGCCGGGGCCACAACAGTGATCGAAAGTTTTTCCGCGCTGCCCGCTGTCTGCGACAGGATCTGGTGTGCCAATGTCTGAATGGAAGGCAAAGCGCTTCTGGAAGAAAGCGACCGTCGAGGCCGTGGTAGATGGTTTCCAGATACTTCTTGATGGGCGTCCCGTGCGCACGCCGTTCAAATCGCCACTGGTCTTGCCGACGCGAACGATGGCCGAGGCGATGGCTGCTGAATGGGACGTCCAGACAGAGAATATTGACCCCCGCACCATGCCGATAACCCGGTCGGCGAATTCCGCCATCGACAAGGTGGTGCCGCAAAAGCGTGCCGTGGTTGAAATGCTGGCCGCCTATGCCCAGACAGATTTGCTGTGTCATCGCGCGGCATACCCCCCCGCATTGTCCGCGCGTCAGGCAGAAGGGTGGGACCCTGTTCTGTCATGGGCTGAAAAACATTTTCGTGCCCCGCTTTTCGTGACCGTTGGGATCATGCCGGTGGAACAACCTCAAACCAGTCTTGCGGCCCTCCAAGATGCCGTGGACGCAACACCGGTGTTCACACTGACGGGACTGCATGACCTTGTCATGTTGTCCGGCTCGCTGGTGTTGGGGCTTGCGGTCAGGGATCGTACGATTGCCGCAGAAACGGCATGGAATTTGTCGCGAATCGATGAGGATTGGCAGTCAGCGGAATGGGGCCATGATGACGAGGCCGCCGCAGCTGCAGACAAGAAACGCGATGCTTTCTTGCATGCTGATCGCTTCGTGACACTTGCCAACGGCGCGTGATCAAGTGCGGGTCGCAGAAGTCAGGTTTATGCACATGATTTACGCACTTGCCCAATTTCGCGCCGGTTTTTCTGGCTCCTGAATCGGAAACCTCGCATCGCCCACTTGACCTCAGGCAGCATATTTGCCCATTTTGGAGGCGGTGAGGGGCAACAAAGTCTCCACAATGGAATACCAACTCCCCCTTGGGGTTAAATACGCTGCCCATCAGGGCAGTTCATCAGGAAGAGGTAAACAATGAAAAAATCCGTATTTCTCGGCACGCTCGCGGTCGCCGGTCTCGCGGCAGGCTTCGCTTCGGCGCAGACGCTGGCCGAAGTTCAAGCGCGCGGCAGTCTGAATTGCGGCGTAACCACCGGTCTGACGGGCTTCGCAGCTCCGAATGCCAGCGGTGAATGGGAAGGCTTTGACGTTGGTCTTTGCCGCGCCGTCGCAGCAGCAATCTTTGGCGACGCAACCGCGGTTGAGTTCGTACCGACCACCGGCCAGACTCGCTTCACTGCTTTGGCTTCGGGAGAAGTCGACATGCTGGCGCGTAACACCACATGGACCTTCTCGCGCGACGTTGACCTGGCGTTCGAATTTGTCGGCGTGAACTACTATGACGGTCAGGGCTTCATGGTCCCGCGTGCGTTGAACGTAAGCTCGGCCATGGAACTGGACGGCGCAACCGTCTGCATCCAGACCGGCACCACCACCGAACTGAACCTTGCAGACTTCTTTAGCTCCAACAACATGAGCTACGAGCCGGTTCCGATCGAAACTAACGCCGAAGCGCAGCAGCAGTACCTTGCCGGTGCGTGCGACGTCTACACCACCGATGCCTCGGGTCTGGCCGCAACGCGCGCCACGTTCGAAGATCCGTCGGCGCATGTTGTTCTGCCCGAGATCGTGTCGAAAGAGCCGCTTGGCCCGCTCGTCCGTCATGGCGACAACGAATGGGCGGACATCGTCCGCTGGACGTTGAACGCGCTGATCGCAGCTGAAGAGCTGGGCATCACCTCGGCCAACGTGAACGAGTTGGCCGCAGGTACCGAGAACCCTGAAATCAACCGCATTCTGGGCACCGAAGGTGACTTGGGCGCGATGCTGGGTCTTGACGCAGCTTGGGCACGCAACGCGATTGCGGCAGTAGGCAACTACGGCGAACTGTTCGAGAGCAACATCGGCGAGAACACACCGATTGGTCTGGCCCGGGGCCTGAACGCACAGTGGACCGACGGCGGCCTGCTGTACTCCCCGCCGTTCCGGTAAGCACAACACAGAAGGGCGCGGATCACTCCGCGCCCTTCGTCCATCAAGACATCCGACAACCAAGAAGAATAATCGAACCGTGCGGCGATCTGGGGATCAGGCCGTAAACGTTTCGGCATTTCCAACGACACAGGGGCGCCAGACATGACCGCTATGACGGACCCACCCAACGAAGGCTTTCGTCTCAGCCAACTTATTTATGATACCCGATATCGATCCATGACGATCCAGGCGGTCGCGTTCATGTTGATCATGGCGGGCATCATCTGGCTGGCAAACAACACGGTGCAGAACCTTTCTGCCTTGGGTAAGGACTTTGACTTCGGTTTCTTATGGTCCCGCGCGGGATACGACATCAACCAGCGCCTCATCGAATACTCCAATGACTCAACCCATGGCCGCGCCGCGATGGTTGGTATTGCCAACACGCTGCTGGTCGCCGTTTTGGGGTGTGTTCTGGCAACTGTACTTGGCGTT
>Ga0208544_10001281_pt1 | contig 17686 bp, 13 predicted proteins | sample DEB08_DNA_9_FD_184526 | JGI IMG/M metagenome (GOLD analysis project Ga0208544, IMG submission 184526) | Aqueous microbial communities from the Delaware River and Bay under freshwater to marine salinity gradient to study organic matter... | ecosystem: Environmental > Aquatic > Marine > Coastal ... | reverse complement strand
ACATCCAGTCCTGGGAATACCAGCCGCTTGGCCCCTTCCTTGCCAAGAGCTTTGCAACAACCATCTCGCCCTGGATCGTAACTATGGATGCGTTGGCCCCATTCCGCAGCGCGGCCTTTCAGCGTTTTGAAGGCGATCCGGATCCCTTGCCGCATTTGACCTCCAACGCGAACGAAGCGGCTGGTCATATCGACATCGAAGTGGAAGCCTGGATCGAACCGGCGGGAGGCAATTGCGAGCGGCTTTCTAGTGCGAGCTACGCCTCCTCATACTGGAATCCAGCGCAGCTCGTGGTTCACCAAGCGTCCAACGGCTGCCCGCTCGCACCCGGTGACATCTTGGGCACAGGCACGATCAGTGGACCAAAACCAGATGAGGCAGGAGCGCTCCTGGAACTGGGTAAAATGGGTGCAACACCCATCACCCTCGCCGATGGCGGCCAGCGTATCGCGTTGCACGACGGTGATCGGCTGGAACTGCGCGCAGCGTGTTCGCGTGCCGGTTTCCGTTCAATCGGTTTCGGAGAAGCAAGCGGAACGGTCTTACCTGCAGGAGTGCACACATGAAACGCTGGATAACCGCTTTGGCCACGCTGGCGCTATTGGGAACGGGCTTCGCTGTCTTCAAGAACGACATCGCTTTGCTCCTCTTCAGGAAGGCCATCTCGCAGCAGGTTTCAAGCGATCTACTCGCTGAATATCCGGAAGGAATGCATGTTGCGTCTTGTGGTAGCGGAACCCCGCTGCCGGACCAGACCATGGCCGGTGCGTGTACGGCAGTGATCGCTGGTGGGCGTTTGTTCGTTTTTGACATGGGTGACGGCGCGCCAGAAACGATGATGAGAATGGGTCTGGATATATCGCGTATCGAGGCGCTCTTTCTCACCCATTTTCACTCCGACCATATAGTGGGCCTAGGCAGTCTGGTGATGGGGCAGGGTAGCGGCAAGGGAGAATCCGCACCGATGCGGCTCTATGGCGCTCAAGGCGTCGAGCAGATCGCTGGTGGGTTTAACAGCGCCTTTGCCTTCGACCAAGCCTACCGCGTAGAACACCACCCAAAGCTGAAGGCGTCAGTAAGCGCCCTCAGCCTTGAACCGCACGCTTTCCAAGCACCGGCCGAGGGGAGCTTTCCGGTCGTTTATCAATCGAACGGTGTAACAATCCGCGCCTTCGCCGTTCCGCACGGCCCGGTCAAACCAGCAATCGGCTATCGGATCGAATATGATGGCATGGCCGTCGTTATAAGCGGCGACACAGAAGCATCTGACAATCTGGTTGCAGCCGCCAAAGGGGCTGACTTGCTCGTGCACGAAGCGCTCAACCCTGAGATGGTCGCGATCATCGAACAAGAAGCGACCGCCCATGGGCAGAAGGCCCTGGCCACTGTGATGCATGATATCCCGTCCTACCACGCCACGCCGATGGAGGCAGCAGAGGCGGCTTCAGAGGCTGGGGTGAAGGCGCTAGCCTTCACGCATATGATACCGCCGCTCCCCTTAGGCTTGCTCGAGGGCCCATTTCTTGCCGGAGTAAGCGATTTATATTCAGGGCCGGTGATAGTCATGCGCGACGGCATGGTTTTGACCATTTTGAAGCAGCACAGCCCCGCCGTTCGCGACTTTCTGTGACGATGTAGCGAGTTGAGGGAACGCTGATTGCTCAGGTTTCATTGTCACCGGTCGCAGAACCTCAGTCGTCCGCTAGTAACCTATTCCGGCCAAGAGCTGCCGTTCCGCTTTCGGCCCACTTCCTGCCATCGTTGAATGACCGACAATGGGGCGTTAGCCGACTAGCCGCTTTATTCTCCATCCAAGCAGTTTGAATGACAGAAACTGGGTGGGGAGCGGAATGGCGGGTTTTGGATCAGAAGCTTAAAAAACGGAAGTTTTCAGCTTTCCAAACAATCTATAAAATGATTAACAGTCGGTTCTGTTGCAGCATCAGTTAGCACCGCCGAATTGACAGAAAATCTTAGGTTTCCGGGATGCGGTATCCCTTGCACCACTTGCCGCTCGATCAATGGCAATGCGACGGATTTAGGGACCGTCGTCAAAATATCGGACCGGGTTGCCAGATCGATGCAGGCGGCCTGACTGAGCAACCGATATTTTGGAAACCCATGTGATTTGAGCAACGACTGAAGCTCAGAGGGCAGGCTCGTTTCAAACAGATTGTCATAACCGGCTATAGCCCAGTCAAATTTGACAATATCCTGCATCGCCTGGCCTGTCACGGCTACTGGATGGCCGGGACGGAATATTACGTAATAGGGTTCATCAACGATATTACGAACCCGAAGTTTCTCGAAATATGGCAATTGGCGCAGAGTTGCCTCATGATATAGCAACAGGTGAATGCGCCTTTGGATAAGCTCTTCCGCAGCAAGATTGGGAGGCATGGTTTCAACGGTGATTTGGGTTTCAGGATAGCGGGCAGCAAATTTCAATATTGCCGGCTGGATCAGACTGTCCAATATCGCCGGGCCACATATGATTTGAAGCCGGTGCTCGCCACCTTGGGTTTTTACGCGCACATTTTGGGCGAAGCTGATCAAATCCACCGCCATCGGATATAGTCTTTTTCCGGCTTCTGTCGGTACGACTGTTCGCGTCGTGCGGTGGAACAACTTGACGTCCCAGCCTTGCTCCAGCGCCTTGATACTTTTGGTCAAGGCCGAATGCGTCAGCCGCAATTCTTCGGCAGCATTGGAAAAGCTGCGGAGTCGGTAAACCGATTCAAAATGTCGCATGAGGCGCAGATCGTTCATATGTTCCTACTAGTATCAAATATAAGATAATTACTCAATATATTTCATTAATAGACCGACCTATCAATCTGCTGACCGGAGATACAACCGGGGAGGGGGTTAAGCCATGACGCTGGAACAATTTGTCACATCCAACATTTCGATGATCGTTATCCCGTTGTACCTATTGTCCATTGTCGGTGAGACCATTGCCAACCATTTTCGTTCCCCACAGGGAATTGGTGACTGGAAAGACAATCTCATGTCGATTTTTATGGGTTTGATCAGCGCCCTGACCAATGGCGTGGGTGCGGCCATCTCCATCGGCGCCCTATTTTGGGCCGCACAATATCAATTCTTTGCTATCCCTCTCACCGTTGGTTCGCTGATCCTGTGCTTTGTTCTGGATGATATGCGCTATTATTGGCACCATCGCGTCGCGCATCGTTGCCGTTGGGTCTGGGCGATGCACGTTACCCACCACAGCAGCACCCAATATAACTTTTCCGTGGCGCTCCGGCAGGGCTGGACCAAACATTTTACCGGTACCATGATGTTTAAGGTGCCGCTGGTTTTGATCGGCTTTGATCCCGTGGTCGTTCTTTTCTGCGGCGTTCTCAATCCCACATACCAATTCTTCCTCCATACTGAACTGGTGAACAAAATGCCGCGCTGGTTTGAAGCAATTTTCAACACGCCCTCCCATCACCGGGTTCACCATGGCCGGAATCCCCAATATCTGGATGCCAACTATGCCGGCACATTGATCATCTGGGACAAGATGTTCGGAACCTTTGTTGCTGAAGATGAGGCGGATCGCCCCGATTATGGTCTGGTGAAAAATCTCGAAACGCTTAATCCGCTGGTCATTATATTTCATGAATATTGGGGCATCGCCAAGGATGTGTTCAGCCGCGGTCCGAATTTATGGCAAAGATTGCTCTACATATTCGCGCCGCCAGGATGGAGCCATGACGGTTCGCGGCAGTCGTCCAGCGACATAAAACAGGAATATTTCCAGCAAAAGCTCGTCATAACCAACGAAGTAACCGGGCAAACGCTGAAAACGCAGAAAGCCTGACCCGTGCCGGGACCGCATTATGCAATCTCGGAAAGCCTGATTGTCTTTGCTGCGCTTTGGTCGTTGATAAAACTCGGACGGCAAGGCCTTTGGCTGGCAGCGCTGGGAAGCGCAATATTCGGAGCGGCCGCCGCTATCGGTGTTTACCGCTTCGCCTCAAACGAGATCGACGCACTGGCGGTATTTCACAAGGATTTTTCACAAAAAGGCGGTGCGGTTGCAATGGCGCTCCTGTCCTCCCAGCTGCTTTTGGGTACGCATGCAGCATCGCGAAACGCAGCCATAGGCTGGGTTATTTTTGCGGCCATTTTTCTGACTGGCGGTACTGCTATATTGGCGCCAGCAATTACGACACCATTGTTTCTGGCATGGCTGATCGGTGCAATCCTCACTGCCCTCTTTCTCGGGCAGCAAGATGTCCGGAGAAGAATCACATCAGGTGCGATTACGTCCATTTTCTTAGTCAATTTGCTGCTGATCCGCCAATCACCGTTTCTGAACCCTTCGGTCAGCTGGCATCTTTTCCATATTGGTGTGGCGGTCTGGCTCATCGGAATGCTCCGTGTTTTCAGCCAATTTCAAAATGAACGGGACTAGCGCAAAAAGGCGAACGGGATGACTGCTTTTGGGCAATTGCATTAGGCTTGTTTTATGACCGAAACTGGGGCGCTTGCCGACCGGCCGCTTTTTTATCCCTCAGATCAGATTGAAGGACCGCAATTGGGTGGTTAGCTGACTGTCTGCTTCCTGCGGATAAATCGAAAAGGCGGTCATAAATTACCACGAATAAAATCAGTTGCCAGGCGGCTCGCTTGAGTTGATTTCTGAATCAGGTTTTCGCGCTGGTTTCCAAGACAATGTGCCCGCCATCCCTAAGCGCGGACAAAATTACAGTAAAAGACATTAGGACGCACTGGATCCATTTCTGGCAATTTGCCTGCCCCGAGAGTATTTGAATCTCTTGAGTCTGCGATTTTCACGATACCATTCGCTTTCACCAATCCGGAACATTGCGAAGCATTGTAAATATTGTCGTTAGCGCAATTTAAAGAATCATTTGGTAGCGACCGCCATGTTGGACCAGAACATTTGGCGTGGGGCTAAAACTTTAAAATCATGGCGGTAAATGGACTTTTAAGAGCATTTTCAGGCAATGCAGCTGTCTCTTCCGAAGTCGATTCCGCCTCGGCCGCTACGGTTGCCGATCAACCGCACCGCGCTGAAATACTCGACGATTTTGAAAAGGCCGGGATAACCTGGCTCTGGGCGACAGATGCGGAAGGCCGGATAATCTATCTGACGGAACAAGCCGCAGAAAATTTGGGAAGACCGGTGTCTGATCTGATTTCAGAACAATTTACCGCCTTTTTTGAAAATGATCCTGACAACCCCGACGAGAAATCTGACCGACCGCTAAAATATCAGCTTAGCAAACGCAGCAAAATTAATGACATCGTTGTTCGGCAAGTGTCTTTGACGAAGCGTCCTGGCGATGAACCTGTCTGGTGGATGATTAATGCCCATCCAAAATTCGACAATAAAGGCGATTTTCATGGTTATCGCGGCAATGCAAAAAATGTTACCGCCGAATATAAGCGCAAGCTAGAAGACACACGGCTAGCTGAATTTGACTCACTAACCGGCCTTGCCAATCGCCACCGGATGGATAGGCAGCTTAACTCGCTTCTCGGCGCATTTAGAGCCGCCGGTCGCAGTTGCGCAATCATGATGCTCGATCTGGACCGCTTCAAGCAGGTCAACGATTCAATGGGCCATCCGGCCGGTGATGAACTGCTGAAGCAAGTGGCCAAGCGGATGCGCAAAATTATCGGCAATTCCGGCGAAATTGGCCGATTGGGCGGCGACGAATTTCAGATCATATTGCCCGATATTGATGATCGCGGGAAATTGGGCGAGCTTGCAGGGAAAATCGTCAAGATTATTTCCCAGCCCTATCTTATTGAGGACAAAAAAGCGGTTATCGGCACCTCAATTGGTGTGGCTGTAGCACCTTACGACGGCATTGAGAAAGAAGAACTGATTCGAAGCTCTGACCTCGCCCTGTATGCCGCCAAAAATACAGGGCGTGGCCAATTTCGATTCTATTCTGCCGACTTGAAGGACGAGGCTGAAGAACGGCGATTGCTAGTCGAGGATCTTCGTGAAGCGCTTGCCAATGATCAGCTGGAACTGCACTACCAGCCGGTTGTACGGACCGATGACCATATGGTCGTCGGGTTTGAAGGGCTTATGCGCTGGGTACATCCCGAACGCGGCCTTGTGAGTCCCGACGTGTTTATTCCGATTGCAGAGGAATTGAACCTCATCAATCAACTGGGTGAATGGGCTTTGCGCAAGGCATGTGAAGATGCGCTGCAATGGCCGAATTCGGTCCGGATTGCGGTGAATGTTTCGGCTGTCCAATTTGCCAGCACCGGTTTTCCCGAAATCGTGATGAATGCCTTGGCCGCAAGCGGACTGGCTCCTGATCGTCTGGAACTCGAGCTTACGGAAAGTGTGTTCATGGGGGATAGTGAAACCATTGATACTATGTTCAAGATACTAAAAAATCTGGGCGTGCGCCTGGTGCTCGATGATTTCGGTACCGGCTATTCCTCGCTCAGCTATCTTCGTTCGGCACCTTTTGACAAAATCAAAGTCGATAAAAGTTTTGTCGATTCCTGTACGCAGAAGGATCAGAATAGCGAAAAGATTATCGCAGCAATCGTCAGCCTTTCCGAAGCATTGGGCATGGAAACCACGGTCGAAGGCGTGGAGGCGTTCGACCAGTTTGATGTCGTTTGCTCAAAAGGCGCACGTTTCATTCAAGGGTGGATTTATTCTAAGGCACTCAAGCTGGAAGAAATTGCAGAAAAAATGGGCACGGGAGAGTTCAAGATCGAGCCCGATGGTCCGGATTTGTATCGCCCCGACAGACGCAAGATGTTTCGCCGTATCAGCGTCATTCATGAAGATCATCGATATGAAGTTGTGATGCGTGACTTGTCCAAAGTCGGCGCGCAGTTTGAAGGCATGCTTGGTGTTCCCATAGGCACGAATCTGTTACTCGATCTGGGTGCAGGTCAGCTGGTTATCTGTACCGTTGTGCATTCCAAAGATGCTGTGGTTGGAACCAAATTTGAAACACCCCTGGTCAGCGATGGCGCCGGCGGCTTATGCACCCGCCACCGAGTATCTCCTTATGATCTAGCTGCTGCCGGGATGCCGCTGGCCGCCCTGAAGGAGGGTGGATATCCGCTCGCACAAGTTTCGTCCAATCCCCTAAGCAAACCAAAATTCATGCAGGTTAGAGTTTAAGATCCTGACCCTCAGCATCATCTCTAAACCCGAAGTGAAATATAGCTTTCCTCGTTATTGACGTCCAAAATTGGGTGGCAAGTCGACTGTCGGCTTTCAGCGCTCCCAGACGAGATACGGATAAACTGATGTTGGCGGCTCGCAAATTACTATCAGACCTTGCAGGGAATTCAAACAAAGGCATTGCGATGGAGCGATGAAGATCAAATGGCGTTATAGAATCATATGAAAAAAATTTAACGCATTGTTACATAATCATATCTCTACCTTGAGAGCAGCAGCGCGATTGCGGCTTGCAGCTCGTCGTCGCTTAAAGCTAGGCTGGCCTTACCCATCGAAAGCTCGGTTCGGCCGGCAGCTTGCCCTTTGATCGGTTGCAGACCATTAAAGAGCCAAATGCCCAGCTCACGGGCAACCTGGTCGCGGGCCTCGAGCAACTTTGTGATGTCACCCTCTAGCCGAAGATGGAACATGCTGGTGTGGGGCGGATTGGGCATCACGCCCGCGCGCTCGTGGAGGTTGAAGAGGGCAGCGACTTGCCCGGCACGCTCGATCAACAGGGGCATGCGCTCAATGCAGCTGGTCAGGTGCAGGCGGGCTGAAACGATGTTGGCCATCGCAGAGTAAAGAGTCCCGCCTTGCCGCCGCTGCCAGATTGCTGCCTCGTCGATAAAATCGCGCGGACCGAGCAGCATAGCGCCCGAGAGCGCACCAACGTCCTTGTAGAAGGAGACGTAAACCGAGTCGAAAAGCGCTGCGAGCTCTGACAAAGTGCGGCCATAAGCCGGAGCTGCTTGCCAAACGCGGGCGCCGTCGAGGTGCAGACGAATGCCTCGGGCTTGGCAAAGCTCACTGAGCTCCTCCAGTTGTTCCCACGTCGGCAGTTGCCCGCCGATCTCACGCGCTGGTAGTTCGACAAGCAGGCTAGCGAGGCCCGTTTCGTGAGCGGCTCCATCCGGCCCGATCAGTTCGGTGACATCGGTGGCCACTGTCGGACGGTTGGCTTCGCCGATGAGATGCGCTTGCAGGCCATGCAGTTCGCGGTAGCCGAATTCTTCATGCAGCTCGAGATGCGACGTTGCGTGGAAGGCCGTGGTCGGATTACTTGCGCGCTCGCTCCAGATGCGAAGGGCGATCGGCTGAGCCATGCAACCCGAGGGCATGAAGCGAGCAGCCGGCATGTCAAAAAGCGTGGCAACCTCCTCCTCAAATTCCTCAACCAGCGCGCCCTTGCCGTAGACGTCGGGCTGCAAGGCCGGCACCGGGTTTCCGCCCGAACTTGGATCTCCGTAATCGCGAAGCCAGGCGGCGATGGCCTCAATCTCCGCGGCAGGATGCGTCGGCCCGGCACCAGCGAGATGACGGCAGGTCAGTCGCAGGTGCATGCGTTCGGCGGCGAGGGCATCGAAGTTGCTCATCGGCGGCTTCCATGCGGCGAGCTAGTGCCTGCGGCAACCCCTTCTTTGTTATCCCGGCCGCTAATCTGACTTTGTCCCATCAACTGAACGGAAACAGGACCGGAATTTGAGCAGAAATTACGGTTAGCTATACAGATGGCAGGCAACGTGGCGATCCGGCTGGTCAGCGAGTGGCTTGAGCAGCGGTGTTTCGACACGACACCTGTCCGTCGCATGTGGACAGCGGCCGGCAAAGCGGCAGCCTGCGCCAATATCGACTGGAGATGGGATTTCACCAGTGATGGTTGTTGAGAGGCGTTTGCGTTCCAATTCCGGATCCGGTTCCGGATTGGAAGCGATTAGAATTTCCGTATAGGGGTGCTTGGGGTTGAAGAAAACATCATGCGCCGGCCCGATTTCTGCCAAGGCGCCCAGATACATCACAGCCATGCGGTCACTGATATAGCGTACCATCGACAGGTCATGCGCGATGAACAGCAACGTCAGACCCATGGATTGCTTGAGTTCTTCCAGAAGATTGACCACCTGAGCCTGAACCGATACGTCCAAGGCGGAAATCGGCTCGTCACAAACCACAAATTCCGGTTCAAGTATCAGCGCGCGGGCAATCCCTATCCGCTGCCGCTGGCCGCCAGAAAATTCATGCGGATAGCGGGACATGTAATCCGGTTCCAGGCCGACCCGGCTCAGCCAGCTTGCGACCGTGTCGCGCATGTCATTGCTGGATTGGCCGCTATACAGCTTCAGCCCTTCGCCGACGATTTCTTCAACGGTCATGCGCGGGTTCAACGATGAATACGGGTCTTGGAAGATCATTTGCATGGTCTTCGCCTGACTCTTGAAATCGGCTGGTCCATATTTTTTTGGAAGCTCTTCGCCGCGATACCTCACGGTCCCGTTCGTTTTTGGCAGGAGGCCGATCAGCGTCTTTCCGTAAGTCGTTTTACCGGAACCGGATTCCCCCACCAAGCCTACGATTTCGCGTTCATGGATGGTCAGATCGACCCCGTCGACAGCGTGAACCTTCTTGCCCTTAGGTAAGGGGAAAAATTTGGTCAGCTTGTCAGATACGACCAGAGGCAGGGCTTTGCTCAAGACTTATTCTCCGCAGATGGTCTGTTCGTCAGAGCAGTTTTGACGCCGGCCAGAGCCATTGGCGCACCGGACAGGATTTTCTTCGGACCGTCGACCACCTGGTCATGATGGAGCCAACATTTGCCGAAATGATCCTGCCCAACCACAAAGGAGGATGGTTCATCCGTGCTGCAGATTTTCATCGCATAGGGGCAGCGCGCGGCATAGGCGCATCCGGTCGGCGGTGAGAATAGATCGGGCGGGCTACCTTCGATGGGAAGTAGACGGTGCCTTGCACTGGGGTCATTGATGGGCATCGCGGCCCGCAGACCGACCGTATAGGGGTGCGCAGAGCGGTAAAATATGTCGTCCACACTGCCGCGCTCGACTATCTGGCCCGCATACATGACAGCCACTTCATCAGCCATACGCGCCACCACGCCAAGGTCATGAGTGATCAGGATGATGGCGGTTCCGTGGTCTCGCTGGAGGTCGCCCATCAGATCAAGCACCTGGGCCTGAATGGTCACGTCAAGCGCAGTGGTGGGTTCGTCTGCGATCAGTATGGCGGGTTCGCAAGCAATCGCCATGGCAATCATCGCGCGTTGCAGCATTCCTCCAGAGAATTCGAACGGATATTGTTTGGCCCGCTGTTCCGCTTCTGGGATACGGGCCATTTCCAGCAGTTCGATAGCTCGGGCAAAGGCTTTTTTGCGGCTCCACCCGCGATGGACTTCAAGCGTTTCTGCAATTTGGCGGCCAATGGTCATGGTCGGATTAAGCGAGGTCATCGGATCCTGGAAAATCATCCCGATCTCGCTCCCGCGAAAGTCCTGCCCGTCGATCTGGGATGTGCCCAAGATGTTGCGACCACGCAAAGTTGCCGTGCCGGACTTAAGTCGACCTGGGGGCATGGGCACCAGACCCATCAAGGCCTGGACGGTCACAGACTTGCCGCAACCCGATTCCCCGACAATTGCTAGCGTCTTACCCGCTTCCACGCTGAAGCTGACGCCGCGCACTGCCTGCACAGAGCCGCCATAAGTGTCGAATTCCACCTTCAGGTCTTTGACTTCCAGAAGCGGTGGTTGGTCGTTAACTGATGCCTGCGGAATCATTCGCGTGACCGCATTTTGGCGTCCAGTGCATCGCGTAAGCCATCCCCCAGCAAGTTAAAGGCCAGCACCGTGATGCTGATCATCAGTGCAGGGAAGAACAACTCATGCGGATGAGTCAGCATGGATTTGATGCCGTCATTGCTCATACTGCCCCATGATGCCGTTGGTGCAGCCACACCCATGCCGATGAAGGACAAGAAGGCCTCCGTAAAAATTGCGCTGGGGATGGCGAAAGTCAGCGTAACTAGGATGACCCCCATGGTATTGGGGATCATATGGCGCAGCACAAGATAACCGGTCTTGGCACCCAAAAGACGCGCGGCATTGACATAGGCTTCTTCACGCACCTGTAAAATTTGACCGCGCACCAGCCGTGCAGTGGCTGGCCAAAGAAGGATTACCATTGCCACAATCAAAGGAATGATTCCGCTTTCCCCCGGTCCGATGCCAAAAGCGATCTTGAACAGGATCATGAACAGCAGGAAAGGCAGGGCAACGACAAAGTCGGCAAAACGCATCATCAACTGGTCAGCCCTCCCCCCAATGAACCCTGCCACGCTGCCATAGACAATGCCGAACAGCACAAATAGCACAGGCGCCGCAATACCGATGAACAGAGATACACGCGCTCCCTGCATTAACCGGGCCAGCATATCGCGACCAAGATAATCTGTTCCCATAGGGTGAAGGGCGAAATTGACTTGGCTCCCCAATTCGCGTGTCTCGCCCGGTTTGATCAATTGGCGGTCAGCTGCCTCTTCCAGCGTAATGGCATTGACCACTTTAACCTGCAGAGTGATGCTTTGCGGAAGTTCGCCCCCAGTGGTATCCATGGCCACCACGGAATAGAAAAACCGTCCAGGGCGCAGATCGAGCAAGTCTTCGTAGCGGCGGACCTCTCCCGATCCGGTCGTGCCCAGCGGCAATCCGAAAGTGCCAGGGCCAGTCGGTTTAACGAGATTGCGGTAAACAGCGAAATCGGCGGCGCCAGCCATTGATTGCCATTCGAGACGGACCTGCTGGGTGGTAGCGGTTTCGGCAAGCTGGAGACCCGTGATATTTGCTGCTTCAGAAGGCGCCAAGGTATCTGAATGCGCGGGGGCCTGATTACTCTGCATATCAGCAGATTTAGGCGCTTCAAGAATGCCCCACGCAGAATAGGGCGCAACAATGATGGCAGACCTTTCTGCACCGGGCGCGCTGCTTACTTGCAACAAATCCTGTTCGGCAGGGTCAACGCGCCAGACCATAGGACCGAGCAAGGTGAACAACAGCATCGCAATAATGATATAGAGCGACAAAATTGCGCGCTTGTTGGCTTTCAGGCGTTGCCACGCATCCTGCCAATATGACAGGGATGGGCGGGTCAGAGTCTGGACCCGCAGCTCACTCTTCATGGGCTCGAATGCCCCTAATTGCAGGGCCGGATCGGACAGGATCGAAGCAGAAACTTGTTGGTCGGCCATGTTCAGCTTACCCTCACTCGGGGGTCAATGAAGCCGTACAGCAGATCAACCAGAATCACCATCAGCACCAAAAAAGCGCCGAAAAATACCGTGGTCCCCATGATTACGGTATAATCAAGCTGCTGTACGGCTTGGACAAAATAGCGGCCAAGACCGGGGATCGCAAATACCAGCTCAACCACGAAACTTCCCGTTGTGATTGCGGCGATGGCAGGGCCAAGCACAGTTACCACTGGCATGACCGCATTGCGCATTTCATGTTTCAAAAAAATCCGGGTGGGCGGAAGCCCCTTGGCGTTGGCGGTGCGGATATAATCCGAACTGATGATCTCCAGCATGGAACTGCGCATCAACCTGGTAAGATATGCCATGGTGCCAAGGCCCAGCACCAGCGCCGGCATTATTATGTGCGACACGGACCCCCATCCAGCCACCGGTAGCAGAGAGAAGCCAATGGCCCCATTTATCTTAACCATTGCCAATTGGGCGAAGGCGGCAAAAACGAAACTCGGCACGGAAATGCCCAAAATGACTACAATCATGATGACCGTATCCGGCCATTTGTTGCGATAGAGTGCCGTCAGCGCCCCGAACAACGTTCCTCCCAGACCGGCGAAAACCACTGCCATGATACCCAATGTTGCGGAAACCGGAAAATGTTCACGAATGATGTCATTCACTTCGCGGTTCTTTTGGGTGAAGGAAATCCCCAGATCTCCGCGGGCAAGGTTTCCCATATAGATCAGATATTGCTCGCTCATTGGTTTATCGAGCCCATATTTTTCCTCAAGATTTTGGCGAATCTCCGGAGTCATCGCCTTGGCACCGCTCAGTGGATCGCCGGGAACCGCGTGCATTGCAAGGAACGTGGCGGTTGCGATAAACCACACGGTTATCAGCCCCTGAATCAAGCGTTTGAGAGTGTAAGACAACATGCTACCCGCCTATTCCTCTGCAAACTTGACATAGGTGAAATCAGGGTCTGCACCTATCACACGCCGGACAACCCCGGTAATTTTCGGGTCAACGGTATAGAGTTGAGCGCGCTCATATTCGGGCAGAATCACAGCATCGTCAAAAATGATTTGCTGGAGCATGCCGAAGGCAGCCGCCCGGATGACCGGATCGGTGGAATTCTGAGCGATTCGAACTTGCCGGTCGTAGGCCGCGCTGCTGTAATTTCCGCGATTGTTGACATTCCCGGCCATGAACAGATCGCCAAAGGTCAATGGATCGGCATAATCGGGTCCCCAGCCTGTCATTACAATGTCGAAGTCACCCGCGAGCATTTTGGCTAGCCGCTGTTTGAAAATCTGGCTGTCAATTCGCACCTCCAGCCCGAGTTGGCGTTTGAGCGTGTCCTGATAATATTCCGCAACCTTGTTAGACAGCGGGCTGTCGCCGGACAGCAGCATGATTGGGGGAATGGTCTTGAGGCCAAGTTCCTTCTTGGCCGCTTCCAGATATTCACGGGCCTTGGCCTGATCGTGGATGAATTCGATCGCAGGGTATTCCTTGCGTAGCTTGTCATTTGCACCATCAAGCCATATCGGGAATAGGGATTTTCCGGGACGATAACCTGGGATTTTGATCACCTTGTTGACTTCGATTTTCGAATTCAGCGCATATTGAAGCGCTTTGCGGAAGTTGCGATTCTTGGTGATTCGGCCATCCCTGTGGTTGAATTCGATATAATAAACAGTTCCGTCCACAAAGCTCTTGATGTTCCAGCCAAGCAATTGCGCTTCTTCAAGATTTTCTTGCGCAATCGGCGTTAAGGCAATTTGGCGGTCACGGAAAAGATTGATCCGTGCACTGGGATCGGTGGTAAAATAAGGAATGTCGATCGCACTGACTTCCACAATGTCACGGTCCCAATATAATGGGTTTTTTTCCATTCTTATATGAGCCCCATGGACCCATTTGGTCATTTTAAAGGGGCCATTGTATAAAAGGGTATCGGCGCTGGAAGCATAACGGCCGTTGGTGGAATTGAAGAAGTCTTCCCGGATCGGGTAAAAGATGTTGAAGGCCATTAACTGATCAAAATAGGGCACCGGCTTTACAAATTGTACTCTCAGTTCGCGATCACCGACAGCCTGAACACCCAGAGTTGCAACAGGAATCTTGCCGGAATTGATCTTGTCCGCATTGAGGATCGGTGACATGATATTGGCATATTCCGAAGCGGAGGCCGGATCGACAACCTTGCGCCATGCAAAAACGAAGTCATGGGCGGTTACCGGCTTGCCATCGCTCCAGAACGCATCCTTGCGAATCCAGAAGGTAGCACCGGACTCGGTGATATCCCAACGATCGGCAACGCCCGCAACAAGTTGATTATTCTCATCTTTGCGAAGCAGCCCCTCCATGACATGGCCCAACACGAAGGCACTAATGGAATCTGCTGTCATGCTGCCATCAAGCTGAGGAGGTTCTGTATCGATCGAAACGGTGATGGTTCTTGACTCTGCATCGACCCCAGCCTTCAAGGCAGTGGAGCCGGACGCCATCGACAGGGCGGTCATTAGCAGCACAACGCCGCCCAATGCGGACAAAGCCAGCACCAGCAATTGCTGGCCGGGCGTCCTGACGAACTTGCCGAAAATAGATCGGTTCAAAGGCGGCGGTCTTGCAAAATTACGAACTTAACATCTGATATTTTCCAGTACCGGCTGAACGTCTCGAATCAAGAGCTTATCACCTGAGAATGTTAACTTTTGCAAGCGGTTTCGAAAAAAGGCCGGTTGGCCGTTCTTGTCCATAATGTTTGATTGATCAATTGTCGGCCAGCAGCCAACTTGCCCGCAATTCTGCCAGTCCGGAAAAAGCGTTTCAATCAGCCGGCACCATTATTTGGACCATAGCGCCAGGAAACGGCCAATTCTCGAGGCTCTTTTGAGGTTTTACCGATGGGACACTGCTGACCTCTGTGAGGTTCCATCTCAAGTCGTGTCCATGCGGCTTACCCCCACTGAGATCAATCGGCTATTCGTCATCGAACGACAGCTTTTGGGCTTCCCGGTCTAGGCTCTTAACGACCGCTAATGGGCCGGTTGCGGACGGTCTGGATTTGGCGGTGAGAATGTAGCAAGCCGACGTTCCGCGAGCGGCCATTTCTCTAACCAAACAAGTCGCGCATTCATGACCGGCCGCCTAGACGTTCAGAGCCGATTTCCGCCATTGGCTGGGGGTCTTGCTGCGCCAGCCTTGGAACGCTTTCCTGAAATTGGCTTCGTCTCCGAAACCGCATCTCTCTGCGATTGCGCTGACCGGCAGGTGCGTGTTTTCGAGATACTCGCAAGCAAGCGAAGCTCTTGTTTCATCCAGAAGGGATTGGAAGTTGGTGCCTTGCTCCTGAAGTCGGCGGAAGAGCGTCCGCTTTGACAGGCCGACTGCCTGTGCCGCTTCACCCGACGTGGTGCGCCTGCCGCTATTCGCAAGCATGAAGCTGCGCAGTTCACGCTGAAGGGGCGTGGTTGCACTCCCGCTGTCGATCATAGCCTCGCAAAAATCCTGGCAGATATTGGCCGTAAGCGAGTTTGCGCTGGGACAAGGCTCGGCCAGCACGTTTGCATTGAAATGCCATTCCATGCTCTCGCTACCGAATTCGATCGGACAACCGAAAGCCTCTGCGTAAGAAGCGCCATGGCGCGGTCGCGGGTAGGGAAAGCGCATCAGCAACGACGGAAAGGGCTCCTGCAGAATCTCGCTGAGCAAAGTGACCATGGAGCTGCGCCAGAATTCGGCAGCAAAAGGCAAGACATTACCCAGCGCCCGTGGATTGTGGCTCTGCATGATGCCACTGTGGCCCTCCTGCCGGTAGGAAATCCGCAGGACCGCCCCAGCCAATTCAAGGTTCTGCCTGCCGAACGCAAAAGCGTCACCGAAAGTGGGGCTGGTGGCGAGCGCAAAACCGTAGACACCGAAGTGATGCACGCGTTGACGCTGACCTGCTTTGATAGCGGTCAGCGGATCGGTGGATAGGTCCTTGGCGGCTTTGAGTATGGCAAGCCGCTGGTGATGGGATAGCTGACCGGCAATCGAACGGACGCCGGCGCGGCGAAAAACATCCTGGTCGCGCATGCCCTGCGCGACAAGCTCATCAAGAAGTGCGCCGAGGCCATAGCCTGAAGGTTGTCGCTCGAGAGATTGATTTGGCGTCATTCCACCTTATTAATGGCACGAATTCACCTCGCAAGGCAAGGTGCAGTTGTCCATCCTCTTTGAAACAGGAGAATTTCCAATGGCCGACCAAACTTGCGTCAAAGTTTCTCATGAAGGACCCGTCGCAGTGCTCTCGATGGAGTTTGCACCGCACAATTTGCTGGGGCTCGACCTTATGGCGGGCATGCGAGCGGGGCTGGCTGCGGCGCAGGAAGCCGGCGCCCGCGCAGTTCTGCTTAAGAGCGGCCTGCGGCATTTTTCAGCAGGGGCTGACACTTCTCTGTTCGGTGATGCTATGGAAGGCGGCAAGCTGGCTGCCTCACCCTTAGAATTCCTGCAAGAGCTCGAAAATTTCCCATTGCCCATGGTCGCCGCGATACAGGGGGTCTGCGTAGGCGGCGGGCTGGAACTGGCGTTGGCCTGTGATTTCATTCTTGCCGGGAGATCATCGAAAATTGGATCGGTCGAAGCGACGCTTGGCCTTAACCCGTTGATGGGAGCGATCCAGCGTGAAGTGCAACGCGCCGGGATTGTCCGCGCGAAGGAGATGGCCATGCTGGGCCGTCGCTATGACGCCGAAACGATGGAGAAGTGGAACATTATCAACCGGGTGGTCGATGATGAGAAGCTGGACGATGCCGCTATGGTGATTGCACAGGAACTGGCCAACGGACCGACATTGGCGCACAAGATTACCAAACAAATTGCCAACCTTGCCGCAGCGAAAGGTGTCGAAGCCGCCGACGCAGCCATGGAGCAATTGCAATTGCCGCTGTGGTCGTCTGAAGACCTGAAGATCGGGATGGAAAGCCTGATGACCCAAGGTCCGGGCCTTGCCGTGTTCAAGGGGCGCTGAGCGATGGCTGGACCACTTGAAGGAATCAAGGTCGTCGACTTCTCGCGCGTCCTCGCGGGGCCACTGTGCGCCAGAACGCTGCAGGACCTAGGCGCGGAAGTAACCAAGATCGAGCCGCCACGCGGAGACGTGTCACGGCTTGCCGCTCCGATTAACCCGAACGGGGTCACCGGATATTATGCGCAGCAAAATGCAGGCAAACGCAACATTTCGATCGACCTCAACAAGCCAGACGCCAAGGAGATCGCCTATCGGCTGGTCGAACAGGCCGATATATTGGTGGAGAATTTCCGCCCGGGTACGCTGGACTCGTTCGGCTTTGACTATGCCAGCCTGAAGGCCCGCAACCCACGGCTAATTTATGTCTCGATTTCGGGCTACGGGCAAGGTGGACCTTGGCGCGGGCGAATGGCCTATGCACCCACGGTGCAAGCGGAGGC
>Ga0208544_10001279_pt1 | contig 17689 bp, 16 predicted proteins | sample DEB08_DNA_9_FD_184526 | JGI IMG/M metagenome (GOLD analysis project Ga0208544, IMG submission 184526) | Aqueous microbial communities from the Delaware River and Bay under freshwater to marine salinity gradient to study organic matter... | ecosystem: Environmental > Aquatic > Marine > Coastal ... | reverse complement strand
GTAATGCGGACGATCCCTACCTTCGATGGAGCCAAGTTTGATGACGGGCCTAGGCTCATCGCGGCGATGCCGGGATGGATTGCAGCGTCGGTTTTTCCGTGTTGCTGTGAAAAATACTCACGTCTGGTAAGGAGAATTTTGGAAACTCTATGTTTGGCGAAAGCCAATTAAACAAAGATTTGCTCAATTTGTTAAAAACTTGGAGCGGGAGAGGCGACCACACAAGTTTAATCTGCCAATGTCATTGGCGTACAAACTGGGCCACTCAGGTGGGCCAGATCATTGCTTGCTGACCTGCCAGAAAAAAATGAATTGAACATTGACAAATTTCGACGTGCCGGGAGACAAAACCAATATGGACAGACAGCAAAATCGCAAAGAGAACCTAGCTGCTTTGCCGCTTGTTGTGCCTTTCGTGCTCGTCTACCTCGCGCTTTTCATCTACCCCTCGCTGCAAATGCTGGCTATCAGCTTCACCGATGGCGCGCTGACCAAAACTGGTGAATGGGTCGGACTAGAAAACTACGGCAAGCTGTTCCGAGACAGGAATTTCCGCGCCGCGCTCTTGAATACACTATATCTTGTGGCTTTGACGGTTGTGCCGGGCACGTTAATCGCCCTTGGTCTCGCTCTGGTTGTCAAGCGTCTCAGGGGTTACTGGCAAGCGATTGCCCTGTCGGTGTTTTTTGTTCCTTATATCCTGCCGGTTTCGACTGCTACCTCGATTGCCTGGTTGCTTACAAACACAGCGAACGGCCCACTGGGTGGTCTTGTTCAATCAGCGAACGGCACCGTGATTCCGGTCTGGCGAAGTGCCTCTTGGTTCATGCCTGCCGTGGCGGTTCTCACCATATGGTGGACGGTTGGCTTCAGTGTGCTCATATTTCTTGCTGGCCTGCGCGCGATTCCAACCGAACTCTATGAAGCCGCCCAAATTGATGGCGCTAGTCGCTGGGTAGAGTTCCGGAAGTTAACCTGGCCGCTTATTTGGCCCATCACTGTTTTGGTGCTGACAATTCAGCTGATATTACAGATCAGAGTATTTGATCAGGTCTATCTGATGGCCGCCCAAGCGCCGAACCGTTCAAGCACTGTGCTCGTCCACTACATTTACTCGGTCGCATTCCAGCGCAACCAGGCCGGATATGCCTCAACTGTGGCGGTCGCCCTGTTTGTTGTTGGTGCGAGTGTTGTCGTGCTCCAGTACCAACTGCTTCGCTTAAGGAGAGCGAAATGAACGCGGTCTGGTTGAAACGGTTGGACGTGGGTGGGATGGCGGTTTCGGTCGCGACCCTGGTTTTGATAGTGGTATGGGCCTTCCCCATCTTCTGGGCACTGCTCTCCACGGCGGCGCCAGCAGGAGCCACGGGCGGATTTTTCCGCACATATGGCTACGTGTTGTTCGAAACCGATCTGGGACGTTGGTATCTTAACTCGCTCGTAACTTCTGGCGGCGTCACGGCCATAGTTCTTGCGATATCGTCTGCCTGTGGTTACGCGATTTCGCAGATAGAGTTTACCGGGAGAAAACTGCTGTGGATCGTCATTCTCGGCAGTTTCATGATTCCGGTGCAAGCGCTGATAGTGAACCATTTCTTTCTGATCTACCAATGGGGTCTTCTTAATACTTGGCTGGGCGTGATTTTGCCCCAATTAATCGCCCCCATAGCGGTGATTGTTTACAAGCAATTCTTCGACGGAATTCCCAAGGAATATGGCGAGGCCGCATTTCTCGACGGCGCGAAGCACTGGCAAATATTCCTGAAAATCTACCTGCCGATGAACTGGGGGGTCACATTGACACTGGCAATCATTGTTTTCATTGGTGCCTGGAATGCATTCCTGTGGCCCTTTCTGGCAGTGACCAAGCCCGAGCTAATGAACGTCACAGTCAGCACAGCCCAACTCAGTTCGAACGGGATCAGTGGCGTGGCGGCTGCAATCATGGCCGGCCTTCCGGTAACGATAATGTATCTTTTGTTCCAGCGGCGTGTGACCGATGCGGTCACAATGTCTGCGGGCGGTAATGATGAGCAGCGATACAATTAAGACGTGCTCCCCTGAATGCCGTCAATGCGGATTGCGGGCGTGAGACGCAATTCAGGGTGACCATGGGTGCCATCCGCAAAGGCAGAAGAGTGCGCGCACCAAAGATCGGTTGTCACTGTTCGCCGAACTGGAAGTGATCGCGCTGCGGTGGGGCAAATAGTGGCCTGGCTGCAGATCCGTCTAGGCTCTTTAAGTCGAACACTTGCGCCGCGCGTGCGCATCTGTGGCAGGTATTCGCCATTGCATACGCGAGGCAATGCAACAGATTTCGCTTCACGGATCTTAACGCTGAATATGGGAAAACAGTAATATCCAAACTGGACAGTGCATCGCATCAACTTGGGGTTTTTTTGTACCGAACTTCCTGATACACACCCGATTACACTGATTTCTTGACGCCAAGGACCCCACCAAATGTCACATAATTTCCTAGTCGTGGACCCAGAACAGCGGCTTGACGTGATCAAGGGCCTGGCAAGCGCTGTGCGTATAAAAATCCTGCGGCACCTGAATACCCTTGGTCCGAAAAACGTTAATGAAATCGCTGCGGAACTTAGTTTACCTCAGTCTACTGTTTCGTCAAACATGCAGATATTGGAGGACGCCGGGCTGGTCGAAACCAAATCGCAAAAGGCGCGCAAAGGCAGCCAGAAGATATGCCATTCGACGTTCTCGGAAATTCTGGTGGCCTTCAAAGACGAAACCAAAGCGGTCGACAAAGATTCGATCGAAGTGTCGATGCCGTTAGGACTTTACACGCGATGCGAAGTATCAGCGCCATGCGGTTTGTGTTCCAACGACGGGATTGTCGGCCTGTTGGACGTGCCGGAAACCTTTCTTGAACCAGATCGCATGAAGGCGGGTTTGTTGTGGTTTACACGTGGCTTCGTCGAATACCAGTTTCCTAATAACGCCAAGCTCAAGAACGCGTCGATTGAAGCGCTGGAATTTTCAATGGAACTCAGTTCTGAGGTGCCCGGAACCAGTGCCGACTGGCCCTCTGACATTACGATGGAGATTAACGGCAACCCCGTCGCCACTTGGACCTCACCCGGGGATTTCGGCGACAAACGGGGGGTTTATACGCCAGGCTGGTGGAAACTGTCCGGGTCCCAATACGGCAAGATGAAGACATGGCTGGTCAACGGCACTGGGTCGTTTGTGGATGGCGTCAAAGTGTCTGACACCACGCTCAAGGACCTGAGTATCGATGAACACCGTTCGATCCGGATGCGGATTGGCGTGAACGAAGACGCAGGACATCCCGGCGGGATCAACGTCTTTGGGAAGGGCTTTGGGAATTACGATCAGGACATAATCATGCGGATCATGACACGGTAATAATATTAATACTTGACGTTAGGATCGATGCTGTTTCTTACTGTAACGACTAAATGGGTTTAAACCTAACTTTCTGATAGTTAGTGTTGTCGTTTCCAGGGGGCACCATGAAAGCACGCGTCACAGCGCACGAGCGTTATTCAATTTCAGAAATAGATAAACGCCTTTATGGCTCGTTCCTCGAGCATCTTGGCCGTGCGGTTTATACCGGCATATATGAGCCAGATCACCCGACCGCCGACGCCAACGGCATGCGGCAGGATGTGATAGATCTGGTCAAAGAAATTGATACCCCGATCTGTCGCTATCCGGGCGGTAACTTTGTGTCTGCCTACAATTGGGAAGACGGGATTGGCCCAAAGAAAGACCGGCCAACGCGGCTTGATCTGGCGTGGCACACGTCAGAAAGCAATCATGTTGGCATCCACGAATTTGCCGACTGGGCCGAAGCCGCCGGTACGGAAATGATGTTGGCGGTGAACCTTGGATCGCGGGATCTGGATGCGGCGCGTAATTTTGTTGAATACGTCAATCACCCCGGCGGCAGCTATTGGTCGGATCTGCGCAAGTCTAATGGGCGCGCCGATCCTTGGGATGTCAAGCTTTGGTGCCTTGGAAATGAGATGGACGGACCCTGGCAAGTTGGACACAAATCGGCCGTCGAATACGGCCATCTAGCCAACGAAACGGCCAAGGCGATCCGCGCGTTCGATGACAGTCTGGAACTGGTCGTGTGCGGCTCTTCGCACTCGAATATGCCCACCTATCCGCAGTGGGAATCCACGGTGCTGGACGCGACGTATGATCAGGTCGATCACATCAGCCTGCACATGTATTTCGAGAATTATGAGAAGAACACCGCAGAATTTCTGGCCCTATCGGAAAAACTGGACGCTTACATTGGCACAGTCAGCGGCATCATCGATTATGTGAAAGCCAAGAAACGGTCCAAACGCAACGTCACCATCAGCTTTGATGAATGGAACGTATGGTACCACGAACGCGAGGCCGATCAGGAACGAATGAAAAACTGGGGTTGGCCCCATGCACCGGTGCTGCTCGAGGACATCTATAATTTTGAGGATGTGTTGCAGGTTGGCTGTATCCTAAATACCTTTATCCGCCGCTCTGACGTGGTGAAAATCGCCTGTATCGCACAGCTTGTGAACGTCATTGCGCCGATCATGACTGCCCCCGGGGGTGGGGCGTGGCGGCAGACGATTTTCTACCCATTCATGCTAGCCTCCCGGCACGGGCGCGGCACTGCCATGCAACTGTCGGTCGACAGTCCGACCTATGATGCCAGCGTCGCGTCCGGCGTGAAATATCTTGATGTGTCAGGCGTGCACGATGCCGATGCAGGCACGTTGACGTTCTTTATCGTCAACCGGCACGGCACCGAAGAGATTGAAACCGATATGGTGCTGGAAGGGTTCGGGGCGGCAAAATCTGTTGACCACACCCTGATCCAGCATGATGATCTAGAGGCGGTGAATACCGCCGACAAGCCCCACAACGTGGAACCAAGACCCGGCAAAGGGGCGTCGTTGGCAAACGGCAAGCTGACCGTAAAAGTGCCGCCATATTCCTATTCGATGGTTCGGGTCAGCCTGTAATTGCGCCCGGAATACCGGACATTCGGGTATGTATCATTAAATTCGTTGATCGAATCGGCGATCGCTGTGACTTTGAGTAAGACCGCAACAATAAGTTGTACATTGGGAGGAAGACAAATGAGGAATATTCTTAAGATCGGGGCTGGAGCACTGGCAGCCCTCGGACTGACCGTCTCTGTGGCCCAGTCCGCAGAAACAGTTCTCTGGTGGGACTTTTTGGGCGGCGGCGACGGCGTCCGGATGAAGCAACTGATTTCGGATTTCAACGCCGCGCACGATGGCGAAATCACGATTGACGCCACAACGCTGGAATGGGGCGTTCCGTTCTATACCAAGGTTCAGACCTCTGCCGCTGTCGGCGAAGCCCCCGACGTCATGACGTATCACGCCAGCCGTATTCCTTTGGCGGTGTCACAGGGCATCCTTCAGGAAATCACAACCGATGACTGGTCCGCAATGGGGATGGGACAGGGCGACTTTGCCGAGGCAACTTGGGACGCTGTAACAATTGACAGCAAACAGTATGCTGTGCCGCTCGATACCCACCCGATTGTTCTTTATTACAACAAAGACGTTCTGAGTGCTGCTGGTCTGCTGAACGACGATGGCACACCCAAGGGCATGGACAGCCGCGAGGGCTTTACTGCAACCCTTCAGGCGCTCAAGGATTCCGGTTCGATCAAGTTCCCACTTGGTTCAGTTACGGGGGACGGCAACTTTATGTTCCGGACGATCTATTCGTTGATGGGTCAGCAGGATGGCGAGCTGATGACTGATGGCGAATTCCTGACGGGTGACAACGGCGACAAGCTGGAGAATGCCCTGGGCGTACTGGCGGAATGGACCAATGCTGGTTTGCAGTCGACCTATACCGATTATCCTGCCACCGTTGCTCTTTTCACCAGCGGCGAAGCTGCGATGATGATCAACGGCGTTTGGGAAGTTCCAACTATGACCGACCAGCACGCGGCCGGAAATCTGTTTGAATGGGGCGCAGTTGAGCTGCCGGTGATATTTGATCACCCATCAACATATGCTGACAGCCATTCGTTCGCGATCCCTGCAAATGCCGGCAAGGAAATGACGGCAGAAAAACGCGCGGCCGTTTTGGAAGTCATGAGCTGGGTCGACAAGAACTCGTTGTTCTGGGCTACTGCGGGCCACATCCCGGCCTACGCACCGGTGACAAACTCGGCTGAATACAAAGCCATGGAACCCAACGCGACGTATTCGCCTTTGACCGCGAATATGATCTTTGATCCGAAATCCGTATTTGCGGGTGTCGCGGGGCCGATGTTCGATGTGATGTCCACATATTTCGTTCCAACTCTGAACGGCGAGATGGATCCAGCCGACGCTGTGGCTGACATCAAGGACGAATTGAACGATATGTAAGATCAACTCTTCGGGCCGCGCTTGCGTGCGGCCCGAATGATGTCTGTCGGGGTGGGTGATGCTAAGAAATTCGCGCAGTGAAATATTAGTCGCGCTGGTGCTGATCGCACCTTTCTGCGCAGTTTACGGACTGGTTTTTGTTTACCCCACCATAAAAATGTTGCTGCTGTCCGTAACCGACGCGCCGCTGATTGGTCCCGGTGAATTTGTCGGCCTTGATAATTACACCCGCTTGCCGGGCGAGCGGCGGTTCAACACCGCCCTTTGGAACACTACCTATTTCGTTATTCTGTCGGTGGTGCCGGGCACCATCGTGGCGCTTTTGATCGCCTTGGGCGTAAACCGACTTTCCGGTCGGCTTCAGGCGCTGGTTTTGGCGTTGTTTTTCCTGCCCTACATTTTGCCAGTCTCGGTTGTGTACCGTTTGTGGGACTGGACGCTGAACTTTCAGTTCGGGGTGGCGATGCATGTTCTGGACTGGTTCTCTATCCCCCGAATTCCCGTTTTCAAAACCACGACATGGTTCATGCCAGCGGTCGCGTTCGTGACGATCTGGTGGACGGCTGGATTTTCCATTTTGCTGTTTCTGGCCGGATTGCGCGCCATTCCGGTCGAAATTTACGAGGCGGCTGCGCTGGATAACGCTGGGCGCTGGAACACATTTCGCAAAATAACTTGGCCGCTTTTGTGGCCGGTGACCGCGTTGGTTTTGACCATCCAATTGATCCTGCAACTCAAGATATTTGATCAGGTCTATTTGTTCTCTTTTGGCGGTCGACCCAACGATACTATGGTGTTGGTGCAATACGTTTATACCCGCGCCTTTGTCAGCAATCAGGGCGGAAGGGCCGCGGCCGTTGCTGTGACACTTTTCTTCATCGTGATCATCGTTTCGGTGCTGCAGTTTCAATTGCTTCGGCTGGCCGGGAACAGCGGAAAAGGGGACGATAAATGACCGCCGCTAACGCAGGCCGCTGGAACCTGATCGGCCTGTCAATCACGTTGCTTACTGTCTTTCTGGCTGTGCTGTGGGCGTTCCCACTTTATTGGGGCATCGTTTCATCGCTGAAGCCCGAGAACGAAGTCGTACGCCCATACATCGAATTATGGCCCGACACGTTCACGTTTGAACATTACATTTTCGCGCTGACGGAAACTGAGATTGGCCGCTGGTACATTAATTCCATAGCAACGGCAGCCGGGATCACCATCCTAACTGTGTCGACATCGATGCTGTGTGGCTATGCGCTATCGCAATTACAATTTCCGGGTCGCAAGGCGCTATACCTGTTGATCCTTGCCAGCTTTATGGTGCCTACACAAACGTTGATCATCAATCACTTCGTCCTGATAGCGAATATGGGAATGCTCAACAGTTGGGCAGGAATAATTCTGCCGCAACTGATCCATCCGGTCGTCATTATTGTTTACAAACAGTTCTTTGACAGCGTTCCCAAAGATTTTCGCGAAGCTGCGGTGATGGACAACGCGTCCGAATTCCGGATACTTTTCAAAATCTATATGCCGATGAACTGGGGCGTCACGACGGCCCTTTCGATCGTTGTGTTCATCTGGTCGTGGAACGCTTTCCTGTGGCCGTTCCTGGCCGTCACTCGGACCAACATGATGACAATTACGGTAGGTATCACGCAAGTGAATGACACCTTTGGCATCTCCTATGCCAGCCAGCTGTCCGCGGCGGTTCTTGCAGGACTTCCGGTTGCATTGGCCTATCTGTTGTTCCAGCGACGCGTCACGCAGGCGATCACCTTGTCAGCGGGTATCAAAGGCTAGTCGGCGTGATAGGCCAGACCGCTGCTGTCAAATAGATGCAACTGGTTAGTTTCAAAGCTTAGCCCAACTTGATCGCCCGGTTGCACGGTGGACTTGCCTTCATCCAGCGCCGTCAACATCGCCCCGTCACTTAGCCGCAAATAGACCAGCGTGCGATCACCCAAACGTTCCACCACTGTGGCCTGGCCGGTTGTATCGGCGTTGCCCTTGGTAACGCGAATGGCTTCGGGGCGAATACCCAGTTCATAGGTCCCGGCCTCGGGCACTGCGATTGTCAGAGCTATCGTCGATCCGTCGCCAAATGTCGCCGTGCGTGTTGTGCCGCTACCGGTCAATACGACGTCCACAAAATTCATCGACGGCGACCCGACAAAGCTTGCTACAAAGCGCGTGTTTGGGTGGGAATATACCTCCATTGGGGTGCCAATTTGTTCGATTTTACAGTTATTTAGCACGACAATCCGATCGGCCATGGTCATAGCTTCGGTCTGGTCGTGGGTGACATAGATCATAGTCGACTTCACCCGCTGATGTAGTTCCGCCAGCTCAACACGGGTGCGTACACGCAGGGCTGCATCCAGATTGGACAGCGGTTCATCAAACAAAAACGCTTTGGGTTCTTTGACGATGGCGCGCCCGATCGCTACGCGCTGGCGCTGGCCGCCAGACAATTGCGCGGGGCGACGTTTCAATAGCTCTTCGATTTCCAGAATACGCGCTGCATCGGCCACACGGGCGGCAATGTCGTCGCTAGACAACCCGATATTGCGCAGCCCAAAGGCCAGATTTTCAAACACCGTCATGTGCGGGTACAGCGCATAGTTCTGAAACACCATCGCTACGCCGCGTTGGCCGGGGGACAATTTTTCCGATCGCACACCGTCTATAACCAGTTCGCCCTGATCTATGGTCTCAAGGCCCGCAATCATCCGCAGTAATGTCGACTTGCCAGAGCCAGAGGGTCCCAAAAATACAAGGAATTCATTGGACTGCACAGTGAACGTCACGTCGTCAATCACGGTGACAGCACCAAAGCTTTTAGACACATTGTTCAGTGCAATTTCAGCCACGTCGACTCCCCCAAATATTTAATTCATTCTTTCGGGTATGGACCGGATGTCAAGGTTTACATATCATCAAGCGGAACAAATGCATCGGAAGTTTCAGGCGATTTCATCGCGCAGTTGCTTAGACGTGAAGTGACGGCATACGGACAATCAAGGGACAAGATAATGCGAAAATATACGCCAGTAAATTTTTCGAACGTCAAGCTTGAAGGTAAGTTCTGGCGCGAGCGACTGGAAACCGTATTGACGCACACAATCCCCAGCCAGCACCGGAAGCTGGTAGAATTCAACATGCTCGACTCTCTCACCATGCGAAAGCCCGTGCCGCCCTTGACGATTCCACGACGCAAGGACGGCTTTACCACTCAGATATTTTGGGATTCCGATGTCGGCAAATGGATCGAGGCGGCAAGCTATGCGTTGTCACATCGCCGCGACGCTGTGATCGAAGCGCAAATTGAAGCCATAACGCTGCAACTGGAAGAGACGCAAGCGGCGGACGGTTATCTCAATTGCTGGTATCTGCAACGAGAGCCTGAAAACCGGTGGACCAACCTTCGCGACCACCACGAATTGTATAACGCCGGACACCTGCTAGAGGGCGCGATCGCCTATTTTCAGGCAACTGGCCGACGCGCACTTTTGGACATAATCGAAAAATATGTCGACCATATCGCCGATACGTTTGGCCCAGGCGAAAACCAGAAACGCGGTTATCCTGGACATCAGGAAATCGAACTTGCCCTGATCAAGTTGTACGGCGTGACCAAAGACAAAAGGCACCTCGATCTGGCGACCTACTTCATCAACGAACGCGGCAGCCAGCCGCATTATTTTGATATCGAACGCGAGGCGCGGGGTGAAAGCGTCGAGGCCTTTCATCAGGGCACTTACGAATACAACCAGTCGCATGTGCCTGTGCGTCAACAGAACAAGGTCGTCGGCCATGCTGTCCGCGCGATGTATATGTACGCCGCGATGGCCGATCTGGCGTCCGAGTTGAACGATAACAGCCTGAAATCGGCCTGCGAAACCCTGTGGCGAGATATCACCGAAACTCGGATGTATGTCACCGGCGGCTTTGGACCCTCGGAATCAAACGAAGGCTTCACGACCGACTATGATTTGCCCAATGATACTGCCTATGCCGAAACCTGTGCCTCGGTCGCTATGGTGTTCTGGGCGCAACGGATGCTGAACATTGATCTGGATGGCCAGTATGCGGATATTCTGGAACTGGCGCTTTACAACAACGCACTGGCTGGGTTGTCGCGCAATGGCGAGCATTATTTTTACGACAACAAACTGGAAAGTGATGGCACGCATGCGCGCTGGGACTGGCATCCATGCCCGTGCTGCACGATGAATGCTTCGCGCCTGATCGCGTCTGTGGCCGGTTATTTCTATTCAACCAGCAACGAGTCATTGGCCGTGCATCTTTATGGAACAAATCAGGCTACCTTTTCGATTGGCAAAACCCAGGTGACCATAAAACAAGTAAGCGACTATCCATTGTCGGGCCAGATCAGCGTCGCAGTGTTGCCGGAAAAAGTCACCAAATTTGCCCTTAAACTTCGCATCCCCGGCTGGGACCAAGGGGCGACAGTGCGGGTCAACGGCACCGCAGTTGATGTCAAAGCCAATCTGGAAAACGGCTATCTGGCGATTGCACGCGAATGGGCGTCTGGTGATACAGTTGAACTTGATCTGCCAATGCCCGCCGAACGCGTTTACGCGCATCCTCATGTTAAAGCGGATGTGGGGTGTGTGGCGTTGCGCCGTGGTCCGCTGGTCTACTGTCTGGAACAACACGACAATGGGACGGAACCGGTCAACAGCCTTCGATTGCCCCGGACTGCAGACGTTCAAGCCGTGACACGCGACGATCTGTTGGGTGGAATCGTGACGCTGCAGGCTGAAGGTGTCTGCGTTCAAAGCAGTGACTGGTCGCACGATCTTTATCGCGCGACACCGCCCATGGAAATCCCAGCAACACTGACGGCTGTTCCGTATTACATCTGGTGTAACCGCGGCCCCAACCCAATGCAGGTCTGGACGAGGGAGTAGGGTGCGATGAAACATATAGAGCTTAAGGGTCACGCGAAAGGATTTAGCGACTTCGAAGCCATTGGCGAGGCGTTGTCAGAACGATTGATCCTGACGGAGGGGCATGGAGGTTTCGTGGCCTCGCGGCGATGCACTGAAACCGGTAGTGTCGCAAAGTTTCGGATTTCAGTTGCGTTGCCCGGCGCGTCGAACCAGACCCGACACTTTCCCTAGACTCAGTCAGGATAGAAGAGTTGATCAGTTTCAAAGGTGCGCAGTACCCGAAGTCCGTGATCCTATACGCCGTGAATTTCTACGTTCGCTTTCCCGTTTCGTATCGCGATCTCGAAGAGATCATGGCCGAACGTGGTGTCGATTTGGATCATGCAACGCTCAACCGATGGGTCGAGAAATACGCGGGCGCTATTGCCGAAGAAGCGCATCGCTGAAAGTCTCCGACTGGCTGCTCGTGGCGAATGCCTTCTCGGGACATTGCTATGCAATGCCCTGTCAGGTGAGAGATGAGACCTATGTCAAAGTAAAAGGCAAGTGGACATACTTGTACCGAGCAATAGACAAGAAAGGGAAAACCCTTGATTTCATGCTGTCTGAGCGCCGCGACGAGGTCGCAGCGACTGCGTTTTTCGTGAAAGCCATCGGCAATAACGGCTGGCCGGACAAGGTCGTTATCGACAAAAGTGGATCGAACACAGCTGGCCTGTTCAACATGAACTGCCTGCTGGTGATGTGCGGCTGGTGTTGGTTGATCACTGTACGGCGAACGAAAAACCTCAACAATATCATTGAGCAGGACCACCGTTTCATTAAGAAACTTACGCGACCCATGCAGACCTTCAAATCCCTGAAATCAGCTTCGGCTACTCTTGCCGGGATCGAAGTTGCACATATGATCCGGAAAGGTCAGTTTGACCAGTCAGAGCAGTCTGGCTTCGCGCAGTTCGCCGCACTCGCTGGATAGGTGTGTCCGCTAGTAGAGCTACCTTCGCCGTAGCGGAAACTTTGCGACACTACCCTTCAACCTGAAGCGCCCTCTCTACTCACGTGACAATTTCAAGACCAACCGCGCACGGCTCTCGCCGAGTGGTGCCAACTCGGCGCGGCATAACAGACGGTGTTACTATCCTTGTGGAGACGAGTTCGCATTGGTCTGACAGCACCTTTGACTGCGCCCAAATGCTAGAAGTTTGAAAAGTCATTGTCCCATTCTTTCAGCTTATGGAGATTGCCTTGCGCCGGCGCCTTGCCTTGGCCGGCCCAGATCAAGCCACGGTCAATCATGTCATAAGCGGGCCCCGAGGCGATCACATTTTGCTTGTGCCCAAGCGCGCAGTAATAGACCCGCCCCAGCCCCCAAGACCGTGTCCAAGCGACCGGCATGTCCACCGCCCCATTGGGGCTGTGATACCAACTCACTATAGGAAAGCGCGTGGTTGCAAGAACATGGTTCGCGGGATCGACGTGAAGGTAATATTGTTCGCTTTTTACCTCAAAATCTGGGATTCCGGCAACCAGCGGATGCGGAGGATTTGTCATTTTGACCATGTAGGAAACGTCATCGCCCCCCGGATGCGCTACCCAATTCGCGCCAGTCATGAACTGCCATAAGACATTGGACCGGAAGGCATCACACATACCGCCATGACAGCCGGCCAACCCGGTACCGCGTGCCACCGCATAAGAAACATTTCTTGCCCGTTGCTTGGTCAATTCGCTCATTGTCCAAACCGGTACAATCAGATCAAAGCTGTCAAGTTTTTCCGGATCATCAAGGCAGTCCAGTGTGTCGAAGACCTCGGTGGAATAGCCATGCCCCTGCAACATCTCCGAGACCTGCGCTGCGACAAGATTAGGTTCGTGTCCGTCCCAGCCGCCCCAAGTTATCAATGCTTTCAAAACTCAATCCTCCTCAATCATCATAAAATGCGAAACAACGCCTCATGGCACCGCTTGGGCCAAAAGACTTTGAGCCTCTCTGGCTGTCAGCGGCGTGGGCCGTTCGCAGGTTGTCGTCATTTCAATCCATTGACGGGTCTGCCCAGCTTTCAGGATAGAGGTCATCACATCCACGACATGAACCGCAAGCTCTAGGTTGCATCGGTGCGCCTTACCCTCTTGCAGTGCCGTCGCCATATCAGCCAATCCAGCGCCGCGATAATTGGCCCGGCTGATGCCGCGGGTATCGGTGACATTGTTGCAGCCAAAAGGATGGTCCAAGAAATCCAGATCTGTTGCGCTCTGTTTCGGATCGACCACCGTCACTGTGCCTCCAAAAAAGTTCGGGTCCGGAACAAAAATAGATCCATTTTCACCATAGATTTCGATTTCTTTGTGGCGGTGGGCCCAGACGTCCCAACTCGCCCCAAGAGTCACAACTGCGCCGCTTTGAAATTCCAGCATGGCATGAAACGTTGTAGGTGTCTCGACTGGGATCTTTGTACCTTTCCGGGGGCCGTTGCCGATGGTTCGGGTCGCAACTGGCGCCGAGGACATCGCCGTAACGGCACGAACTGGGCCAATCAATTGCACCAAGTTCGTGATGTAATATGGCCCCATATCAAAGACCGGACCACCCCCAATTTGGTAAAAGAAATCTGGGTTCGGGTGCCAATGTTCGTGCCCATGCCCCATTATGTGGCAGGTGCCGCCAATGACGCGGCCAACCGCACCTTCGTCGATCGCTTGTCGAACCCGCTGATGCGCCCCTCCCAAGAAGGTATCTGGCGCGCAGCCTACGCGCAGCCTTGACCGCGCGGCCAGGTCGCGCAGATCCTTTGCCTCCTCCAAGGTCAAAACTAAGGGTTTTTCGGAATAAGCATGCTTTCCGGCCAGCAAAATTTGGCGCGTCACTTCGTAATGGGCGGACGGCACCGTGAGGTTGACAACTATTGAAATATCGTCTGAAGCCAAAAGTTCTTCGACGGATCTGCTGCCAATGCCAAAGTCTTGGGCCTTGGACTGTGCCGCAGCGGGATCAATATCGGCCACGGCACGCACCTCGATGGGCTTGAACAATTTTGAGAAGTTCAAATACGCAGTCGAGATATTGCCACATCCGACAATCCCTACGCCGAGTTTGATCATTGTGGTCTCCTTTCTCGATACTTAACTTTGTTATAAGCCACCCGTCAAAAGCAAATCTGGCGTATTCTGGATGGCTTTGTCACGTTAACCTAGTTGAACCAAATAAGCCGACGTAATCCCAGATCATGCAGCGACAATCTCACGCCATTCGGCAATTGCCTTGGCGCGCATTTGACGGAGAGTTGGGCGAGAGATCAGATAACGTTGCACATTGAAATGGTTGTAGATGGCATCGTGGACCGACAGAAACCGTTGCATCGAGCCGGGCGATTTGAATCGGCCCATTCGGCGTTCTCGTCGGCGCGTCGGTTGATGTGAAACCTCTGCCCGATTGTTCAATCGACCACCCGTGACATGAATGTGCGCCAGGCCAAGTTCCCGAAGGGCCGCCGAATATGACCCCAGCTTGTCGGTGACAATCTCATCCGGAATGTACCCCTGCTTTTTCGGGAGTTTCCGCATAAGTTTAAGGGCCGCACTCTTGTTTCGGCGAGATTGGGCTAGGACTGCAAGAACCTCGCCTTCATCGTCTACGGCGCGCCACAGATATGTTCGCCGGCCACCAATTCGGACAAAAACCTCATCAAGATGCCAGGTTCCCGAAGGTTGAACTCTGCGGGTTCTGACGTTGGCGACGATTGCCGGACCGAATTTCAAAATCCAGCCAAGGATCGTTTCATAGCTGACATTGATCCCGCGTTCGGCCAGCATTTCCTCGACGTCGCGAAAGCTCAGCGGAAAGCGAAAGTAGAGCCAGACGGCTCGTTGGATTATCGATGGTGGAAATCGGTGGCGTGCGTAGGAAATCTTTCTCATTCAACGACAAATACCGGCCGTCAGGCCGATCGTCGAGTTAATGTGACAATGCCCTGGCGAATGCTGCCGGCCGGCAAACATTTCAGGTTTGATCTGTTTAGAAAGCCCCGCCTTGCCGTTCATCCCACAGCCGCAACACTTCAATCTGAACGTCAGTAACCCGATAAATGACAGTGAAAGGTGTCCGAGGAATGTGTAATTCTCGTACACCTTTGTGGCTCTCTCTTGGATGCCCTAGGAAGGGATTATCGCTCAACGCTTGCTTGATATTTGCGAATTGCTTTCGAGCGTTCTCGTTACCCTCTGGGAATACCGACGTGTAGTATTGTCGAAACCATGCCAAATCCAGCAGCGCATCTTGGAGTAATACAATTCTCACAGGCTAAGCGGGTTTGATGTCTGGTTCTGGCATCGGTAGTTCGTTGTCGGTTCCCCAACTTTCAACCCACGTGTTTGTTGCCTCCATCGACACAAATACACCGGCGTCAGCTTTTACTAGGGCCGCATCAATCATGGCGCGTTTGGCGGCTTTGGCATCGAGCATCGATTTGATAGCGCGTGCGGCCAGTTGGGCCGCTGGACGGTCTTCAATTTTTGCTTCGGCCTCAAGGGCTTCACGCACCTCGTCATCAAGTCGAACCGAATAGGGAGTTGTGGGCATTTGTGTCATATCTCAATATAGTATTTCTAACGCATACAGTGTATTACCGTTCAATCTTTTTGTCAATTTAGCATGCTTCAGACAGGGAGTAGGCAAAACGTGGTGGTCAAGCGGCCATTTTTGCAACGGTCAGCCTGCCGTCAAGGACTGCGGCCCTAGTGACGGCGACACGATGCGCCCCTTTCGGAGACCATCGCATGCGCCGCCGCTTGCCCATTCGAGTATTCCCGATGTCATCGGCACGGTAGTGTCGCAAAGTTTCCGCCAAGCCGAAGTAAGCTTTGCTAGCGGACACACCTATCCAGCGAGAGCGGCGAACTGCGCGAAGCCAGACTGGTCTGACTGGTCAAATTGACCCTTTCGAATCATGTGCGCGACTTCAATTCCGGCAAGAGTAGCCGAAGCTGAATTCAGCGATTTGAACGTTTGCATCGGGCGAGTGAGCTTCTTGATGAAACGGTGATCCTGCTCAATGATGTTGTTTAGATATTTCGTCCGCCGGACAGGCCCGAGCCGCGGCACAACGTGTCCAAGAGTGTTGGTCAGAGCGCGAAACGGCAGCAATGTGGAAGGAAGGGCGCTCTATTCGGGAAATGTCGGTTGATTGTTTTTCAAGTTGGTGACCCACCAAACAACAGCCAATCTGTTCTAAAGGTTCGAGCGTATGCTCAGGGTGTTGTACCCAAGTATCCTATCTTCCAAGTCTGCAATTCTCTCAAGAGTTTTCGGATCATCGCATCCTCGAAATCCTGGTGACCTTTCGCGACTTCAACAAATGCATCGGGTCCGCGAATGACATTTGACGCAAAATAGTTGACCAGATCACTTGTGGTTTGGTCTTCGACAGCGAGAAACGACACATGACCCTGACCGACAACAAGAGCATTAATCGTTACACCGACCAATCGTGAACTCAACTGTAAATCTCTCGGCTGAACACCAGCGTTAGATTTTCCGTCGCCTGAAATGTCTAGCGTCAAACGCGAACAATCACTTTGAGTTTCCAAGGCGGTGCGACCAAAAACCATTGCTTCACCCAAAGCGGTTTCGGACGAAAATCGGCGGCGATCTTGGTTACTCAGTAGCGTGGCAGCTTCAACAAGATCAGACTCGTCCGCCATTTCGGTCCAAGGTAGAATTTCCAAAGGTCCGGCTCGACCCGCCCAAATAAACACGTGTAAGCGAACGGGTGCGCTGGGAACTGCCAGAAATGCCTGTTGTACATCTTTGGCCAAAATTGCATTGGCCAAGCCCTTCATCTGAAGAGTGTACTCACCTTCGCTAACCGACCCGGACACATCTAGACCGAGAGCCAGTGCCTGGCGGCAAGCTCCTTGTACAACAATCGGCCACAACAAAAGGCAAAATGAGGCAATCCAGAAAAACCCGGTGCAACGCTTTTTCATGGCTTTAATTTTACAATTTATACGAGTTAACTTCAACTTGAACCAAAAAACCGGTTCTTCTGGATCGCGCCCTTCCTCCAAGGAGCAATGTATGACGAGGTTTCAGGCTTCTCTGAATGGATGGCCAGTCTAGGATCCGGATCTAAAGCTGCCATTCGCTGCGGACTGCGCCAACGACCGCTGTGCGGGACTAAGAGAGCCGCAGGCATTACAGGTTTTCATGCACGGTTGGCGGACCGGAAAATCGGCATCACACACATGGCAGGCCGAGGAGTCTTTCGGACACTCAGCGCCGCAGTCCGGGCATACTTTAGTATCGGGCCCGTCTGACCGTAATGCAAAAGGCGGCGTCGGCGAGCGGTGGCGTAAGGTTTTCGAGTTGTACCGCATTAATGA
>Ga0208544_10001277_pt1 | contig 17696 bp, 15 predicted proteins | sample DEB08_DNA_9_FD_184526 | JGI IMG/M metagenome (GOLD analysis project Ga0208544, IMG submission 184526) | Aqueous microbial communities from the Delaware River and Bay under freshwater to marine salinity gradient to study organic matter... | ecosystem: Environmental > Aquatic > Marine > Coastal ... | reverse complement strand
AAAATGGAATATCTTCTTGTTTAAATCTGATTAATCAAGGTCAATATCAAGAAGAGCTAAAAACATTGCTCAATTTGAAATTCCAGACTTTTCAAATTCACAAAACTTGAGTGTTCAGAGTATATATTCAAGTACTTTATGATAGTGGAGGGCCAGCAAAACAAGAGTATGAGCCATTAAATGATGCGCTGAATTATTTTAGAACAAAAATTCCTTTAGCCGAATGGAAAGCTGCCAGTGAAGAGGTGACCCGTATTTTTGGACCAGAATTTATAGATTCTATTGCGGGCCATGCCTACCTTAAACCTTATGGTTATCCTGGTGATTTTGAAGTTATTGACAAAATGTATTTGGAAGTAATTTCTAAGCATTCTATGCTGAAAAAATGGGATTTATTTTATCATCAACATGCTGCGGCTACTGCTGTACGCAATCGAAAAGCGTTTTTCAAAAACATCTTAGAAGAAAAGACAAAAAATAAGGCTAACGTTTGTCAAGTGCTAGATGTGGCGAGTGGCCCTTGTCGAGATTTGCTCGAATTTTTTCAAGAAACAAAGGCTACAAATATACACATAGAATGTGTAGAAGCGGATGCGAAGGCTGTTGAACACGCTACAAAATTAAACAAAGCCAACCTTCAACAAATAACCTTTACGAATAAAAACATATTTCGATTCCGAACAGAAAAGAAGTATGATTTAATTTGGTCAGCAGGTTTATTTGATTATTTCGATGACAGAACCTTTGTCCGTTTAGTAAGGCGTTTAATTACTAATGTCGCTCCTGGAGGAGAATTAATCATAGGCAATTTTGCAGTAGGCAATCCTACCGAAGGCTATATGGAATTATTTACAGGCTGGTATTTACACCATCGTAGCCCTGAACAATTAATTAGATTAGCACAAGAAGCTGGGATAGAAGATGTCAACCGCATTACAGTAGACCAAGAAGAAGTAGGGGTGAATTTATTTTTGCGGATTCAATTTTAGGTAAAATAGTTCAATTTTTGAAAACTACTTTTTGAATCGTGTTATAATATATCTCTAAAACAAAATAGAATTGTCAGGCATTCCATAAGGATGCCTGACTGCTTTTAGCTTAAAAGCAATTTGCTATATTTGCTGGCTTATTATCGACCAATTTTTTGTTCTATTACTCAATTGTGAAAGGGCATAGTGTTTTTACATCAATTGACTGAATTTTAGCAAACCGCTCATTTTTCTTATCTATAATGACCCAAGTGTGCCTAGTTTGAGCCGTCACCTTCTGATTGCTTACTGTCCAACCTTCCCAATCAAAATCTACTTTTAATTCATATTTGTTCAAAGAAAGCGTAGTCACTTCTACCTCCTTAGAATAATGGCTAGAAATGGCTATTTTTTGAGCAACATTCTTTAGCCAAGTTCCTAAATGGGTAATCGAAGAAATAGCGGTGGTTGGAGATAAATTTAATTGAAAATCAGCTGTTAATATTTCTTGGAAATCAGTCGCATTCTCTTGTAGCTTTTCTATCAAAAAAAGATAATAATGCATTAACGCCAAGGAACGTAAACGTGGATAAGCATCTTTAAAAGTAGGCGATTCAAGAACACCTTCTACATTTAGCTGAATGCTTTTAAATAGCGGCAATTGATTCGGAATCTGGTTGAATTCATTTTCATAGGTAAACCTCATACAATTATCTGTTCCATCTCGCTGAACTCCGTGATAAATAAGGCTAATGGCTACTGAAATTGACCCATTTGTTTTGGTGGTCACTTCGATGTTTTCAATGATATGTGCTATTTTCATCCCCTTATATTCCTTCAATCCCCACGAATAATTGACCTTTCCAGCAATCTTACCTCTAGGCGTGGTCATCACAATATCTTCTTCTAATAATGCTAGTTGATTGGCAATTCTAGATGCGGTAAAATATCGTTCATAGCCATTATACCAGCGATACAGTTGGGTTTTGATGGCATGTTCTATTTTTGTGGAGATAATCATGTTTTGGATTAATTTTTATAGAAATAATAAGGGACGGCAAGTTAGCCAATTAAAAGCTAAACGAGTAAAACTAATACCTCTCAAAACCTGTTAAAATCAATACTGGCGTATAATTTGAAGCAGTTATACTATATTATTCAGTTACAAAAACACAAAAATATGTTTTGGAGAAAGAAAAAGCCTAAATATCAAACGACCCAAATCACCGATGCCAATTTTAATGAAGTAGTCATCAAATCAGAAGTCCCAGTGTTATTAGATTTTTATGCAGATTGGTGTGGGCCTTGTAAAGTTTTAGGGCCAATTATTGATGAATTGGCAGAAGAATATGAAGGGAAGGCTTTGGTGGCGAAAGTAAATACCGAGAAAAATCCGTTGTTGAGTCAACATTTTAAAATAAAATCTATTCCGACCATCCTATTTATTGATAAAGGGGATTTAGTGGAGAGGTATCAAGGATTATTGCCTAAACCAAATTTGGAAAAAATATTGAATGAGTATATTAATGGAGTCGTTGAATGATATTAATCCATTGAAAAAACATCTTTTCTTTTAACGAATTTATTCGATCAGTATAGATAAATTTGTTCTAACTGTCCATTTTAGAAAAATGTGCCGTAGGTACGCAAGACAAATATTGATTTTTATCTTACATACCTACGGCACGGTTGGACTAGACAATATCAATAGCCAACGTACAAACTTAACTCTTCTCAGCAGGCAAAGCCTCCCGACTAAAATAAATAGTAATCAAGCCAGTAATCGGTTTATCTTCTCCATCATTAAAGAATTTGACGTATAAATCATGAGCCCCTTTAGTGGCTGGAATATTACCCGAAACAGCTCCAAGGCCCATTTCTAATAAGCCCATTTCAACGGGAATTTCTACTATAGCAGGCGCATCTAAATCATCCAAATGCAAAGTTAATTTACCTCCAGATAAAAAAGCACCCGCTTTTATCATATCAAACCGCAAGCCTTTAACCCCCGTGAAATCAATATTTTTATACAAAACATGACCACCTTTCATCCCCATTACCAAATCAACTTCTTCTTCAAATGCGCCTTGGGACATTTCTGGGGTAATTCTAAATTTCTGTCCTTTGACTAAGTCTTGAAAATTGGCAGCTTTCAGTAAAGGAGATTGCAAAACAACTGTTTGTCGAGCGGTTAAAGGACCAATTTCCTGTCCACCTTTATCAGTATAGGAAGCTGTCAAAATATACTTACCTTCTGTGGAACCTGCTGTATGTTGGTTCAGGGTGTACTTTCCTTTTGGGTTTAATTTATTCGTTAAACTAGCTGATTCCCCTGATAAAGAAAGAATATATTTTGCCATTTGGCTCGCCTCACTTTTGGATAATTGCGGATGGGCAGCCATAGCGACTTGTCCCCAAACACCAGCACCACCATTAATGATTTTATCGGCAAGATACCCTTCTGCCTTAGCATCTGTTTTATATTTTTTAGCAATTTCCTGATAAGTAGGCCCAATAGATTTAATGTCTAATTGGTGGCAAGTGTTACAATCAGATTGATCCATTAATTGTTTGCCTAATAAAAAAGCAGAAGCTTCCATCATGGCTTCATGCCCGATTGCTATTTCATTGACATCATAGCCTCTTTCTAAGAAATCAATACTTACATTTACTTGATTAGGATTGATACCATTGCCAATTGTGCCATCTTCTGCATCTGCTACTTTTACCTCGTAAGCAATTTGTTGCTTGTCCCAATAAAAAGATTGATTGCCTGTCAATTGCCAACTTAATTCAGGTAATTCATTACCAACCAATATTGCTGTTTTTGATTCACCTTGTTCCCCACTTGGATCAGTAAGGACTAATTTAACGGTATGTTTACCTGGTTGTTCGAAGGTATGGGTTAGATTAGCTTCGGTAGAGATAGGAGTTGTTGCATCATCAATAAACCATTCATAACTCAATTGGTCACCATCAAAATCCTTAGATTGATTGGAATTTAATTGGACGGTCAAAGGCGCAGCCCCAACATTTTTATCGACTTCAACCTCCGCATAAGGTTTTCTATTTCCTGCCGTATAAGTCAAATGCACCAATCGTGCATCAGGATTTTCACTAAACCAAACTGATCCGTATTCTAGCATATACATATCACCATTTGGTCCCATAATAATATCGGTTGGGTTGCTAAATTTCATACTTGGCAAAAAGCGCTGCATGCTTTTAAAATTACCGCCTTCGTCCATCGTAACTGCCATTATCCAACCTCGCATCCAATCGTAAGTAAATAATTTACCTTGGTAAAAATCTGGAAAACGGTTTTCATTAGCTGGATAATCTTCTTGATAAAAAACAGGACCTGCCATGGCATTTCTACCGCCATTTCCAACCAATGGAAACTCATTCGATTCCGCATAAGGATACCAAATAAAGGCAGGAGTAGCAGGAGGCAAAACTTCTTTACCCGTATTATTCGGCGATTTATTGATAGGACGTTCTACATCATAAGGCTCATAAGATACCTTTTTAGCAAAGTCATACCGATTATAAGGTTGGTTATTGCCAATGAAATAAGGCCAACCATAATTACCTGCTTTTTGTGCTTGATTGACTTCATCAAAACCTCTAGACCCTCTGCCTAAACTGTCTTTATCTGCATCAGGACCAACATCCCCCCAATATAAAAAGCCCGTATGTTGGTCGATAGAAATTCGCCAAGGATTTCGACAGCCCATCACATAAATTTCTGGTTTGCCTTCTGAACCATCTGCTGGAAATAGATTATCTGCTGGAAGGCTATAAGTGCCATCTGCTTCTGGTTTAATCCGCAATATTTTCCCTCTTAAATCATTCATGTTCGCAGAAGATTTTTGCGCATCCCAAGGACTGCGACCTTCTTGTTCGTCACTTGGAGAAAAACCATCAGAAGCTCTAGGGCTCGTATTATCTCCTGTAGAAATATAGAGTAAACCACCTGGCCCAAATTCTAAACTACCACCAGAATGACAGCATTCATCTCGTTGGGTAGGAATTTTCAACAGTATTTTTTCCGAATCGGTTACCAAGGAAGTATAATCTTCATTTAAAGTAAATCGAGCAATATTTTGGTGAGATTCCTCTGGGTCTGAATAGAAAAAATAAACCCAATTATTGGCCTCAAAATTAGGGTCTAAAGTCATTCCCAATAAGCCATCTTCTAAGTCAGAAAAAACATTTAATCTTTTGACTAAAGAAGAACTTTCTTCTGCTGGGTCATAGACTCGAATAGCTCCATGTCTTTGCACATAGATTAATTTCCCATCAGGCAAAATTTCCAATTCCATCGGTTCATCCAAATGGTCTTCTAGCACTACTTTTGTAAAACGATTTTCGTCAGGCGCAACACTTGCATTATTAAAATCTACTCGATTGCCATCGCCAGCCGCATAATTGATTCCCCCTAATAAATGCGCTAAAAAATCGGGTTCGCTAAAAGATTCATCTGTATGTCCTCGACCTGTATACCAAGACCGACCACCGTCATATTCATGATACCAAGCAATCGGATGCTTTTCGCCATTGGTGCCGCCTTCGTAGGAAGTTTCATCCAAATTTAACAACACATTGATATTCGGATTAATGTCTTTATAATTATACCATTCATCTGTACAATGCCATCGTTTAGGCAACACCTTGGAAGAAATATGACTATCGTCTACCACATCAATATCCGCTTCTCTAACATTTGGACTATTAGGATGACTAGAAAAATACGCACCGACTAATTTGCCGTACCAAGTCCATCCATATTCCGTGTCTGCTGCGGCATGAATGCCTACAAAGCCACCACCTGCTTGAATAAAACGATTGAATTCCAATTGTTGGGCGTCATCCAAGATATCTCCTGTCGTATTCAAAAAGACGACTACATTATAATTCTGTAAATTGTCTTCTTTAAAAATAGCGGCATTTTCGGTTGTATCGACGTTAAATCCATGTTTTTTCCCTAAATCCATAATAGCTATCTGGCCTGCTTCAATAGAACTATGTCTAAAGCTTTCTGTTTTAGAAAACACCAAAACGGATAGAAAACGTTCTTTGGCAAAGAAAAATTTATAGACAAGAAAACCTGCAAGTACAATTAGAAGAAGATAGCCTAATTTTTTCATGATGCTATTTGTTAGGAAACATATTAAAGAAAAGTATTGCGTATTTTTTACGCAAAGCTAATAATTTTCTTTAGATGCTGTATTTTTTACGCAAAGGTTTTTTAAGTTTGTGATTCAATCTCAAATATGAACCAAGAAGCATTAAGAACAGAAGTAGCGCATTTTCTAGAATTTGAGACCCAAAAAATGATTCCACAGTTATCTATAGATTGTGTAATTTTTAGTTTTCATGCCGATAAGTTGAAGGTATTATTATTAAAAGGCATTAATCAAGAGAAGCTGAATTTACCAAGTGGTTTTATTTATCAGGACGAAAATATAGATACCGCAGCCCTCCGAAATTTAAAGGAGCGAACGGGCTTAGATCAAGTTTTTTTACAACAATTTCATACCTTTGGAAAGCCTACTCGTTATTTCCCCGATCAATTGCAAGAAGCCATTCTTTCTTTAGGTATTGACGCCAAAAAAGCTGATTGGCTCTTTCAGCGTTTTGTGACTATTGGTTATTATGCTTTAGTGAATTATCAACAAACCAACCCACAACCTAGTCTTTTTTCAGAAGGATTTGCATGGGAAGATGTCGAAGATTTACCACCCTTAATTTTAGACCATCAAGCACTAGTTGAGACGGCATTAGAGACCCTGAAAAAAGATATTTTAACCCAACCCATTGGCTTGAAATTGTTACCTGATAATTTTACTATTCCACAATTTCACCAACTCTACGAAATTATTCTACAACGAAAGATTGACCGTCGGAATTTTAGAAAAAAGATGCTACTGTCTAATATTTTAATTCCTTTAAATGAACAGAAAGCAATAAAAGGACATCGTTTACCTAATTTGTATCGCTTTGATGAAGCGGCTTATGCTTTGTCTTTGAGTGGGGAGGTGAAGATGGGGTTTTAGAGATTTGTACAATACTGTAATTTGGAACTTGCTAAGTTATTTTATTTTAGCTATTTTTACTAAACCTATGAGAGTACTCAATTTAGATAAAATAAAAACTGGATTGCCAGGTATTACACCTGCTAGAAGTTTCCTTTATATGGAAGCGGCCATTGTGTCTTTAATGAAAAAGGGATACGCTTCGGGAATTATATTAAAGGTAGAGGGAGATTTCGACATGAAAATGAAGATTGAATGGACTGAAAGCGTTTCCCAAAATACCGTTGATAGTTGGAAAGAAGAACGATATGCAGCCAATTATGGAGCAGTCGGGATTTCACTTTTACTTTATACAGAATTATTGGGAGTCAGCTATTTTGAAGAAGCACAAATTGGTACGGGTATTGATTTCTGGGTAAGTAAAGAAGGAATTGGTCAAGAAGATGCATTACATATTCCAAAAGAGGCAAGGTTAGAAATTTCAGGACTAGGAAAAGAGACAGTCAGTAATACTGTGAATATGAGAATTGGACAAAAGAAGCGGCAAATAACAACTTCCGACGGTACCAATTTACCTGGTTGGGTAATTGTAGTAGAATTTAATACACCAAAGTCAAAAATTATTAAAAAATGAATATAATCAGGGCAACACATCAATTAGCAATGGACATGGCAGCTTATGGCGATGTGGCAAAAGCTAAAGGTTTAGTTGAGGATGCTAAAGATTTTTATAAAAAAGCTTTTGTATTAGAGAATGAGGCAGCTTTGAGATTTCCTAAAGAAATAGATATACTTACTAAATTTGTTTGGTTGCGAAGTGCTGCAACCCTAGCTTTTAAGGCTGGTTTATTTAAAGAAAGCGAGTATCTAATTGAATTATGTCGTTCGGAAAACCCACCTGAATGGATAGAACAAGAATTAAAAGATATTTTGGAATTAATTGCTAAAACTAAAAATGTACCACTCTATAAGACAAAGAAATCACTTCAATTATCAGGTGTTTTTAAAGAAGTAAATTCTCAAAAAAATGAAATAATTATTGAAGATAAGATACATAATCAATCCTTTTCAGTTATTGTTCCAAGATCTGTTTTAATTGATATTATCAGACAATATTTAGCCGAACAGATTCATGTTACTGCTCACCAAACACCTCATGGAGTTTTTGTTTTGGATAATATTCGGACTGCTGCTTAGTTCTAACAACATTTTTTAGATGGTATATCAATGCAACAAATCAACTTCTTAAAAATCGTAAAATTAGCCTGGCAAGCTTACGATGATTCTCGAAAGATTCAATCAATAGAGGATATTAGCGCCAAAGTTTCCACCAATCACGTCTATCGAATCACTTTTGAAGATGGCTTATTCATTATAGGGAAATTGTCCTATTTTGGTAGACATGAGCATTTTGTAGAAGACCATACGATTATTAATGCCTTATCGAATAATTTACCAAGTCCGTATGAGCATTTTTTATCGAGGTCATTGATAAAAGGGAATCAGTTATTTGTCCATCGTTATGTAGATAGCATAATAGACGCTTGGGTGGTTTTTTACCGACCGATAAAAATTAAACATAAACTTCCGAAACGATTAAACGAAACGCAAATAACAAAACTTGGGTCGGAAATGGCAGCTTTTCATAAGGCTTGCCATTTAATAAGGAATACTTTACCTCAATCTTCTAAAAATTTAAATACGGATATCCAACATTTATTAGAAATTGTGGATTCCGAATTTGGGAGCTATGAACATAGAGGAAGGGAAGCTATTATTCATGAACAAAGTAAATTGCTTTTTGAAAATTTAGAGAAATATCGATTTCATGAGCTACCCAAAATTCCAGTTTTTGTAGATTGGAATATCGGGAATTTTTCGGTTACGAAATCCTTTAAATTATTTTCTAGATGGGATTATGATTGGTTTAGAATGAGTGCTAGAATAATGGATTTTTATTTTTTAAGTAGGGTTGTTTCTGATGTTGGCGACCGTACCGTTTTTACGTATAATATTGGGCCTTTGATGGAGGACCGATTTATTATCTTTTTGAAAGCTTACCATCAAGTTTTTCCATTAATCAAAGAAGAGTTACTTTTACTGAAAGAAGTCTATCGGTTTTTTATCCTTAATTATGTGATAAAAGATGGACGGTATTTTTTCCATGAAATTTATGCCTCTAAACTACAACAACAAGCTTACGATAGTTACTTTGACTCGATTGACAAAGAGTTTGATGGCGAAAAATTGTGGCAGGCGATAAATTGAAAGTAACAACGCCGCAAGTAAGTAGTAAGACAGAGTTAGTCGACACTTGTTAAATAGTTACGAGTTACGGGTTGCGAGTTAAAAAGGTAGAATGCTGAATCTAAAATCGGACTTAAATGAACTACTTTAGCTTATTCAATTAGAATTATTAGGTACTTGATTGAATTTAACCCGCAACTCGCAACAAATTAAATATTGTAAGTTATTTTGCCTCATTATTTAAGACTATTATTTTAAAAACCCTTCTACCTAAAATATTATGCAAAAAGTATCCTTTCAAGAAATCATCTCTAATTACAAAGCCATTTTCCTAGATTCCTATGGGGTATTAAAAAATCATAGAGGCTTAATTCAAGGCGTACCAGCTATTATTGAAAAAATTAGAGCAGCTGAAATTCCTCTAAGAGTATTGACCAATAATGCGGCAAGAACGGCAGAGAGACAAGCTGATAGATTTGAAAGACAAGGATTGTCGGGCATTCTAGAAGAAGAAATTATTACGTCTGGAATGATGGCAAAAATGTTTTTAGCGAATAAAATAAAAAGTGGAAAAGTAGCTTATTTGGGAACGACCCAAGCTGCTGCTTATATTATTGCCGCTAATTTGAAAGCCATTCCTGTTGGTCAGGTAAATGATAGCAATATAGAAGAAGTAAGTGCAATGGTTTTTTTAGATGATGAAGGTTTTGATTGGAATTACGACATCAATGCAACCGTTAACTTATTGAGAAAACGAAATATTCCAGCCATCGTGGCGAATTCTGATAAGATTTATCCTGTGGCCAAAAATGATGTTTCTATTGCAACAGGTGGTATCGCTCAATTGGTAGAAAGTATTTTAGGTCGAGAATTTATCCATTTTGGTAAACCAGATTCACAGATGTTTATGCATGCGTTTAATCTATTACCAACGGATTTAGATATTCAAAGACAAGATATTTTAATGGTTGGAGATACTTTACATACGGATATATTAGGTGGTAATAAATTTGGGGTTAATACTTTATTAGTGTTTTCTGGGAATACCAGAGCAGAAAATTATGAAACATTAGTCCAATCCTCAGGGGTTATCCCTGATTTTGTGAGTCCTTCTATTGTTAGTTAAAATATTTTACCACAGATAGATAGAGTACCACGAGTATTTTACGGCTTACCGTATCAAAAAAACATCCCCCGATTTAGAAACCGAAGGGCTATCAATGACTTCTAATTCTGCATAATATAAATAAACGCCACTATCTAAAATTCGATTATTCGACCGACCATCCCAACCTAATCCAGCATTATTGGGCAAAAAATTATCTTGTCGAAAAACTAAATTTCCCCATCTATCAAAGATTTGTAGGGTGATAATTTTAGCTATACCTGCCCCTGTCAAAATTGAAAAATGGTCATTAATCCCATCACCATTTGGAGAAAAAACAGTCGGCGTATAAATATCAATTTTCGGTTGAACGGTAAGCTGCAATTCATCCCTTACGGTACAATTATCAGTAGTTTCCAAAATAGCTTGAATCGTCTCTGTTCGAAGGGCATTAAAATTAATGGAGATACAAGGTACTAGACAATCTTCACTATCCAAAATAGACCAAGTTACATTTTTGATTTGTTTGTCATTTAAATTACTAAAAGCGGTTAAATCAATAGATTCGCCTTGACTTGCCGTAATATCATTGCCAATTTCTAAGGTTGGTAATGGAGTAGTCGGAAGCGTTATTACCGTATCTGACTGACAACCATTCCCATCTTGAATGGTCAATAAATGATTGCCTTCCGTTAAATTTTGAAAAGAAGGATTGGTTTGAAAATCAGTCGTATTATCCAATTGAAATAAATAAGGGGACATACCTCCTTCAATTAAACCAATTTGCAGACTACCAGAATTTGGGTCAGTACAATTTACAGATGTTAAATTAATGTCCGCACTTAAAGTTGGACAATCCATTGATACCTCACATTGTTTAGTAATAAAAATAGAATCTTTTAAGGTACAGCCATTGGTGGCAATTGCCGTTACTTCATACCCAATGCTACCAGTAAAATCAGGTGGTAAAGTAACCGTTGGATTGGCAGAAAATAAACTATTTAAATAAGCAACGGTTGTTGGTGTACCTCTCCATTGATATTTTAAATTATTGATATTTCCTGTTGCAGTAGGATTTAGGGTAAGTGTTGTTTCTTCACAAACGATGATAGGATTACCTACATCCAACGTTAAACCACAAGGAAGTTGGGTACTACATTTTAAAAAATTAGCGGCAGTTCCGCCCCATTCCAAATCAAAACTAGTCGCCGTCGTAGCCGAAGTATTCAATATCATAAAAAAGCCTTCGCCTGATTGCACCGTTATAGGGGCGAGAAAACCATCTCCATTCACGCCCTCGGAGGCATCGGTAGCGCCCATTCCTAAACCTGTCATTGGGCAAAAGTCACAAGATTGGTCGGCAAAAGAACAACGAATCGGTGCGCCTAAAGCATCACAAATTACATTAGGGCCATAAACAGCAAAATCGTAATCAATATCCGAGTCAGGTGTAATACTAAAAGTTAAGGTTTGATTGGGTGGTGCCTCTTCGGTTATTTCAAAATAATACCAAGCGGATTGATTTTCATTTTGAGCCAAACAACCTGCTAAACTGTTATTGTTATCAAAATCATTTTTACCTGCACCAATTGGAGTAAAGGGAATTTGCCCAGCTTCACATAAGACGGTGGCACCGGGGCAATCACTTGGAAAAACTTCTTCTTCTGCCGTTAAACAGATGAGAAAACCACCACCACCTTCTGTGAAATCATAGACTTGGACAAAATATTCTTGGTCTATATTAGTATCAAAAGTCAAAAATTCTTGACCACCCATATCTCTATCATTCACACAAGCGATTTCTTTTCGGCAAGTTTCAAAAACACTTATTGCCATATTCGCCAATTGGTCGCTAAAGACTACGACTTGCGTGCGAGGAGAAATGGCTATAAACCGAAACCAACCATCATCGTCGGTATTGCCATTACAGGTATTTTTGGTAGAGAAACTAGTTAAGGAAAAGGTACTGGAAGGTTCTGCTTGGCAATCTTCAAAAACGGAGATTAATTCTGCGGCTGGACAGTCGTCTGATTGCCCATTCAGCAAAGAAGTTGCTAATAGGAGAAATAAACAAATGAATGGGTGTATTTTCACAACCTCCTTTTTTTAAACTGGTAGAAAAGCCTTTAGTCTTTTCTACCAGAAATCAATACCATTTCCTAAAGGTAGTAATAAAAAAACAGCCCAAATTGTTTTACTTAGCAACTGTCTCCAATCCTGCTTTATTCCAAGCAGTAATGCCGCCTTTTAAATTATGATAACTGGAAATGCCTGCATCTTCTAATGCTTTGCAAGCCTTGCTACTTCGACCACCACTTTTGCAATAAACCATATAGGTTTTACTCTTATCTAATTTACCTAATTCTACTTTAAAGTTATCACTATAAAAATCAATAACTTTTGCGCCAGGAATAACACCTTGGGCAACTTCCTTTGGTGTGCGTACATCTAACACAACGATATTGTCAGCTTTTGCCGCAATAGCTTTAAATTGAGTAGGCGTTAAATCTACGACTCTTTGTGTAGCCGTAGTAGTATCCGTAGTTTTAGTCGTTTGTTGGGTATTGGTTTGGCAACTAAAAATAGCCAATACAAATAATAAATTGAGGATATTAAATTTGCTAGAAAATTTCATTTTTGAAAATTGAAAATTATAAATTGAAAATTGAAAATTACTTATTTCTCTGCTTCAATCGGAATGTGAACAGGTTTATCAATGTCATTCCGAGTTGGTAAATTTATCTCATTAGTAGCAGCTGTCGGGACAACCGAAGTCTTCCCAATTCCATTCAAGTTTTGCTGAATAAAACCACTAGGAAATTGTTCGACCCCAGGGAATCCCAATTTTATTTCCCGCCCATTATGCGGCACATAAGCGGTATCAAATAAATAATCCCATATCGCCAAGGTCAAACCAAAATTAATCCCAAAATGACGGTCTTCGGGTAAGTGATACGAATGATGCCAAATATGCATTTCTGGGCTGTTAAAAATAACTTTCATCATTGGGCCCATTAGGAATACCCCAATGGCAATACATACCCCAATAGCCGATAATTGAGTCAATAAATTGGGGTCTTGTAAAATATGAATATCGACCAAACTATTCGCAACTAAAATGCCAATTAAACCACCAAGAATGCCGCCAGTCACTCGACCACTGACCGTAATATTCGCATGATTATAATGTCCCCAAGCCAAAGCGAAAATATGGATGATGAAAAAATCATACAGCCCAATACCTAGTAAAGCCAAAGGAATGTATTCTAAACTTCGGTAAACCACATTTTCCATCCAATGGTAACGCAATTGTGCCGCAAAACCCATTTCTTCCACCGAATGATGTACTTTGTGAAATTCCCATAAAAAATCAAAGCGATGTAAAAGTCGATGAATCCACCATTGCACAAAATCTCTAACCAGCATTCCGACCAATAAAACTGCCCATAAAGGCCAAGTTTGCATGGGATTTAATGCCTGTAAATTAATGCCTGAAACTGCCATAATTCCATCATTAAAGAGATTGACGACAATATCAGAAGCAGCATTATAAATAATCAACGAAAACAGAAAGAAGTTGAAAAACATATAAAACGTATCCAACCAAAAGTCCTTTCTTGGAATCGCTTGCTTTTTCCGCCAAGGAATAACGACTTCTAAAATAAAAAAAGCAAGGGATACAATAATCAGCCAATAAAAATAACTATGCCAACTAGGATTGGTAATATCTCGCCAAAGATATCCTGCATACCCTTTATAACCATTGATAAATATTTCTACATATTTTTCCATATCATTAATTTTTGAAGGAAGGAGCTGATAAGTTAAGGAGAGTATGAGGAGTGGCTGAATCTCCTAGCCTTATAAACTTATTACCTCATAACCTCACTTATTCTCTAACTCTAGGATGTACCACTCAACCGCTGCCACATCTATATTCGTTCGCCGCCCAACTTCCTCAGGCGCATAATTTTTAGCTAAATAATCCAATATCTTTGGTTCATTCACACCTAAATCCCAAAGTCCTTGCGTTTCCTGCATCCAACGAATCATTTGCAACCAACCTTCTCTAGTCGCCCGATTTTGAGCGACTAATTTACCCGAATGACAAGCGGTACAATGGGCTCGAACAATATCAAAGTTCGCATCATAAATCAAGCCAGTTTGCAAATGAATCCCATTTTCTACTTTGTCCCAATCATCGTCCATTGCAACGGAATTGCTAACTCGATTGCCTGATTGAATAGGCGTTTTTTGAAAATCAAAAGAATCGCCAAAAAGGGCATATAACAGCACTAGGAAAATACCAAAAACAAAAGTTTTGAGTACCGTCATTAATAAACCAAAATTACTCAACCAAAGTTTAGTTTGTAAAGGGTTTCTTTTGCCAGGTAAATTATTGGACATATCGCTGTTTATTCTGAAAGTTCTTAGACATTAATATTTTTCGAATTCATCATTCATCGTTTCCCTACACAATTTTTACAGCAATTCGATGACAAGCATTATTTAAATAGCCTTTAGGATTCCAACCTGGTAAAACCATGGGTTGTGCTTTTCCTTCGCTATCGGTGGCTTTTGCCCAAATTTCATAATAGCCTTTTTTAGGAAATTTAATATTAGAAGAAAACTGTTGCCAAGCCAAACGATTTGCAGGGGCAGTCAATTCACAAGTCTGCCAAGTAGCCCCAAAATCAATCGAATAATGCATCGCTTTTACCGCCAAATCTCCTGCCCAAGCATGTCCGCTGACGGGTAATGTTTGCCCAACTTGAATGGTTGCCCCAGTTTTAGGCGAAGTAATCAAAGATTTTACGGGCATCGACTCAATAATACACATCTCTTCATTAGGTACTTTTGTACCAGGTGGAACGGGTTTACAAGGTACCCGATAAGAAGGTGCCGCCATTTTTGCCCCATCATGTATTTTATTTCGAATCACGATTTTATGCAGCCATTTACCCGAACAAGAAGCTGGATAGCCACCAAAAACCAGTCGTAAAGGGTAGCCATTTAAATAGGGGAGTGGCTCTCCATTCATTGACCAAGCAATCAAACTTTCGTCCTCCATTGCCTTATTAATCGGAACGCCTCTCGAAATAGGATTTTTCTTCGGGTCACCTGATAAATGCGTATCTTTTCCGTAATAGCCAATATAAACGGCATTAGATTTAACGCCCACATCTGCTAAAACATCTTTCAATCGAACGCCCGTCCAAGCCGCACAACCGACTGCACCAATCGACCATTGATTCCCTTTAGCGGGTGGGTTGAACTCTTTTCGACCATTGCCACCACATTCTAAAGTCAATTGGTAAGTATAGTTTTTAAACTTGCCTTTTAATTCGTTAAGCGTATAAGTTTTAGAGTTAACCGCTGATTCTCCTTCAATTGTTATCGTCCAAGTATTAGGGTCAATACTTGATTTTTCTGGTGGAATGCCATTATTTCTAACAAAAAAGCGGTCACCAGAAGTAATAGCTTCATTTAATAAATGAGCGGGTGCTTCTGCATTGATAGGACGGTCATTGAGTACCGTCATTTCAGGATGCTTATCTGGTAAATTGAATGCCTTGTCGGTTTCTAGAATAATTGGCAATAAATGGTTAGGCAAATTCTTGGCAAACACAATGTCCATTCCGATGGCTAAAGATAAGGCAGTTAAGCTTCCGTTTTTTAGAAATTCCCGTCTGTTGGAGATGCCTTTATTTTTCATAAATTTTATCTTTTGATGCTGTTGTACTATTCAGGTTGAAAGATAGAAATAAAAATAATAACGATTTAGAATAGTGCATAGAGATTAAAAAAAATTGTCAACTTCATGTTTTTCTAAATACGGGGTGCATCTCAAAATATTGCACAATTCAGGAGAGTTGTGTTGCGGCTGTGATGAATAAGTAACACAACGCTCCTAAGTTGTAGATTAAGCGAGTAAAGTACATTCAATCCAGAAATTAGAACGTGACGTGTATCACATAAAGAAAAATAGATGGTATAAAAAGTAAAATCAGCGACATCCCTTTAGCTACAGTAAGCTTAAAATCTACACAAAATGTTACTCGTTAAAACAGAAGGAAGCAGGTTAGTTTTATTGTTTGTATAAAAAATATTATTGCTAAATAATCATAATTAAGATTTAAAATTCTGTTTTTGTAGTGTTGGAATTACTTTTTTGAAATTTTATTTGATTTATATGTTTTTATTGTGAAGAATTTTTTTTTACCTAAAAACGAATTTTGTTTGGTTTTTTGACCCAAAAAAAAGAAATAATTTAGTTTTTGAAAATAATTCAAAAGAAAAGTAAACTGTCTTCGTTGAAGAAGGTGTTGTAAATCATTGATAGTAAGTAGTTTATAAAAAAATATTTTTAGTATTTCTTTACTTAATGTTGAATTCCCCCTAATTTTGCAGTCAATTTGAAAAAAAGACGAATTTAAACCTTAAATATCCTTATAAAAATTCAACTTTGAAAGAAGAATATATAAAGTGGTACTCCCCAAACCTTGGTACAGAAATCGAAACATTAGTTTTCGGACATGCAGGGCATCCTGTAATTATTTTTCCGTCTACTAAAGGTCGTCACCACGAAGCGAAAGACTTTAAATTAATAGAATCTGTTCGTTGGTTTGTAGAGCAAGGAATGGTAAAAATTTATTGTCCAGACAGCATGGATGCACATAGCTGGTATAATAGAAGTGTCCATCCAGCGGATAGAGTAAAAAATCATCTTTGGTATGATAAATTTATCTTAGAAGAAATTGTAGACCCTATTCGAAGGAATCATGGCTACCAAAAAGTAGCCGTAGCGGGTGCTAGTTTTGGCGGATTTCATGCAGTTAATTTTGCCTTTCGACATCCTGACCGAGTGAGCCATTTATTTTCTATGAGTGGCGCTTATGAAACCAAATCTTTTATGGACGGTTATTATGATGACAATGTCTATTTTACCAGTCCAATGGATTATATGCCGAATAATAACCATCCAGATTTGTGGAAGATGCGGATTGTTTTAGGCGTAGGAGAATGGGATATTTGTTTGAAAGCGAATCAAGATTTGTCTGCTTTATTGAATAGTAAAAATATACCTCATTGGTATGATTTGCGAAAATGGGCTAAGCATGATTGGCCGCTTTGGAATCAAATGTTGCCACATTATTTATCACTAATCCATCAGTAACACAACGCTCTGAGTTGTGTCGTACTGCATGCATATAATTAGACTTGTTCGGGATTGATAATCAGCAAGATAGAGCTAATTGATAATTTGATAGTCCTGCACATATTCCAATTATTCTATTTTTTAACTCTTGACATTTTAATCGGCATCTATTTTTTAGG
>Ga0208544_10001276_pt1 | contig 17714 bp, 10 predicted proteins | sample DEB08_DNA_9_FD_184526 | JGI IMG/M metagenome (GOLD analysis project Ga0208544, IMG submission 184526) | Aqueous microbial communities from the Delaware River and Bay under freshwater to marine salinity gradient to study organic matter... | ecosystem: Environmental > Aquatic > Marine > Coastal ... | reverse complement strand
CTGAATGACTCCATCCAGCAGCCTGCTGCGTGACTCGATGGATGCCCATGCGGTGTGAGGGGTGATGATGAGGTTGGGAATACCAGAATCTAATAATACATGATCAGGCGCCGGCGGCTCCTCGGTCAGCACATCAAGACCGGCTCCCGCAATGGTGCCGGTTTTTAGCGCTCTGGCCAGATCATGCTCATCGATAAGCTGCCCACGACCGGTATTGATCAGGAAGGCCCTTGGCTTCATCATGCCGAGTGTTTCACGGTTGATGATTTTTTCGGTCCCAGAGGTCAGCGGGCAATGCAGCGTTATGACATCAGCCTCGGCAAAAAACTGCTCACGTGGCAGGCGCGGGATATCCCCTGCCTGGGCGCCATCGCGGGCGAACGCGATCACATTCATGCCCAACCCCTGTGCTACCTTGGCAACGGATTTACCAATGGTTCCCAGCCCGATGATACCCAGGGTTTTTCCTGCCAGGTCCGTGATCGGGTAATCGAGACGGGTAAAAATAGCTGAGTCCGCCCACTTGGCCGACTCATTGACATATCGATGCATGCCTGTGGCAAGATTGATTAATAGCCCAAGCGTATGCTGGGTAACCCCGGCGGTGGAATAGCCAGCGACATTACAAACCGGGATACCCGCCATTTTTGCAACCTCAAGATCAACACAATTCGTACCTGTGGCGGCAACACAGATGAGCTTGAGAGCAGGGGCATTCTCGATCACTTGAGCATTGATGAGCACCTTGTTGGTGATGGCGATGGTGGTTTTTCGGAGCCGGGCAATGGTCTGCTCGGCCGAGGTGGTTGCGTGGGTTTCCAGCTGGCCAAATTCAGCGAGCGGGCTCAAGTCGACATCGCCCATGGTAGCGGCGTCCAGGAAGGTGACATGGTGCATAAGGCGGTTTTTAAAGCGAAATCCGGAGATTGCCAATACCTGTTTGCTGCCTCTCAGTGCTAGAGCCGGCCAGCGCCTGCGACCTTGTGCTGATATTAGCTCGCAAATGCTTGTCATCGGCCCTCATATATCCTATTCACCCTGTATGTCTGCCGAGATGGAACACACTGTCGCCTCAAGCGCTACGCTGGAGGGAACCTCCCTCCACACCGGAGAAAAAGTCAGCCTGACTCTGAAGCCTGCCCCCGCAGGATACGGGTTCAAATTCCGACGCGTTGATCTGGACGATCAGCCATTTATCGATGCGGATGTTGCCAAGGTACAGACTGTCGAGCGTGCCACCACACTGGCAGAAGGCTCGGTCAAGGTCCACACGGTCGAGCATATTCTGTCCGCTCTTTGCGGTATGGGAGTTGATAATGCCATCATCGAGATGGATGCCAACGAACCCCCCATTGGAGACGGGTCGTCCCAGCCATACGTGGAACTCATCAAGCAGGCTGGCATCGAAGCTCAGGACAAGCCACGTAAGGTTTATGAAATCCGAGAGCCCATCCATATGGAAACCAATGGCGGCTCACTAATCACCATCGTGCCGGATAAAAAGTTTCGTGTCTCCTGCACCAACGTCGGTCCCGACGGTAGGTTTACTCAATATTTCTCCAGTGAGGTGACTCCTGAGCTCTACGAGCAAGAAATCGCTCCAGCACGCACTTTTGTCTATTATGAAGACGTCAAACCCCTGCTCGACAAAGGCCTGATCAAAGGCGGCAGCCTGGAAAACGCGGTCGTTGTCCGTGGTGACGAGGTGATGAGTAAGGAGCCGATGCGCTTCGATAACGAGTTCGCCCGTCACAAGGCCCTCGATGTCATTGGTGACCTCATGCTCAGCGGCAAACGCATCATGGGCCACGTCATCTGTGTTAAGCCGGGCCACGGCCCCAATACCCAGATGGCTGCCACGCTCAAGCAGGAATACATGCGCATGCGCGCGATGGTGCCACCACTGAAAATCCCGGAAGGCGAAGGGGTCATGGATATTAACGAGGTGATGCAAATCTTGCCGCATCGTTACCCGTTCCTGATGCTCGACCGCGTCATTGACTTCGAAGGTGATCACAAATGCACGGGCATGAAAAACGTCACCATCAACGAACCTTTCTTCCAAGGGCACTTCCCGGGTCACCCAGTGATGCCTGGCGTGCTGCAGGTCGAGGCCATGGCGCAAGTCGCCTCTATTCTCCTGCTACGTAAACCCGAAAACCAAGGCAAAATCGGTTACTTCATGAGTGTCGACAAAGTCAAATGGCGCCGCCCTGTCCTGCCGGGTGATACGCTCTTCATCGAGGCTGAGATCATTAAGATCCGACGTAATATCGGCTCGGCCGTCTGCCGCTGCATGGTCAACGGTGAAGTTGCTTCCTCAGGTGAACTCAAGTTTGCGCTTCTCGACAACTAAGTCCCTGCCTAACTCCGATCACTCCGATGCCTGAATCCTTGATCCACCCGACAGCGATCATCGACCCCTCTGCAACCCTCGCTGATGGAGTCTCGATAGGTCCATACTGTGTCGTCAGTGCCAACGTTAACATCGGTACTGACAGCTTACTCAAATCACACGTGGTGATTGAGGGCCACACGACAATCGGTAAAAACAACACCTTTTTCCCCTTCTCCGCTATCGGGCAAATCACCCAGGATCTCAAATATGTCGGTGAACCAACGGCCTTGGTCATCGGCGACCACAACACCTTCCGGGAAAACACCACCATCCACCGAGGCACGACCGCAGAGGCCCCTACACGGATAGGTGACCATAACCTGTTTCTCTCCTATTCCCACGTGGCGCATGATTGCCAAGTCGGCAACCACTGCATCCTTTCCAATAACGGAACCCTCGCCGGCCATTGCACCGTGGGCGACTACGCGATCATTTCTGGTCTCTCCGCCTGCCACCAATTTTGCCGCATTGGCGAGCACTCACTGATCGGGGGCTGTGCAAAAATTGTCCAGGACGTGCCGCCCTTCACCATCGTCGATGGTAATCCGGCTACCGTAAGGGGCTTGAATCTGGTGGGCCTACAACGCCGTGGATTCGACGAAGACACACGCAGCGCACTCAAGAAAACCTATAAAAAGCTTTTCCTAAGCAAGAAAAACAACATGGCAAAACTCACTGAGGAACTCGCTGAATCGGAATTGGCCAGCGACGTCCATGTAGCACGACTGATTGAGTTTATCCAAAGCAGTGAGCGCGGAGTGATCCGTTAGACTGAGGGTGTGAGCTCCCAGCGGCGACCTTGATAGGAGACGGGATCGATAAAGAGACCGACCTTTTACGCAATCCAGCCATGCGATAAAGGGTCAGGGGTTTATTAGCTCAGCAGTGCTGAAATGGCTGTCGCGTTGGCAGCGTAGCGGCTGGCATCGACTTTCGGAGTGGTCGTGCTGTCGGGTTCGGTTTTGCAGAAGCTGGCTTCGAGCGTGTCGAGATCGGTGCCGAGGCTGTTGCTTGCGGCGCGCATGGCGGCTCCCAGGCCGACGGATCCGCTGACTTGGAGGCGTTGCACTTCGGCTTGAAAAATATCGGCCACGACTTGGGCAATGGCGTCGTTCTTGGATGCGCCGCCGGTGAGGTAAATCACTTCGGGCTGCAGGCTCATCCAATCGGTGCAGAGCTTCATGTTGAGGAACTGACCTTCGACACAGGCGCGGATCGCGGCGTCGGCCTCTTGCCAGTTTTCGAAGGCTTCGCTGCCTTTGAGCAGTGGCGCTGGGAGATCGATGCGGGGGCTGGTCTCGGGACGGAAGAAGGGAACCATGACTTTACCGTCGTTGCCGGCGGCTGTGTTGGCGAAGGCTTGCGAGAATTGATCCCAATCGTAGCCGAATTTATCTTTCACCGCTTCGCGGGCGAGGGAGCCGTTGACGAAGCATTGCAGCGACATGGAGCCGCCGGTTGGATTGCCAAAGACGTGGCCACAGCCGGCGGGGTCGGCGACGACTTCGGGCATGGCGGCAAAGAAGGTGTCGGAAGTGCCGAGTGACACGACGAGCTTGCCGGGTTGGCTGGCACCCATGCCGACGAGACTGCTGGGGTTGTCGCCGGTGAAAATCGTTATTGGTGTTTTGGGACGAAAGCCGAACTTCCTAACGAAGTAGTCCGAGATGTTGCCGGCGTGTGTCGCGCCGAGTGCGATGGCGGGTAGCTTGCTTCGCAGCTCGGGAGCGGTAGCGTTGAGGAGCTCGGTGTCCCAGTCCCAAGTGTCGATGTTAGCGAGATTCATGCCGGCTCCGTCACCGGTGTCGATGGGCGCATCGGCCCCGCAGAGCACGGAGCAGAGGAAGGAGCTGACGAGGTGGATGCGTGCGGTGTCGGCGTAGGCGGCCGGGTCGTTCTTAAAGAAGCGGCGAATCTGCGGGCCGGTGAAGCGCTCGACGGCGATGGAGCCGGACTTGACGCAGACGGTTGCATCGCCACCGACTGCTGCGGCGATTTCGCGGCATTCTTCTCCGGTCGAGGAATCCATCCAGATCGGAGAGGTGGCGCGTGAAAGCGCCGGGGCGAGTTGCTTCGACAGTGATTCCTCGGTATCGAGTGTATCCACGAAGTGAAACCAACGATCGTTTAGGTAGACGGAGCCGTGTTGCTGGCCTGCGCCGGAAATGGCGGCGATTTCGGCGAGATCGCATTGTTTCCCCAGGTCTTCCAGGAGTAATTCCAGTGCATCTAGCCACATACGTGGATCGGCATGCACTTCTCCGTCGGCACCATCGGCGATGAAGCCGGCGGGCGCGTTGTAGTGCGGCAGGCGCTCGCCGAAATTGACGGTGGCTTCCGCGACGACGGTTCCGGTGGCCGCATCGATGACGATGGCGGAGCAACTTTGAGTGGAGGAATCTAGACCGAGTGCGTGGGACATAATAGTAAAGTGGGCAGGTGAAAAAGAAAGGGGGCTAAAATAAAAAAACGGCTAGGAATTTGTTTTTGGGTGGGGTGGTCGAGATCATCGCGTATGGGGTAGAAAGGGGATTGCTGGGAAACGAGGAGTCCGGTCACAGGCTCTCTTGGAGAGTTGAAAAAATCGGATTCGCTTGGATTCACGTTAAGCGCTAATGTAGTCCCCTTACACACCGTGCCAATGAGATTCTTCGCAGCGGGTATTTTTTAAATGCTGCCGCATCGGTGAACACTCAATGATCGGAGGTGTTAAAAAATTGTTTAGGGCGTGCCGCCATTTACCATCGTCGATGGCAACGCTGTCACCGTTAGAAGCCTGAACAAGATTTACCGGCAACGCCGCGGAATGGATCGAGGAACTCGCCGCGTCAGAATTTGTCGATGACATCAATGTAGCACGGCTGATTGAGTTTATCCATAGCAGTGAGCGCGAAGTAATCCACTAGTCTCAGTAGCATCCTGCGCAAGCGAGCAACCGATGCTGTGGCGTTCTGCTCACATTCAAACATCATTCAAATAATCAGCTCAATTTATTGTTGCTGAAGTCTGTCAACAACCGCAAGCGTGCCTCACGACTTGGTAAAAATCCTGTTTTATCTGGCCTTCCACCAAGAGTAACAACAGGCTGATGGAGCCCGTGTCCCGCCTATTCCTATTCTCTTTTGTGAAACGTCACTTGAGGACAAAGCATCCCATGCAACCCCCTTCTCCCCCCAATACAATACTCTCCACTATATTATAAAAAAATTTCTAGTAATCAGTCGTTATCAGAATATAAATTAACCCAGAAAACAACTACACGATGAACAAACTTACATCCCTACTTCTTTTGCCGCTCGTTTTTGCAAACCTAGCTCATTTGGCTACAGCAAATGAACTTGATTTACGAATCACTGATGAGTCCCTTAACGTTAATTATTCAATGGAATCTCACGAGTCCTCACTAGTATACGGCCTGGGGTATTTTTTCAAAGATTCGGAGAATTCAGTCAGCGTCGGCAACATCGACTTACATTCAAAAGGGCCAATCGATATTGGCAATCTGGAAGCAATCGCTGGTCTCGGTATTCAGGCCAACCTATTTAAGGAGGGGGACATTGATGGGGCTGCAATTGGGCTCGGCGGAACGATCCGCGTAAAAGTCCTCTCGACGTACGATTTATGGATCGAATCAGCACTGCATTATGCACCTGACATACTTGCCTTTAGTGATTCAGATGATTTTTTGAGATTTCTCATTCAGATTGATTATGGCGTAACTGAAAACGCATACGCTTCTCTGGGTTTCCAGTCTATCAATACTGGCATCAAAGGCGGAAGTAATCAGGCCTTGGAAAGCAGTTTGTTCCTGGGTATGAAGCTGAAGTTTTAAGTAGCCCCTTATCTAATGTGGCGAGGCATATTGTTTGTCTTGTGAAAAGGGGGCAGGTTTGGATTATGGAGAACAGCCGCTCCTTTTTAAAACCAAGATTTAGAGATCATAAAAAAGCCCCCCAACTCATGACGAGAAGGAGGGCTAACAAATGAAACAAACAACTAAATCTTCTTACTGACAGGCCTCGCACTCACCACCATTGATCATCGCATCAATCGAGCAGGCTTGAACCTCGGCTTTGGTAAATTCCTTTTTGGCGCCGGTGGTGCCCCTTACTTCCTTCTTAATATCGATGGTCGACTTCTCAATGTTTGAGGCTTGCATTGTGCGCAGGTAGTAGGTCGTCTTCAGGCCGGTGTGCCAGGCGCGGCGGTACATGTGACTCAAGGTCTTCATGTCGGGCTCGGCGAGGAAGAGGTTGACGGACTGTGACTGGTCGATCCACTTCTGCCTTCTCGCAGCGGCGTCGATGATGGCGTCGAAGCCGACTCCAAAGACGGTCTTGTGTTTCTCCTTGATGGCGTCGGGAATATCTTCGATATCGGTGAGTTCGCCGTCGAAATACTTGAGCTGGTCGAGCATATCCTGGCTCCAGAGGCCTTCTTGCTTCAAGTCGCGGACGAGCTGGCGATTGAGAACGATGAAGTCGCCGGAGAGGTTGGACTTCACATAGAGGTTCTTGTAGTTCGGCTCGATACACGGAGTGGTGCCCATGATATTGGAGATGGTCGCGGTCGGGGCGATAGCGAGCACGTTCGAGTTACGCATGCCGTGTTTGGCAATCTTCTCGCGCAGGTGGGTCCAGTCCATCTTGGCGCCGCGTGGCACGTCGATCTTGACCCCGCGTTCGTCCTCGAGCAGGTCGATGGTGTCCTGAGGAAGGATGCCGCGGTCCCACTTGGAGCCCTTGTAGCTCGAGTAGGCGCCGGACTCGGCAGCGAGGTCGCTGGACGCGTTGTAGGCATAGTAGGCAATGGCTTCCATAAACTCATCGTTGAAATCAACGGCGGCATCGGAGGCAAAGGACAAACCTTTTTTATACAACGCATTCTGAAGGCCCATGACACCCATACCGATCGGACGGTGGCGGGAGTTCGCGGTCTTGGCGGCCTCGGTCGGGTAGAAGTTGATGTCGATGACGTTGTCGAGTGCGCGGATGGCGACGGTGATCGTCTCCTTGAGCATCTCATGATCGAGGCTGCCATCCTGGGTGATGTGGGTATCGAGCACCACGGAGCCGAGGTTACAAACAGCGGTTTCCTCATCTGAGGTATTGAGTGTGATCTCGGTGCAGAGGTTCGAGCTGTGAATCACGCCGCAGTGGTCCTGGGGTGAACGCAGGTTGCAGGGGTCTTTGAAGGTGATCCACGGGTGGCCTGTTTCGAAAATCATTTTGAGCATGCCTTTCCAGAGTTCGATGGCGGGCACCTTGCGGGTCCAGATTTTCCCATCAGCGGCCATGGCCTCGTATTCCTGGTAGCGGAGTTCGAAGGCCTTGCCGTAGAGGTCGTGGAGGTCGGGGGTTTCGTTGGTGCGGAAGAGCGACCACTCCTGGCGGGCCTCCATACGTTTCATAAACAGATCGGGAATCCAGTTCGCTGTGTTCATGTCGTGACAACGACGACGCTCGTCACCGGTGTTTTTGCGCAGCTCAAGGAAGTCCTCGATGTCATTGTGCCAAGACTCGAGGTAGGCGCAGCCTGAACCGCGGCGTTTGCCGCCCTGGTTGACGGCCACGAGCTGGTCGTTGTGCAATTTGAGAAAGGGGATGATACCCTGAGACTCACCGTTGGTTCCCTGGATGTAACCGCCAGTACCGCGGACAGCGGTCCATGAGCCACCGAGGCCACCAGCCCACTTACTGAGGTAGGCATTTTCGGCAATGCCGCGCTGCATGATGGACTCAATGCTGTCATCAACCTTGTAGAGGTAGCAGGATGAAAGCTGGGAATGGAGGGTTCCGGAGTTGAAGAGGGTGGGTGTGGACGAGCAGAACCGGCGGCCTTTGTAGAGGTTGTAGAGGCGGATCGCCCAGTCTTCGCGTTTTTCTTTTTCCGCACGGAAAAGTCCCATGGAAACACGCATCCAGAAAAACTGGGGGGTCTCAAGACGACGTGGCTTGTCCCGGGTTTTGTCGACGATCAGGTAACGATCGTAAAGGGTCTGGACACCGAGGTAGTCGAAGTCGAGGTCGGCGGTGGGGTCGAGAGCGTCGGCGAGTTTCTTGATGTCATACTGGGCGACAACGTCCGGGGAAATGCGTTTGATCTTGATGCCGTGGGCGAGGTATTTTTTGAAGTGCTCCTTGTGGGCGGTCTTGAGCCGGCGGATACCATCGGTGAGGATGTTCCAGTCGAGCACCTCTTCGTAAATATAAGAAAGAAGGACACGGCCGGCAAACTTGGCGAAGTCAGCATCGCGTTCGATCAGCGACTTGGCATTGAGGATGATGGTTGACTTCAGATCCTCACGAGTGATCTCAGCGCCTATGGAGCGGCGCAGCTCCTGCTCGATTTCCTGTTCGGTGAGGCAGAGCTCGAGGCCGATGGAAGCGAAGGTGATACGTTTGCGCAGTTCGCTGCCGTCCCAGAACTCGGTACTGCCGTCGTCCCCGGTGACCACGACCATGGATTCCTGGTTCGGGTCCTCAGCGGGGAGTTCGTCGAGACGCCTCTGGGCGCGTTGGGCACGGTAGAGAATATAGGCTTCAGCGGCTTTAAAATACCCTTGGCGCATGAGCTCTTCCTGAGCGAGATCCTGGACGTTCTCGATGTGGGCAAAGGCGGAATCACCGCCCCTAATGGCCTCAGTAACGGCATGGGAAACCCGGACAGCAGCTTCCGGATCTTCCTTGATGGAGAGAAACGCCTTTCTTACAGCTATCTCGATTTTGGTCTGACTCCAAGGCACCACATTACCATTACGACGAATGAGCCGCACCGGCATGGTCTGGGGTTCTTCGGAAACAATAACCTCACCATTTCTTTCCAACGAACGTGAGAACACAAGGGACTTGGCAACATCGTGGGCATCGTTTTCAATCAGGGCTTTCTCAATGAGAAGATAAAGGTCGTTGCGGCTGAGGCGAAGTTGGCCACCTTCCTGCACCTGCTCAGTGAGTGAGTTGGCAACGTTATGAGAGACATTGGAAACGAAGGTGCGGTTCTCGTCGTTGAAAATCTTATCGTCTTTTTCCTGACGGGAAACTAACAAGTCAGTGAGAGCGCTACCGATGGTGTCGGCTACTTTGGCGAGGGAAAGTTCCTCTTCTTCCTGGCCACGGGTGATAAAAATCTGAGGAACGCGGTCGGTGGTTGTTTCACCGAGAACGGTACGCCAGTCAAAGCGGTTGGTAAAATCAGCATTTTCTGGGCTTGGCGCGGAAGCGCGGTCGGTGATGACTTTTTTCAGTGCAAGGTCTTCTTCAAGGGATATAGAGCGGTACATTTTTTTAGTGGGTAGTGATCAGTGGTCGTTGAGCAGAGATCGTTGAGCAGTGGTCGTTATGGGATGATCAGTAATTTATTGATTGGAAATTTTATCTTGCAGGGAGTTGCTTGTAGTTTGTCATGCACGGATCACCGCACACGGAGCACTGCTACAAATCATCGTCGTCGATGTTGCCGAGGGCGGTGGATTTTTGGTATTCGGTGACTCGGCCTTCAAAGAAATTTTGCTCCTTCTTGATGTCGATCATTTCGGCAAGCCACGGGAAGGGGTTTTTGGTATTACCGACGAGTGGATCGAGCCCACAGGAAATGAGGCGGCGGTCGGCGATGTAGTCGATATACCCGTGAAAATCCTCGATGTTGAGGCCAACGGCGGCAACGGGAAGGCAATCGCGGATGAAGTTTTTCTCCAGCTTGATCGCCTCGGCCATGGTCTGGCGGAGCTCCTCTTTAAAGTCGTCCGTCCAGATCTCAGGATTCTCTGCAACGATTTCACTGAGCAGGTTGCGCAAGAGCTCGATGTGATTGGATTCATCACGCAGGGTGTAGCGGAACATCTGGCCGATGCCCGGAAACTTATTCTGACGGTAGAGGCTGAGAATCATACCGAACAAACCGTAGAACTGGGTGCCTTCCATGCACTGACCGAAGATGAAGATGTTGCGGGCGAGAGCTTGTTTGTTTTCGGTCAGAGACATGTCCATATCACGACGTAACGAGCGGGAGTTCGCGACGACGAAGTCAGTCTTTTCCTGAACGGTCTGCACGCCTTCAAAGATGGCTTCACACTCGTGTGGATTAAGCCCAAGGGAGGAAACCATGTAGACGAGTGAATCCGCGTGGATGTTTTCCTCATGGGCATGACGACGGAATACCAGCTCAAGCTCAGGGGCGCAGACAAACTCACAGATGACGTGAATCATGTTATCGCCGACGATGCCCTCGGCCGCTGAGAAGTAGCCGATGCCCATCTTGATGATCCAGCGTTCAACGTCGGAAATTTCATCAGAGCGCCATTGCTCGACGTCTTTCTGCATCGGGATGTCCTCCGGCTCCCAGTGGTTGGCGCGCATGTTCGAGTAGATCTCGTAGGCCCATGGGTATTTCAATGGGGCGAGGCCAAATCCTTTGGTAGGCTGGCCACCGAGGACCTTTTTCTTAGCAAGAATCTGCTCAGCCTTATCGGCGTCAACGGGGATGGTGTATTTATCGAGTGTCGCGGAGGTCATGGGTAAAATAAATATATAAATATTGAAGGTTGAAGAGTGCTATTTTAGCGGCTTACAAGTCGTCGTCATGGAAGGAGTTATCTAAGGTGGAGGAGGCTACGGCAGCGGAGTGACTTGATGCGAGATGAAGCTGAACATCGAGCCATGGGAAGGGGCTGGAGGCGTGGTGATACTGGCGCGGTAAGTTACAGGCAGCGAGACGCTCATCAGAGAGATACTCGATATAAATGCCCAGTGCTTCTGGATCGAGGCCGGCATCGGTAACGGGTAGTGCGGCGATGAGCTCCTTTTCCATCCGAACAGCATCGACCATGTAGCCGGTGAGTTCATCTTTAAACTCAGAGGTCCAGATGTCTGGGTTTTCACTGACCATTTCCTGCAGCAGCTGATCAAACAGGCTGAGGCGGAAAGTGATGTCACCGATCAGTTTGTTAAACACTTTGCCGGTGCCAGGGAGTTTGTTCTGGGCGGCAAGGGAGAACAACGAGGCCCAGAGTGAAAAGCACTGGGTGCCTTCCATGCACTGATTGATGAGGAAGATGTTCCGTGCTACAGCTTGTTTATTGGCCGTGGTGGTGGTATCTGTATCGTGGTCCAGCGGGCTGAGCTTCGATGCGACGAACTGCTCCTTGGCAGTAAATGCAGGGATGGAGGCGAGCGATGCGCATTCCATCGGGTTGATCTGAAGCGAGCCATGGAGGTGTACCAACACATCGCTGCGGGTATTTTCCTCGTGGACAAATCGACCGAAAACCAGTTTCAGCTCGGGGGCGGTCACCAGATCGCGCACGGTGTATATGCCGTGTGAGTGGAACAGCTCCTGGGAGCGGGCAAAGGCGCCAAGTGCGGTCTTGTAGAGCTGCTGGCAGGACTCAGGCAGCTTGCTGAATTGAGCAATATCCGTATTGACCGAAACTTCCGCAGGCTCCCAGTGGGAGTTTTTCATCTCCTTGTAGAGGGCGTAGGCCCAGTTGTATTTCAAGGGAAGAATGTTAAAAAACATCGAATTACGTCCGTTGAGAACCTTCTTGGCGGCGTAAGCTTCTTCGGCTTTTTCGCGATCCAGATCAAACGTACGTTCTCCAAGGGTAATAGTAATTGTATCTGCCATGCCTGTAAGGGTTTGAAATTTGCGGGTGAAAAATAACGTGAGGAATGAGTCGCCGGAGCTTTCTGGGAATCTGATGTCTAGTGCCGGGTCATGACTGTATGGCTAATCCAAGTTCCCTGGTGGATTTCCGGGGGATCCTTGGGGAGACTTACCATCGGCCATCGGCCAAATCTATCGACCGCACAGCCTTTACATATTGCCTAAAAAACCATGTTCTCGTCAATCTGTTTTTGCTCATATAGTATCCACAAATTATTAACAATACAACATGTTGTGGTTTTTTATTTTTTAGGGGCTGGGATCGTTTTTGCTTGTTTGTTTGTCATCCCTTGAGAATTAGGGGCTGACAAGGCATTCTAACAAATAGGCCTGCTTGCCGGACAACAAGGCTAGGGGCGAAAAAAAAGTCATGTTGTTAGGTTGTTTCGCGGCGATATTGATTTTTTGAAAAATTTGCTGCTTAGCTGGCGAAAATGATCAATGACGAGCAGTATAGCATAGTATTTTCCCTATGGTTACGGGGATTAAAAATTTATGCTTCGACGAACACGCAGGCGCGAACACAGGCTCACTACATCTGGATGACCAGCTTACGATGCAACTCTTGGAGCACGGGGTAATGCCCTCGCCTCACTTTTTATGCGAAAACAGCTAGCCAGAACGAGTCTTCCTTTTGCCCTGCAGGCAGAAATCGAGTGATATCAGCGGATCAGGGTTGCCATTGCAAGCGATTGCCACTACGGCAAGCACCTAACCCACAGGTATTTCCCCATGTTTCATCTCTTCAGCAAAAAAAACGGCAATCTCAAAGACGACTCTCTTTCCGGTCTGACTGTGGCGCTTGCGCTCGTTCCGGAAGCCATCGCCTTTTCATTTATCGCCGGAGTAAACCCTCTTGTCGGTTTGTGGGCGGCGGTGTTCATGGGCTTTATCACGGCTACCTGCGGTGGCAGACCGGGTATGATCTCAGGAGCCACGGGAGCCATTGCGGTGGTCGCCGGCAAAGCTGTTGAGTATGGCGATAACCTGGGCGAAGGACTTGGCCTGCAATTTCTCTTTGCCGTCATCATGGTGGCGGGTGTCATCCAAATCCTCTTTGGTGTGCTTAAATTGGGTCGGTTCATCCGGCTCGTCCCCCACCCCGTGATGATCGGCTTTGTCAACGGCCTCGCCATCGTCATCTGTATGGGCCAATTCGGCTTCTTTAAGAAGTTTTCCCATCTCGACGAAGACGGAAATCGTATCATGCAATGGATGCAAGGCAGCGAGCTCGGCATTCTCGTCGGCCTGATTGTCCTCACCATGGCCATCATTCATTTTTTCCCAAAACTCAGCAAGGCCGTGCCTTCGACGCTGGCTGCCATTATTGTCGTTGGCCTCATCGCCTACTTCCTGCCGGACGCCAGAACAATCGAAAATGTGCTGAAAGACGGTGGTGGTGATGGCTCCCTCAGTGGCAGTTTTCCTGTTCCATCCTGGCCAAGTGATATCGCCTGGGGTGAACACTGGCCGTTCATTCTGAAGACGGCCTTCATTGTCGCCATGGTAGGTATCATCGAATCGCTGATGACCCTTCAGCTGATCGACGAAATCACCGAGACCCGCGGCCAGGGCAACCGCGAGTGCGTTGCCCAGGGTGGTGCCAATTTCCTCTCCGGCCTCTTTGGCGGCATGGGTGGATGTGCTATGATCGGCCAGTCACTGATCAACATCAAATCCGGTGGCCGCGGCCGTACCTCCGGAGTAGTCGCCGCCGTATCTCTCGCGCTGTTCATCGTAATCGGTGGCCCAGTCATCATTCAGATCCCCATCGCGGCACTTGTCGGCGTCATGTTTATGGTTGTGATCGGCACCTTCGAATGGTCGACCTTTAAGAGCTTTGGAAAAATCGCCAAATCAGAAATGCTCATCATCCTTACGGTGACTCTGGTAACGGCTATCATGCACGACCTTGCGCTGGCGGTATTTGTGGGTGTCATTCTATCCGCCCTCGTCTTTGCCTGGGAAAGCTCCAAACACATCATCGTAACCATGCACAAGGACACCCCTGAAGAGCGCATCTACGGTGTCGAAGGCATGCTTTACTTTGGCTCGGTACGTGAGTTTTCCGACAAGTTTCAAGCAAGGTCCGATGTTCCCAACATCGTGATCGATTTTGAAGAAGCACGCGTCTGTGACCTTTCAGGCCTGGAAGCGATCAACGCCCTGGGCGAGCGTTACCGCAACGCCGGCAAGGTTCTCCACGTCCGTCACCTATCCGCCGATTGCCGCCAAATGCTTGAAAAAGCCGGCACCCTTGTGGACATCGAAGTACTCCCAGATGACCCACATTACTCGGTCGCCCTGCTCCGTAGCGAGAAGAGCAAAATTATCGGCTCGTAAAGTTACGCATCAATGCGGCCGCAGGCGTGGCCATACTTTATTGAGGTTTTCATCTCCTTGTGGGCGATTCCCCTTACCGAATTCCTCTGTTTTTAGGGTGACAAATGCCTATTTTAAGGTAAGCACCACGCGTGCTCATCATTAGAAAACTCACCAAAACCCTCGGCGGACGCACTCTTTTTGAAGAGGCGGACATGACCATCAACTGGGGTGAACGCGTCGCCCTTGTCGGACCCAACGGGGCTGGCAAATCCACCCTTTTTAAGATGATCCTCAAGGAAGAGGACGCAGATTCAGGTAGCCTTGAGGTAGACGACTACGCCATTACCGGATATCTCGCCCAGGAAGCGGGCGATCCGGGCAATGAGACGATTCTGGAAATTGCCATCGGCATCACTCCAGAGCTGACCCAGGCGATCCGCACCATGCGTGAGCATGAGGCTGCGGGAACCACCGACAGCGCGGACTACCACACTGCGCAGGATACCTTCGATGCAGCCAATGGCTTCCAGCTTGAGCCAAAGGCCAAAAAAATCCTCGCGGGCCTTGGCTTCAAGCAAGATGCCTTCAACCAACCCGCCAATAAATTCTCGGGCGGCTGGATCATGCGAGCCCATCTTGCCAAACTCCTGGTCATGGAGCCGGACCTGCTGATGCTCGACGAGCCGACCAACCACCTCGACCTGATGGCTTTGCTCTGGCTGCAGCAATATCTCAAGACTTACCCGGGTGCCCTGCTGATGATCTCACACGACCGCGACTTCATGGACGGCCTGATCGAAACCGTTTACGAAATCGACGAGGAAAAACTCATCTCCTACACCGGCAACTACACCTCCTACCTCGAGCAGCGCAACAAACGCTACACCCAGAAAGTCCAGGCTTACCGAAACCAGAACAAGGAAATCGAACGCGTTCAGGAGTTCATTGACCGCTTCCGCTCCGTTACTTCAAAAGCCGCCCAGGTGCAAAGCCGGGTCAAGCAGCTTGAGAAATTAGAGCGCCTGCCCAAACCCATTGCGCCACGCAAGGTCTTCAAGTTCAACTTCCCGCAGCCTAAACGCTCAAACCAAAAAGTCATTGAACTGGAAAAAATCAAGATGTCCTATGGTGAAAACCTCATCTATGACGGCCTCGATCTCACCATCGAACGGGGCGACCGCATGGTGCTTGTAGGACCTAACGGCGCCGGCAAATCGACCCTACTCAAGATTCTAGCTGGTCAGCTCGAGTTCCAAAGCGGTAAGCGCGAGGCTGGATTCAACACCCAGCTCGGCTACTACTCCCAACACCGCACCCAGTCGATGAACGAAGCCAACACCGTGTTGGAAGAAGTCATGGACAGCGGTGGCGACATGCGTGAAGACGAAGCCCGCTCCATTCTCGGCTCCTTCCTCTTTCGCCGCGCCGACGTTCACAAAAAAGTCCGCGTGCTCTCCGGTGGTGAGAAATCGCGCCTCAACCTGGTCAAGTTCCTGGTCAACCCACCGAACCTGCTGCTGATGGATGAGCCGACCACCCACCTCGATATCATTTCGATTGAGGCCCTGCTGCAGGCACTCAAGCACTACGAGGGCACGCTCGTCTTCATCTCCCACGACGTTCACTTCATCAAAAACCTCGCGGAAATCACCCTCCACGTTGGTCCCGATGCCAGCAACCCAGATGGCCCCAGTAAGCTCACTCGCTATGCCGGTGGCTATGACTACTACATCGAGAAATCCGGCCTCGACGACGGCCGCGGCGCAGTTACGGCATAATCAGTAGGTCGCGCCTGCTCGACTTTGATTTGGCTCGGCATCGATAAAGTTTGATTTCCCGACCTCCAGCTCACTGCATTTTCAGCTCTGAGTAAAATCAAACGTTCAGCAAACCGGTCTCAGCATGCAAAGCAAAACCCCGCCTCTCGATGAGAGAGAACGGGGACAATGGAATTGACAACAAACAGTAAAATTTTGGGGTTTTTTTACATTGGTTCCCAGGGGGGGAACATTTGTCAGCAGGGGTTTTTTGCTTTGGTTCCTGGGGGGGAACATTTGTCAGCAGGGGTTTTTTGCTTTGGTTCCTGGGGGGGAACGTTTTGTCAGTGGAGGTCTTTGTTTTTGGGGTTCAATAAAATGCTCTTGGGGAACGTCTGTCACTAGGTGATATTGGGAGAAGGTAAGGGTGCAACTGTGTCCTCTTGATATCCTTAGTTAGCTTAGTTGGCTTTGCTTATTAAGCTTAGCCAGTTTGATGCATCTGAGGATAGTCAACCGTGGGGGGGCGTCGGTTGCCAAGAAGACAGCTTTATGCCGGGAAGAAAAATCCTTTTTTGCGTTATCTTTTTGCGAACTGGCTTACCTAGTGGGCTTACCCGCTGCGCAAAGTCAATATGACTAAGATTATAGAAAATACAACTATTATTTGTATTATTTATATTCAAACTATCACAAAACCCCTAAAATAAGGGCCTTACACTAGTAAATATTTCATTAATTGAAGCCTAAACCCCATTTCCCCTCGCTTTATAAACGTGTTTTTTTATAAAAAAAGCGGTAAGGGCACCATAATGGCACTAAATCACAACCACTCCGGTATTGATACTACCTCATAAAGCTGCCCGGATAACCGAGCTTAAGCTAATGGATCACAGCCAGCCTAGCGATAGGTGATCGGCAAGGCCACGGCAAGATGCCCCAGCAGCTTCTGGTGTGCATCATCAACCTCCCCGGCCTTCAGGGTTCGTTCCGGTGAGCGGTAATGAAAGCTATAAGCGATGGATTTTTTGTCGGCGGCAAGCTTCTTACCTGTTGGGTCTGTAAAGAGATCAAAACAGACAGAGGACACCAGTAGCATCTCATTGTGTTTCTTGATCGCTTTCTCAATCTCGGCATTGGCAAGCTCGATAGGGGCCTCCATGGCTGCGTCACGACTTGATCCGGGGAACTGCGGCAGCTCGTCGACTTGCACAGTGCCAGCGCAGAGTTGCTGACACTTCTTGACGTCGAGCTCGACCAGATAAATGGGCGCATCACTACCGAGGTCGCGGCACTTGGCAGGGCTAAGCTGGGCAAAGGCACCGATGGGTTTGCCACCGCACTGTACATCTGCGGCGATGATGAAACCTTCGCGCTCGCGCGGGGCAAGCTGGATATCTTTGTTTGGCAACAGGGCCGCAATGGCGGCTTTAACATCAAAGGCATCGATTTGCCCCTGACAGCCTGCTCTGACCGACCATGTGGCAGGCCTGCGCTCACCACCCAACAATAACGCCAGCGAGTCGGCTTCAAGATCCGTTGCCTTGCCTCCGCCAACGTTACGGAATTGA
>Ga0208544_10001275_pt1 | contig 17714 bp, 4 predicted proteins | sample DEB08_DNA_9_FD_184526 | JGI IMG/M metagenome (GOLD analysis project Ga0208544, IMG submission 184526) | Aqueous microbial communities from the Delaware River and Bay under freshwater to marine salinity gradient to study organic matter... | ecosystem: Environmental > Aquatic > Marine > Coastal ... | reverse complement strand
CAAGCCGTATTGCTGGCTAATCCCAATACTAAGATGTTTTGAATACTGATACGTATAAGCTAGATGCAATCCGCCACTATAGTTTGTAAAACTGTTATCCGGTGCTTGTCCGCTCATTTTTTCAACCTTAGGGTCTTGTTTGAAAATGGTGGTTGTTTTTTGCTGATCCATAGACACTGCTATTACCGCATCTGCGTAAGCACCTGCGCTAAAGCTGTGTTTAGAATTAACTTTCACATTAAAACTAATGGGCAAGCGCAGAGCCGACATATTTTTATAGTGACTGTGCGTTTCTACATCGGTGCGAGCCAAACCGAAAAAGGTGCTGTCGCTGATGCTTTCGATACCCATGTCGCCACCATAATTGTAAATAAGCCCAGCACTTACTGAGATGTGCTCGTTAAAGCCATACTCATATTCTAAGCCCGCGAAGAAACCTGTACCTGTGGTGCCATTATAAGCGGGGTTTACCGATGGGCCACCTTGCAAGCTTATTTTCGAATAGTTCATTGGAACGTAAACATCTTTTGAGGCAGGAACGGCAACGGTAAAAGCATTGTTTGGGGCTTGCTCCGTTAAACTCATGCTTGCTGGATTTATGCTTAAATCACGCCAATCGCGGTTATCGATGCCCGCATTATTGGCTAACAAAGTTTCTTCTTGTGGCGCATCTCCCGTAAAGGGTGAAACGAGATTAGTAGCCAGCTCTGCAGCGGCAAGTGAAGCTAAATTTTCGCTTGTATTAGTATTGCTCGGTGGCAAGATGGCCTTAGCAGGCAAAGCCACAGGAATTTGAGCAGAAGCAGAAGTAGGATGTAAATTAGTAGTGGCTATTTCCTCAGCCTGAGGACTAAGCTCTGGGCTTTGGGCGGGCATTTCAGTTTGGGGACTTGAAACAGCGGGATTATTTTGCTTCGGACTAAGGGATATATTTTGTTTAGAAGGGCTGCTGATAAGCGGCGCTTGCTGGGTATAATTAAAAGCTAAAACGGAAGCGGCAAAAATTAAAATTGCGGCAGCGCTGCGCCAAAAGTAGAAGAGCGTTTTTTTAGCTTTAGTATCTAAAATCGCCTCCATGCGTTCCCAGTTAGCGGGATTGAACTTGAAGTTTTGAGATTGGAGTTTCGTTTGGAAGAGATTTTTCATTTCTTCCTGGCTCATGGCGCCTTGGGCTTCATTAAGCTTCAGCTCCATTTCATCCCAGTTTGCCGGGTTATAGGCAAAACTTGCGGCGGAAAGCTTATCCTTAAACAGCTTGCTATACTCCATCTCCGAAAGTGGCTCTTGTGGGTCGAGCATTTGCTCCATGGACTCCCATGCCTTCTCATTGAAGGGAAAAGAATTACTCTTAAGCTTGTCGGCAAAGAGTTTATGTAATTCCTTTTCCGTCATAACAGAAATACAGCAACGTTATTAATAATCTTTTTCATCATCTCTTGCAGCTTCTTTCTAGCGCTGCTGAGGTGCCATTTACTGGTACCTTCACTCATCCCTAATTGTTCAGCTATTTCCTTGTGGTTATAGCCATCAATAATATACAGGTTAAAAACCTTTTGACTAGCCGGCGGTAGTTTGCGCACCAAGGCCAGTAATTCTTCAGCATCAAAATTCTTATCCGCCTCGTTATAATCCATTTCTGTAAGCCCTGCTAGCTGCATGGGCTCTTCTACATAGTCAATTTTAGAGCGTTGGTTTTTACGATACTCGTCGATGGCTGTGTTAATCGTGATCCTTCTTATCCACGCTTCAAAGGGAACCGTATCCGCATAGGATTCCAGATTTTTTAAAATCTTCAAGAAAGCCTTGTTTAGTAAAAACTCCGCATCTTCTTTATTGCGTTCATAGCGAAAGCAAACCGACATTAAAATTCCATAGCACAACCTATATAGCTCAAACTGGGCCTTACGCTCTTCACGCTTACAAGCTTCTATAAGTTGGGGGTCTATATTCATTCTGCTAATTACAAAGCACCAAAGTACTAAATACAAGGGTTTCTATGCAAGAGTAAAGAATTCTTCCTTTAATTTTTCAACTAAAAAAAGCGCCACCCCCACTCTGTGGGATGATGACGCTTTCCTTAATTAGTAAGTTGGGTTATTGCTAATTATTCTTCAAATTAATGTTGAAGTCCACCAAGTCAACAAATTGCATAACCCTTTTATGAATGTCTTTGGCGCTAACGTCGAGCAGTTTTTCGGTACCGAATTTCTCTACACAAAAAGAAGCCATCGCCGAACCGTAAATTACGCCGCGTTTCATATTTTCAAAAGAGATATCATCTTCGCGCACGATTTGTCCGATAAAACCACCCGCAAATGTATCGCCTGCACCAGTTGGGTCAAATACTTCCTCGAGAGGCAAAGCGGGGCAAAAGAATTTCTGTTCTCCATGAAAGAGCATTGCACCGTGTTCTCCTTTTTTAATAATAAGGTATTTCGGGCCCATGGTAAAGATTTTGCGAGCGGCCTTCATTAAGGATTGCTCCCCACTAAGCTGGCGCGCTTCTTCATCGTTTATAGTAAGAAGGTCCACTTTTTTTAAAACCTCTTTCAACTCCGGCATAGCTATGTCCATCCAAAAGTTCATGGTATCCATGATAACCAATTTGGGACGCTGCTTCATTTGCTTTAGTACTGTCATTTGTACGGCCGGAGTTAGGTTACCTAACATAAGGTATTCCGCATCTTTTGCCTTTTCCGGTAAGATGGGATCAAAGTCGGCCAATACATTTAATTCGGTCTCTAAAGAGTCGCGTGTGTTCATGTCTTGGTGGTATTTTCCCTTCCAAAAGAAGGTTTTCCCACCCTCCACTCGCTTAATTCCGCTCGTGTCGATGCCTTTTTTACGCATCAACTCTAGTTTGGCTTCGGGAAAATCCTCGCCAATGATGGATACGATGGAAATATCATTTTTAAAGTTCGCTGCTGAGAGCGAAGCATAAGTTGCTGATCCTCCGATAATTCTACCTGATTCGCCCCAAGGAGTGATTAGCTCGTCGAAGGCTACTGTGCCTACAATTAATAAACTCATTATTTATGCTAAAATATTTTCAGCAAAGATTGTTTATTTTAAAGAAAGGTACTAATATTGCAGCCCCTTTTTGAGGGAAATACAATGCTTCCTTAGCTCAGCTGGTTAGAGCATCTGACTGTTAATCAGAGGGTCCTTGGTTCGAGCCCAAGAGGGAGCGCAAAAGCTGGTAACGAAAGTTATCGGCTTTTTTGTTTTCGGTAGTTTTATTTCTCTCTGCCCCTTGCCCCAGAATACGAAGGAGCATCTGCAAATTTTGTGTATTCAGTAAATATTTGGTTAATCGATAATTGCTGGTCAGACGCAATAAATCGCATGGCACCACGGGATAAATCCCGTGGCTATGGATATTGGTTTAGGAGAATACTCCTTTCAGACAAAAAAGGATTCGCCTGAAGCAAAAAAATCTCTAGCGCTAAAAAAGCACTAGAGATTATAAATAAACTAAATGTTTAAAAAGAGACGCACATTGTACTAAATACTTTGTACTGAGTACTTAGTACTATCCACTCTACCTCAACTCCACTCTGCGAGCGAGGAAGTTTTCTTTCTGACTGTTTTCGGGGGCGTCTTTAATACCAATCATAGACTCCGTGTAGCTTAGATTTTCAATTAAGAAGGCCTTCACTGCCTCGGCACGCTCGTCCTTAAGTTTCTTATTATACTCTTCGCTGCCAATCGCATCGGCGTAAGCGGTAAGAACTACCGGGGCTTTATTTCCCGAAAGGGCTTTAAGAAGGGCCTTTTTAGCCTCCTTGCTCAATACTGCCGAATCGAATTCAAAGAACACAATAGCTTTCGCGGGCTGCGACATTAAATCGGGTTTGGCCTCTAATTTTGTGAGACGATCCTTCATTTCGTTATCCGTATCGCTAAGATCTTTGTCGCGTTTTGCCGCTTCTGCTAAACCTTGCTCTAAATTTTGCTTAGTGCGCGATTGATCCGCTTCTAAGTTTCCTACTCGACCCTCGAGTTCCGAAAGACGTGCTTTGGCATTGGCTAAATCTGAATAAGGCACTTCGAAGTAGTTTCCAGCGTACATAGCGGGCTTCTCTGTGCTTCCAAAAGTATAAGCAACACCGAGGCCTACTGACAAATAAGGATCCCAGCCAGTGGCGTAATTAAAGCCATCGAAACCATCGTTCCGAACTACATTATAGTCGGCTTGTAACTCGAGTCGCCACGAAGCGGCTAGCTCGTACATGATACCGCCCCCCATATTAATCCCCCAGTAGCTATCGTTAGTACTGCCGTTTGCCGAACCATCAAAAACCAAAAAACGATCAGCTTCAAAGCTACCCAAGGAAAAGCCAACGTTGTTGTAAAAGTTCCATTTACTGTGCACGTGATTGGGGTCGAGATTACTCCAAATTAGATTTAAACCTAAGCGAAACTCTGACATGCTATTGCTGTAATACTCGGTGGTGGTGGCGCCGGTTAAGCCACCGGTACGCCAACCCGCTTGTAAACCCATAAAAGGGGTAAACTGCTTTTCTACATACAGATCAATACCCAAATCGAAACTGGTATTGGTACCATTCAGGCCACGAGGGTCTTCGCTAAAGCCGGCATCGTATAGAGTCGATTCCAAGTCGTAAAGCCACAAGCCTCGTACACCAATACTCCAGCCGCGCATATCTCCTTTGGTTGGAATAATAGGTGCTCCCTGCTCAGCACTTTGCTGAGCGGAGAGACCTAAACATATGAGGAGAACTAAACTTAAAGTGCTGTAAATTCTATTATAAATCATGATGCTTTTTCTTTAAGGTTTATTACTTCATTAAAATTTTGCGAACCTCTATCTGATCATTCGATCGAATATAGATCATATAATTAGCGGTAGGTAAGTGACCTACATCTAATTTGAGCAATCCGTTTTCATCAGTTCGATCCATTGTTTCATAAACCTTTCTGCCATCTAAACTATACAAGCTTACTGTTAACTCTTCCTGGCCTGGTTTGCTCAGGGCAATATTAAAGAGGCCATTACTGGGGTTAGGATAAACTTCTATTTGGGAAAGGTCTAATTCAAATAAACCTATTCCGCCTCCACTCTGGCCGACCACATAGCCGCTAGAGTATGAAAAACAGCCTACTGTATTGCTTACTTCAACTTGGTAATTACCGCTTAAGTTGTACGTATAGTTTTGAGCATTTGCCCCTGCTATAGCTACACCATCACGGTACCATTGGTAAGTGAAGTAATTACCGGTGCTTAAAGTAGTACTACCCACTTTGTTCACCACCGGAGTAAGCGGTTTCGGTAATACTGTTACCGTTATCGAACCGCTAACATCGCAAGATTGCGCATCTGTGTAAACATAACTTAACAAGTGACGACCTACGCCAGCAAAGGAAGGATTAAAGGTGGTACCTCCATTGGTAATGCCATTACCCGACCAAACTATAGTTTGACCTAAAGTGATGTTTACCGCATTATCGTTTTCACAGATTTCCAATAAACTTGGTAATTGAGGTTGACCTTGCGGAATAATTACAATGGTAAAGCTAGTTTGCGTCACGTTACCTGCGGCATCGCTTAGTTCAAACTGGTTTACGGTTGCTCCTGGAGGGAAAACACTACCACTTGGTAATCCAGCGGTTTGACGCACCGTAACCAAAGAAGTACAATTATCAGAACCCGTTGGCATTGGATAGGTATACACCGCACCACATTGTCCCGTGGTGTCGCTCGGAGGAACGCTAACCACAACAGGCGCTTCATTATCCGTAACCGTAACCGTAAAGCTTGCGCTACTCGTATTTCCTGCGCCATCGGTAGCGGTAAAGTTTACCGTAGTTGTTCCTACCGGGAATACTGACCCTACTGCGTGACTACTACTTAAAGTAGCACCTGTACAATTGTCGGTAACCGTTGGTAACACAAAGCTCACTGCGGCATCACAAGAGCCGGCATCGTTAGTTTGAGTAATATTTGCGGGAACATTAGTGATGCTCGGCGCAACAATATCGCTTACACTAACTACAAAGCTAGTATTGCGGCTATTGCCATCAGCGTCGGTGGCCGTAACAACCACGGTAGTATTACCTACTGGGAAGGTTGAGCCGGAAGCCTGACTGAAAGTATAACTTACTGCCGAACAATTATCGGTCGCCGTTGGGGCGGTCCAAGTAACGGTGGCATCGCAAGATCCTGCATTAGGACTAACCGAGATGTTGGTCGCCGCGCTGGTGAAAACAGGGGCTATCGTATCGAGTACATTAATGGTAAAGCTACTACTGCTGCTATTGCCACTGCCGTCGTTTACCGTTACCGAAACGGTGCTTAATCCTTTAGGGAAGAAGCTTCCGCTAGATGTGCTTGTAGACACAGAAGACACAGAACAGTTATCGCTACCCGTAATGGCGGTCCAGTTTACCGTAGCTCCACACTGACCGGCTACCGAATAAGCGGTAATATTTGCTGGCAAGTTGTTGATACTAGGACTGATTGTATCCAGAACGGTAACAATGGCACCTGCTGCGCCGGTATTACCAGAAGCATCGGTAGCACTTAAGCTAACTAAGTTTTGACCGATATCATTGCAATCAAAAGTTGTGATGTTTAAGCTAGAGCTTAGAATCGCACAATTGTCATTGCTGCCATTATCAATATCAGAAACTACCACACTGGCCGATCCTGTACTGTTTAGGTAAACCGTTTTATTTTGGGTTAATACCGTTGGCGCAATTAAGTCTTGCACAGTAACCGTTGAAGTTGCCGTACTACTGTTACCATGATTATCGGTAATGGTAAGTATAACCGTATTTGCGCCTAAGTCGGCACAACTGAAAGTAGTTGGGCTTACCGATTGGGAAGCAATTCCACATGCATCATTACTACCACTGGAAAGCATACTAGCGGTAATACTAGCGCTACCACTGGCATTTAGGTTAACCGTAATGTTTTGCGCTACTGCGGTAGGGCTCACGGTATCAATTACCGTTACTACGGCAGTCATAGAGCTGCTATTGCTAGAGGCATCTACGGCAGTGAGCGTAACGGTGTTAGACCCGATGTCTGCACAGCTAAAGTTTACCTTAGATAAGCTATAGGAACTAATTGCGCAATTATCGCTGCTACCGGCATTAATATCAGCGGCGGTAATACTTGCTTGGCCACTGGCATTAAGGTAGAGGTTAATTGGCGCTGTTGCCATAGTGGGACTAATAGTATCGAGAACGGTAACCGTTGCTGTTGCGCTGGCGGAGTTACCCGAGGCATCTTGCATGGTTAGGGTTACTGTATTAGATCCCAAATCGCTGCAATCAAAGTTACTCTGACTAAGAGTGGCAGAACTAATGGCACAGTTATCAGAGCTTCCTCCGTCTAGCGCAGCGCTGCTAATTTGAGCATTACCACTGGCGTCTAAATAAAGGTTGATGTTTTGCGTAACAACGCTAGGCGCAATCTGATCGATCACCGTAACCGTAGCCGAGCGACTGGCCGAATTTCCATTAGCGTCGCTTACTGTTAACACCACCGTGTTGGCTCCTAAGTTGGCGCAAGTAAAATTGCTGGTGTTTAAAGAAAAGCTTAGACCGCCACAGGCATCCGAAGAACCATTATCAATATCGCTTGGTGTTATAGAAGCGTTACCGCTCGCATCAAGACTAAGGGTGAAGTTGGTGCTTAAAACGTTAGGGCTTATGGTGTCCATTACCGTAACCACGGCGCTGCTAGAAGAACTGTTTCCAGAGGCATCCATAGCAGTGAGAGTTACATTATTGGCTCCAACATTACTACAATCGAAGCTCGATTTAGAAATGCTGTAGCTCGCAATGGCGCAATTATCGGTACTCGCGTTATTGAGGTCACTAGCGCTAATTGTTGCGCTACCCGAGGCGTTTAAGTAAACTGTAATTGCTTGCGCAGATACCATCGGTGAAACTGTGTCGATCACATTCACCACCGACGTTGCGGTACTGGCATTACCATCGGCATCGGTAACAGTAAGAATAACCACATTATTACCGATGTCGCCGCAAGCAAAACTAGTCTGACTTAATGACATCGTTGCAATAGCGCAATTATCAGAGCTGCCATTATCTATTTGACTAGCACTTATCGTTGCCGCACCACTCGCATCTAAATAAAGGCTAAGATTTTGAGCCATTGCATTAGGTGCGATATTATCCGTAACCGTAAGGGTGGCACTAGCAGTGCTGGTATTACCATTATTATCGGTAACCAATAAGCTTATGGTATTAGCGCCAATATCCGCGCAGGTAAATGAACTTTGACTTAATGCTAAGGTGGAAATACCACAAGCATCGCTGCTGCCATCATTTATATCGCTGCTACTAATCGTTGCATTTCCACTTGCATCTAGGCTAACCGAGAAATTCTTAGCTCTAGCCGTGGGTGAAATAGTATCAAGTACGTTTATCACCACCATGGTAGAAGAGGAATTACCCGAAGCGTCGGTGGCGGTAAATACTGCGTTATTCGCTCCCACTTCACTACAAGTAAAGCTGTTGGTATTTAAACTGTAAGTGCTTAGTCCGCAATTGTCGCTACTGCCATTATTTAAGGCACTAGCTAAAACGCTAACCGAACCACTGGCATTTAAATACGCATTAACTGCTTGCGCAGATGCGGTAGGTGATATAGTGTCTAAAACTGTAACACTTACAGAGCTACTATTTTGATTTCCGCTCGCATCGCGTGCAAAAAGCTGAACACTGTTCGATCCTAAATTACTGCAGTTGAAACTAGATTTAGAAAGCCACATGCTATCGATCTGGCAATTGTCGCTACTGCCATTATTAACCAAGGCCGTGCTAAGCATGGCGGCTCCAGAGGCATCGAGGTAAATAGTAGCGCTTTGCGTTTGCATAGTAGGAGCAATATTGTCCTCTACCGTTACCAAAGCCATTTTTGTGGTACTGTTTCCTTGCACATCGGTGGCTGTTACCATTACCGTATTAATGCCCAGGTCACTGCAGTTAAAACTACTTTTATTCACATTGAAGAAGAGTAAGTTGCTGCAGTTATCGGAGCTAGCGCTATCTAATTGATTGGCAGAAATAGACACTAATCCGGTTGCTCCTAATTGCACCGTAATATCACGGGTAATTAAGCTAGGGCTAATAGTATCTAAAACGGTAATGAGGAAGTCAACACTATCCACATTGCCATCGGCATCGGTAATTAAAAGATATTCTTGATTTAAACCTTCATCGGCACAGCTGTAGCTGGATTTGCTTAAGGAAGGTGTGATGCCGCAATTATCGGTACTACCATTATTTATCATCGTCGGTGTGATGGTTGCCTTTCCAGAGTTGTCTAGGTAAACCGTTACATCGCGCGACTTAGCCACAGGTTTAATCGTGTCTCTAACATCTATTATCGCTGTATTAGTACCGGTGTTTCCATTTATATCGGTAACCGATAAAGTAACGGTATTGGCACCCAGGTTACTACAATCGAAGTTACTCTGCGAAAGCGCATAAGAGCTAATGCCGCAGGCATCGCTACTACCATTATTCACCTGAGTGGTGGTTATACTTCCCAGACCGGCGCTGTTTAAATACACTATTAAAGATTGAGTACTTACAGCGGGGCTAATAGTATCTACTACCGTTACTGTAGCCGTTGCTGTATTAGAAGCCGAACCTCCCGTTGTCTGTGCTGTAACCGTTACGGTATTTAATCCTACATCGCTACAGTTAAAAGTGTACTTATCTAGGAAAACCGTATCAATAGAACAGGCATTAGAGGTACCACTACTCACATTAATTACTTCTATAGTAGCAGATCCGCTAGCATCTAGATAGGCGGTGTAAGCCTTGGTAGAAATGGTAGGACTAACCGTGTCTATTACTGTAACCGTAAGGTTAGTATTTGAAGCATTGCCCGCTTGATCTGTAGCGGTAAACACAATGCTGTTTGGACCTAAATCAGAACAGCCAAAGCTAGACTTACTAATAGTAGTACTTTGCAGCGTACAGTTATCGCTAGTACCATTATCAACATCTGCCGTGGTAATGGAAGCCGCTCCATTTGCATCTAAGTATACATTTATGTTTTGCGTACTTAAAGTTGGGCTTATCGTATCAATTACTGTTACCATAGAAACACTAGTACTAGCGTTTCCTGCTTGATCAGTAACCGTAAGAATTACCGGTTCTAAACCTTCGTCGCTACAATTAAAGTTATACTCACTGAGCGTCAAGGAACTTATGGTGCAATTATCGGAAGATCCATTATCGAGGTCTGACGTGCTAATGCTAGCTAAACCGCTGCCATCTAAATAAACACTCAGATTCCTACTTGAAGCAATGGGACTAATAGTATCTATCACCGTAACCGTGGCGGAGCAGCTAGAGCTGTTTCCAGCTTGATCCATTATGGTAAGAGTTACCGTATTTACCCCTTCATCGGCGCAAGTAAAGTTAGCTTTATCTAAATCGATACTAGCAATAGTACAGTTATCACTTGAGCCATTATTAATGTCTGCTGGTGTAATGCTAACCGCACCACTTCCATCTAAATAGGCATTTATATTTTGACAAGAAGCCGTAGGAGAAACCGTATCGATTACCGTAACCGTGGCCACACAAGTTGATGTGTTACCGGCCGGGTCAGTAATACTTAAAACTACTGCGTTGGGGCCTTCATCGGCGCAGGTAAATACTGTTTGGCTTAAAGCAGATGTGCTAATACTGCAATTATCAGTCGAACCATTATCTACATCCGCATCACTAATAGTTACAGATCCACTTCCATCTAAATAGGCATTTATGTTTTGGCAAGAAGCCGCAGGCGCTGTGGTATCTGAAACAGTTACGGTAGCCGAGCAGGTAGAGCTATTACCTGCCTGATCCGTTACGGTTAAGATTACGGTGTTTACACCAAGATCTGCACAAGTAAAGCTTGTTTTACTCGCAACGAAACTCGCAACGCTACAATTGTCATTACTTCCACCGTCTAAATCCGATGCAGTTATAGAAGCATTGCCTGCGCCATCTAAATAAATATTAATGTTTTGACAATTGGCCACAGGGCTAGTTGAATCAATTACGGTAACATTAGCTTGGCAAACACTGCTATTTCCCGCTTGATCAGTTATCGTTAAGCTTACTAAATTCACGCCTTCATCGGCACAAGTAAAGCTCGTTGTACTAAGGCTTCTTGAGCTAATGCTGCAATTATCAGTAGATGAATTATCAATATCCCCAGCAGTAATGCTCGCATTACCGGAACCATCGAGGTAGACACTAATGTTCTGACAATTAGCAAGCGGGGAAACTGTATCTATAACGGTCACCGTCGCTGTTGCGGTACTTTGATTGCTATTAACATCCGTAACGGTTAAGATTACCGTATTGGGGCCTTCGTCGGCGCAAGTAAAGCTGCTTTTGGAAAGGTTATAACTAGCAATACCGCAAGCATCAGTAGAACCATTATCGAGATCTGCCGCGCTTATACCAACATTTCCGCTCGCATCTAAATACGCGTTGATGTTTTGTGCTATTGCAATAGGGCTAATTGTATCCTCAATTACAAGGTTAATCGTTTCTACATAAGTGCAACCATTAGCATCAGTTATGGTAACCATATAGCTTCCAGTGTCAATCGCGGTGCGATCTTCTGTGCTAACCGCGGCGTCATCCGACCAAGCAAAAGTATAAGGGCTTGTTCCGCCGCTTACTGTTAGGTTTATTGCACCGTCGAAATTTTGCGCACAAGTTGGTTTACTTGTTCCAATCCCTAAAGCCAGCGTATCTGGTTCGGTTAGGGTAATGGAATCCTTTATGGTATAGCCTTGGGCATCTGTAATGGTCACGTAGTGTTTACCCGCGCTTAAAGCAGATGCGGTATCATTAAGCTGAGAACCCGCACTGGCATCCCACTCAAAGGTGTAAGGACTTACTCCGCCAGCGGCTTGCGCTACTGCTTGACCATCGCTACTTCCTTTGCAGGAAATTTGCGCACCATTATAATTGGAGCTCACTAAAGTATTTGAAGATAAAGGCGTACCTACATAAACTTCATCCAAGTCTAAATAATAATCGCCTGTTCCCCATTCGGCGGCAAAACGAATTACTATTTTCTGACCAGCGTAGGCGCTAAGATCATATTCCATCAATCGCATATCAGCCGAGGTAATATGATTGCCTGAGTGAATCTTATCTAAAGTGCTAAAGTTGACGCCACAATCGGTTGAAATTAAAACCTTTAGGCTATCACCTGCACCCAAGCTTGTTCCTACTGTTCCCGCGGAATAATTGCTATAACGATAAGCAAAGCGGAAAACATCGCCCGCGCTAATATTATCAATTCGCGCACTCGTGGTAACAAAGCTTCGGGTACTAGACCATAGGTTTCGGGAAAGAACCGTTGAAGGAGCATTATGGCCAGTCGTGGTACTACCATCGCTAGTCCAGTCAGCTGCCAAGCCTGATTCAAAATCAACGCGATAGTCGGTTGCGTAGGACGCAGGCGTTACCACTGTGGTTGTGCTGGTATCATTAGTATTGTCGGCATCGGTTGCTAAAGCGGTGTAGGCTTTAATACTATAACTGCCAGCAGCACTCGCGTCAAATAAGCTAGTGAAGGTGTACTGAGTACTTGCTCCTGCCGCAAGCGAGCCCGTCCATGTAGCAGAGGTAGTTACGCCATTTAACTCGTAAGCCACTGGTAAACTAGTTTGGGTTGCTGCGCCAAAATTGCTAATATCGATTGTTACGGCCTGATTGGTTCCGCAACCATCACCGCTAATGGTAACGGCTGTTACCCCCACTTCATTCATTGGCGCTTGGTCCACTACAATATCATCTATTGCGATATCAGATCTAAAGTTTAATCCCGTCGTCGCTTGGAAACGGAATATCACTGAGCTTTCTCCCGCAAGGGCTAAAATTAAGGCGCCGTCTTGTTGCCAGGCATCACCCTGATCGCCACTTTTATTAAAAACACTGGCAGACCAAGTCGCGCCATTATCGATAGAGTAGCTTAAATCTAGACTGCCAATATCCGTCCCATACATATGATTCCAAAAAGAGATTCTTGGGGCGGTATTCGTAGTAAAGTCAAACTCGACACTATAAAGTGTTGATACTTTATTATAACAGGTACTAGACTCCACAAAAAGGTAGTTTCCGCCTCCCGTATGGTCACTACTTGGGCCTGTTGAAGAAGAGCCCGTAGGATTACTACGTGGTATCCAGTCACTATCATCATTAGTACTTTCATTGCTCCAACAATCACCTAATAAGTTGGTGGTAGAACATGAAATAGTACCATTATTAGGACTTATAGCATCAAAGTTTTGCGAGTAAGGGAAAGTGCTTACAGCGGCACATAAGGTGGTGATACTAATTGGCCCCACCCAAGCACTGCTATCTCCCACCGAACAAAAAGATCGGAGGTAAATGTCATAGGAAGTATTTTGGCTAAGTCCACTTAAGTTATAAGGGTTGGAACTCGCGCCGACCACGGTTCCTGTGCCCACACCATTGCCGGGAGAAACATATTCGATTAGCCAATTTGTGGCCGCACCATTCTCGGTCCAACTTAAGTCTAAGGCACTTGTGGTAATATTTGCGGCGGCTAAACCTGATGGCGCTATGCAACTAGGTGTTTCTTCAATAGTTATATCGTCTAAAGAGGGATCGCTATAAAATCCTGACGGGTCTTCTATCGCTCTGAAACGAATAATACTATTCGTGCTTTTATAAGCACTAAGATCAATAGTGTATTTGGTCCAAGTGTTTATGTTACTTATAACCGAAAGAACCGAACTATTCCAAGTACTACCATCATAAACATCTATATGTAATTGAGATGTGCCTCCCAAAGTACTAGTATTTCTATTCTGATACCAAAAGACTAAGCGCGGTACCGATAAAGTATTTAAGTCGAATGGCACTGACTCTAATATTGCTGGAATAGCACCATGAGGAGATGAGTCATCAATACGCGCAAAATTGCCTCCCCCAGTATGATCACTAGCGGCACCGTAAGTCATGCCCGATGAACCAAAGGTCCAATCTTCAGCATTTCCAGGGTCTTGCGACCAACAAGTAGGGGTGCTTGTGGAGGCGTCAAAATCTTGGGTGTAAGGAAAGCTCGTAACGGAGGCACATGGAGTAGTAAAACTGTAAGGGCCAGCCCAAAAACTAGTACTGCCACCACAATTTGCCCGCACATAAAACTCATAAGGAGTTTGCGCAGCTAAACCGCTTAGAGAGTAAGGGTTAGTTGTGGCTCCGCTAATTGTAATGCCAGCCCCTTGAGTAAAACCAGCGCTGCCGTATTCAATATCCCATAGTGTAGCGGTACCATTTTCAGTCCATTCTAAATCAGCGCCAGACTCAGTTAAATTAGTCGCATTAAGTAAGCTCGGCGCTAAACAACTTGGTGTTGTTCGTACAGTAACATCGTCGAAAGTTATACCATCGCTTGCTGTTGCTGAGGTTGCTGGAAAATTATCCTCCTGTCCAAACCGTACTTGAAAAGTACTTGAAACTGTCTGGCCTGCAGCAGATAATAAATCATCAATATCTAATGGTCCAACAGAAGTACTAACACCATTTGTGCGAATATTAGGCACTAAGGCATAAACACCCACCCAAGTATCCGAAGAACTTCCCCGAATCCAAACACTATCATTCGCCTGCAGTTCGTCACCGTGATCCATGTAGTCAAATAATAATTCTAAATCCGTATTCACTGTGTATGAGCTCATATTGAGCGTAAGAATTAGATTATTTACTACATCAGTACCACTGGGGTTTCTATCAAGAGTTATTGCACCGCTACCGCCAATAGCAGTAACAGCATCCGTTCCCCAGCGCACCCTTCCAGCTGTCTGGTCGCCCGTATTAAAGTTCCAGTTAGCGGTTGTATTGCAACTTACCACTCCATCACCGGTTAAAGTCCCATTAATAGATTCAAAGTCTTGAACATAAGGAACGGTAATAGGATTAGACAAAGCACAAGGAGTAGTAAAACTGTAAGGCCCAGCCCAAGAGCTTATGCTACCACCGCAGTCGGCACGCACATAAAACTCATACTGCATGTTCGCACTTAAGCCTGTTAAAGAGTATGGGTTAGTAGTAGTTCCGCTTACCATTGTACCCGATCCTTGAGCAAAAGGCGCGAGGCCATATTCTATATCCCATTGGGTTTCACTTCCCGTAGAGGTCCATCCAAGGTCAGTACTCGTTGCTGTAATATTGCTAGCGCTTAAATTATTCGGAGGAGTACAGGCCGGCGCGGTTGAATGATAAGCCACCACGCGCCAAGTACCATCCGCCACATAATTATAGGTTGTACCGCAGCCTGAACCGCCATAGGTTCGCCCGGCATGCATTTCAAAATCAACCGTTCCAACACCGGTATTGGCAAAGCTTAAGCCATCGCGGGAATAGCTTAAGGTACCTCCTGCATTTCCTGAACCACTGATTAAGCTCCCTTCGCCTTGGCCGGTTGTAGGACTGTAAAGCCATGATCTTTGCTCGGACATCCACCCATCGCTGGCTGTAGTCATTTCATAATAAACATCCACACTATCAATCCAATCGCCAGATGGGATGGTTAATGAAAGTGTAGCCGGGCAAGAGGACGTTCCTGGTATACTTGTAAAACTACGATCACTACTAATGTCTCCACTAGTATAGGTGCCACAAACTGCATTGGGCGGACAAGCGTAGGCCGTTTTAAAAGAGAAAGGCCCGGACCAACTACTAGTGCCGCTGCCGCCACAATCGGCTCGCACGTAAAACTCATAATCCATAAAAGAGCTCAAACCCGTTAAAGAATATGGATTAGCGGTTAAGCCACTAAGGGTAGTACCCGTTCCAAGCGTAAAACTAGTGGCTCCGTACTCTATATCCCAAAGCGTAGCCGTTCCTGTTTCAGTCCAAGTCAAATCTGCACCACTTGTAGTAATATTACTAGCCCCCAAAGCATTAGGAGCTAAACAAGTCGGTACAAAAACCGCTGGTCCCGCCACATCGTCTATAGCTATATTATAGGAGCCATAGTCGGAAATTGCCTTGAAGCGTATTAAAACATTACTACCGGTAAAGTCTTGTCCTTCAAAACTGGAAAGATCAATACTTATTTGATTCCAACCCGTACCATGTTGGCCGGATATATAGTTAGTAGTTCCTGAGGTCCAAGTGACGCCATCATTACTGGAAACATCCACATATAACTCTGCAGTATTACCCCAAGTTCCACTCACTAAATAGTAGTTATACCAAAAAGAAAAAGTCTTATCGGTTGCGCTAACTACTAGTTTGGGGGTTTGTAAATATGCCGGGCTATTGCCACTAATATTATAGCAATCATAATCGGCATAAAAACCCGACCCTGAAGTATGGTCAGCCTCTCCATTATCCTGAGTCCAAGATCCAGACCCTGCGGTCATTATCCAATCTGTTGGGGTAAAGGTGCCCTCAAAATCTTCGGAAAGCTGTCCAAAACTGAGGAAGCTTAAACCAAGAAAGAGTAGCAAGAATAAGTAGCGTGTTCTTTTCATATTTAATTATTTGAGGCGGTTACAAATCTTTTATTTCAATATATAATGTTGGTAAATCTTATTTTTAAGCACAAGAATGGCTATACGCTCTTAAAAAAGGCGTGAGCTGGATTAGTTCTAAAAGAAAATCTAAAATGAAAATATTCGCTATCCTGATGAACAACTAGCGGTTAGGATAAACCCTCTAATCACATCTTCCATTAGAACTAATGCAAGAGATCATCAGTGCCGATCTAAGAAAAGGGTTTCCTCAAATTCTCTAAATATGAGTTTTGGTGGAAATATAATTTGTGAAAAAACAAAAAGCTTAGGCTGCACATTGGCATGCCCGATTGGTAATACTTTTCTCATAATGTTTAATTGGGGTGTAAAAAAACAGGAAGAGCAGAGTAAACTCAATTAGAGTTTTAAAGTACTGTGATTATGGGAATTTTAGTTTTTCTAGGAAATAAGTCAAACTTGGGCTTAGAGCAGCCCTTTTGTAGTGAAAATCATTCATCTGATTGTACGTTTGTTGGTTGGTTTGGGAAAGATATGAAATTATCAACAACGTACAAGCTTGATTTCTAAATGATACAAAAATAATTGTGGAAAAAACATGGAAAACGGCAGAAACAAAGACTCTTCCACCTTCTTAAATAAAGGCTAGAGCTGAGCCAGTCTTTCGATCAATATTTTTTTGTTGTTTCGGCTCACAGGAATTTGTATACCCGCCAATTCAATAGTATTTTCCTCTAGCTTTTTAACCTTTTTAAGGTTTACAATGTGCGATTTATGGACGCGTAAAAACGTATCGGGGAGCTTAGCTACAAAAGCCTTCATCGTACTATGCACAATGTGTCTTTGTGTATCAGTAACCAGCTTTATATAGTCACCCAAGGCTTCAACAAAAAGAATTTCTTCGATATTAATTTTAATGACTCCCCGCTATTATAAGTTTTTGTATATTTAAGGCTGTAAATCAACATACTAACTATGCGATTCATTGAATTTACGAAACGATTTGGTGATGAAGAAGCTTGCAAAAGCTACTTCTAAGAGTTCTGAATTAAACAGGGTCTAAGCTGTCCCAAATGTAGTGGTACAAATTTCCACTGGCTAGAGCATTATGACCGTTGGCAATGCCGGGCTTGTCAAAAGCAAATTACGCTACGAAGTGGTACTCTTTTAGAATCGTCAAACCTCCCT